>Ga0075163_10013953_pt1 | contig 10389 bp, 4 predicted proteins | sample JI1023141ADNA_FD_71478 | JGI IMG/M metagenome (GOLD analysis project Ga0075163, IMG submission 71478) | Wastewater effluent complex algal communities from Wisconsin, to seasonally profile nutrient transformation and Carbon sequestration -... | ecosystem: Engineered > WWTP > Effluent > Algae... | reverse complement strand
AAACGCTCGGCGCCAATCTTGGTCAGCGCCGCCGTCAGCGTCGTCTTGCCATGATCCACGTGGCCAATCGTGCCCACGTTCACGTGCGGCTTGGTGCGTTCGAATTTACCCTTTGCCATGATCTTTGCCTCTTGTGCGTGATTTCTCAGGAGCTTTTGACACGAATCAGATCCGATGGACGCGGATAAGGCAGAAAATCTTCTTTGCCTTATCCACGTTATTGGCTTGTATCCGCGCCAAAAGACTTTTCTTAGTTTTTCTTGATGACCGAATCGGCGATGTTGGCCGGCGCCTCGGCGTAGTGGTCGAATTCCATCGTGAAGGTGGCGCGACCCTGCGACATGGAGCGCAGCGTGGTGGCGTAGCCGAACATTTCGCCCAGCGGCACCATCGCGTTGATCACCTTGCCGGACGGCGTGTCTTCCTGGCCCTGCAGGATGCCGCGACGACGACTGACGTCGCCCATCACGTCGCCCAGGTAATCCTCGGGCGTCACGATCTCGACCTTCATCACCGGCTCCAGCAACACCGGGTTGGCCTTGGCGAAGGCTTCCTTGAACGCCATGGAGCCCGCGACCTTGAACGCCATTTCATTGGAGTCGACGTCATGGAACGAGCCATCGACGGCCTTGACCCCGATATCCACCACCGGGAAGCCGGCCAGCGGACCGCTCTTCATGGCTTCTTCGATGCCCTTGCCCGATGCGGTGACGTATTCCTTCGGCACCACGCCACCAACGATGGCGTTCTCGAAGGAGAAACCGACGCCGCGTTCCTGCGGCTCCATTTCGATGACGATGTGGCCGTACTGGCCGCGACCGCCGGACTGGCGCACGAACTTGCCTTCCTGCTTGACCGCCTTGCGGATGGTTTCGCGGTAGGCCACCTGCGGCTTGCCGACGTTGGCTTCCACGTTGAACTCGCGCTTCATGCGGTCCACCAGGATGTCCAGGTGCAGCTCGCCCATGCCGGCGATGATGGTCTGGCCGGATTCTTCGTCGGTACGCACGCGGAACGAGGGATCTTCCTGCGCCAGGCGGCCCAGGGCGATGCCCATCTTTTCCTGGTCGGACTTGGTCTTCGGCTCCACCGCCATCGAGATGACGGGTTCCGGGAACACCATGCGTTCCAGCGTGATGACATGGTCCTGCGAGCAGAGCGTGTCGCCGGTGGTGACGTCCTTCAGGCCCACAGCGGCGGCAATGTCGCCCGCGCGCACTTCCTTGATTTCGCTGCGCTCGTTGGAGTGCATCTGCAGGATGCGGCCCACGCGCTCCTTCTTCGACTTGACCGGGTTGTAGACCGCGTCGCCCGAGTTGAGCACGCCCGAATACACGCGGAAGAACGTGAGCGAACCCACGAACGGGTCGGTCATGATCTTGAACGCAAGCGCGGAGAACGGCGCGGCGTCATTGGCAGGACGCGAATCTTCCTTGTCGTTTTCGTCGATGCCGGCAACCGGCGGACGGTCGGAAGGCGACGGCAGCAGGTGCACGACGCCGTCGAGCATCGCCTGCACGCCCTTGTTCTTGAACGCGCTGCCGCAGAACACGGGCACGATCTCGACCTTCAGCGTGCGCTCGCGCAGACCCTTGATGATCTCGGCCTCGGTCAGTTCGCCTTCGTTGAGGTACTTGTCCATCAGGTCTTCGCTGGCTTCGGCAGCCGCCTCGACCATGAAGGCACGCGCGGCAACGGATTTCTCCTGCAGCTCGGCGGGGATTTCGCGGTATTCGAAGGTGGTGCCCTGCGAGGCGGTATCCCAGTGGATCGCCTTCATCTTGAGCAGGTCGACCACGCCCTCGAAGCCGTCTTCGGCGCCGATCGGCACCTGCATCGGCACGGCGTACGCGCCCAGGCGGGCCTTCAGCTGGTCCACGACCTTGTCGAAGTTGGCGCCGGTGCGGTCCATCTTGTTGACGAACGCCATGCGCGGCACGGAGTACTTGTTGGCCTGGCGCCACACCGTCTCGGACTGCGGCTGCACGCCACCGACGGCGCACAGCACGAACACCGCGCCATCGAGCACGCGCAACGAACGCTCGACTTCAATGGTGAAGTCGACGTGTCCGGGGGTGTCGATGATGTTGAAGCGGTGTTCGGCCATGGACTTGTCCATGCCCTTCCAGAACGCGGTGGTCGCGGCGGAAGTGATGGTGATGCCACGCTCCTGCTCCTGCTCCATCCAGTCCATGGTCGCGGCGCCGTCATGCACTTCACCGATCTTGTGGCTGACGCCGGTGTAGAACAGGATGCGTTCCGACGTGGTGGTCTTGCCCGCGTCGATGTGGGCCATGATGCCGAAATTACGGTAACGCTCGATGGGAGTGGTGCGAGCCACGACAGTCTCTCTTTGTTTTTGTGTTTGCGGATGGCCGAACGCCGCCCGTGGGCGGCCTTCGGATTCGTCATGCGACTGGACGTCGCAAGGACACTTGGATGGTGGGCACCTGAATGGTGCCGATGGGTCCGCGATTCAAGGCGCCTGCGATATTCGCGGCGCCCGCGGACCCGGGCAGATCACCAGCGGTAGTGCGCGAACGCCTTGTTCGCTTCCGCCATGCGGTGGGTTTCTTCACGCTTCTTGATGGCGCCGCCACGGTTCTCGGAGGCATCCAGCAATTCGGCGGCCAGTTTGCGCGGCATGGTGTTCTCGCCGCGCTTGCGCGCCGACTCGATCAACCAGCGCATGGCTAGCGCCAGGCGACGCGACGAACGCACTTCGACCGGCACCTGGTAGGTTGCGCCACCGACGCGACGCGACTTGACTTCGACGGTCGGCGAAATGTTGTCCAGCGCCTTCTCGACCAGCTCGAGCGGGTTCGGGTTCTTTTCGCTGATGACGTCCATGGCGCCGTACACGATCTTCTCGGCGACGGACTTCTTGCCGCTGTACATGACCATGTTGATGAAACGGGCGATAGTATGGCTGCCGTGCTTGGGATCGGGCAGGACGGTACGCTGTGGGGTTGAGCCTTTACGCGACATGATTTATTTCCTTAAGCCTTCGGACGCTTGGCGCCGTACTTGGAACGGCCCTGGCGACGCTTGGCGACGCCGGAGGCGTCAAGCGAACCGCGGACGGTGTGGTAACGCACGCCCGGCAAGTCCTTGACGCGACCGCCACGAACCAGGACCACGGAGTGCTCCTGCAGGTTGTGGCCTTCACCACCGATGTAGCTGATGATTTCTTCCTGGTTGGTCAGGCGCACCTTGGCCACCTTGCGAAGCGCCGAGTTCGGCTTCTTCGGGGTGGTGGTGTAGACGCGCGTGCACACGCCGCGACGCTGCGGGCACTTGTCCAGCGCGGGCGACTGGCTCTTGTACGTGGGGGCCTGCCGCGGCTTGCGGACGAGCTGGTTGATCGTTGCCATCTGTATGGATTCTTTCGGATGAAGGCCTAAGCCTTGTGCGTGAAAATGACGGCAGGCCGCATGACGGCCCGCCGAGACAGGAAAGTATAGCTGGCAAGGTAAAACCCCGTCAACCGACCGGGTTCATCCTGCTTGGCCCTCCTGGGCCGGAACACGGGGCGCGTCCTGCGCCCCATTTCGCTTGGTATGCCCTCCCCCGGCGATGCCCGGGGAGTGCGGGTGACCGCTTTACTCGTCGCTGCCAGCCACTGGCTCGGCGACCACGGCCGGCTCGGCCACGGCTACTTCAGCCGGGGTGCCGGCCAACGCGTCCATTTCCAACTCGGTGAGGCCCGAAGCATTGCGACGACGGTTGGCGTGGTAGGTCAAGCCGGTACCGGCCGGGATCAAGCGGCCGACGATCACGTTTTCCTTCAGGCCGCGCAGGTTGTCGCGGGTGCCGCGGACGGCAGCCTCGGTCAGCACGCGGGTGGTTTCCTGGAAAGACGCCGCCGAAATGAACGACTCGGTCGCCAGCGAGGCCTTGGTGATGCCCAGCAGGACCGGATCGTACTTGGCCGGCAGTTCGTTCTTGGCCAAGACCTTGGCGTTTTCCTCCAGCACGCGCTGCTTCTCGGCCTGTTCACCGTGCAGGTACTTGCTGTTGCCGGCGTCGGTGATCTCGACCTTGCGCAGCATCTGGCGGGTGATCACCTCGATGTGCTTGTCGTTGATCTTGACGCCCTGCAGGCGGTAGACGTCCTGGATTTCCTTGACCAGGTAGGCCGCGAGCGGCTCGACGCCCAGCAGGCGCAGGATGTCCTGCGGCGACGGTTCGCCGTCCACCACGGTTTCGCCCTTGGCCACGTGCTCGCCTTCGAACACGATGATCTGGCGGAACTTGGGAATCAGCTCTTCGTGTTCGCTGCCATCGGTGTCCTTGATGATCAGGCGCTGCTTGCCCTTGGTGTCCTTGCCGAAGCTGATGATGCCCGAGCGCTCGGCCAGGATCGCGGGATCCTTGGGCTTGCGTGCTTCGAACAAGTCAGCCACGCGCGGCAGGCCACCGGTGATGTCGCGGGTCTTGGAGGCTTCCTGCGGCACCTTGGTGACCACGTCGCCCACGCCGACGGCGGCGCCGTCCTGCAGGTTGACCACGGAACGCGGCGGCAACAGGTACTGGGCCGGCAGGTCGGTACCCGGGATGTTCAGGTCCTTGCCGGCCTTGTCGACGATGCGCACGACCGGGCGCAGGTCCTTGCCCATCGAGCCACGACGCTTCGGATCGGTGATCTCGCGCGCGGTCAGGCCGGTCAGGTCATCGGTCTTCTCGATCACGGTGATGCCATCGACGAAGTCCACGAAGCGCACGAAACCCGCCACTTCCGACACGATCGGGTGGTTATGCGGGTCCCAGTTGGCGACCGACTGGCCAGCCTTGATGGCCGCGCCGTCCTTGACCCCAATGGTGGCGCCGTAAGGCAGCTTGTAACGCTCGCGCTCGCGGCCATGGCCGTCCAGCACCGACAGTTCGCCGGAACGCGACACCGCGACCAGGTGGCCGTTGGCGTGTTCGACGAATTTCAGGTTGTTGAACTTGATGGAACCGGTGGTCTTGACCGTGATGTTGTCCACGGCCGCCGCACGCGATGCCGCGCCGCCGATGTGGAAGGTACGCATGGTCAGCTGGGTGCCGGGTTCGCCGATCGACTGCGCGGCGATGACGCCGACCGCTTCGCCGATGTTGACGATGTGGCCACGGGCCAGGTCGCGGCCGTAGCAGTGCGAGCACACGCCGAAGGTCGAGGCGCAGGTGATGGTGGAACGCACCTTCAACAGCTGCACGCCGGCGTCTTCCAGCTTCTGCACCCAGGCTTCGTCCAGCAGGGTGTTGCGGGTGACGATGGGATCCTCGTCATTGCCGGGCAGGAACACGTCCTCGGCCACGATGCGGCCCAGCACGCGCTCGCGCAGCGGCTCGACCACGTCGCCACCTTCCACGATCGGGGTCATCATCAGGCCTTCCGACGTGCCGCAGTCGACCTCGGTGATCACCACGTCCTGCGCCACGTCGACCAGGCGGCGGGTCAGGTAACCGGAGTTCGCCGTCTTCAACGCGGTATCGGCCAGGCCCTTGCGCGCGCCGTGGGTGGAGTTGAAGTATTCCTGTACGTTCAGGCCTTCGCGGAAGTTGGCCTTGATGGGCGTCTCGATGATCGAGCCATCGGGACGGGCCATCAAGCCGCGCATGCCGGCCAGCTGGCGGATCTGCGCCTGCGAACCACGCGCGCCGGAGTCGGCCATGATGTACAGCGAGTTCATCGACTTCTCGGCGATGGTCTCGCCCTTGGCGTTCTGCACCTTGTCGGTACCGATGGTGTCCATCATCGCCTTGGCGATGCGTTCATTGGTACGCGACCAGATGTCGACCACCTTGTTGTAGCGCTCGCCGGCGGTGACCAGGCCCGACTGGTACTGCTCCTGGATTTCCAGCACTTCGGCCTCCGCCTCGCCCAGGATGCCCTTCTTCTCGACCGGGATCAGCATGTCGTCGATGCCGATGGAGACGCCGGCGCGCGTGGCGTACGCGAAGCCGGTGTACATCAGCTTGTCGGCGAACACGACCGAATCCTTCAGGCCCAGCATGCGGTAGCTGGAGTTGATCAGGCGGCTGATGGCCTTCTTGTTCAACTCGGTGTTGGCCAGCGCGAACGGCAGGCCTTCCGGCAGGATTTCGGCCAGCAGCGCGCGACCGATCGTGGTCTCCACGATGCTGTTCTGCTTGCTCTTGTTGCCGTTCTCGTCGGTCACCACTTCGGTGATGCGGACCTTGACCTTGGCGTGCAGTTCGACCGCACGGTTGTCGTATGCGCGCTTCACTTCGGCGATGTTGGCGAAGGCCATGCCCTCGCCTTTCTTGTTTTCCAGGGCGCGGGTCATGTAGTACAGGCCCAACACCACGTCCTGCGACGGCACGATGATCGGCTCGCCGTTGGCCGGCGACAGGATGTTGTTGGTGGACATCATCAGCGCGCGCGCTTCCAGCTGGGCTTCCAGCGAGAGCGGCACGTGCACGGCCATCTGGTCACCGTCGAAGTCGGCGTTGAACGCAGTACAGACCAGCGGATGCAGCTGGATGGCCTTGCCTTCGATCAACACCGGCTCGAACGCCTGGATACCCAGGCGGTGCAGGGTCGGCGCACGGTTCAACAGCACCGGATGTTCACGGATGACGTCTTCCAGGATGTCCCAGACTTCCGCTTCTTCGCGCTCGACCAGTTTCTTAGCGGCCTTGATGGTCGTGGCCAGGCCACGACGCTGCAGCTTGGCGAACACGAACGGCTTGAACAGTTCCAGCGCCATCTTCTTCGGCAGGCCGCACTGGTGCAGCTTCAGGTACGGACCGACCACGATGACCGAACGGCCGGAGTAGTCGACGCGCTTGCCCAGCAGGTTCTGGCGGAAGCGGCCCTGCTTGCCCTTGATCATGTCGGCCAGCGACTTGAGCGGACGCTTGTTGGTGCCGGTGATGGCGCGGCCGCGACGGCCGTTGTCCATCAGGGCGTCAACCGATTCCTGCAGCATGCGCTTTTCGTTGCGCACGATGATGTCGGGCGCATTGAGTTCCAGCAGGCGACGCAGGCGGTTGTTGCGGTTGATGACGCGGCGGTACAGGTCGTTCAAGTCGGAGGTCGCGAAGCGGCCACCGTCCAGCGGCACCAGCGGACGCAGGTCCGGCGGCAGCACGGGCAGCACGGTCATGACCATCCATTCCGGGCGGTTGCCGGATTCCAGGAAGGCTTCGACCAGCTTGATGCGCTTGGTGAGGCGCTTGAGCTTGGTTTCCGAACCGGTGCTGGCGATTTCCTCGCGCAGGGTCACCATTTCCGACTGCAGGTCGATGGTGCGCAGCAGGTCGTACACGGCCTCGGCGCCCATGGCGGCGTCGAAATCGTCGCCGTATTCCTGGCGCGCGGTCATGAACTGCTCTTCGGTCAGCAGCTGGCGGCGCTCGAGCGGGGTCAGGCCCGGCTCGGTGACCACGTAGGCTTCGAAGTACAGCACGCGCTCGATGTCACGCAGGGTCATGTCCAGCATCAGGCCGATGCGCGACGGCAGCGACTTCAGGAACCAGATGTGCGCGACCGGGCTGGCCAGGTCGATATGGCCCATGCGCTCGCGGCGCACCTTGGCCAGCGTCACTTCGGTGCCGCACTTTTCGCAGACCACGCCACGGTGCTTCATGCGCTTGTACTTGCCGCACAGGCATTCGTAGTCCTTGATCGGTCCGAAGATGGCGGCGCAGAACAGGCCGTCACGCTCGGGCTTGAAGGTACGGTAGTTGATGGTTTCCGGCTTCTTCACTTCGCCGAAGGACCACGAGCGGATCAGGTCCGGCGACGCCAGCGCGATCTTGATGGCGTCGAAGTCCAGCGATTGGCGCTGCTGGTTGAAGAGATTCAGTAGGTCTTTCATTTTGTTTCTCCGGGTAGGAGGAAAATCTGGTGTCGAGGGAGTGGTGGGCAACGGTCACGAAGCCGGCCGGCGCTTGCGCGCGACCGGCTTCGGTTCACATCACTCTTCCAATTCCATGTTGATGGCGAGCGAGCGGATTTCCTTCACGAGCACGTTGAAGGATTCCGGCATGCCCGCGACCATCTCGTGTTCGCCGTCGACGATGTTCTTGTACATCTGGTTGCGGCCCTGCACGTCGTCCGACTTGACCGTCAGCATTTCCTGCAGGGTGTGCGCCGCGCCATAGGCTTCCAGCGCCCAGACTTCCATTTCACCGAAGCGCTGGCCACCGAACTGCGCCTTGCCGCCCAGCGGCTGCTGGGTGACGAGCGAGTACGGACCGGTCGAACGCGCGTGCATCTTGTCGTCCACCAGGTGGTTCAACTTCAGCATGTGCATGTAGCCGATGGTGGTGTGGCGATCGAACGCCTCGCCGGTACGGCCGTCATACAGCTGGGTCTGGCCGCTGGTGGGCAGGTCGGCGAGGGTCAGCATGTGCTTGATCTCGGACTCGGCCGCGCCGTCGAACACCGGCGTTGCCATCGGCACGCCGTCGGTCAGGTTGCCGGCCAGGCGCAGCAGTTCGTCGTCGCTGAATTCACCCAGGTTGACGCGCTGTTCGCCCAGCTTCAGGTCGTGGTTGTAGATCTGGTCGAGGAACTTGCGCAGGTCGGCGATCTTGGCCTGTGCATCGAGCATCTTCTGGATCTTGTGGCCCAGGCCTTTCGCGGCCCAGCCCAGGTGCACTTCCAGGATCTGCCCGATGTTCATGCGCGACGGCACGCCCAGCGGGTTCAGCACGATGTCGACGGTGCGGCCATCGGCGGCATACGGCATGTCTTCGACCGGAACGATCGTGGAGACCACGCCCTTGTTGCCGTGGCGGCCGGCCATCTTGTCGCCCGGCTGGATGCGGCGCTTAACGGCCAGGTACACCTTGACCATCTTCAGCACGCCCGGGGCGAGGTCGTCGCCTGCGGTGATCTTGCCGCGCTTGTCGGCGAAGCGACGCTCAAATTCCTTCTCGTGTGCCTGGATCTGCTTCTGCGCGCGCTCGATGGCATCGGAGGCGTCGTCATCCTTCATGCGGATGCCGAACCAGTCGCTCTTCTTCAGCTCGTCCAGGTAGGCGTCGGTGATGGCGTCGCCCTTCTTCAGGCCAGCACCGCCGTTGGCCACCTTGCCCACCAGCAGCGGACGCAGGCGCGCGAAGATCGCGTTCTCGAGGATGCGGAACTGGTCGTCGAAGTCCTTCTTGACGCGCTTGATCTCGTTTTCCTCGATCTGGCGCGCACGCTTGTCCTTCTCGATGCCGTCGCGGGTGAAGACCTGCACGTCGATGACGGTGCCGTCCATGCCCGGCGGCACGCGCAGCGAGCTGTCCTTCACGTCGGAGGCCTTCTCGCCGAAGATCGCACGCAGCAGCTTCTCTTCCGGGGTCAGCTGGCTTTCGCCCTTCGGCGTCACCTTGCCCACCATGATGTCGCCGGCGCGCACTTCGGCGCCGATGTACACCACGCCGGATTCGTCCAGGCGGTTCAATGCCTGCTCGGACACGTTGGGGATGTCGGCGGAAATTTCCTCCGGCCCCAGCTTGGTGTCGCGCGCGACGCAGGTCAGTTCTTCGATGTGGATCGTGGTGTAGCGATCCTCTTCCACCACGCGCTCGGAGAGCAGGATGGAGTCTTCGAAGTTGTAGCCGTTCCACGGCATGAATGCGATCAGCATGTTCTGGCCCAGGGCCAGCTCACCGATGTCGGTGGACGGACCGTCGGCCAGCACGTCGCCGCGCTCGATGACGTCACCCACGTTCACCAGAGGCGTCTGGTTGATGCAGGTGTTCTGGTTGGAACGCGTGTACTTGATCAGGTTGTAGATATCCACGCCGGCATCGGTGCCGTCGCCGATCTCGGCTTCGTTGACCTTGACCACGATGCGGGCGGCGTCGATCTGCTCGATCACGCCACCACGACGGGCATTGACGGTCACGCCGGAGTCACGCGCCACGGCGCGTTCGATGCCGGTGCCGACCAGCGGCTTCTGCGCACGCAGCGTAGGCACGGCCTGGCGCTGCATGTTGGCGCCCATCAGCGCGCGGTTCGCGTCATCGTGCTCCAGGAACGGAACCAGTGCGGCCGCGATGGACACGGTCTGCATCGGCGACACGTCCATGAAGTCGACTTCGCCCGGCGGCTTCAGCAGCGACTCGCCCTGGTGGCGGCACGGCACGAACTGCTCGGTCAGGCGGCTGCTGTCATCGTGCAGGGCGTTGGCCTGGGCGATGACGAACTCGTTTTCCTCGATCGCCGACAGGTATTCGATGTCGTCGGTGATCTGGCCGTCCACGACCTTGCGGTACGGGGTTTCCAGGAAGCCGTAGCCGTTGGTGCGTGCGTACACGGCCAGCGAGTTGATCAGGCCGATGTTCGGGCCTTCCGGCGTCTCGATGGTGCAGACGCGGCCGTAATGGGTCGGATGCACGTCGCGCACTTCGAAGCCGGCGCGCTCGCGGGTCAGGCCG
>Ga0075163_10013952_pt1 | contig 10391 bp, 9 predicted proteins | sample JI1023141ADNA_FD_71478 | JGI IMG/M metagenome (GOLD analysis project Ga0075163, IMG submission 71478) | Wastewater effluent complex algal communities from Wisconsin, to seasonally profile nutrient transformation and Carbon sequestration -... | ecosystem: Engineered > WWTP > Effluent > Algae... | reverse complement strand
AGCACCGCGGCGCTCAGCCCCTTGCGCTTGATGATCCGTTCGCCAAGCTCCGAGACATTCTGAGTGAAGGCCGCTTCGAGCCTTGAGCTCAAGCCAGGCATCTTCTGATGCTCATCGCTGCCAAGGAAGCTGTCGACGCAGGTAATGCACGCGCCGGAAAATAGCTGCGCCATGAACAAAGTCGAGCGGCCCTCATAGGAGCCGACCTCCAGCACCTCTTTTATTCGCGCGCGCTCGTGAAAGAACTGCTCTTGCCAGATCGCGGCTCTGCCGGCGTCGAACCACTCATTGGTGAAGCTCTTTTGCGCCCAGACCTCTGCGATGCCCACAAGCTGTTCGATGGACGCGAAATCCGGATGCTGGCGGATCGCGGCGATGTCCGGTCGGTGCCCCTCCAGGCTCGGATGGCAGCGCCTCTTCCACGCGCTCTGCCGCAGCATGTCGAGGTGAAAGAGAATCGTTGCCAGGTTTATCATCGGTACGGCCGGCATTGTTCTTCGACATGTGTGTGATCAGTCAATAAGTATTCTCGCTTTGTCGATGCGGCGAGCTTCAGGAGGTCAGAAGTTCTGCTTGTTCGGCTCAGCGGCATTGGCTAGGGTACGGCCACGTGAGCGCCCTGGCCTCCTCCAGCCCTGACCGGACCTGCCTCGTTGTCGCTGCGGGTCGCACCGAAAGGGGCTCATGATCCGCGGCCCCCTGGTCTCGTGCATCACCCCGTTCTTGAACGCCGAGCTTTTCTTGGAAGAGGCGATTCAGAGCGTGCTTGCGCAGGACTACGCCGACTGGGAGTTGCTGCTAATTGACGATGGCGCGAAAGACAGCAGCGCAAAAATTGCGGAGGAGTATGCAAGGCGCCATCCGAGGCAGATTCGCTATCTCTGCCATCCAAGCCGCGCAAACCGCGGGGTGAGCGCGGCGCGAAACCTGGGAATTGATCATATCGATCCGCGGGCAGCCTATGTTGCATTTCTGGATGCCGATGACGTCTGGCTGCCGCATAAGCTCGGGCGGCAGGTGGCAATCTCGCAGTCGCATCCAGAGGCAGCCATGGTCTATGGCCAGGTTGAGCTCTGGCGCAGCTGGCAGCCCGACGCACCTGGCACGGACTCGGTTGTCGCGCTCGGGGTCGCTCCCGATAGGGTCATCCTTCCCCCACGACTTCTGCGCAACCTGCTGCTCTTTAAATATCAGACCCCGGTTCCGTCAAATACCCTGATCCGCAAGCAAGTTCTGGAGAGGATCGGCGGCTTTAAAGAGGAGTTCCGAATTTATGAGGATCAGGCGCTCTTTGCGCAGATCTTTCTCGATCATCCCGTCTATGTCGCGAGCGAGCGCTGGGTGCGATATCGGCAACATGACGACAGCGCCAGCGCCTGGATGACCAACTCAGTGGACAACATCGCAGCCTACTGTGCGACGCGACTCGCCTTTCTCGACTGGCTCGCAGCGCTCTTGTCGGAACGGGGGGTTCGCGATCCGCGCATCTGGCTGCCACTGCTCAAGGAGCGGACCTTCTGCCAGCGGCCCGCACTCGCCAAGAGCAGGCAACTGCTCCAGCGCCACGCCTGGCAGATCTATCTCGCAGCACGGAGCATCGCTGGCTCTTTGCGACGGCGGCAGAGCGCATAAATGGCTGAGTCGGTCTCCATCATCATTCCATCCTTCAACGCAGCTGACACCATTGCCGCTTGTCTGTCGTCCGTGCTGCGGCAGAGCGAACAGCAGCCGCTCGAAGTCATCGTGGTAGACAGCTCCACCGATGGCACTGCGGCGCTGATCCGCAGCCACTTTCCCGGCGTTCAGCTCGTCTCCTCACCGTCGCGTCTCTATCCAGGAGCGGCGCGCAACATCGGCGCTGCGCGAGCGCGGGGCACGCTGCTCGCATTTCTTGATGCCGATTGCACGGTCGCACCAAACTTCGTCGAAGAGGTGTCACGCTTCTTTGCGCAGGAGCGGCACCCAGTCTTTGCCGGCACGCTGCACAACGGCAACCCGCGCAGCTATGTCGGCTGGGGCTACTACTTCTGCGCTTTTAGCAAGTGGGCGCCGCGCCTTTCGCCGACGCCTCTTCCGCTCAGTGATGCGCCCTCCGGCTGCTTGGTGATCGCGCGCGCCGTCTTTGTCGCCCATGGCCCTTTCTCAGAGGAGCGATTCTGCGAGGACACCACGCTCAGCTGGCGGCTGGCGCGGGCCGGGCTGCGGCCGTGGCTGGCGCCTTCCATCGGCGTCCATCACACGAACATCGACCGCGTTGGGCTGCTATGGCACCGTCGCTTCCGGCATGGAAGGGCGTTTGCGCAAGCGCGACAAGCGGAGCGAAGGCTGACGCCCGGGGGACGCCTAATCCGGGTGCTCGGCGCGCCGCTGGTCCCCGCTCTGCTGCTCGGCCGCTCGGCGCGCTCGATCTTTGCTGGCCAGCGATACCGCCGCGAGTTTGTCTGGGCCCTGCCCGTCACGCTGCTCGGTCACGTGGCCTGGGCGCTCGGCGAGCTTGCAGAATATGCGTCTACCCGATGGAGTCGGCCGTAAGAAGGCTGCGCAGGCGCTGCGGGATTTGCTGGACCTGGCGGAGCAGGTGCGCGGTTCGCGACTGCGTCGCACGCTGCGCCACCTCACAGCCCGTGCAGGCGGCTGGGATCTGGCCGCGCCGCAGCTGATCCCGCATGCCCGTGCGGGCGGCGAGGATCTCACCGGGCGCCGACTGGCCGAGGAGGCCGAGGCTGTGGTGCTCCGTATCCTTGATCATGCAGCAGGCGGTGATGCTGCCTTCATGGTTCACAAAGAGCCCCCGCTCCAGCCAAGGACAGCGGCCCTGCGCAGGGGCCCAGCCAGCCCAGAGCTCATCATAGAAGCCCTTCACCGGGGCGCGCTGTGCTTCGATTCGGCGTAGCAGCCGGCGAGCGCACAGGCGCAGGGCCTCTGCTTCGCTTTCAGAGAGCTCTTCGTCCAAGAGCGATTCAGAATAGGTCTTCTTGTAGGCCGCCATGCGCTGGAGCGGCTGCACGACGATTCCCCCGTCGAGCCCGAGGCGGCGGTAGAGCGCGATGATGCTGGTCAGGCGGTCGCGGGTGCTGCGCAGCACGGTAACCGCGAGTCCAATCACGGGCCGGTCGAGCTGGCGTGCGTCCCGCGCTGCGATGAGCGACTCCAGGCCGCGCAGGACCTTTTCAAACCTGCCGCCGCGGATGCGCTGAAACTCAGCAGGATCGGCGGACTCCAACGACACTGAGATCTTCTCGATCCCGGCATCGAGCAGGCGCCTGATCGTTTCGGGAGTCAGGTAGCTGCCATTGGTGATAAACGACACGCGTACGCCGCGGGCGCGCAGGAGCTCGACCATCTCGACAAAGCGCGGGTGCATGAGCGACTCCCCCTCGCCCTGAAGCTCGACGTGGCGCAGCCTGGGAAAGGCCAGCAGCGCCTGCTCCAAGCGGGAAAAGGGCAGATCCGACTGGCGCATCGAGCGGCCGGCGCAGAAGCCGCAGGTGAAGTTGCAGCGCGTCGTCGGCTCGATCTGAAGAAACTCCACGTGATCCACGCCGGCACCCTAACACAGGCAAGCCTCTGCGCCGTCTGTGATTACTCGTCAAGTACGTCGAGCAGTCGCCGGGTCGCGCGCTGCCACGAGTACTGGGCCGTGATGCGCGCCCGAGGTGAGGGCTTTAGCGGGCGGCGTCCAGAGATGACGCCTTGCAGTACCTCGACCGCGGCATGCTCGTCGGGCTGCCACCACGACAGGCCGCGGAAGAACTTGAGATCTTCACTGCCCAGCTTTCCTTCAAACGCCACCGGCACGAGGGCGCTCGGAATGAGCTCGGCATCGTCTTCCTGAAGGTACTCACAGTAGGCGGAGTGATGCGGCGCGATGAGCCGCAGTCCAGAAGCCGCCGCCTCCATCATCACCAGATCCCAGCCCTCGCCCTTGGACAGGGAGATATAGTGAGTCGCACACGCGAACAGCGAGCGCAGCTCATCGCGGCTGAGTAGATTGTTGACGATGCACACCGGTGCTGCGTCGCGGAGGCTGCGGCCGAGCAGCTGCTGCATCCGCTGCAGGTCCTGCTGAAAGGTCTGAAGCAGCCCCGGCTGAAAGGTGCTGAGCTTCAATATCAGCACCGCGTCATCATCCGCACGGGTGGCGCGAATCCAGGCCCGCAGAAGCCCAAGGTGGTTCTTGCGTGGCCGCAGCTCGGCGATGTTGAGGAAGCGATGGCGCACATCGGTGAGCGCGCGTCCATCCGGCGTCTTGAGCGGCAGCGGTGACGCGGGCTGTGCAAAGAACTCTCCGTCCACACCGAGCGGACAGAGGCGCAGTTGCGACTCCGGCACACCGCCTCGAATCCAGGCGCGGCGCGAGGACTCGGTGGGCACCACAATGCGCGCATGGTCCCGGGCGCAGCGCGCCCACGCGGCGGGGATGCCATCGGCCTCAAACATTGTGTAGTTGATGTTCCGCCGCTTTCGATCGATAGATGCGCGGTTCGGCATCGTGAAGTGAAGAACCGTGTCGCACTGAACCGGCGCATCCAGCAGGTCAAACAGCCGCTCCCGCTGCGCGGCCGGCAGGTCGATGCTCCACCTGGGATGATTTTCGAGCTGCACCCGAACGCCCAGGCCCAGAAGATGCCGAACGAACTCCCGCGTATGCTGATCATAGCCGCTCGTGCCCCGAAACGGGCCGATCACTTTGAGTGCATCGATCATTGTGGCTCTGCACTTCCGCGCGCCGCCGCAGCAGCTGTCTTGATGCGGACCCAGCGCGCCAGCAGCTGCGGACGCTGGCAGAACCAGCGCTCCTTGAGGAGCGGCAGCCAGATCTGCGGAGCTCGCACCCGGCGGGCCAGAAGATAGCTGGCGAGCTCGTCGAGAAACGCGAGCTTCGTCTGGCAGTAGTGAGGAATATTGCGGTCAAAATCCGACAGAAACGCGCTGGCGCTCTGCGGATGCTGCCGATACCGCACCCAGCACTCGCCCGAGACATAGACTGGATATTCAAGAAATACTCTGGCAAAGAGCGCCTGATCTTCAAAGATTCGCAGCGACTCCGGGAAGACGCCGACCCGCTCCAGCACAGCGCGGCGGATGAGTGTATTGGACGGAACCGGCGTCTGCGCCCGGCCCCGAAGCAGCACTGCCAAAAGGCGCGGCGGCAGCTGGAGACGGTTGGGCTCCACACCAAGGCTCATGAACGAGTCTGGCCCTGTCTGCGGCTGCTGCCAGCTTCGCCACAGCTGCACGCGGCCATACACCATCGCCGCCGCCGGATGGGCCTTGAGGAGCGCCACCTGCTGTTCGAGTTTTGGCGGCAGCCAGACATCATCCGCATCCAGGAGCGCAATATACCGGCCGTGACTCTCGGCGATGCCGAGATTTCGGGCTGCGCTCACACCCCGGTTCTGCCCTCCCGGATGCGCAAGATAGCGCACCTGACCGGGATATCGTGCGGCGTACTCTTTGGCGATGGCCGTGCTGCCATCCGTCGAGCCATCATCGATGAGCAGAAGCTCCCAATGCGAGAAGTGCTGGGCCAGCACGCTCTCGACCGCCTCTCTGATGAACGGCTCGGCGTTTAGAAAGGGGCAGATACATGAGACCAGCAAATCGAGGCCCATGCCGCCGTCAACTCCAGCCCTGGACCGCTACGGCGCGCTCGGCAAAATAGCCGACCGCATGCGCAACCTGCGCAAGAAAAAGGAGTCCCGAGGACTCTGCCGCCCGCAGGATCGGCGCACGCCGAAAAGGGAAGGCGAACATTCCCAGGTAGAAGCTGAGCGGCTCAAATGCGATCCCCTCAGCCCCTGCGGCGCTTCCGCGCCGTTGCCCCCCGTGGAGGCGTGCGGCCCCGCGTCCGTAGCGGAAGTTCTGACCACAGAAGCCGCGCAGCGATAGTCGATGCCGATGCAGGACCAGCGCCTGCGGCACATAGACCAGGGTCCCGCCCTGCCGCTTCCAGGCGTCGCACAGCTCGCGATCTTCGGCTGCCGCCAGCGGATAGCTGGCATCAAAGCCGCCCAGAGCCAGGAACGCCGAGCGCTGAACCGCGATGTTGTTCGAGGTAAAGAAGCTCGACGGTGCGTGCTGGGATTGGAAGTAGTGATAAAGGTAGTCGACGAGAAGCTGGCTGGTTGCGGCAAAGGGGTTGTTCGGCAGCCCGTTTTCGATCTGGCCGCCGAGCAGGCTGTCGCCATGCAGATCCATGGCCAGATTGAGCGCCTTGAGCCAGCCGGGCGCCGGACAGCAGTCATCGTCGGTAAAAGCAAGATAATCGCCCGCTGCCTCCTGCGCCCCGCAGTTGCGCGCCGAGGCCGGGCCGCCATTTTGCTGCCGAATCAGGCGAGTCGGAAATCCCCATGCTCGCCCCTCCACCAGCTTGTCGAGCGGACACGAGCCGCCGTCATCGACCACCACCACCTCCATGCGGTCCCGCGGATATTCGAGCGCAGCGAGGGCGCGCAGGCACTGCTCCAGGGACGCCGGGCGATTGTAGGTGGGGATGACGATCGAGAAGAACCGATTCATGACCCACCTATCGCCCGTATGGCAAGCGTCCACCGTGCCGAGCCGAAGTCGCGGCCGCAGACTCCCCCTGCCACGCCGGCAGCGGTGCGCGAAGAAGAGTACAGGCAGAGCACGACGTCGAGCACGCGTCCTATGTACACGAGCCCGGGGTCGAGACAAAGCAAGATCGTCCGCTGGACGGCGCTGCGTCCGGGAGCGTACTCTCTGCCGCAGAGCGAAGATGGGCGGAGAGGTCATGGAGCTTGAATCGACAGCGGTGCTTGTCCTGGCGTGCAATCGACCTGCCTACTTGCGGCGGACGCTTCGTTCGCTCTTTTTGCACCGGGGCGCGCGCCGCTATCCGATCTTCGTCTCGCAGGACGGCACCCACGCCGAGGTCGCGTCGATCATCCGCAGCCATCCGGAGCTGTGTCACCTGCAGCACCGACCGCAGCCCTTTGGACTCTGGCGCACGCCGCGCGGCTGGGACGGCTATCACTGCATCGCGCGCCACTACCGCTGGGCGCTCAGCCAGGTCTTCGATCGGCTCGGTTTCGAGCGCGTCATCATCCTGGAGGACGACCTGGAGATCGCGGTGGACTTCTTCGACTACATCGAGGCCGCTGCCGGACTTCTTCAGCGCGACCCGACCATCTGGACCGTCTCCGCATGGAACGACAACGGTCAGGCTCGCTTCGTTCGCGATAAGGAAGCCCTCTTCCGCTCCGATTTCTTTCCTGGGCTTGGCTGGCTGCTGACCCGCGCGCTGTGGAACGAGCTTTCGCCCAAGTGGCCAGCGACGTGCTGGGACGACTGGCTGCGCGAGCCGGCCCAGCGGCAAGGGCGCGTGGCGATTCGTCCGGAGGTCTCGCGAACCCATACGTTCGGCCGGCTCGGCGTGAGCCGCGGCCAGTTCTACGACGAGCACCTGCGCGATATCGCGCTCAACGCCAGCCCCGTTGACTTTGGCGCGCTGGATCTCGGCTACCTCATCCGGGAGCGCTACGATCCCTGCCTGCTGGCGCGAATCGAGCGCGCACCGCTGGTATGCGTGGCTGAGGCGCTTGCCACCGACAGCGCTTGCGACCAGCGCATCGAGTACCGGGACGCAGCCTCTTTCTCGCTGATCGCGGCGCGGTTCGGCCTGATGGCCGACTTGCGCGGCGGTGTCCCGCGCACGGGCTACCTGGGTGTGGTTGAGTTCTGGTACGGCCGCCGCCGGATCTTCCTCGTCCCGGCTCCCGCCGATGGCGCTGCTCGCGTGACTGAGCAGTCAGCGGCCCCACCGCAAGTAACGCTAGAGCGCTCGCTGCCATTCGTGTAACTTCCGCAAATCTCAGATGCGCACGATCCGACTCGACTTCTGCGATTTCTGGCCGGGCTTCCGCAAGGATCAGAACTGGTTCACTGAGCTGCTCGGTATGCGCTTTCGCGTCGAGATTCATGAGAAGCCGGACTTTCTGATCTTCGCCAACTTTGGCGAGACGCACCGGCGCTATACCTGTCCGCGCATCTTCTTTACCGGTGAGGCGAATCGGCACGACTTCCGCGTCTGCGACTACGCCCTCACTTGCCATTACGTCGACGATCCCCGCCACTACCGGCTGCCCCTCTACTCGCTCTTCCTGGACCCGGCCTCGCTGCTCAAGGCGCCGGATGAGGCGGAGCGGATCCTGGCCGAGAAGAGCAAGTTCTGCGCGTTTGTCGTCAGCAACCGGCACTCCAGCAAGCGGACAGACTTCTTCTTCAAGCTCAGTCGCTACAAAGCGGTCGACTCGGGCGGCCGCCACCTCAACAACATCGGCCGCCAGCTTCCCGACAACACCGCGGCCAAGCGCGAGTTCCTGCGCCCCTACAAGTTCAACATCGCGTTTGAGAACCAGTCGCTGCCCGGATATACGACCGAGAAGCTACCCCAGGCCATGGAGGCGCGCTGCGTCCCAATCTACTGGGGCAGCCCGCGCGTGGGCGAGGAGTTCAATCCCCGCAGCTTTCTCAACCACAGCGACTTCCCGAGCGACGAAGCGCTGATCGAGCGAATCCTTGAGCTTGACCGCGACGACGCGCAGTATCTGGCGATGCTGCGCGAGCCCTACTTCCACCGCAACCAGATAAATGAATGGTTCGATCGGGATAAGCTGCTCGATTTTTTCGAGCACATCTTCACTGCCCCGGTGCAGCCGGTCGGTGCCCGCCGCTCCTTTTTCTCGCTTGGGGTCCAGGCGCTGGACAAGCTGGAGACCTGGCGGCTGGGGCGCCAGTAAAAGTCGAATCCGATATGACCAAGAGAACATTATCATTCCAGCCTTCAGCAGATGGTCATAAGCCTATCTATCTTCTTACGACTATATATCCAATACGCTCTGCGGAAAGACTGGATGAGATTCGCTTATGCATGGAAAAAAATATCGCCAATTCCTTGATTGCCGGCATCTATGTCTTCGCTGAGAACCTGCCTCGATCCGCTGGCGATGCATATCAGTTTCTCGACCATCCGAAAGTTCATGTGATTGCCATTGATACCCGGCCAAGTTTCAAGCGATTTATAGATTTCGCTAATCAAGAGCTTCATTCTTGTCTGGTCGCGGTGTGCAACTCAGATGTCTACTTCGACGAGACACTGGGCCATGTGCACGAAAGCCAGTGGGATAACCAGCTATGGTGCATTAGCCGATATAATATCATGAAAGGCTCGGGCCAGCTGGAACTTCAAGGAGGTGGGAACCAGGGATCCTATGATGCCTGGATCTTCCGCTCGCCGCTGCCCGATTTCAATAGCGACATCCTGCTTGGCGTCATCGGCTGCGACTCCTATTTTGTCCAGAGGGCGGCGGACGCTGGAATCCGAACCAAGAATCCCTGCTTGAGTGTGATTCTGAGACACCTCCATCAAGTGCAGGAGCGCAATGATCAGCCTGGCGGATTTCGATATTGGGACCTTCCAGATTATCGTGCTTTTATCGTGCGAGCATGCCGCTTAAATGAACCTGCGCCCTCCTTCATAAGGAATCTTGCATCCAGGGCCTATAGGAAGCTGACTGACGCCATGCCTCCGGCTGTGGCGGCGGGGTTTGACTGGTATCTTGACCGGAGTCTGCGCGCCGCGTTCGGAGGTCCCTTCAATGGCCAAGCGCGGCGCATCGCGATGTTTCGGCAAATAGCCCAGGCGCTACCGTTGAGAGCGATTGTTGAAACCGGTGCCTACTGCGGCAGCACAACGGAGTTTCTGCGCGCAGCAACCAACCTGCCCGTGTATGCAGTCGAGATACAGCCCCGCAGCTACTATTACTCTGCGATCCGCTTCCGCAGGGATCCGGGTGTGAAGTTGGCCCGCAGCGACTCACGCCGATTTCTCCGACGGCTGGCGCATGACCCTAAGTTTCCACACGATAGCGTGTTCTTCTATCTCGATGCGCACTGGCAAGATGATGTGCCGCTGGCCGAAGAGCTGGAACTCATCGCTGCGAACTGGTCCGATCCAGTCATCATGATCGATGATTTCCAGGTTCCCGATGATCAGGGATATGGTTTCGACTCCTATCGCAATGGCTTGAGCCTGACCCTGGACTATCTGCCTCTCGCCAAGCTACCTCCGCTGCGACTCTTCTGGCCGCGCGCTGCTGCGTCCGAGGAGACGGGGCACCGCCGCGGCTGCGTCGTGCTGGCCCATCCAGGTGCAACTGCGGAGCGCCTGGCTGCGCTGCCCACACTTCGCCCCGCGCAGCCTCGTCGCTCAGCAGCGTGACCCGCTTTCACTCTGGGGTTTGCAGATAACTGCCGCTGCCGATATGCACAGACCAGCGCCGGCAATAGGAGCGATTCCCCGCAGTCTGCGACGCCGCGGAGAAATATCAAGCAGCATTCTCGACGGCTGAGATACTGCTGGGCTT
>Ga0075163_10013951_pt1 | contig 10392 bp, 7 predicted proteins | sample JI1023141ADNA_FD_71478 | JGI IMG/M metagenome (GOLD analysis project Ga0075163, IMG submission 71478) | Wastewater effluent complex algal communities from Wisconsin, to seasonally profile nutrient transformation and Carbon sequestration -... | ecosystem: Engineered > WWTP > Effluent > Algae... | reverse complement strand
GAAAATTCTTTTGAACTTCGCCCAGATCGCAGTTCACATACATTTTCATTCAGTGATTCATTCGAACGAATCTTGAACAAGAAAAAGGAATTTTTCTCTAATATCGAAAAAGAAAAAAAATTAACTCCACGGGCTATGCAAATTAAAAACTTCTACCTAGCCTGCATGAACGAAGGCGCTGGCGCAAAAGAAGAAAAATCAACAGTTGCTGACCGCGTAAAAGCGATTTCAAAAGTTAGAACGATTAAAGACTTTTTGAAATTAGACACAGAAAATTTCTTTGCTGGTAAATCTAACCTGATCGTATTTGATAGTTCAGCCAATGCAGAAAACCCAGATATCTATGATGCCTACATGGCCGTAAGTTTCATGAACATACCGGATCATGGTTATTACGAGAAACCAGAACTAGTTGCGGACTACAAAGCGCTTCTAACTGAATTCTTTAAAACAGTAGAACCAAAATTGACAGCTGAAGACATCAAGGCGCGCGTAGAGAGAATGTACAACCTAGAAGCGGAATTTGTTCAACGCTATCCAAAAGCCGCAGAACGCCGTCAACGTTGGGGTGAAAAACGTGATATTCCTCAAGCTCAGTTCTTGAAAGACTATCCAAATTTAGCTGCTGAAGTTTATTTCAAAAAATTACCTAAGAAGTTAAACGTACGTGTAAACATTCCTGAGAGTTTCAAATTTTATAGTGAATATTTAACTCCGAAAAATTTGGATATTATTAAAGACATCTACTTATATAGAACAGCATCTGGTTTAATGGACGATGGTTACCCAGATTTCTTTGCTAAGAAATTTGCATTTAACAAAAAACACCTAGGTGGACCAGATTCACGCCCCGTTCGTCAAGAGCGTTGCACAATGCGAATGATGAATGAATTCGAAAAAGAAGTAGATGAAGTTCTAATGCAAAGATTGTTTCCTAATTTCCCAAAACAAAAAGTGGTGGAAATTTCAGAGAAAATTCGTGGTTCTATCTTAGATGGTATCAACAACAGTACTTGGTTATCTAAAGAAGCGAAAGAAGTAGCTAAAAAGAAAATCACAAGCTGCCGTTTGCAAGTCGTAGCGCCGCAAACAGATCGCGAATGGAATTTTAATCCAATCCAAAAATACTCGGCAACTGAGCCAATCAAAAATGCGCAAAAGTTACGAGTCGCATTGATCAAAAAGACAATTAAAGAAATGTACGAACCGGTAAATAAAGATGCTTGGGGTATGGGACCATTAACGGTGAATGCGTACTTCTCGCCAAGCGAAAACAAATTCGTAATGCCAATGGGAATCCTGCAATACCCATTCTTCGATGACAAAAACACATTAGAAGAGAACTTAGGCGCAGTGGGCGCAGTGATGGGCCATGAGTTAGGTCACGGAGTTGACGATCAAGGTTCACGTTTTGATGATAAAGGCAGCCTCAGAGTATGGATGTCGATGACCGATCTTGCTGAATTCCAAAAGCGCGGCCAGCGCATGGTATCGCAATTCGATAAAGCCGGACACAATGGTAAGTTAACACTAGGTGAAAACGTAGCTGATCTTGTGGGCTTAAGTTTCGCGTACAAAGCAGCGTTTAAAGATAAACAAGCAACGAAAGAAGACAAACAAAAATTCTTCGTTTCTTACGCAAGAACATGGTGTGAAGTAAAACGCGATGGATACAAAGAAAAACAATTGAAAACAGATCCACACTCGTTAGGCTGGGCACGGATCAATGAACAAGTAAAACATCAGCCGGGATTCCAAGAAGCATTCAGCTGTAAATCTGGGGCACCGATGGTGTTATCAGATAAAGATCGCATTGTGATTTGGTAATCTCTAAAAATTTTATGAGATAAACAAAAACCCCGGGTGGAGACACGCCGGGGTTTTTTACGACGGGCAATAAGGAATACCTTTGCCAGTGAATCAGCAATTTCAAAAGGCGCGAAACCGATTTAGATTTGCATATTTTTCTAAATAATCGTATTTTTTGCCAATGGAAATTCCTATAAATAATTTGGTTTACTTAAATGATCAAAATTTATTTCGCGCCATAGTTTCTAGCGCGGATCGTTTTCCTGGATTATACCGAAAGTCAGCTACCTGGGATCAAAGTCTCAATGAGGATAGGTATCTGAAGTGGATAAATTATTTAGAGGTAATCTTATTGTCTCAAAAGGGACGAGTTTGGACCAAAGCACAATGGTTAGCGGCTCATGATCATATTTTCTCTTTGGCTTATGGCAAAAACAGCAGAAACGAAAACCGAGAAGAAAATGATATCAAAGACGTGTTAAAACAGAAGGCCTTTAAATGGTACACAAAGCCAATGGCTTTAAGGTTGGCAATTATTGATTTTCAATCGGAGGTCTATACTATTGAGTGCAATAAAACCTACTATATGATGGGTAGTTTAATCCGATTTACAGAGCATTCAGTAAAGATAGCCTACGACCAATTTGCCGACAGTTGCTACTTAGAATTAGCAATATCCTACTCACAGGCCATTGAATATATTAATTCAATATACAGCCCGAAGTCTTTAAATGACCTTTTTTTAAAATCTGAAGTTGTTGGACATTTGATCTTTACTGAGGAAGGCAATGGGAACTTACATTTTAAGGAAAATATAATAGATGAAATTTTTTTAAATTTTCAGCCAAATAGTCCACTATTTGGTTCGGTGATTTATGATAAAAACCTTCCCATTCAGTATGGTAAACCAATAGGAATATGTAATGTCGGAAAATTATTTAGCTGAAATTATTCGATACAAAACGGATGAATTTAAAACTCCTAATATTTATGGCAATACTGCAAATAATACTTTGTTAATTTCTTGTGAGCACTTTCGAGTTCCCAATAAAGAAACTGAATTATTCCTATTTGTTTCTTTTGAGAATATATTATACCTACCTATTTGGTTTGAATTCCGCTCCACAAACATTAACTTACTTTTTTTGATTGAAGAGTTTGAAGTTGACTCTTTTGAGTTACTACAGAAAATTCTGAACAGCTCTCTTAAAAAAGAAGAAAAACGCACGACCGAAATGAAGGCTATTGTTTATCATGCTAAAAAACTACCAGATTACATGCACAGATTGACTAACTTCAAGATCGAGGCACCCTTGCGTATTGATCTATTTGAAACAATCTAGAGAGGATATCAATTCCTATTAATAGAAAAGGTTATTCTTGTTCGTATGCTTTTAGTTTGGGTAAGATCTCTTCACCAAATCCCGAGTCAATGGCCGTCCCATCAACTAGGATAAATCTCACCATGCGATTGCGGGGACTTAAAAAGGAACTGTGTTTTTCAAAAGATACGATGTCCTTCATATTCACTTTGTGAAGACGACCAAAAAGCAAATTTTCAATGGTAAGCCATTCGATGCGGTCATTAGAATTGCTGTCCTCCCAACTGATCGAAAGGCGTTTTCCAAATAGAATTTGGAGTAGGAGTCCTAGGGCTGTTGTAGTTAAAAAAAGTTGAGGCTGGAAAACCTTGATATTTAAATTAATCAGAGAGCTGTCACCGATGAAAACTGAAAATAAAATAAACCCGGCAAGTACCGATGCCGGTGAAAGCAAAAACGTACCTAGAACGGAAGGGCGTACAGTGTTCCAGTTAATGTTTTTGATAGATGAAAAAAAACGGAAAGCAATTTTTAAAAATAAAATACTGACTGCTATCGCAACCAAGAAGCCAAAAACAAAACTAAATGGTAAAACAAAAATTTTCATCTGTACGAGGTCTCAAAATAATCTGGTATGAGAATAACCCAATGCAGAGGGTACAGACAACAACTATAGAATGTCTGCAGAGAGTTGGCGCGAAACAAAAACTCCAGAACTATCTAGTCCTGGAGTTCGAGAAGTTCTATTTTGATACTTTCTTAACCGCACCCAATTTCGCGGCAATCTCTTTCTCTTTACCAGCACAAACTACATGACCAAAACCACCAGCACTTTTGCCGTTAGCAACGTCATAGATAATTTGATCATCTTTTGTCGCACTTACGCCCGCAGGAACGTAATCAAGGTTCAAACTTGCGCGTGTTTTCCATGCGATATTGTGATCTGCACATGATGAATCGCCGCTAACACCGATACCACCGATGATTATGCCTTTAGCATTGTAAAGCGCTAGACCGCCGCCGAATACGTTTACGCCGCCGATACGTTCGCCAACCATTGGATCTTTTTTAGATCCGAATTTTTTCGCGTCGCCTTTGTAAGCTACTTTTGTGTCTACCGGATTGCTTTCCTGTAAACCAAACAAGCTGCCACCCGGTTGTACTGCCGAGTACAAGTTAGCCGTTGATAGAGCTAAACCTGGTAAACTGAATGCATTCGCCGTGTTTGCTTTTTGAGCGGAAATAACACGGCTACCTGGCCATTGAGCCCCTTCTGTGTCGCCGGTCATCGCTACGGCGCAAACAGTACCGCTGCGATCAACCACGGTTCCCCACATTTCTAGGTTGAAACCGCCATTATCTGTTTTACGTGCCTCGATCAAAGCTTTACGTAGATCCTCTTGAGAGGGTAAACCATCGCATGTTTTGGCTTGGACATAGAACGAAGTCGCTAGCACCGCTAGCATTACTATTACTTTAGACATAATTTTATTCTCCTTATCGAATAAATAGTGTTTTGTTCTGTTTGTTTTGCAAAGATATTGGTAGGACTGTGTAGAGTCACAAATATCAGCATGCTGATCCTATGACATCAGCATGCTGATAACTCAAGGAGAAAATTTGAGATTTGAAGAAACTTTAGGCATTAGCGCCCTTTTAGGCCAAGTGGAACATCAATTAAGCCAAAAAATTGAGCAATCCATCCGCCATTTCGGTATTACTTTGCCCCAGTACTCAACATTGTCGGCTATTGAAGCGAACCAGAATTTAACCAACGCGGATTTGGCTCGTAAATGCTTTGTGGCGCCGCAGACGATGAATCGAATCTTGCAAAACCTGCTTAAAATGAATCTTGTGAAAAAGAATAAGAATATTTTTTCACTGACAGCAAAAGCGGAAAAGCTGGTTTGCGATGCTCATATCATTGTGAACACAATCGAAGTTCAAATGATTAAAAGCCTGAATAAAAAAGAATTCACTGAGTTTCAAAAAACTCTAGATGGATTTATTCGGAATTTAGAATAATAGACTAATGAGTGGGATCCGTGCAAGATTGATTCGGCCATTCGACTTCAATCGTAGCTTCGGTAATATGAAACTCTTTCATCAACGTCTTTTTCAAATCGATCTTCAGCTGATGAACCTCATCTTTTGACGTCGTATCTTCAACAACTAAATGAGTCGTTAATATATGATGATCCCCATCCATCGACCATAAATGCAGGTGATGAACGCTTTTTACCGGAGGTGTTTGTTTTATTTTCGCAGTCACCGTTTCAATCTGAACATCATTTGGGGTCGCTTGCAAAAATACATTAAAAGTAGTTTTTAAATTATTAAACACATTCCATAAAACCCAGATCGCAATACCGATGGCCATGATGGGATCTAGGATCGGTAAATCATAAAACATCATAACGATCGAGCCGACAAAAATAGCAATCCAGCCCATCACGTCTTCTAGTAAATGCCACAAGATCATTTTTTCGTTTAATGACGTTCCTTTAGACATTCGAAACGCCGCGAATCCATTTACTGCCAATCCTAATATCGCCAAAAGAAGCATACCTTCAACATTGGTAGGTTCAGGATTAAATAATCTAGGAATCGCCCGTGCTAAAATAATTCCCGATCCACACATCAGGATCAATCCCGTGATCATCGCGCCCAGAACACTTAAGCGGCGATAGCCATAGGAAAATTCTAGAGTGCTGCCTTGACGAGATTTTTTTTCTAAATACCAGGCCATGGCAATTGCCAAAGCATCGCCCATATCGTGAAAAGCATCGGATAGAATAGCTAAACTATTCGTATAAAGTCCGCCGACTAATTCGATGATGGCAAAGACCAGGTTCAGGAAAAAAGCAACACCCATGCGCGAACTAGCTGAACCGTGCGAATGCCCGTGGGAATGTCCATGTTTATGATTATGAGAATGATTTGCGCCCATGCTTAATTGATATGACGACTGATCGTTTGAATCAACATATCTGTGCGAATAGGCTTAGTTAAATAGTCCGTACAGCCAGCTTCCAGGCAGCGACGTCGATCATCCTGCATGGCATGCGCCGTAAGCCCGATTATAGGGCGGTTAAAACCTTTTTCGCGCAAAATTCGGGTGGCCGAATGACCATCCATCACCGGCATTTGCACATCCATTAGAACAATATCGTAGTCATTGTCTAAGGCTTTGTGCATACCAGATTTGCCGTTATCCGCCGTTTCAACAATGGCGCCGCGGGATTTTAGGATATGTTCCATCAACACTTGGTTATCAACAGAATCATCCACAACCAAAATCTTGATTCCAACAATCGATTTTTCAGGTAGAGCAACGATGGTTTCCACAACGGAGTTAGCTTTTAAATTAGATGCTATTTCTATAATAAACGCCGCGCCTTCGGATGCGTTTGTATCCATCAAAACAATGTCGCCGCCCAGTCGCTGTGCCAATCGTTTGGAAAGGATCAACCCGAGCCCTGTACCGCCATATTTACGTGTTACCGATGCATCGGATTGGCTAAATGGCTGAAATAGTTTTTCGCGAACGTCTAGCGCAATGCCAATTCCCGTGTCAGATACTTGAAATACAAGCCTTTGCCTATTTTCATCTAACTTCACTGTTACTTTAACGTGTCCATCCATCGTAAATTTAATGGCGTTACCAATGATATTAATTAAAATCTGTTTTAGACGATGCGGGTCGGTCACAAACTCATCAGGAACATTATCGGCTACCTCTATGATGAACTTCAAACCTTTGGCGGCCGCCTTTGCCGTTTTGTACGATTTGATTTCGCTGAGTAAATCCATCAGCGAGATCTGCACAGTTTCTAGATCTAGGTGGCCAGCCTCCACTTTAGATAAATCCAAAATATCATCGATCAAGTGCAAAAGTAGTTCACCATTTCTTTGAATAATATTGTGATACTTGGCTCGCTCGTCATGGCTCAATGAATCTGAACGAAGTAGTTCGTTAAATCCTATCAACGCATTTAAAGGCGTCCGGATTTCATGAGACATATTAGCTAGGAACGAAGACTTTGATTTATTGGCATTCTCGGCTTGCTCACGCGCATGACGTTCACGTTCGTATAAAAGAGATTTATCGATGGTTAGTCCCGCACGCCGGCCAATATCTTCTGCTAAAGTTAAATCAAATTTTGAAAATTTTCGTTTTGATTCCGAAGCCACAAAGGTCATCGCTCCTAAAACAGATTCATTTACAAGTAGGGGGACTATCATAACAGAACTCATTCCTAGTCTCTTGAGTTCTAGCAACTGGTCACGATTTGGGATAGCCGCTTCAAGTGCTTGATCCGAGAACGAGTCTGATAGTTCAGATTTTCCGGTACTAATTACGCGGGCGGCACCTGGCGATGATCGCCAGTCAGAGCGATATTTTTCTCGATACGAATCGGCCCAAGTGCGTTTTTCTGGATTCCAATGCCATGAAATAGTTTTGGGATTATTGGGATCGGCAATAATGTCAATTATGCACCAATCCGCAAGCACCGGAACGATCAGTTCACATAATTTTTGTAGAGTGACCAAGTAATCCAGAGATGAATTGAATATGATTCCTGTTTCGGCAATCAGACGAAGTGCAGACTCGCGGCTTTTAAGTGAGTTTTCATTTTCTTTATGAACCGTAAAATCACGGAAAATCGAAACGGCATACAAGACTTCGCCGTTGTCATCAAATATAGGAGCCGCACTGACGATCGACCAATTTCTTTTTCCCGTTTTTTTTATTTCCATCTGCAAAACAGTTTCAGGCGGATTCTTGACACCTTTCAAAGCTAGGCGTCCCGGCAATCGTTCTGCAGGAAAAACTTGGCCTTGCTCGTCGAAAATAAGATAACGATCAGCCACATTTTCATTCGAAGCCGTTAGGATTTCTTCTACGGAATTGAATCCGCACATCTCGGCGCCAATCGAATTAGCGTATATGCATTTACCATTATGATCAAAAACAGTAACACCATCGGTGATGCCTTCAAGGATTACCTCTAGTTGATGTCGTGAATGTTGTAAGTCATTTAATTGCTGTTTTTGTTTTTCTATCTCAGTGGCTGTGGCAATCCAACGTTGGATCAAACCATTTGAGTCTTTTACAGGAGTAGCGCGCCAAAGAAACCAAACATAAGCGCCGTCAAATCGTTTGATTCTAAATTCTTTCTCGAACAGTTCGCCACTCGCTACAGATTTTACCCAGCGGGAATAGGATTCGACCCGGTCATTTTCATGAATGGCGCCATTCCAAAAAGATAGCTCGTTTTGTAAACCGCCACTTCCGGTAAATTCTAAGTAGTGAGTGTTAACGTATTCAATATTTCCGCCAGCATCGGCCATCCATATCATCAGAGGCAGAGATTCCGCTATTTCGCGAATATCATTTTGGCCATTGATCGTCCGTGCTTGCGAAAAAGATCTATTTGAAAAATTAGAACCGATGATGTTTTCCAAAAAACGCCAACCTTTTGAAAAATTAACTGAGATTAAGATTTTTTACCGCGACCAATTTGAATTAGCAACTCGTGAGAAAAATGAATGTCATTCTCTAATTTGCGTATAATTTAACTGGCGTTTGCTTCGCAGACAAAAGATCGGCTAGGTCTAGTCACACTCTATTTCAAAACAAAAAAAGTAACATAACGCTTCTATTTTAAAGTCCAAAAAAGTACCGGTCCTAAGCAGTTAAACAACAAAAAACCGAATAGATTTTATCTTCGTATAGGAAAATTTATGATAAACCGCCATCTTATTTTTTTCAGTCTTTTCGTATTCTTAGCTATTCCGACAATGGCCAAACAATTTCAAACTCAATACTCAGATCCTCATGGGAATAAATGGCAACGTTGGATTATTTTAGATGAACAAGGCCGCCGCGCCCATTTATTAGTCGTAGAAAATCCAGTGAAGGATTTGTCGCAACGTCTGACTACACAAGTTGTTGTTGAAAAATCGACTTTGGTGAATCGCACAGCCGGTGAAATTCAAACGAAAGTAAATTATTACCGTTACTTGAAAGACTTAAAAACAAGATCAAGTTCGTACTATCTTGCTCAAGAAACCGAGCAGAAATTAAATAAAACACCAACGCCACTGTGGACGCCAGCGAAAAATGATTGGTCCGAAGATGATGAAAATAAATTTGCATCTTGGTTCAAAAAAAATGCATCGACTACAATGGCGGTTGGGAGTGGCCTGGAATTTGACTGCGCCGATTTTGGATTACTTGGACGTTGGATTTATGCTCACGACAATAAATTGCCAATGATGACATCTTTGGCAGGATCTGGAAAATTGTTTGGACATTTTAGTGAATCTAAAAATTGGATAAACTTACCAACAGATAGCGATTGGAAAAAAGATCAGCGATTCAAAGCAGCCATGCGCTATCTTTTTGATTCCACCTACACGCACAGTATTTTCAACGACTTATACCCAATTAAAATCAGCAAAGACTATGTAACTCCCGGATCCATCATTCTTACGTTGCGTTCAGGAAACACGGGCCACACGCAAGTGGTGTATGACGTCGGTATGCAAAGCTACTGCGGTGCTGACTGCATTTCCGTTCTATTCGGTAATGAGCCTTCTCGAGAATACGCCTATAAAACTCTAGCCGATATTCGTTATCACGAGTCAACGGGCGGTGGTTTTTTAAGATGGCGCTGGCCGCAACTAAAAAATGGCAAGTGGCAACTGGCACCTAAAACCAGCATGCCGGGATATTCGTTAGACCAATACGATCAATCGGGACTATCGTATGATGAATTCAATAACTACGTCTATGAATCACTGGGATTTAAAGTGGAGCCCTACAGAAAAGCGTATTCAATGGCGAATTCATTGTCGCAGGATTTAAATGATCGTCTAACGATAACATCCCAAGGAACGATTTTTTGCTATTATCAATTTTGTGATCCGCAAGGAACTGTGTTTGATCAGTACTCAACACCCAGCAAAGATAAACGTTTTCGCGAAAAGCGCGATCAATTGCTGCGATTGTTTGATTATTTAACTCCAGATGAACAACTCGATCTGATCTCGATGTTCAAGCGCGATATTTTTATTGGTCTCAGCGGAGTTCCTGTGACAGCGGCCGACTATATTTTTAATGCAAACGGCATTTCTGATCGCATGTCCTCGGACCCAAGTACTTCGTTTGAACAACGTTGGGGTTTAGAGAACTTAAATGTTCGCCAATCTGTTTTATTAAAATCCTCTCTTTTTCTATTCGCATGGCGTTTTC
>Ga0075163_10013950_pt1 | contig 10392 bp, 6 predicted proteins | sample JI1023141ADNA_FD_71478 | JGI IMG/M metagenome (GOLD analysis project Ga0075163, IMG submission 71478) | Wastewater effluent complex algal communities from Wisconsin, to seasonally profile nutrient transformation and Carbon sequestration -... | ecosystem: Engineered > WWTP > Effluent > Algae... | reverse complement strand
CGGTCGCCCCCGGACGCTCAACCTGAAGGATCTCATCGACGAGTTCATCAAGTTCAGGTTGGAAGTCATTGTTCGCCGCACGCAGTTTGAATTGCGTAAAGCGGAAGAACGCGCCCACATCCTCGAAGGCCTGCTCATTGCGCTCGACCACCTCGACGAGGTCATCGCACTCATCCGCTCGTCCAAAGACGCAGAGGAAGCGCGTATCGGCCTGATGAACAAATTCGGTCTTTCGGAATTGCAGGCCAAAGCAATCCTCGCCATGCGCCTGCAGCAGTTGACCGGCCTGGAACGCGATAAAGTAAAACTCGAATACGAGGAGTTGATGAAAAAAATTGCCGAATACAAGGCAATCCTGGCCGATGAAGTGCTTCAGCGTGACATCATCAAAGCCGAAACCACCGAAATTAAAGACCGTTTCGGCGACGGACGCCGCACCAGCATTGAAATCGACGAAGCCGACATCAGCATCGAAGACCTGATCGAGGACGAAGAGGTGGTCATCACCATCAGCCACGCAGGATATATTAAACGGACGCCGATTTCGGAATACCGTGCCCAGGGCCGCGGCGGCCGCGGCGCCCAGGGCGTCCGCACCCGCGACGAGGACTTTGTGGAGCACATGTTCACCGCTACCAACCACAATACCCTGTTGCTCTTTACCGAAAGCGGGCGTTGTTTTTGGCTGAAAGTGTACGAAATCCCCGAAGGATCGAGGGTTGGACAAGGACGGGTGATCCAGAACCTGCTGAATATCCCGAAGGAAGACAAGGTTCGCGCCTTTATCATCGTCAAAAAACTCGATGAAGAGGAATTCCTCAACAACCACTACATCATTTTCTGCACCAAACGTGGCCAGATCAAAAAGACCCTGCTCGAAGCCTACTCGCGTCCGCGTCAGGGAGGCATCAACGCCATTGAAATCAATGAAGGCGATGCACTGATCGAGGCCAAACTGACCAACGGCAACAACGAGATCATCCTGGCTGTACAAAGTGGCAAGGCCATCCGTTTCAACGAGCAGGACGTACGTCCGATGGGCCGCGGCGCCGCCGGTGTGCGGGGCATTCAGGTGCAAAACAACGATACCGTGGTGGGCATGGTCTGCATTGACCCGGCCGACATCACCACCACCATCCTGGTCGTTTCGGAAAAAGGCATGGGCAAACGCTCCGCACTCGACGAATACCGCACCCAGGGTCGCGGCGGCAAGGGCATCAAAACCATGAACATCACCCCAAAAACCGGCCACCTGGTCGCCATCAAAACCGTAACGGACAGCGACGACCTGATGATTACAACGACCTCGGGCGTTACCATCCGCACGGCAGCCGACGAACTGCGTGTGATGGGCCGTGCCACTCAGGGCGTCAAACTCATCCGTCTTGACGACGGCGACAACATTGCGGATGTGGCAGTAGTGGTTTCGGCCGTGGAAGAGGAGATGGGAGGTGAGGATCAGCCGGCGGCAGAAGAATAGGCAAAGGGCTTGTTGATTGGTAAATGGGTCGACCTGGAATTAAATATTTCACAAAATTCGCAGTTGCCGATAACCGGTCAACAACCTCAACGTCTGAAAAAGCAATTATTCAAAACTTAATTTTTGTTGAAAACGATGAAAAAATTTCTTTTCCCCTTCATGGGTTTTTTGCTCCTCGCCGGATTTGCTCAAGCGCAGGAAGAAGGTGCAAAACTTGCCAAACAGGCAGGTAAAGCGCTGTCTGCTTACAATATCGACCCTGTTGCCAATGCTGCCAAACTGGACGAGGCCCGGCAAAAAATTGACGAGGCCCTCAAATCACCCGATGCCCAGGCGCTCTCTTCAGCCTGGCTTACGAAGGGTGACATTTACAATACCCTGCTCATGAAGGACATGGCCAAGCGCATGATCCCGGGTAATGAAAAAGCACCGCTCACCGGCGACAACGATGCCCTGCAGGCCTTCGACGGCTACAAAAAAGCCTTTGAAAATCCCGCAGCCAAAAAATACGAAAAAAGCGACGCCATCAAAGGTATCGCACAGGTGGAAGGCCACCTGATCAACATCGGTGTCACCAAATACGAGGGACAGCAATTCGAGAAGGCATTCAATTCATTCCAGGCTTCGCTCCAGGCACACGACATGCTGGCTGCAAATGCACAAAAAAGTGTGCTGGACGACAAGGAGCAACTCGAAAACCAGATTTACATCACCGGTCTTGCCGCCCAACTGGCCAAGAAAAACGAGGATGCTCTGAAATATTACAACCAGTTGTATGCCCAGGGCAATGCCAAACCCGGCATTTACGAAGGCATTTACAACATCAAAAATGAAATGGGCGACACTGCCGGCGCTGAAAAAATCCTCGCAGAAGGCCGCGCCAAACACCCGGAAGACACCGGTCTGCTTTTCGCCGAAATCAACGTTTACCTCAAAAAAGGGAAACTCGACGAACTGACCTCCAGTCTGAAAAAGGCCATTGAAAAAGAACCGACCAATACCGCGCTGTACGTGACGCTGGGCAACGTTTATGACAACCTCTATCAGACGATGTCCAAAGAGAAAAACGAGGCCAAGGCGAAAGAATATTTTGACAACGCAAAAAGTTACTACGCGCAGGCCATGGAGAAAGACCCGAAAAATGTGGATGCCGTGTACTCACTTGGCGCACTTTACTACAACAAAGCCGCTGTGCGCACCCAGGAAATGAACGCCTTGCCGGAAGACTATTCCAGCGCCGGTTTGAAAAAACTTCAGACGATGAAGGATGAAGTGATGGGCTTGTTTGAGCAGGCGTTGCCCTACTTCCAGAAAGCAGAAAGCCTGGATGCCAACGATCTGAACACGCTGATCGCTTTGAACGAGATATACGCCCGCAAGGAAGACGAATTGTCGCTCGAATTCAAAAAACGCCTCGACCTGGTTCGCGGCGGCGGCAAAAACGCCGATTCGCACTTCAAGAACTAATCAGTTGCGATTAGAATACCGGGATTGGAATTTACGCCACTTTCGGTCCATAAATATGCATTGCCAGTCATCCATCCGGGTGGCTGGCAATTTTTTATGAATAAACCTAAGTAACGCTCAAAAAACAAATTCACGATTTGATAAAGCCCCGTGCTTTAGCCGGGGGATCGCAGCAACCAAAACCAGGAGGGATTTTAACCCCATAGCGCACATTTCGGGTTAAAACCCGTCTGCTTTTGGTTCGTTTCTTTTTCCCCGGCTAAAGCACGGGGGGGAGTCTAAAACATAAGTTGTTTTTTAAGCGATCCTAATGACTTTTTTAATGACCTTAATGACCAAATTTTCCCAGCGACCTACCGGAGCAGCCCCCACAACAGTTTCAGCCCCAGTCCCAAAAAGATCAGTCCCACAAAACGGTCGGCAAAACGCGCTACCTCGGCCGAATGGCGGAGGATCAACTGACCCAGCCAGGCGTACAAACCCAACGCTGCCATCGTCCCGGCCGTCACCCCGGCAGAAAAAACAAGCGTCGTACCCAGTGTTACCTCCTGCCACCAGCCCGACACCCGCAAACTGCCGCAATAGGCAAACCAGTATGGCACAGCCAACAAATTGAAGGCGCTGAGCAAAATACCTTTGCCCACTTGCCGAATTGGGGATACTGCGGCCACATGAGCCCGGGAGGCGTGTGGTTTTGACCAAAACAACAAATAGGCCGCCAATACAAAAAATACCGGGATGGCTGCCCACTGGAACCATCGCTCCACCGACGGGTGACTCAGAAACCAGTCCGTCAGTGCCACGGCTGCCCAGGCCTGAAAGAACTCGGCGCCCGCAGCCCCTGCAGCAAGCAACAAGGCAGCAGCCATGCCGCGTTGAATGGCCGTCTGGGCTACCGACAGGCTGATAAGACCCGGTGGCAGAGAGCCAAACAAACTTAGGGCGAACCCCAAAGCAAACAGGATCATTGGCAGTATTTTGCGCCAAAGTAGCAGGTTTCATTGGCCTGAAAAGTGACCTTCGTTACATTTGTTCATTTTCAGGCAGCGCTTTGCCCGCAGGCATTGTCTTGCAACAAACCAAATATCATGAAAAAGCCACTGCTCCTTTTTTCCATTTGCCTGCCATTATCGCTCACCAATATCTCCGCCCAGGTGCAGGCCGGCATCACAGACAATTTGTCTCAGAACAACAACAATGCCGCTGAAACAGTCAATATTTTTACGTTTCAGCCACCATTTGGCGAATTTGACAACATTGCCGAGGACAGCCTGGACCTCAATCGCGACGGTGTTTTTGATGTCCGCTTCGGGTGCAATTCCTGCAATACCTTTGATTGCGACGGCGGGACCGTTTATGTATCCGACGCTCTGACGAACCTGGCTTTTATGGTGGACAGCAACCAAAATATTCGGCAACTGAATACAGGCGAAGTCATCGATGCCGGCCAGCAATGGGCAACAGCGGGAAATTCGATATTAATCAGCAAGGTAGCGGGGTTCGGTGGCTACATGGAGAGCGGCGGTTGGCTGGCCGCTCCGGAGGGGTACGCCGGGGTCCGGCTGTTATCAGGGCAGGATACCTTATACGGATGGTTGAAAATATTGGCCACCGTGAACGCCAACACAGGCAGCACTTCCCTTAAAATCCTTCAATGGGCCATCCAGGAATCGGGTACGGCTTCACCGCATGTGGTGGTGGGCGCTTCATCGGGACTGGTGCCTTGCAGCAATGTCTCCCAATTAAATCTTGGTCCTCCGATTCCGATGGGCACCAATACCATCCTGGCGGATTCCCTGGACCTGAACGGCGACAATATTTTAGACGTGGCAATGGTGGTGAGTGCCAGCAATATTGCCGGCGATGTAAAAAGCAGCGTGTCATGGAAGGGCTTGCATTCCGGTTTCAATTCGGTGTTCGGGCCGGACGGCGTAAAACGTTTTCAGGAGGGTGTGACGATTGGCCTGAATAACGAGTGGGAGGTTACTGCTGCCGACGGGGATGTCTTTGTTTCGGCAGCACTCGTCAACAACACGGTTCAGTTAACCGGCGAATGGCAGGGCAACAGCCAGGGATACGCCGGCTTCCGGCTCGTGACACCCAACGCCGATACCCTGCTCGGCTGGCTTTATCTCAAGGCGCTCGCCTTACCTGGCGGCTATGCCTCCCTGACAATCCTCGATTGTGCCATCATGCACGATCCCTCCCTGAAACCCTGGGCTGAAACAAACATCACGCCGGTAAAATCATATTACTGCCCCGGAGATACGGTTGTTTTCGAGGCCGTCACCGTTGGCGCCGATGCATTTGCCTGGCATTTTTGGGACGGGACCACCGAAGCCGCAACCACTGCGACCAGAATCATTCCGGACAGTTCGGTAACGGCGATTTTTACAAGCACCAACCAGAACGGAACGGTCGAACGGCCAATTGACATAGCGATCACTCCGCTCACACTGGCTGTGGGGCCTGCCCTGTTGTCCTGCTTCCATACTTCCGACACCCTGCTTGCCTCCACCAACATTCCGGCGGATATTTTCTGGGTGACCGGCAACGATACCATTTTCGGGCCGACAACCATTATTCATTTCCCAGCCCAGACAATGGTTTTTGCCAAAGATGAATACGGCTGCACAGTTTCAGAAGCCGTTGAAATACAGATAGATATCGACATTCCGGTTGTCAATATTTTGTACGACGAAGACAACCACCTGTTGATCGCCCAGTCCCCCACCCCGGGCGCTACCTTTATGTGGACCACTAACATTGGTGGCACCGAGCCGGTATTCAATGACTCGGTCTTTATCAACCAATCGGGTGTTTATAGCGTACTGACCACTGCTCCCAACGGTTGTTCTTCGGTAGGATTTATCAGCATTGTGATTACATCTGCTCCGGAGCCATTGGCCGGCATGGTGGAACTGTTGCCGAACCCGGTTGGCGACCTGCTCCAGATCAACAACCTTTCTGCCAGCGGAATTCGCCTGCAAATGCTCGACGCTGCCGGCAACCGCCGATTGACTGAACGGGAAGTACCCGCCGGGGCCTCGATTTCATTGGATGTGACTGCGCTTGCTTCAGGATTGTATTGGGTAGCAGGATTTGACGCAGCCGGCAACCGACTTGTTTCAAAAAGATTCGTGAAAGAATAATCCGCCAACACAGACCGTCCATGGAATTACCTCCCTTGGGGACACCCAATTGAATTGTTTTTCCGATTTTTGCGCGCCCGCTTTGTCCGATTCATTGGAGATGGATTGAAGCGGGCGCGCCATTATTGACAGCCTTTGTATAAATTGGACGATCAGCAAGCAACCTCCCGACCTGTAGTTTTCACCATCATCACCGTTGTGTTCAACGGGGAAGCCGATCTGCCCGGCACCATGGAAAGTGTACGGCGCCAAACGTATCCCCACATCGAATACATCTTTGTGGACGGCGCGTCCAGGGACAATTCCCTGAAAATCATACAGGATTTTGCCCCGACCATGTCCAACGTGCGCTGGATTTCGGAGCCAGACAAAGGGCTGTACGATGCCATGAACAAGGGAATGCGCATCGCCACGGGCGACTTCGTGTGGTGCCTCAACTGCGGCGACCACATCCATGCGCCCGATGTACTGGAAAAGATGGCGGCGCTTATAAAACCGGAAACCGACGTGCTCTACGGCGAAACTATGCTGGTGGATACTGAACGCCACCCCGTCGGCACCATGAGCGAACTCAGCACCCGAAAATTACCCGCCCGACTCCATTGGCGTCAGTTTCTTGGTGGCATGCTCGTGGTACACCAGGCATTTATCCCGCGCCTGTCGGTGGCCCCACCGCTCATCGACAACAACCTGTGCGCCGACTACGACTGGTGCATCAAAATCCTGAAAAAGGGCCGCTCGACGGTGAATACCGGCCTCATTACGACAGACTACCTGATGGGCGGCATCTCGAAACAGCGCCACCGGCAAAGTCTCAAAGACCGTTTCAAGGTCATGCGCACACACTTCGGCCTCATAGCGACGTTGTTGGCGCACGGCTGGATAGTGCTCCGGGCATTGGTGCACAAAATTCGCCGCAGCGGAAAGCCGAAGTATTGAACGAACCTGGATTTTGACTGCTTGGCATTTATTTGCTAAAGTAAATGCTCTGGTCCCGCGTACCTTTCGCCAATGTTTTCTTTTAAATCGAAGAAGAAGCCCACATTGCAGGACTTCCAGCAGCAGGTTGATACCATCGCGCGACAAAGCAGCGAACGCGAGCAGGTGAAAGGAGCGGGAGGTCTGGTATTCCGCGTGGCTTACAACACCCACCTCAGCTTGAGTGATATGGCCGACCGCAAGGCGCAGCTCATGATCGTGGTTAATATTTTTTTATTGACCCTGCTCATCACCAAAAAACACGGAGGGCTGATGCTGAAAGACCACAACCTGCTGATTCCCAATATACTACTTACCTTCATGAGCCTGGTTACCATTGTTATTGCCACCCTGGTTACACGGCCCCGACTGACGCAAAAAGATCCCGACCGGCCGCCGGAGGCCGTCAACTGGATATTTTTTGGCGATTTTTGTCATTATCCGCTGGATACGTTTCACAAAAACATCTGGGAACTGATTCACGACGACCGCAGGCTGTATGCCACCTTGTCGCGTGATTTATACTGGATGGGTGTTGCGCTGAGCCGCAAATTCCGGCTGCTTCATATTTGTTACACTATATTTTACTACGGTTTGATGGTTACTGCCGCCGCTTATGCGATTGCTGTATTTTGGTTTTGAAAATGCCATCGGCATAAATTAAAAAGGCCGGGGCTGACAACGTCTTTTCGTCGCCAGCCCCGGTCGAATAACCTGTAAGGGGGGAGTATTATGTTGAAGATTCGCTACCGCATGGATTGTCCGCAAAATGCGGCTGACACTACTGTTTTACCAGTTTGTACATCGTTCGCTCTTCGGCACCTTGTACCGATATCCAGTAAATCCCCGGAGTCAGACGCTCCGTCGCCAACCGCACTACCGATTGGTCCGCCACTTCGAGATCTTCCAACGCCCGGCCGGCCATGTCAAATAATTGCAGTGTTCCGCTGAACGGCGCAGAAAAACCGACTTCCACCCAGTCATTGGCCGGGTTGGGATAGATACGGGCCGGAGGACTCTGTCCCGAAACCTCTCCCGGCTGAGCATCGGAGCGCTCCTTGCTGCAACCGGTGAAACATTGCGATTCGGTCCAGCCCAGTGCCCCGTTTGCACATACCGATGCCACGCGCCAGCTAAAACAATCCCAAACTGGCTGCGGGAAAGAGCCCAAAATCAGGGCATTGTTATTTGTTGTGTAGGTGATCTTGGTGACAAAATTTTCTGAGTGACAGCAATTAGGATCGTTGTATGTGATTTCCACCTTGTATGTAGTGACACCTGGAGCTGTATTCCAGAACAATTTGACACCATCGTTGGCGTCGCAGGTAGAACCCAGATTGGTCGGCATCACGCAATAGCCGTCGAGAATGGAACAATCCACTTCTTCGCACAACCCGCATTCGCCTCCGGCAAAACCCGGGAAACAGATGCTGCGCCCGAAACACAACTCTCCGCAAGGTGTGATAAGTCGGCGTACGACAAAATAGCAGGTCTGACCTATTTCCACTACATAGGAAAATGAGGAGCCTGACTGTACGCTCAATAAGGTGTATGGGCCGCCGGGGGCAGGCGCGCTCAGTACATACCACTGGTTTTGAGCCCCATACTGCTGGTAATTTTCGTAATCCGCAGGAGTGAGAATGTAGGAAGTTGTCCCCGGAATAAGTTGCGGGTCAAGTACAAATTTGGGATCGATGGGGCACGCTTCCTGGTTGCACTCCACTGTAAAATTGATCGTTTGTTCTGTCCAACTAATGCAGTTGGCCGTGTTTTGCAAAGCAAGTTTGACGCGATATTCGTTTCCAGGGACGAAGTACAGCCCTTTGGCGGCAAATGCCTGGGTCAGGTTGACAATACCTACCGTACCAGGGATCATGCCGCCCGGGTTGTTGCTCAGGGTATAGTATCCGCCGCCGGGGAGCCGCTCCACACTGATGTAATAGGAAGTTTCACCACTCGAACCCGTACCATCGAGGTACACGTCTTCACCAAAACAAAACACGACTTTGTTCGCACCTGCAGCGTTTTCCAGGTTAAAAACATTGTTGGCCTGTGGTTTGGGGACAACATGCCGAATTTCAGTAATGCCCTGACAATCGGCCTGGGATGTCTGGTGTATGATGTAGTAGAATTTGGAAATATTCAGGTTAAAACTGGCAATAGTACCGGTCAATGTTGCTCCTTCCTGCACGCCGCCTGTGGTCTGGTTGGGCTCTGTTGTAGTCATCAGTTGCCAGGTTTGTGTCGGAGCGGAAGGATCGTTGGCTGTGGCGATAACGCTGAGGAAACCGCTGTTGCAGGCGGTACTCATGATAAAATCGGCATCGAAAAGGTCGGGGCAGCAGGTTTCGAGGCAGAAATTATCGATCCCAATACTACCCGGGTCTTCCGCGCCGTCCACATCTACCCGGATGGCGACTCCATCAAATGTATTGAGCAACTGGTTCCAATCGTTGTTGCCTGCATTGTCATCCATGTACCAGCTGCCCTGGTCATTGAAGGGTAAGGGGGCATTATTGCCTATTCTTTTAAGCGGTGCACAGAAGTTGTTCCAGCGATTGCCTTCGAGAATGCCAATGTTGAGGTAAAAAGTCGCGCTGAGTGTAGGGTTTTCGATTGTGCCGTCAAATATGGTGATGATTGCATTGACGGGTACCGAGCCAAATGGGATACCGTCGTCAAAAACTTTTAAATCCCAGCACATGGTGCCGCAACCAGCAAAATCAGCATGATTGATGCCATAATTGAGCAGCCAGACCGGGCCGCTGGGTTCTACCTGGTTGGCCAGGAGATAGGCGGTTCCGTCGGCATTGGGCACCTGGCTGGTTGTGATCGTCGTAGCATCAATGCTCACCCAGTCGCCAGTACCCGAATTGTTGAAATTATCACAACTTTGAGATTGTCCGGCAGTCAGGGAAAATACCACCAGTATCAGGACAGCCGCAAGGCTTTTAAAGAAAGATTTACATTTCATCGTCAGAAAATTTGGAAAAGAGATTCGTTCCTACTCTGTTCGGGGATTTTCGGATTCCTCCCGGCAAATCCGGATACGCCCGGAATTTTCCGGATAATCTTGTGCTGCCCACCGGTGTGACATGACCGACCCCTTTATTTTCATTTTTTCAAATCTTTGAAAAAAATCGGTCTTTCCTTTGTCACACAGGCATTGGCCACAGATTATGAACACATTGGAAGTGGCTGTCTCAAAAGGTTGATAAAGTTGATAAGGGTTTATAAAAGTTGATATTTTGACAGGAAAATGGCTGAATCTGTGCCTTTTTCGGATCAAAATATCAACCTGATAAACTTTTATAA
>Ga0075163_10013949_pt1 | contig 10392 bp, 5 predicted proteins | sample JI1023141ADNA_FD_71478 | JGI IMG/M metagenome (GOLD analysis project Ga0075163, IMG submission 71478) | Wastewater effluent complex algal communities from Wisconsin, to seasonally profile nutrient transformation and Carbon sequestration -... | ecosystem: Engineered > WWTP > Effluent > Algae... | reverse complement strand
AGCTCCGGTGCAGAAGGGCGTTTCGAATGAGTTGCTGGAGGGCTTCGAAGGGGTAGTCAGGCTTGGACTGATGGACCTCGCCCGTCAGATCGAGCGCCGTGCGGATGTTGAGGCGGACGATTTCATCAATGCGGCGCATCACATCAGGCACGGCGCCATTGATCTCGTGCTGGTCGATCACGGGGTCTCCCAGCTCGACGCCATCGTACCGCACGAACAACAACCAAGCCCCCGGCAACCAGTGGCGCGGCTCACGACCGTACAGCAGCATCAAGGCCACACTTGGAGTGCCTGCAGCGTCGGCGAGATGAAGCGATTCAAGCTGGTATGTGATAGGCCGCCCATTCTCCGCCAGGGTGGCAGAGTCAATAGCGAGCGGCAGGTACTCCTGGCGAAGGCGCTCGATATCGATCTCGGCCACAGTTGCGCCCCGAGTTGGTCGACCGTCGAAGGGTAGGTCGAAGGCGCGACGCCGCTCGGTTAGCAAGCGCTCTTCCTCACGGCTGGCAGTACCCTTGCGAGGGCCAATGCGCACGCAGACCCGCCCACGGAGGCGAACTGGAGTATCCTCGGAGGGCTCAACTTCAACTACGACGATTTCGTGGCCATCAAGCTCAGCCTTGTAGACCTGCATGAGTGGCAGCGGAAGAATGTTGCCGGAACTGCGGATGTCTGCGAGTTCACGGAGCAACTCGTCCGTGACCGCAAGCCCACTGGGATTGCCGGTCTTGTCGTCAACACCAACAAGCAGGTAGCCTCGACCAACCCGGGGGAGGTCATTGGCGAAAGCGCAGATGGCCTCCTCAATCGCCCCTTTTACTGGCTTGAAGGCGGCCTTGCGCTCCACTTGTGAGCTCTCAAGACTGCGAGCTGCGACGAGAAGTTCTTCTGGACTCAACATCGTTCCATCCTACAGCCTAATTCAGCCGAATGCGTACTCCAGTTCGTAACCGATCGAGCAAGCGCTTGCCGATGTCGGCCACCAGCTTCTCGACATCCTTTTCGTCTTTGATTTCACGGTTCTTCAACCCCAGGTCCACCACCACAAGCTGGGGGCCGATGGGGCGCAGCACCTCGTCGAGGAGTGCGTGGGCTTCCACTTCGGCGCGTTGGAGGCGACCGCGGAAGGCGTCGTGCAGATCGGCGAGCTCCGGCGCGATGGCCTGCTCGGTGGTGTCGTGGCCGGCGCTGGCGAGCGGGCGCAGGACGCGGTGGGACTGTTCGCCCGTGAGGGTGGCAAAGCCCTCGCGCGCCTTGATGCGGATGCGCGCCTGCTCGACCAGGTCTTCCTGCCACAACAGGCGGCGGCGGCGCTCGCTGGCGTAGGCGCGGCGGAGGGCGTCGAGGTCGGTGATGAGAATCTGAACTTCCAGCCAGGGCCGGTCGCTCTCGAGGTGGGCGGTGAGGCGATCGGCGGCCGCCGCAAGCTCGGTGGTGAGGGCGTCCTCCGCGCGCAGCTGGGCCAGGTGGTGGTCGCGCACGGTGCGGGCCTCGCGCACGGCCTGGAGGGTGTCGGTGGTGAGCTCAGCGTCGAAGCGCGCCAGCAAGATGAGCCCGTCGCGCAGGGCGTCGAGGTGGCGCTTGAGGTGCTCCACCACCGCGGCGGTGCTGCGGCAGAGCCGCACGGCGTCTTCCAGGAGGGTGGTGAGCGTCGCGAGGGCGCGCGGGAGGTCGATCTGGATGGTCTTCAAGCGGTCGTGGACGTCCCGCAGGCGGTGGGCGCGCTCGGGGAAGTGGCGGGCCACCTCGTCGGCGATGAGGTGGTCTTCCCGGTCGATCTCGACGTGGAGCACCTCGGCGAAGAGCTTGCAGATGCGAGCGCGATCTTGGCGGGTGGTGCCGGTGTCGCCCAGAGGTGAGATTTGGGTGGTACGGAAGGCGCGATCTTTCTCGAAGACTTCTTTGGCGCCCACATCACGAAACGCCGTGAGATCACTTCCATTTTCGGTGCGCAGGCGGATGCGGCCGGCCCGCAGGAGGCCCAGGACGCAGGCCTTGACCACATCGGCGGTGTAGCCGAAGGGCGGCGCACCAAAGTGGTCGATGAGGCCCGCGCCGGTGTCGCCCTCGCGGGCCTCGATGCGATCTTGGATGCGGCGCGGGATGGGGCCGCCCCCGGTGGCGACGAGGCGCTTGCCATCCACCTCGATGAGGCCCAGGCCCTCGGGCAGGAACTTGGCGGAGATGCCGATGAGGTCGGGCTTGAGGAGCTGCTCCAGCTCGCGGGGCTCGATCTGGAGGGGCGTGAAGTGCGGGAAGAGGTCGGGCAGGAGGCGGGTGGCCAGGGCGCTGAGCGCGGTGGCCAGGGCGCCGCCTTGATCCGCCACGGGGAAGGCGCGGCCGCGGAAGTAGAGGGTGCCCTCGTAGAAGGCCGCCTGCACACTCGCCAGCAGGCGCTTCTCGAGCTCTTCGACCCGGGCCTTCTCTTGCAAAAGCAGGTACTTGCGCGTGAGGTTGAGCGACTCCTGGCGCGGCTCGTAGCGGCGCACCATGGCGCGGGAGCGAAAGAGCTCGCGGGTTTGTTCGCGGGCGGTCTGGGTGCTGTGGACCACCAGGATCAGGCGATCGCGTAGGCCAGGCTCGTCGCTGCGGGTGATCCAGGTGGCGGGCCGGGCGTCTTCCTGGTTGATGAACCGGAAGTCGAGGCGCACCGGCGCATCTTTGCGCGGGTCCTTGAGCGTGGCGTCCACGGTGCGGTCGCCATCGGAGAAGACGGCGTGCCACGGGAAGGGGCGGCCCTGGAGGCGCGGGGTGTCGGGCACGTCGAGGAAGCGCTTGAGGGCGTCTTGCACCATGGCCCCCTGCTCTTCCAGGGAGGCGCCGGGCAAGTCGCGGCGGTCGCGTTCCCACTCTTCCCCGGCCGGGGACTGGATCTTGTAGCCCTGCTTCTCGGTGTAGCTGAGCAGGTTGCGCTGGTGCAGCGCCTCCAGGTCGGTGGTGACCTCGGCCAGGTTGCTGCCCCGATCGACGCGGTCGTAGAGGCAGCGGGCGACGAGGGCCGGGTTGATGGGCTGGCCGAGGTCTTCCTGAATGAGCTCCAGCAGGGCCACGGCTCGAGCGGCCTGGAGGAGGCGCGCGCCCTCGGGCAGGCGGCCACAGTGCTCGTGGATGCGCGCCATGCCGTTCTGCACGTCGGTGTCGAGGGCGGTGTGCTGGGCGTCGTAGACGTGGGCGAGGGTGACGAGGTCGCCGGTGGAGCCCTCCGCGAGGCGCTGGCCGCGGAAGAGCTCGCCCAGGAGCTGGAGCAGGCCGCGGATGGCCTGGTCGTCGCCCTGGGCACGGGTGGAGCGCAGGCGCAGCGCGGAGGTGATGCGGAGGATGAGGTCGATGTGGCCGGGCAGGAGGGGGTAGACCTCGGCGAAGTCGTCGGGGGTGATGTCCTCACAGCCGTAGGCGTAGAGCTTCAGGTCGGCGCGGTGCGCCTCAAAGAGGCGGCGCAGGTGGTCGCGGCCAGCGGGCGTCTTGTGGAGCAGGCGGCGATGCACCACGTCGCGGATGTTGGTGGCAGCCAGGTGGACGCGCAAGCGGGGCGGAAAGCGGTCTTTGGCCCAGGCGAGGAACTGGTCACCGGCCTGCTCGTCGAGCTTCTGCTGCCCCAGGGCAAAGAGCCAGGCGCGGCCCCGGAGGCCCGCCCCGAGGGCCGAGGCGAAGGCGCGCAGGCGGTCGACGCGGTCGGTGCTGGCGAGCACGTACTGCGACACCTCATCCACCACCAAGAAGAGCGTGGCGCCCGGCCGCCGGTAGCGGAGCATGTCGCCGATGGCCTTGACCGCTTCTTCGGGGGACTCGGTGCGCTGGTGGGTGCCCGCACGGCTGATCAGCCAGGCCGATGGATCGGGATATCGATCGGGGTAAAGGCTCGAAATGACGCGAGAAAAGTCGTCGTCGGCGAAGGCATGATCCTTGTGGGCGGCCCAGGGGGCGCCCAGGACCCGCTGGGCCGTGTCGAGGAAGCGCTGGTGGTCGCCCTCTCGCTCAAGGCGCAACTCAAAGTCCGCCACCAGCGGATCGGCGGCATAGCCGAGGCGTTGTTGGACGCGGCGCAGGGCGGTGGCGTGGATTTGCTCGCCTTCACGGGCGACCGAGCCCACGTCGAAGATGACGGCGATGGGGTCGAGCCTGGCCTTCAGGCGGCTCCACGCGGCGCTCAGCTCGGGTGCCAGCGGTGAGGTGTCGCGGGCGAGGAGCGCAGCGGCCACCGAGCGGCCATCGGGCAAGACCACGTCGTTGTCGAGGGCCAACCCCAGCAGCTTGGCAAAGCTCGACTTGCCGGAGCCGTAGAAGCCCGAGATCCAGGCGGTGGGCAGCTCAGGGCCACCGGGGCGGTCCAGCTCGTCGGCGATGGCGTTGAGCAGGTTGACGTACTGCTCATGGATGCCCTGGGGCAGGCGCTCGCGGTCCGGGTGATCGGGGCGATAGCCGCCGGTGATGATGTACTCAGCGACCTCGGCGGCCACCTTCTCGGGGCTCTGCTCGTGGAAGTAGACCACCGGCGGGATGGTGCGCGTGACGTCGGAGGCAAAGAGCTCGCGGATCTTCAAGGCGGCTTCACTCCTTTCAGTCGTGCCTCCCACGGGGGAGACGCGGGGGCTACGCCCCTCCCCGGTAGATGCGTGGGCGATAGTCATGATCGACGGGCAGGCGGCCCATGAAGCTCAAGCCGGTGACGCCGTTGCGGTCCTCGCAGCGACCCGGATAGAGCAGCACCACGGGCACACCGTGGGTGCGGCCATCGAGGTGGCGGAGCAGCGCCGACGTCCGAAAGAACGGGTAGAGGCTGCCCGCACGGCCGACGAGGGCGAGGGTGCGATCGGCGGTGTTCGGGTGGCGATCCTGGTCCTCGGTGATGAGGCGGATGCACTCGGCGGCCAGGCCCCCTTCCCCCTCGATCAGGGGAGCGAGCTTGGACTTGAGGTGGTTGAGACCACGCTCGGGGTGGACCGCCGCGATTTGGCGCTCCAGCGCAACCACCCGCTGCGCCCACTCGGGGCCCTGGGCCCGCACCCGATCCACCAGCAGCTTGTGCAGGTCGAGCGCCAGCACCCGCCAGCCATGGCCCACCAGATCGGTGGCGAGCCGCTGCACCTCGTCGCGCAGGACAAACTCGTCGGCCGGGTCGTACTGCAAGATGGCAAAGCGGTAGCTGCGCATGGTGCTGATGCGCGGCCCTTCCTCATGGATGAGGTCCTTGCGCAGCTCGGTGAACGCGGCGGTCAGGTGCCGATTGAAGGGCAGGTCGCTCATCGAATGCCCTCTTGGGTCGCGGCCGCCCAGGCACGCAAATCCGCGTACTTCCACGTGAAATCCGTGAGGTTGCCCTGGCGATGATAGGCCACCGAGGGCAGCGACCGCAGTCGGTCCTCGAGGGCACCGCCGGTCAAGCCCACCGAGGCGAGATAGGGATTGGCCAGCAGGGTGCCGGTGAAGCGTACCCCCCGCAACAGGTACAGCAGGTACTCGATGGCCGCCTCCTCCACGCGGGGGTAGAGCAGCGGGCGAGGATCGCGATTGGTGCCCACCAGGCCCGCCGACAAGGCGGCTGACAGCAGCTTGCTGGCAAACTGAATGCGGCTGGGGATGGTCCATCGCTCGCCGGCAAATGCCCCCACCCAGGTCACCACCACATCGCGCTCCACCTCGGGCCGCAGGCGCTCGCGCCGCGCCACCAGGAAGTCGCCCGTGAAGGCCCGATAGAGGGGATCGGCGAGCTGGAGGTGCCAGTGGCAGATGAGGCGTCGAACGTCGGGGACCATGGCGGGCCAGCGGTGCAGGACCTCCAGCGCTTGAGGGAAGGCGTTGAAGCGGGCCTTCATGTTGGCGACGATCACCTCCACACGCGGCAGGCTGCGGGCGCCAAACCAGTACGCCTGGAAGGCCCGGAGCGGGGTCGCCTCGCCACCGTCGGCGAAGTGCCACCAGGCGCGGCTCTCCTCGACTTCCAGCGCACACTTCATCAAGCGCGTGTGCACCTCGGCTTCTTCGTGGCCCAGGGGTGCGGCGTCCATCACCGCTCGAAGTGGGGCAGCGGGTAGTGCTCGCCCAGCGGATCGAGGGCGGCCACCAACCGGTCAGTGCGGCTGACGAGGTCCTCCGGTGGGGGGCCCTCCAACCGGCGTCCGACGGGCGCGACCTGGGTGGAGGAGGCGCCATGGGCCTGAATCCACTCGGCAAAGACCGGACGACTCCAGGGTCGATCGAGGAGGCGGGCCAGCGCAGGCAGAGCTTGATCCGGCGGCCCTTCCGCTTTGAGGGCCTGGAAGCGCTCATCGAGGCGCTCGTCGAGCTCGAAGCCGTGCCGGTACAGGGTGATCAGTCGGTCGGCGTTGTGGTGTCGGCTGCGCAGGGTGGCGTCGTGGCGCCGCGCCGCCTCACGAACGGCTTGCAGCACGGCCCACTCGGCGGTGCGCGGCAAGAGCCGCCGAAAGAGGTCGAGGCCACCGTCCTCCGAGACCAGATCGGTGCGCCACCAGCCGAGGCGAGGGCGATCCCCGCCCTCACCCGCCCAGGCGACAGCGAGCTGGGCAGTCAGCACGTGGTTCAGGGCAGAAGGTGGCCAGGGCGCGCGGGACATGCAACCGAACCCGAAGTCGAATGGTCAGGGCGCATGAAACCACAGCGAGCGGGTCAGGAGAAGCCTTTCGGGGTGGCGTGCGGCGGCGGCATCCCGCACTATGCCCTCCATGAGCACTTCCGGGCCATCCGCGAGCACTTCCGGGCCGTCGACGAGCACTGCCTGCACCCTGGTTGGACCCGTGTCCGCGTGGCTCGAGGCGGACCTGCGGACATTCATCGGTCGACACCACCTGGCCCTCTGGCTGGACGCGGACGGGCGCTACTCGACGTTTGTCGACCGCCTGCAACGCGAGCCGGGGCGGTCTTTTGGGGTGTACGCTTTTCGGGGCAGCTACCTGGAGCTGATGCTGGCCCTGGAGGGGGTGGCCGGGGGCGTGGCTCTGCCGGACATGGTGGTTCATCTCCCCGGATTCAATGAAGAATCCATCCAGGCAACCCCACTCTACGGCCTCTATGCCGCGGGGCGACGCTACCGGAAGGGCTTTGACACGCTGCTGGCCGAGGTCGCAGGTGGCCGAGTTCAGCCGGCCCAGATCGCCGCCTTTCAGGGTTCTCTGGAGGAGGCGGATGCGTGGTTGGCGTCCCTGGTGGCGCTGGGATCCGATGGGCTCGCGGGCCAGCTCAAGAGCATGAGCGCCCTCGCCCTGGTGGAGGATCTCCTGGCTGGTGGGTCCGTCGCACGGCAGGTCAAGGACGACCCGTTGGCCGAAGCCGCCGTGTGGGCGCGGTTGGCGGCCGTGCTGGACGTGACGCCCGAGTGGCGGCAACAGTGCGGTGGTGGGGGTCGAGAGGGGCTGGGGTTTGCGGCGGCAAGCCGGGCGCTGGTGCTGGAGTACGTGGACGACCTCGCCCGCGCGCCCCGCAGTGTGCAGTTGCAGGGTGTTCGGGCGTTGCCTCGGCCGGTCATCGAGGCCGGCTGCGAGGTGGCGCGCACCCTGCGTGCCGGGCCCACCACCCGGGACTTCTATCAGCGCACCGCCGACGCGACGCAGGGGCTCATCACGGAAGAAAGCGTCGAGGCCAAGGCCGAGGATCTGGGGCGTATCGACACCTTCCGCTTCGAGGAGGAGGCGGTGCTGCGGGCGGGGATCACCCACCTGAACGCGGGCCGCTTCGCCCAGGCAGCCACCGACGCGCAGCTGCGCCTGGCGCAGTCCTTTTGGGTGCAGGTGGAGCCAGGACGTCAGGCGGCCTGGCACCTGGTGGCGTTGGGGGCAGCGCTGGGGCAGAGCATCGAAGACGCGGGTCAACTGGGCGCCGATGGCGAGGTGTCCGCAGCCGTGGAAGCCTATGTGCGCCGCGCGGTGGCGGTTGACCGGGCCCACCGAGAGCTGGAACAGCGGGGGCGCGAGCTGCTGTACCCCAACGTGGCCGAGTTCGACAGCGTGCGAAGAGTGCTGGATGGCCTTCGAGCGCGTTGGCGGGCCTGGGCCGATGGCTGGGCCCACGACTTCAATGCGCGCTGCAAAACCCACGGGTTCCTGCCCCCTTTGGGCCTGCAGCAACGCACTCTCTTTGACGATGTGGTGCGGCCGCTCACCCACACCGGGCCGGTGGCCTTCTTCGTGGTGGATGCGCTGCGCTTCGAGCTCGCCGATGGCCTGCGCAAGGCGATCGAGGAGAGCCAGGCCACCCAGGTGCGGCTGGACGCACGGCTCGCAGAGTTGCCCACGGTCACCGAAGTGGGCATGAATGTCCTCGCGCCCTTGGCCCAGGGAGGACGCCTCCGGCCGGTGTGGGTTGACGGCGAAATCCGCGGCTTTCAAGCGGGTGAGTTTCGGGTGGACGGGCCGGAGTCGCGGCGCCGCGCGATGCAAGATCGGGTCGGCGGCACCAGCGTCTGGCTGCCGCTGGAGAAGGCCGTGAGCCTGGAGGCGGCAAGCCTGAAGCGGCTGGTGGGCCCAGCCCATCTGGTGGTTGTCCACAGCGAGGAGCTGGATCAGGCCGGCGAAAAGGGCTTCGGCCCGGCGGTCTTCGAGCAGGTGCTCCAGAAGCTCTTGGCGGCGTGGCGGTTGCTGCGCGAAGCAGGCATACGTCGCTTCGTGATGACGGCCGACCACGGATTCCTGTTGACGGACGACCGGCAGACCCAAGCTCGCGGTCTCAAAGGAGAAAATCATCGGCGGCACCTGGTGACGTCCACCGCCGTGGACCATCCTGGCGAAGTGCGGGTGCCTTTTGCGGCTCTGGGGTACGAGGGCGGTCAGCACCTGGTGATGCCCGATACAGTGGCGGTCTTTGAAGCCCAGCGGCGAGCCAGCGGCTTTGTCCACGGTGGCAACAGCCTGCAGGAGCGGGTCATCCCGGTTCTGACGGTGATCCATCGGGCGCCCGCCGGCACCGACCGGCTGCACTATGAGGTGGTGGTTGAAGCTCGGGATGCGGTGTTGGGGGTCCACCGCATCGAAGTCGAGGTCAAGCCGACGGCGGTTCAAGATGCCCTCGATTTTGTGGGCCGACGCGAAGTGGAATTGGCGCTGCAGGTCACCGAAGTGCCGGGCATCCAAGTGGAGGTGTGCCAGGTGGGCGCACGCGGACGGCAGGTGGGGGGGGGCCTGATCGCGCCCGTCGGAGAGACCATCGAGGTGCTCTTCCGGCTGGTGGGCACGGTGGATGTGCGGGTGCCGGTGGAGGTCTTTCACCCACTGGGCAAGGTGGATGTGGCGGCGGCCAGCACGGCGGTGCGGTTCCAGGTCACCGCCTCGTCGGCCAAGGAAGTCACCCGGGAGGCAGCGCCCGCGCCCGTTTTGAAGACAGCCCCGACCACGTGGCTGGAGCAGGTGCCGGAGTGGGTGCGTCCGTTCTTTGCCCAGTTGGCCAACCATGGCCTGGTCACCGAGGCCGAAGTGTTCGGCCTGCTGGGCGCACGAGCTGGGCGCAAGTTGGCCAATGATCTCGACCAGTTGAAGAAGGTCGCCCCCTTTGAGGTGCGCATTGAGGTGGCAGGCGGCATGAAGCGGTACCTGCGAGAAGGAGGACGAGCTTGAGCACGTTGTCGCGGCGGGATCTGGAGCACGTGTTTGAGTCGCTGCGCAAAGGCCTGGTCCCTGAGCGGGGCATTGATGCGTATGCGGTGGGGGTGGAGGCCGCTCGGGGCGAGCTGCATCGCCAACTTGAGCTGGCACGGGACGGCGAAGGCACCATCAAGTTCCTGCGGGGCGGCTACGGGTGCGGCAAGACGTTCATGGCGCGCCTGGCCCTGCTGGATGCGCGCTCGCGTGGTTTCGCCACCAGCTTTGTGGTGGTGTCGGACAACGACCTCAAGTTCCACCGCTTCGAGGAGGTCTACCGCAAGGTGGTGACCGAGCTGGGCACTGCGAGCTGCCCACGGGGTGCGTTGGGTGACGTGCTGGATCGCTTCGTGGGGCGAGTGGAGGAGAGCCTGATCGCCGCTGGCGCCGACGAGAGCGCCGCTGACTTCGATGGGAAGGTGCGGGCACGGCTGGATGAGCTGTTGGTGGCTCAAACCGGAGGCAAAGCGCCCCACGACTTCATTCGGGTCGTGCAGACCATCTTCGATCTGAAGCAGCGGGGCGATCTCGGTGAGGCAGGCGCGCTGATCTCGTGGTTGAGCGGCAGCGACAATGTGGCGGCCAGCGCCAAGAAAGCGGCTGAAATCAAAGGAGAAATCGGCAGCCGGGATGCGTTGGACTACCTGCGTGGGGTGGTCGAGATTGTAAAGGCCGCCGGCTACGAGGGCCTGGTCATCGTGATCGACGAGGCTGAGACCATCCTGCGCATGCGCACCGACTCGCGGCACAAGTCGCTGAATGGCATTCGCCAAATCGCCGATGCAGCGGGGAGCTGGCCGGGGCTGGT
>Ga0075163_10013946_pt1 | contig 10393 bp, 2 predicted proteins | sample JI1023141ADNA_FD_71478 | JGI IMG/M metagenome (GOLD analysis project Ga0075163, IMG submission 71478) | Wastewater effluent complex algal communities from Wisconsin, to seasonally profile nutrient transformation and Carbon sequestration -... | ecosystem: Engineered > WWTP > Effluent > Algae... | reverse complement strand
ATTTTTAAAAGCGCATCCCGGTAAATTGGGGTGCGTTTTTTTTGTGGGATGATGCTGGATACGGGATACAGGATACTGGATACTGGATGCTGGATACTGGATACTGGATGCTGGATACAGGATACGGGATACAGGATGGATCAACTTTGGATTGAATATTGATTGTTGATTATTGAGTATTTTCTTCTACTTCCTTGTTAATCATTCCTTGTTCCTTGTTCGATATTTTTAACCACAGAGGGAAAAGAGTATTGCACAGAGGAATTGGAGTGAGTATTGAATATTGCTTGTTGAATATTGAGTATTTTCTCAACTTCCTTATTTCTTATTATTTATTTCTGATTCCTTATTTCCTCCCTCGTGTTCTTTGTATTTTAATACTTTGTGCGCTTTGTGGTTCATTGTCTATCTACTTTTTAATTCCTCTTTATTAAAAGAAAATATTAAAAAAACTTGGAAATTTAAATTTGAATATCTACTTTAGCCTTTCAAAGCTACCCAAAACACCTATTTCAAAGCCTCCGTCATTTTTCCCCTATCCGTAACTGTATTAATCCGCACCATTGTTACGCCTATTCTAAATCGATTGAATTTTCCAATTTTCCTGCAACAATACAAGATCACTGCTAACGCATTCAAATAATATATTTATCCAGGTTTATCCCACGTAAGAACTAACCCTGACCACTTATCCGCATGAATAAGCCGCCCGGTTTATTACATCCATCATCCCCTGAACATACTTGTTCGAGTATCCAGCCATTTAACCTTTAGCAACAGTTACTTTTCATACATGCAGGCTTTAAAATCCTGTGTGACAAAACAGGAACATGAAGTGGTTGACAATGTTTTTTGATCTATTAAGAAAATATTTCCGCGAGGAGTATGAGTAGGAGCGTGTGATAATTGAAAAGAGACAATGTCAATGATTCATTTTTCTATCATGCTGCAGTACCCTTGGGTTCAGCAGTATGATCAAATACGTGTACCACATTTATAACTATAAATTTTACAGTATGAAAACACGCTTACAAAAACTGGTAACCAGCGTTACCATGTTATTGATGGCGATCTTGTTTTTTGCGGATGACGTTTTTTCGCAGACAAGCATTTTCGCAAATCCCATAACGGGAACAAACATCACCGCCAGCCCCTACACCAGTGGGCAATCCGTAGATGCCAATGTTAGTTCTACAGGTATTGCCAGGGGCGGGGGCCTCTCATCCAGCTCGTCGAGCAACCGGTATAACGCTTCCGGGTGGACGACAAGTAATTCACTAAATACATCTGATTATTTTAGCTTCCCCATCACTCCTGATGCGGGCTATCATGTTAAATTCAGCAGCTTCGTGTATACCGGGCAGCGTTCCGGTTCCGGACCTACTAATTTTGCTTTCAGGCATACGGGAGATGGATTTTCGGGCAACATTGGCTCGCCTACTTCTACAGGAACAACGATCAGCTTAACCGCTGCAGCTTACCAGAATATTACTGCTGCAACTGAGTTCCGTTTATATGGATATAATGCAGATCAAAACAATGGTAGTTTTAGTGTGGATGATTTTACTTTCAGCGGATCTACGCTTGGAACAACCGTTACATCGTTAACCGGTTTTTCTGCCTGTTTAAATACTGCCGGTACCGCCCAGTCATTCACCGTGAATGGTTCGGGATTAAGTCCGGCCAACGCTACCATTACTGTAGCACCAACCACAAATTATGAAGTGTCTATCACTTCAGCCACTACAGGCTTCCTTGGAGCAGGAAGTGCAACCTTTACAGCCAGCAGCGGTTCGGTGAGCAGGCAGGTATGGGTAAGGCTTAAGGCTAACGCAACTGCGGGTAACTATAACAGTGAGTTGATCAATGTATCAGGTGGCGGATTTACCGTAGCCAACGACATTGAAGTTTCCTGCAGCGGTTCGGTGAGCGGAAATTCAACCTTAACATTTACTTCTGCACCGGGTACAGATAACCAAACCAGGTGTATCAGCACATCCATTACCAACATCACTTACCTCGTTGGTGGCAGTGGAACGGGTGCAAATGTGAGCGGTTTGCCTGCAGGTGTTACCGGTTCTTACAATGGAGGAACCAAGGTATTTACCATATCTGGTTCACCTACTGCATCGGGAACATTTGGCTATTCGGTTACAACAACCGGACCATGTAGCAATACGACACTTACCGGTACCATAACGGTAACGGCTAACTCAACATTAACACTCACTTCGGGTGCAGGTTCAAACAACCAGACCCGTTGTATCAATAATGCCATATCAGATATCACCTATACAGTAGGTGGTACCGGTACCGGCGCTGGTGTTACCGGCTTACCAGCTGGTGTTACCGGCGATTTTGACGCAGGTGTATTTACAATCAGTGGTACACCTACGGTTTCGGGTACATTCAATTTCACGGTTACCACAACAGGGCCATGTAGTAATCCTTCTCTTACTGGTACCCTAACCATCAACGCCAATTCAACATTAGCCTTTACTTCTGCTCCGGGCACTGATGTACAAACAAAATGTATCAGTACAGCCATTACTAACATCACTTACCAGGTAGGTGGCGGCGGAAAGGGCGCTTCTGTTACCGGTTTGCCAACCGGCGTTACAGGAAGTTATAACGGCGGATCAAAAATTTATACCATCTCCGGTACGCCTTCGGTATCGGGTACATTCAATTACACAGTTACCACAGCGGGGCCCTGTATTAATCCATCTTTAAGCGGTTCCATCACGGTAACAGCTAACTCCACTCTAACCTTAACATCCGGGGCAGGCAGCAACCTGCAAACGGTTTGTCAGAATAATTCTATTAATGATATTACCTATTCAACCGGCGGTACTGCAACAGGTGCCGGCGTTACCGGATTGCCAGCAGGCGTTACCGGTAGTTTTGATGCAGGCGTGTTTACCATAAGTGGTACGCCAACAGCATCCGGTACGTTCAATTTCAGTGTAACCCCTACGGGCCCTTGTGCCAATCCAACCTTAACGGGAACGATTACCGTGAATGCAGTTCCGGTAACCACCGGCGCCATCATTTGCCAGGGTGGAACAGGAACGATCAGTTCTTCAAGCTCATGCCCAGAAGGATCTGCTCAAACTGCAGGACCAACCTTTACTGCTTCCGGTGCTTCAACCGGCACAGGTATTTCCTGGTCGAACCCGGGAAGGGTGAATGCCAATGACAATTCTGTTACCGTAGCTACTGGTTTTGGTACAGCATTTTCACAGGCATTGCATGCCACTAATTTAGGTTTCAATTTACCATCAGATGCCATTGTAAAAGGCATCCAGGTTACCATTGGTCGTTCCCGCAGCGGAGGTTTCGCCGGGGAGATCCAGGATAATGCACTTCACCTTCTTAAAGGAGGCAGCGTTACCGGTAACAACCTGGGCGCTACTTCTACCAACTGGCCAACCAGTGAGGCAGCTGCAAACTATGGTGCCAACAACAATCTTTGGGGTGCAAGCTGGACGGCTTCTGATATCAACTCAAGCAGTTTCGGTGTATCACTGGTAGTTGATAATACCAATACACAAAGTTTCCTTGGAACACGTAATGCGAATGTGGATTATGTGCAGGTAACGGTAACGTATGCCGTACCAGGCAGCATCGAATGGTTTACTGCTTCTTCTGGCGGAACATCTTTCGGTTCTGGTTCTCCATTTAACCCGGCTGGCGTATTGAATTCAGGATTGCCTGATACCAATACACCCGGTACAACTATATTCTATGCAGAATGTTCAACCATCGAAGGTTGTCGTACTGCAACAACCTTTACCATCAATCCTGTACCAGTAGTGAGCATCACAGGTGCTTCCACTATTTGCATCGGCGGTGGTACAACTTTATCACCTACAACAGGGGGTAACTGGACAAGCAACAGTGCTGCAGCTACTGTTTCAAACAGTGGGGTAGTTACTTCCGTTACACCCGGTACAGCTACATTTACCTTTACAGAATCTGTAAATGGTTGCAGCAGTACAACAGCTGTTGTAACGATCAATGATCATTCTACTCTTACCTTGTCTTCTGCACCAGGTACAGATGCACAAACTGTTTGTATCAACAATGCCATTACGAATATCACTTATGCCATTGGCGGTGGCGGTACCGGCGCTTCTATCACAGCCGGAAATCTGCCAGCAGGCGTTACCGGTAGTTATAATGCCGGTGTGTTTACGATCAGTGGTACGCCTACAGAAACAGGTTCATTCAGTTACCTGGTTACCACAGAAGGCCCATGCAACAACGAGTCGCTCAGCGGTACACTGTTGGTAAATGCCGATGGAACCCTTAGCCTTACTTCGGCTGAAGCAACCAGTGCCCAGGTAGTTTGTATCAACAACGCCATCACCGATATCAGCTATACAGTCGGCGGTGCGTCTACCAGCGCTTCTATTACGGCTGGTGCTTTGCCAACCGGTGTAACCGGAAGTTTCAATGCCGGTGTGTTTACGATCAGTGGTACGCCTACTGAAGCCGGTGTGTTTAATTTCACGGTAACGGCTAGTGGCTCTTCTTGTATCAATCCTTCTTTAAGCGGTTCTATCACTGTGAACGATAATTCAGTGATCACCCTTTCTTCTGCAAATGGTACCGATGCACAAACACTTTGTATCAACAATGCCATCAGCAATATTGCTTATGCTATCACGGGCGGTGGTACCGGTGCAACCATTACAGCAGGTGTTCTGCCAAACGGCGTAACCGGTTCATTCAATGCAGGTGTGTTTACGATCAGTGGTACACCAACAGAATCGGGTAACTTCAGTTATACCGTTACTACCACCGGTCCATGTATCAACAATAGCTTAAGCGGAACGATCACGGTGAATGCCGATGGTACGCTTACGCTTAATTCTGCACCAGGAACCGATGTTCAAACGGTATGTATCAATACTTCGGCTACTGATATCAGTTATATCATCGGTGGTACGGCTACTTCAGCATCGCTGACCGCCGGCTCATTGCCAAATGGTGTAACCGGTTCATTCAATGCAGGAGTATTCACGATCAGTGGTACGCCAACTGAATCTGGTACTTTCAATTATACTATTACAACTTCGGGATCAGGTTGTGTGAACCCATCCCTCAGTGGAACGCTTACCGTAAGTCCATTACCAACTGTTGGTAATATCAGCGGCCCGACAGGAGCCTGCGTATATACCGGCGTAAATGGTCTTGCAGCAGTGTATACCGTATCAACCACTGATCCTTCTTCTTCTTTTGTATGGACAGTTCCTGCCGGCGCCATCGGGCTTACCGGCCAGGGTACCAATACCATTTCATTCAGGTATCCTGATGGTTTCAGTACCGGAACAGTAGATGTAACGGTAACCGGTACCTGCGGATCTCCGGAATTCAGGTCACTGGGTATTACCAGCACGCCTCCGGTAACCCCGGCTGCCATCATCGGTGAAAAGAATGTATGTGCTTATGTAGGAACCAGCACACAGATCACCTATAGCATTGCACCGGTTGCAGATGCGATCACGTATCGCTGGACATTGCCAGGATCGGTTAACCTGGTATCGGCTTCACCCGATTCTACCAGCATCACCGTTACATTCGGCGCTATCTTCAGTGGCAGCCCTAACAAACAAATCAGGGTACGTGCCATTTCGGGTTGTGCAAACAGCAGCGAACGCATCATTTACCTCGTAGCCCAATATGCAGGAACTCCACAACCCATCACCGGGCCAACCGATGTATGTGGTTACCTGGGTAATGCTGTTGAAGCTACTTATGTAATACCAAAAGTACCGGCTGCCAGTTCTTATATCTGGACAACACAAGCTGGTACCACCAATATCATCCATCCAAATGGATTGGGTGAAAACGACACCATCGTAAAAGTAACTTTTGAACCAGGTTTCAGCACCAGCCTGATCAGTGTACGTGCAACCAATGATTGCGGTACCAGTTCGGCCAGGAGTTTGAATATTGTACGGAACAATCCTCCTACACCAGGTTTGATCTCCGGACCAACCGATGCCTGTGGATTCATGGAACCAGGAGGTGCAGAAGCAACCTATACGATCCGTAAAATGACCAATGCACTTTCTTACCAATGGTCTACACCGGGCAACTGGCATGTAGATCATCCAAATCCTGCCGGACCGAATGATACGACCATCAAAGTTCGTTTCCCGTCGGACTTTACTACCGGTAGTGTATCCGTTTCCGTTACCACCGGTTGTGGCAGCAGTACAACACCAAGAACGCTGGCCATCGGTAAATTAAACCCGGGTACACCAGGGGTGATCGATGTGATACAGACTGCAAGTTGTCCAAACAGGCAGTTCACTTACACCATCGCAAGCATGCCACTGAATGCAACATCGGTTCAGTGGACCGTACCAACTGCTTCTGGCGCTGTATTGGTGAATGGACAGGGAACCACCAGCATAACGGTTTCTTATCCTGGAACAGCCGTTGCAGGCGTTGTTACTGCCCAGGCTGTAAACAATTGCGGAAGCAGTGTTACCCGTTTCTCTAATGTGAAACTGCCGGCTTGTCCGCCAGAATTTACAGGAAGAAATAGTCAACCTTCAGGCAATGTAAAAAATGATCAACCTGTTTCTGAAGATCTTGGATTGGTTGTTTATCCAAACCCGACAAACACCGATTTCAATGTGAAAGTGGTTAGTGCCGGAAAAGTACCGGTACAGGTAAGGATCCTTGATCTGTCGGGCAGAACCATCAGGAACATTTCCATCAGGCCTTATACAACTACCCGTATCGGTAGTGAGTTGAAAGCAGGTACTTATATCCTGGAAGTGATCCAGGGTAAGAGCCGCACAACGCAGAAGCTGATGAAGTTCTAACCAGGCTATGACATGTGGTATATATTGGCCCATCCTGTAAAAGGGGTGGGCCTTTTTTTATAAGAAATGTGATCTTTCCATAATAGGGAACACCTGCACTTACAAAGTAGGAAATTAAACTTTTTGTTGTGTAATGGTTATCAATCAATTGCTTACTACAAGGAAGGTTAACTTATCCACAAATTAACGAATTAGGAAAAAACTTGCATTTTCAGGGAATTTTCCTTAACTTTTATCGTAATTTTACGGCCAGTTACCAATTCAATCTTCTAAGTAAAGCCCCCTTAAGATCCACCCATCCTTCCAGATCGTATATGTTTAATACGAGTTTAGACGACCGTAAGCGCTCTTTTATCCAGTGAAGTCCGGTTTGTATATCGTCCATATCTAAAATAAAATCAACCATACATATTAAAATAACGTTTTAGACGTTTAAGAATGCTTGTAATGGATTGTAGTGATTTTTCTACCCGGTTTAAGGGTTTTACTACAACTCAATTATTTAGTTAAACAAACGTCCCATATTTTAAACAAAACAACTGCAATGAACATGTTATCCCCCGGCCTGGAGCTTTTGGCAAATCAACCTGAGCATTCCGTGAACTCAATGTCCGGCAATGCTGTATTACAAACCGATAAAACAATTTGTATGAAAAAAAGGATACTCAAACCTATTTTGTTTGTGCTGACATTGCTCATCGCAAACCTTTTTATGATGAGTGCTGCCAATGCTCAAACTAATTATTATTACAAGGGTACTGGTAATTTGAATTCAACAACAAACTGGGGGCTTAATACAGATGGTTCAGGTGCTGCACCTTCTAATTTTACAACGGCTAACAGGATATTCAACGTAAGGAATACGGCTGCTGTTTCCAATTCAGGAACCTGGACGGTTTCCGGAGCCTCTTCTAAAATTGTAGTTGGAGACGGAACAAATGCAACCAACCTGACCATTCCTACCGGTGGTAATACCATTGCAGGTACGATCGATGTTTCTGCAGGAGCCACACTAACGTTAACGAATACCACTTTACCGACCCTGGGAGCGTTGAATGCTACCAGTACCGTTGTGTACAATGGTACGGCTAACCAGGCTATCTCAGCAGTAACCTATGGTAACCTCACTTATAGTGGTACAGCTACAGGAACCTTTGGTGGTTCATGTAACATTGCCGGAAACTTCCTCTGTTCTTCGGGTAATGTCACGTTCAATTCATCAAATGGCGCAAGAACTTTTGGTATAACAGGTGATTTCACCCTTACCTCAACCGGTACACTGGAATTTGGTGGTGGAAACGGAACTTCAGTCATAAATCTATCTGGCGACTTTTCAAAAACGAATGGTTACATGGTAACTACAACCGCTGCAGCTAATGCAGATTTTAATATGGTTGGTACAACTCAAACAATGCAATCTACGGGTGGTACCATTTTAAAATGGGTTGATTTTACCGTAGCCAACGGAAGTACTTGTACTTTGGTGGGTGATTTTAACATGAATGGCAGTTCAGGAACGCCTATGATTTTTACCGTTTCAAGTGGCGGTACGTTTAATACAGCTTCATTCACCATGTTGGGAACAACTACACCGGCAGGCAATAACTCATTTGTATTGAACACTGGCGGAACCCTGGGTATCGGCTCTGCCAATGGAATCACCACAGCAGGAACAGCCAGTGGAAGTATAAGGTCCCTGGTAAGAACTTTTAATGCGGGCGGTAACTACACCTACAATGGTACCGGGAATCAAAATACCGGAACCGGTTTACCAAATAACTTAACCGGGAATCTGACCATCGATAACCCGGGCAATACGGTAACCTTAACTCCGGCAAAGACCATCGCAAATGGTGGAGACGTATTATTGACCAATGGAGTTTTTGCTGCTGCTTCAAACCTTACCATGGCATCTACGTCTACTATTAACCGTAGTGGTGGCAGTATGACTGGTAACCCACAGGGAGGCGGTGTGTATAATGTTATATATACAGGAAATTCTAAAACGACCGGTTCAGAACTCAATGGTACCGGTTTAAATAATATCACCCTCAGTTTAACTGCAGGGCAAACGGTAACCTTAGGCGCTGCCGTTACCATGGATGGAACCATGACCATCGGATCGGGTTCAACCCTGGATGTATCGGGAAGTAATTTTGCCATCAATATTGCAGGAAGCTGGACAAACAACGGGGGTACCTTTACAGGCGGAACCGGTACGGTAACCTTCAATGGTACTGGTGCACAAAGCATCAATGGTACAGCCACCAGCCAAACCTTCAGCAATGTCATTGTAAATAAAACAGCCGGCCAGTTATTGAATACCGGTGGAAGCACCACTTCTTTAACCACCAGCGCCTTAACCCTCACACAGGGGAATTTCACGGCACCGGCTACGTTGAATATCAATGGTAATTTCCTGCATACTGCGGGAACCTTTACAGCAGGCGCTAATGTAAATGCTTCGGGCAACTGGACCAAAAATGGCGGAACATTCACGCCTGGCACCAATACAGTAACGTTTACGGGTAGCAGCGCACAGCTCATCAATGGTAGCAGCGCAACCAATTTTTATAATCTTACGATCAATGAATCAACCTCTGCTACTACGGTAACCAGTCAGACCACCGCATTTTCAGTGGCTAACAATCTAACCGTAACACAAGGTAATCTCATCATCCAGGCAACGGATAACAACTATACCGTTACCAATAACTTCATCGTTTCTACAAACGGAACATTTACCCATAGTGTAAACTGGGATGTGGCCGGAAGACAATTAACGATCGGCGGTAATATAGATGTTACCGGTATCTTCACCTTTACCGTGCGTTCGCATGTACAGATGACCGGTACTTCCAAAACCATCAGAACAGGTACACCGCCTACATCGGCCTTGAGTATTCTTACCCTGAGTGGCGCTACTGTTTCGGCCAACGGAACCGTAACCATCAATGATAATTTCTGGGCCATGTTTAATACAGCTGGTTCATTTTCTACCAACGGCCAAACGGTTACCGCAAACGCAGGGTTATTGAACTCGGGTGGTACGGTAAATGTGAACGGGGGTAGTTTGACCGTAACCAATGGCATTAGCATTGGCGGTGCAGGAGCACTCAATGGTACTTTCAACCTGAGTTCAGGAACAGTAGTTACCGATGGCATTACATTAGGAGATGCAGGCGGAACCCTTGCCAATACCATTACGCAAACAGGTGGTTCTTTAACCGTGAACGGCGCAGTAACCATCAACCAGCCAGCTGCAGGTGCTGTCAACGGAACCACCAATACCTGGAACATCAATGCAGGTACACCTACGGTTTCTGGTTTGATAAGCTTTGCTGGTGCTTTAACCACTAGTCGCATTGGTAGAATCGTTATCACAACGGGAACTTTAAATGCCAACGGAGGCATCAGTTTTGCAGGAACAACGCCCGCAAATAAAGTGATCGACATGTCAACCGGTGGCGGAACAGGTACGATCAATCTTAAAGGTGCTTTAACCGGTGCCAATGCGGCAACGCTTACTGCGGGTACTTCGGGAAGTA
>Ga0075163_10013945_pt1 | contig 10394 bp, 7 predicted proteins | sample JI1023141ADNA_FD_71478 | JGI IMG/M metagenome (GOLD analysis project Ga0075163, IMG submission 71478) | Wastewater effluent complex algal communities from Wisconsin, to seasonally profile nutrient transformation and Carbon sequestration -... | ecosystem: Engineered > WWTP > Effluent > Algae... | reverse complement strand
GCGAGGGCCGCGGCCCCGTCCTCGGACTCGCGGTAACGCGTACAGGTGCCGGCCGCCGCATCTCGCGTCAGCCATTGCAGGTAGCCCTTGGGGTGGTGCATGCGGTCGTCGGCGAGCCACTTCGGCCGCTTCGAGCGCTGCTTGCGCGCTTGCCAACCAGGGCAGTCGGCCTCGCATGCCGCGAGGTATCCGATGTCGCCCGTCGCGAACTCCTCGAGGCTGAGACCTCCCATCAGGTGGTGTGGCGCGCTGACGCCAGCGGTCGCCAGCGCAGCCGGATCCCCGAAGAACCATGCCTCGATCATCGGCGCGACCAGGTGGAACGACGCGCGCTCCGCCAGCGGCGTGCGCGCCCGGCGGCGCCGCGGGTCGGGATCGGTGACGTGCTGCTCGACGGCGGCGCGGAACACGCGGACGACGTGTTCGGGCTGGTCGCGGTTGGCGAGTTCGAGGTCGTCGAGGACCACCAGCAGGTCGGGTGGGTCGCGGTCCATGAGCAGCGCCGCGGCGCGCTGCACCAGGAGCGTCGCGGCCTCCGGGGGCTTCGCCAGGTGGGCCGCTGACAAGCGGCACGACGTGAATCCATCGAGCGGGTAGCGATCGCCGTGGTCGGCTACCTCGGTCGCGCTCGGGACGACCTCGAACTCGTGGCCACGAAACAGTCGCCCGAACGCGCGCGGCAGGCCGTGCCACTCGGTCCGGCCGGTCGGCAGGAACGCCACCCTCATGCGCGCGGCAGCCCGCTGGGCCGGGCGAACTCGAGCTGGTCGTAGAGGCTGCCGAGGCGCGCCTGGGCGAGCGCGTCCTCGCTCTTGAGATCGGTCAAGCGCGCCGGCGTCGCGGTCGCCGACCGATCGAGCACGTACACGCGGTCGAGGTCGTCGCGGAACTCGTTCATGACGATGGGCGAGTGGGTGGTCAGGACGACGGTCAGGTCGAGTTGTTCCGCGCGCTCACGGATGGCGCGCATGAGTGAGCGGATCGCGTGTGGATGGAGCTGGTTCTCGAGTTCGTCGAAGGCCACCAGCGCGCCGGGCGGGAGTCCCGCCATCGCGGTCAGGTGCAAGAGGCCGGTGAGGAGGCCATCGGCGGCCCGTTCTGCTGGAAGTGCGTCCTCGTGGCGCCCCGCGCCAGGCGGGTACAGCGCCGGGGCGCCGTCGACGAACTCGATCGAGGCGATCAGATCGGGGAACGCCTTGCGGACCTGCTCCATCACCCACTCGTATCGGTGGTCCCAGCGCTGGGGCGCGCTCTGCCAGTTGGCGAGCACCGCCCACAGGTTGGCGCCGGAGCTATGGAGAAAGCGCTGGCGCGGTTCCGCGCGTTCGACGCGCTGGACGCGGTTGAGATGGTACGACTTGTACACGCTCACGCTCGTGACGAAGTCGACCAGCGGCTTCATCCAGGGGGCGTCGCCGCGATCCCACAGAACCTTGGCGTAGCAGCGCACGTCATCGATGCGGACCTTCTCCGAGCCAAGCACCCACCAGCCCTCGAACATGCCGACTCGGTGGCTGACGCCCGGTCCCTCGATCTCCTCGCCGAATGAATCGAGCAAGCCGTTGGTCGCCATCGGGAACCGCAGGCGCCAGGTCACGTCCGCGACCCGGAGTTCGAACACCACCGGTTCGGCTTCGGGGATCTCGGTCGAACGGAAGTAGCGACCCCCGACGTTCGCGAACGCGGCCTCGTGGCCGCGCTCGAACAGCACGCGCAAGAACAGCAGCGCGTCGAGCATCGTCGTCTTGCCCGCGCCGTTGGCGCCGGCCAGAAGGCACACCCCGGAGGGAGCCCAGCGCGCCTGCCGGAGGACGCGGAAGTTCTGGAGCCGGAGTTCGAAGTCCACGCGCGGCGAAGATACCACGGTCGGCGACGATGACCTGACCCGCGGCCGCGCGGCTCACCGCGGCCGCGCGGGCGGCCGGAACTCCAGCACGGCGACGTCGTAGCGGCCGCCCTCGCCACCGCACTTGACCGCGGCGAGCACGAGCGGCCCGAGGTCGCGGCCGCCGATCGCGACGGTCACCGGCGGGCCACCGACTGCCGGCAGGTGGCCAGCGGCGAACAGCTGCAGCGCCGCCGGCATCATCGCGTGGACCGTCGCGCCGCCGTCGGCGGTGACGACGCCGCGGTGGCTCTCGACGCCGAACCCGACGGCCTGTCCAGGCCCCAGCCGGATGCGCACCTCGTCGAGGAACTGGCCGGCGATCGCGACGCGGCGCTCGATCGGCGGCGGGACATCGGCCTCGACGCCGTCGGGCAGCGCCATCGCGCACGTCAGGCGCGGCTGGCCGTGCGCGTCGAGCTCGTACGTCCAGCTCGCGACCAGGCGCGGGTCGAGGTCGAACTCGCGGCGCCAGCGCTCGGTCAGCATGTCGAAGCGCGCCCGCGCCGCCGGGCTCGCCTGCCGCCCGCGCTGGGCCGTCCGCAGCGCAGCCAGCGCCTTGGGCTTGCGTCGATTCCACCGCGGCGAGGCGAGCTGCAGCGCGTTCCACAGGTCGACCACCGCCGCGAGTTGGGCGCGGACGTCGGCGATGGCGGGCGACGGACCGAGCGCCGCCAGCACGGGCGCCGCGTAGGCGAGGACGGCGTCGGCCAGCGGGCGGTCGGGCAGCTTGACGGAGGTCCACGAGTGCGCGAGGAGGCTGCGCGGGACGCGAGGGGGCGCGGGCACGGACGGCGTATCGCACGCGGGGCTGGCGGCGTCGAGGGCGTGGGGGTTCAGGCGCGAGGCTGATCCGGCGGTACCTCGGTTGGGTGACGCCACGCGCCATGGTCGAGACCTGGGGCATGATCCTTCCGCGTTTCGATCGGTGCCATACTCGGCTCATGCGCAAGGTCGCACGTGGGTGTTGGCGCGCTGCGCCGGTGGCGGTGCTGATGGCAGTGGCGCTTGGCGGGTGCGCTGACACCAGCGCGCCCACGTGCGTGCCAGTGCCCGGCGACACGTACCTCGATGGGACGACCTGTGCGCCCGTGACGGCGTGCACCTCCGCCGAGTACGAAGTCGCGCGGCCGACTGCCGTTACCGATCGCGAGTGCGCGCCGCTGTCGGTCTGCGCGGTCGCGCAGTACGAGAGCGCGCCGCCCACCAGCACGACCGACCGTGCGTGCACGCCGCTCACCGTGTGCTCCGCGGCCGAGTATCAATCGACGGCGCCCACCACGACGTCGGATCGCGCTTGCAGCACGCTCACGGTCTGCACCGCCGAGCAGTTCGCGTCGACGCCGGCGACCGCCACCAGCGACCGCCGCTGCAGCCCGTTGACCATCTGTGCCATCGGGCAGTACGAGCGCGTCGAGCCGACCGCGACCTCGGACCGTGTGTGTGCCCCGATCACCGCCTGCACCGCTGTCCAGTTCGAGGTCGCGCCACCGACCGCGACCAGTGATCGGGTGTGCGCGCCGGTGCGTACCTGCAGTGCCAGCGAATTCGAGGTGACCGCACCGACGCCGACCAGCGATCGCGCGTGCGCCAGCCTGACCGTCTGTACGGTGACGCAGTACGAGCATGAGCCGCCGACGCCGACCACGGACCGCGGGTGCCGGCCGCGGCCGTACCTGAGCGGCCTCGGCATCTCGACAGGGGCGTTGGCGCCGACGTTCGACGCGCTCACCTCGGCGTACGACGTCGACCTGTCGGTCGCGGTCAGCGCCATCACCGTCACGCCGCAGGCGGCGCTGGCAGACTCGACGATCGCCGTCGATGGCGTCGCGGTCGGCAGCGGCACCACGTCGAGCCCTCGCGCCTTGGCGCTGGGCCCGAACTCCGTGGTCGTCACGGTGACGAGCGTCGACGGTCTCGCGACCGAAACATACACGGTCACGGCCCATCGGGATCCGTCGCTGACCTACCTGAAGGCCTCGATCACCGGGGGCGCCAAGGCCTTCGGGCGCGCGGTCGCGGTCGCGGCTGATGGCCAGACGCTGGCGGTGGGGGCGGTCGGCGAGAGCGGCCAGTCGACCGGCATCAACGGCGATCAGACGACGGTCGGGAGCACCGACTCGGGCGCGGTCTACGTCTTTCACCGGACGGCAGGTGCGTGGGTCCAGGAGGCGTACGTGAAGGCCTCCAACACCGGCAGCTACGACGAGTTCGGTGGGGCGGTCGCGCTCTCGGCGGACGGGAACACCATGGCGGTCGCGGCCTATCACGAGGCCAGCAGCGCCACCGGCATCGGCGGCGACCAGGTCAACGACGGCGCGATGTTCGCTGGTGCGGTGTACATCTTCCGTCGCACCGGCGGCGTCTGGGCCCAGGAGGCCTATGTGAAGGCCTCGAACACCAGCAGCTACGACGAGTTCGGGTGGAGCCTCGGGATCTCGGCAGATGGCGCGACCGTCGCGGTCGGCGCGCGCCGCGAAGAGAGTGGCGCGCTCGGGATCAACGGCGACGAGGCCGACCACAGCACCCTGGACGCCGGCGCCGTGTACGTGTTTCGGCGGGGCGCCGGCGGATGGAGCCAGGAGGCCTACGTGAAGCCATCGAACACGGGCCACAGCTTCAATTTCGGGCACCGGCTCGCCCTGGCCGCCGACGGCGCTGTGCTGGCGGTCGGCGCGCCGTACGAGAGCAGCGGCGCGACCGGGATCAACGGCGACCAGGGCAACACCCTTGCCTACGCTGGGGCGGTCTACGTCTTCCGCCGAGGCGGCGGGGGTTGGGCCCAAGAGGCATACGTGAAGGCCTCGAACACGGACGGCGGCGACTACTTTGGCGACGCCGTCGCGCTCTCCGGCGACGGCGCGACGTTGGCGGTCGGCGCGTCGGGCGAGGACAGCAACGCAACCGGTGTCGGCGGCGGCCAAGGCGATGACAGCGCCAGCGCAGCCGGCGCGGTGTACGTGTTCCGCCACGACGCGATCGGGTGGGCCCAGGAGGCGTACGTCAAGGCCTCGAACACCAGCGCCAACGACTACTTCGGAGCCCGCTTGGCGCTATCGCTCGACGGCGCCACGCTCGCCGTTGGCGCGTTCGGCGAGGACAGCGGCGCGACGGGATTCAACGGCGACCAGGTCGATGACAGCGCAAGCACGGCCGGGGCCGTCTACCTGTTCCGCCGTGGCGCCGCGGCGTGGGCGCCGCTCGCCTACGTGAAAGCCTCCAACACGGACCCGGCGGACTACTTTGGCGCGAGCCTCGCGCTGACGTCCGACGGGACGCAGCTTGCTGCCGGTGCGCCCTTGGAGGACAGCGCGGCCACCGGGATCAACGGGGATCAGACGAGCAACGCGGCGTTCGGGACCGGGGCGGTCTACCTGTACGACTATGGGGGGCTGTGACGGCTGCGGCCGAGCACGGCTCGAGCGCGGAGGCGCTGATGGCGCCGATCCAGGCCGGGGCGCCCAGCGGGCCGTCGGCGTAGGCTGCGGTTCGGCGAGGCGACGCGCGAGCGTCGGTCGGATGGGCGCGGTCAGCGCACGCGCGTCCGATGGATCTCGACCTTGGCCAGCCACGACGCGCGGAACGCGTCGACGGTCATCGGCGGATACGCGTACAGCCACGCGACCGCGCCGCTGCTGTCGTCGCGGTGCAGCGTGAGGCCGCGCGACGCCCAGATCCACATGGTCTTGAAGCCGGGCACGCGCGACGCCTGCTTGGCCTCGGGCGCGCCCAGCATCGCGTCGAGCGTGTCGGCGGGCACCGCGTCGCGCGCGATGATCAGCGTGACCGCGCCATCGACGTCGTAGACCTGCAGGCCAGCGGGCGCGCCGGCGCTCGGCGGATACGTCCGGTAGCGGGTCGGCGAGCCGCCGGGGAAGCCGGTCTGGGGCGGGCCGGCCGCGCCGAGCGCGCGATCGGCGTCGGCGATGGTGCAGCCCACCGGAAGCCCGCGCCACCCCCGGTAGTCGCCGGCGGCCAGCGCGCCCAGGGCGGCGACGCAACTCGCCGCGGCGGCGTCGGGTGACGCGGCGGCGGTCGACGCCGCGTCGGGCGAGGCGCTGGCGTCGGGTGGCGATGCAGGGCCATCGGTCGGCGTGGGGCTCATGGCTTCGGCGTTCTGCGGATCGCCTGATGGCACCGCGGTGCCACCGCACGCGAGTGCGAGCAGCGTCGACAGCGCGACGAGGAGGCGGGCGGGCGGCATCAGTGGTTGGGGATGATGATGACCTGGCCCGCGGTCAAGGCGGCGAACGACACGCCGGGATTCGCCGCGGTCAGCGCCGGGACGGTCACGCCGTTCTGGGTGGCGATGACCGTAGCCGTCTCGGTCCGCGACGAGGCGCCGTCGCTCGCCTCGACGACGCGGTGCTCTCGGCAGCCCGGCGCGTGGAGCCGCCCTGTGAGGGGCTCGGCCGCGCCCGGATTGGCGCTGCGCAGGGTGGCCTCGGGCACGTTGACCGCGGTGGCCAGGGTCGCGAACGTCGTGAGCGACGCTGGCACGGTGATCTGATCCTGGGGCCCGGCCGGCGCGGTGAGGGCGCCGCCGGCCGGCGTGTAGCCCATGTACTCGACGTGGCCCTGGAAGAAGATCGCCTTCATTGCGTTCTGCGCCCCGATCGCCGCGCCACCGAGGTGGCCCTCGATCGCCTCAGCGTGGCTCAGGTACTCCGCATAGGAGCCTGGATCGTAGGGGCCGCCGATGATCGCCGCGCTCGGTGCGCCGTGGTCGGCCCCCTCGACCTGGGTGCGGCGCGCAACATCCGCGCCGGCCGCGGCCGGCAACAGGGGCAGCAACACCTTCTTGGTGAAGTACTCGCAGAACCCCTCGCTGATCGTCCGGTTTCGCCGCGGCCATGCCTGCAGCGCCGGATGCTCGAGCTGGTGGATGTACTCGTGGACCATGATCCGCCACGCGCCCCACTTGCTGGCGCGCTCGGCATCCGACGGGACGCCGCCAGTCGCGGTCGTCGACAGCCCCAGCGGGTGCGTGGTCGGCACGACGATCTGGCCCGTGTCGGGGTTCGACATCGCGAAGCCATGGCGATCGTAGCGCGCGAGCTGCGCGCGGTTGGCCGCCACGAATGGCCGCACGACCGAGTTGCGCAGGAAGTTGCGCTCGGCGTCGCTGCGCGTGTCATCGAAGTGGTGGGTCGTCCGCGCGGTCACGCACCCGGGCTCAGTCTCGGAGATCCAGCCGGCCAGATCGGTCGGGTCGATCGCCATGCCGGCGGTGCGACGATCGGCGGGATCTTCGGCGTCGAGCAGGTTGGGGTTCGGGCCGGTGGCGTGGATCGTGTACGCCGCGCGCGCGGCCTCTTGCGGTGTCGTGAGCGCCGCCGCGGTCGCGTACGCCGCGAACAGCGCGTCGGCGTCGGTCTTCGCCGCGCGTCCGGCGCCTTCGAGATCGGCGACTGGGGTACGGTGATGGCGCCGCTGGCGTGCGACGGCGTTGATCCCGTTGGGGCCCCGCATCGCCGCACGCAGGTGCGCGGCCATTGCCCGGTGCATCTCGCGAACGAAGGCACGCCGGTTGCGATGGCGGTTGGGCTGCCCGGCCCCGCCATCCCACGGGGTCGGTGGCGCGCCGCCGACGGTGGCTGTGGTCGGGAACAGCTCGTCGTCGATGGCCGCCTGCGCGGTGCTGTCCGGAATGTTCACGCCCTCGTGCAGGTCGGTCTTCTGCACCGCCTTGGTCGAGGGCCCTCCAACAGCCATCGCGTCGAGCAGCGCCTCGGCCGACTCGCCGCGGACGACGCGCGCGGCGACGGCGTCGGCGTGCTGCTCGTAGGGATCGCCTTGTTCCCCGACGCCGCCCATGAGCGACACGCCGGCCCGCTGCTGGACGACGTGCGCCGCCTCGTGGGCCGCGAGGAACAGATCGGGGGCCGACGCGAACGCGACGTCGTCGCCGGTCGCGTACGCCTGTGCGCCGATCGCGCTCGCGGCGTCACCGGCTGCGCCGCCGACGTGGGCCTTGACGTGCCCGACATCGTGGCGCCCGAACGACGCCTGGATCTGATCGGCGTGCGGCAAGGGTCCGCCGGGGCCGGCGACGCCCGCGGCGGCGATGGCCAGCGGGTCGCCCTCGGCGCGCTCGCCGGAGGTCGCCGCGAGCTGGAGGTTGTCGACCCCGCCATCGAGAAAGTCGAAGGGATCGAGGGGCGGCGCGGCGGCCTCGGACGCCGCGGGGCTGGGCGCCGCGGCCGGCGTGGTGCCGCTGCTGGCGCTCCTGCGCTGCAGTCGGTCGACGAGCGTCCGCTTGCCGGGGGCCACCGCCCCGGTCGAGGTTTCGTTAGCCGCCGTGCCGTCGCGGTCCCGCCAGTCGCGCATGACGCCTCCGAGCTGAAGCTAGAACGATTCGCGCGCGCGGTACATCACCCTGCTGGGGTGACGGCCTTGCGCCCCTTGTAGTCGCCAGTTCGCTGGGAGCGACTCGATCGCCACGCGCTCCACGCCTCAGGCAGATTGATCTCCTCGCGACACCTCGCTGCCGTCACTGTGGGGGCCGCGCCATCACCTCGAGTTCTGCCCCGTGACTGGACCGCCACCCGCGCCCGCCTCGACGCCAACCAGCTGCGCGCCGAGTTCGGCCCGCTCACCGTCCCCGCCGCGTTGGCCGCCGCCGAGGCCTCGGCCCCGACCGAGCAGCCGCCTCCGGACTGAGCGCAGCGCCGCCTCGTCGATCATGCCCTCACGCTGCCATCAGGCGGCGGCGCGAGGAAGGACGTGGTTCTTGCAGCGCGTACATCTCTTCGTAGCGCAGTGTCATCCACGCACATCGCGCTGGCCGTCCTCCGAAACTGCGACCTCTTCCAACGTAGAACACGGTGCGTTGGTGCGGTGCGCGTCGATTGCCGCCTTGTCACTCCCTCGCGAAAAAGTGATGCTGGTGCCGGGCATCTCGAATGGAAGTGGAATGATTCGACCCGCGTGGATCCCAGAGACAAGAAACAAAATAAGGGAGCCGAGGACGCCTGCAAGCAATATCGCGCCGTCCCAGGCGACGTTGTTCGGATTGTTCTTGTGAGGATAATCATACCATCCACGGAGCAGTGAATAGCAAAGAACAAAGACGACGCAGCCAGCAAGAACACGCCAAAACATGTAGCCGAGTCGATGCAGTCCCGAAAATGACCGGAGAGCGCCCCAGTGCCGTGGCAGCACGCAGTCGACTTGCTCACCATCTATTGCGCATTTGGCTTGAGGAATTCCAATTCGGTAGATCGGCGCGGTGGAAGCTTGCGCATGCTGGAAGATTAGCATGATCGACTCGTCTGCCCCAAGATCAGTGAGCGTGACCCTGGCGCCCCGATCTTCAATAGCAATACGTAATGAATTGCTTGTCGCCGGAAAGGCCCGCGCTGACGTGACCTGCTCCATGTGCACGAAGAACGAAAGTGGGGCGTTTAGTTCCGAGGCGTCTAGATTCGTGATTAGTAGTCCGATTTCGCGCTCTCCGTATTGTCCGTAGTCGAGGTATCCGATTCGAGGGTTTGAGTAGTGGGCAAGGGTCAGAATGACTGCTGATGCCAGTGCTACGGCGAATGCGGAGTTGTTTGCCTCCAGCAGTGACAAGATCTCTTGGGCAAGCTCGATCATGTTAGAGTCCTTGCAGCGTCGTTGAGCTTGTCAACGATTTCAATGGCCGCGGGTTCGATCACGGCGAACGTTTCGAGCGAGTTGTCAGGCATCCGAATCGGGGCGCCGATGAGGCGATGCCAAACAGGACCCTTTCTGAAGTAGTACTCACTGGCGCGGCCGCGAAAGCGCATGGCCTGAACCTCCGCGTAGGTAGATCGACGGAATCCATCCCGTGTTCGCACTACAATGACAGATCCTGGTACGGCGCCCGACGCTTGGTCACCCGCCCGACTGCCAAGGAGACAAGTCGCAATTCCGTTTGCCTGATCGATGATCTCGAAAGCATGAACGTCGCTGGCAACGACTGAGATCGCCTCGCTCAGCGCGGCTTCGGAGGCCGCCCGCGCGGACGTTTTGAAGCCCTTGGAAAAGTCCGTCTCGAGCTGAAGCTGATCTAGGAGTGCTTGGTGTGCAAGTGTTGAGATCTTGTCGTGCATATCGCCATGGAATCGTATGCGAGAACGACGCGGCAAAGCGAATCTCGTTCGGACAAGGCCGGTCTGAAGGACACGGATGAGGTCTGTCATTCCACGTCGCTCGACTTGTTTGACCGGTGGAATCAAAAGCAGTGCAGCCAAGATCAGGAAGGCGGCAGCCAGCGCGAGTGACAGGCCGATGCTTGACGTCATCGTCGGAGGGCGAATCACAAGAAGCTCGACTTCCTGCGTGTCTCCGTCATGTCTCGTGCCTAAGGAGATATAGTAGGTGGACGTGTCTCCGGCTTTGAATACGATGTCTTTGAGCAGCGCCGGTACGACGTTAGATCGAATTCGGTCTCTGTCGCGATAGCTCAGGTGTAGTCCGAGATTCATTGAATCACAGAGCGTGGATGGACACTTTCGCGGAAGCGCATCTGAGTTGAATCGCA
>Ga0075163_10013944_pt1 | contig 10394 bp, 4 predicted proteins | sample JI1023141ADNA_FD_71478 | JGI IMG/M metagenome (GOLD analysis project Ga0075163, IMG submission 71478) | Wastewater effluent complex algal communities from Wisconsin, to seasonally profile nutrient transformation and Carbon sequestration -... | ecosystem: Engineered > WWTP > Effluent > Algae... | reverse complement strand
CAACGTCGCGCCTCGGTCAGGGCGGCGCAGCTCCCCGGCATCATCCCGATCGTCACGCCGTTCATCGACATCGAGACGGCCGAGGGCGTGCTCGCGGCGATGGAGCATCTACCCGACAGCCGCGTGACGATCGTCCTGCACACGCTCGGTGGCTGCATCACCGCGTGCGTGCTCATCGCCAACGCGCTCCGTCATTTTAAAGACTCCACCGCCGTCGTCCCGTATCTGGCGATCTCCGGCGGCACGCTGATCGCCCTGAGCGCGAACCGCCTCGAAATGGGCGACCGCGCCTCGCTATCCGCGGTCGATCCGCAGATCATGGGCCAGCGGGTCAAGCACCTGGCCGAGAACCGCGACAAGCCCGGCCTTGCCGGGCTCGCCCGCGAGTACGACGTGTCCATGCGCAAGTACGTCCGCGCCCGACTGAGCGGCCTCGTGCCCGCAGACCGCCTGAACCCCGCGATGGACCTGTTCATGGGCGAGCACGCTCCGCACGACTGGCCGATCCAGCGGCCCGAGGTCGAGGCCACGGGCATCGCTGTGAGCCCCCGCCGCCCGCAAGTGGGTCGATCTCGTGGACGCCCACCGCGGGCGCATGTGGTGATCCACGGAGTTCCGACATGAAGTGGAGGAATCGAACATCGAAGATCGTGATCGCCACTGTGAAGGCATGAATGGGGGAGGTGAGGGGTGGGGCGTTTAGTCGGAAGGGAGCAGGGGAATTGTGGTACGGGGTGTCCGGAATCGGGGCGAGTCCAGCAGCGACGCGTCTCAGAGGAGGATGTGCGAGAGACTCTCGCCGCGGCCCTCCCGCCGATCTCCCATCTACCGCAGGTCGCGGCTTTCTTCGGGCGGACGCCGAAGGCGGTCCGGAACGCCATTGCGCGGGGCACGTTTCCACCGGGCCGGTGGATCGCCGGCAGGCGTTGCTGGGCGCACGAAGATCTGGTGTACTTGCTGGTGGAGAGAGCACAACGGCCTTCGCACCTGAAGGCTGAACTCGTGAAGGTCCAAACCAGGCCCGCACCCCATGACCCCGAACACCGCGTCCAGGTCGACATGATGTTCGACTGCAACGACCCCAGAAGCGCCATGGCGCGTCCCCTCCGGATCCAGAAGACGGCTCCGGCGGGGTACAGCGTGGAGGCTGCCGAAGCGTGGGCGAGGGAGCACGCAGAGCGGTTCCTTGCCGAGCTGCTGGGCAAGACGATGAGGAAGGAGACGGAAGAGGAACGCAAACCTCGACCCAAAGCCGAAGAACGCAAGCCCCGGCCCAAGGCCGAACCACCACGAGAGACCACAAAAGCCGTCACGCTCGCCGACATGTTCGAGCAGATGACGGACCGAGTCATCCTCCATGAGGAACCGACCACCCAGGACACGTGGAGGAGCATCTGGCGCTGCCACCTGGAGCCCAGGTTCGGCGGAATGCCGATCGAGCTCATCACGAAGACGCGGATCCTCGAGTTCCGCGAGGATCTGCAGAAGCGCTACGCGCCGACGACCTGCAATCACATCATCGCCAAGCTCCAGGGGATCCTCTCCTACGCCGTGGAGATGGAGAAGCTGGCCGCGGCGCCGAAGATCGGGCGGCTGAAGAGCAAGGAAGCCGCCGAGAAGGATCCATACTCGGACGAGGAGATGGAGCTGTTCCTCGCGGCCGCGAACGGAGACGAGGTCGGTACCCTCGCGCTCCTGCTCAGCCTGGACGCTGGGCTCCGGCGCAGCGAGATGTTGGCGTTGCGATGGTGCGACGTGGACATCAAGGGCGAGCAGGTCCACATCCGCCACACGCTCTACAAGCACAAGCTGAAGTGCGTGAAGGGGAAGAAGGTCGTCGCGGTCCCCATGCGGGCCAGACTCAAGGCCGAGCTCGTCAAGGCGAAGAAGGACCGCAAGCCGGTCGACTTCGTCTTCCCGGGCGTGCGCAACGCCTGGCTGTCCGTCAGCGGATTTCGCAACTACATGCGCGACCTGGCCACCCGGGCCGGGGTCGAGTGGAGGGGCTTTCACAAGGGGAAGCACACGTTCATCACCATGCTGCTGGAGGGCGGGGCCACGCTCAACGAGCTCCAACTCCTGGCGCGGCACAAGCACGCCAGCACCACCGAGGGGTACATGCACGTCCGCAATGCGACCAAGGCGATGCGGACCGCCATCGCCCGGCTCGACACCGCGCCGCTGGCTCCGGGTCCGGAGCCCGTTAAGTCGGCGTTGAAACTCGTTAAGTCTTCGTAACAGGCCGTAGCTCCTCGCCGGCAGCGAGATACGGCATATCTGTGGAACAAGTTCTGAGCGTCAGCAAACCCCGTGCCACTTCTAGCGCAGCCCTGAATTCTCGAAACCGCGCGCGGTGTTGTTTATACTCGGTTTGTTCTGAGATTATCTGCGCCGCTCTCGTTTCGTCCCGAAATCTGTCACAGGTCTCGGACCTGTGACAGATTTTTGCACTACTTCGCGGCCAGGTCGGCTCATCCGTGACAGCGACGCAGACCATGTCTCCGCCGCTGCGACCAGGCGCTGGGTGTGCGCACGAAGATGCAAGCCGGGTCGGTGACACCGCGGGCGCCCGCCTATCCTGGCTCGATGGACGGCTTCGTCGCGGTCACCGACCCTGGCTGGTACGAGTGCCTCCCAGTCGCCCGGGGCCGCACGATGCGAACTTCTGGCGACCGTCGACGCGGCGCTTCAACCTGCAGCCCGGCATGCCGTTCTTCTTCAAGCTCAAGGCGCCACACCATGCGATCGAAGGGTTCGGCGTCTTTTGCGCCTTCACGGTGCTGCCGGACTGGCTCGCATGGGAGACGTTCGGCGACGCGAACGGCGTCGACGATGTCGAGGCGCTGCGCGCCCGGCTGCGCCGGATCCGCGAGGGCGCACGGATCGAGGCCGACCCCCTCGGGCAGATCGGCTGCTGCCCGGGCTTCGTCCGTCGGCGACGGCGCTCGCGTGGCACCGGGAGCAGGGGTTCCTCGGCTGACGTCCTGGCGGCGCGCCGAGGGTGGACCATTTTTGGTGCGGTGATGTCCCGCTGGCTGTTGAAATTCGCCGGGCGGCCCGAGTGGGTTACGCGGCTTGCTCCTGCTTGTCAATCGCTGGCTTGAGAGCGGCATCGCGGGCCTCGAGCGCTGCGATCAGGACGTTCATGCCGCGGAAGCCCTTGATGCGGTGGAAGTGCTCGAACGAGTCGGCACATCCGCTCGCCGGCAGTCGCATTGTCGACGCAGGCCACGTCAGTTAGGCCCGTTTCGTCTTTCGCCAACAAGTCCGACATGTGCCGATACCTGCATCCGGGATCAGTTCTGTCATTTCCGCCGTGTTAGCCCCGCATATCTTACAGGTCGCTCGATAAACTGGCGGTGGCGGTGGCGGTGGTGGGGGCGGCGGCGGCACTGGAATATGCGGCCGTTGAGCTCCTCTCGTCGGCCAAGGACGCTTCCTGAACTTGCGCGGCTGCGAAGTCTTTATACGGGGCTTGTCTGCAGCAGCGCGGGCTTGTCTCTCGGCCTCCTCGGCTTTACGAAGACAAGCGCCACATTTCTTAGCCTTGAGCGAGTGCGCGATCGGCACCCATCTTATGGGGTCCTCAAGAATCTGCTCTGCGGCCACCTCGATCCATCTCATCCCGAGACGCGACGCCTTCTCTTCGGGAACGGAATGAGTCGCTCGCACTTCAATCGCCAAGCGAGGACTTCCGTCTTGCGATAGGAGAACATCTACAATGTATCCTGATTGCAATCGGCATTCCTGTTCAACTTGATCCACGGTGTTGCTTGGGAACGGTACCAGAATCTCAGCTTCGCACAAATCGCATGGCCGCACTATGGTGATAGATACCTCCCCGCGGATAGCAGACCGAACCGCTTGAGTAAGTAACATTTTGGCTATCAGGTGCAGAGCCGTCTCGCCATCGCACGTCGCTGAAGATCGGTGCGCAAAGTGTGGTCGTACCTTCGGCCCAGCCCGATAGATCAGACGCGTCCTACAAGCTGGACAACAATAAGATTCAGCCCGCACAGCGTCGCTTGCTGAGACCAGTACTTCGTCAAGCCGGAGGCCAAATGGTACCTTGAATCCGTCTGGGTCTGAGACGCGTCGGGGGGTGAGATGTACCAAGCGCACCGAGAGACGCGCTTGGTGTGGCTCTATTCAGGCGCAGTCCCGTTGCTGCTTCCGCCCGGCCTGCCGGGCTGCGCCCCGGAACGCGCTTATTGCGCGACGCGTTCGACGATCTGACAAGCATCGAGGCTCGCACTCGTAGGGGCCCCTGGGCGACCACACCAGCGACGTCCTCGCCGCGAGCTCGACGCGGGTGCGGGCCGGCCATGACGGCCGACCAGGCGGCGGCCGGCGCATAGCGACGGCCACAAGCGGGCGCGGTGCGATCCACCCCCTGCCGGCCCGGGGTACGCGTGCTCCGTGCACCTCGTGAACACGAGGATCGAGGCGAGACCAGGGGGCGGCGGTGAGGACGCCGACCTGGCATCGACCTCGCACTAGCCGGCCTGACTGCGGTACGGGCTCCCCAGCCCCGCCGCCTGAATATCGCTGGGCTCCCCGGCACCCCCAGCCCACAACCCGAGCGCCGCGGACATGGACGACCGCCCTGCAGCGTGGCGGCCACTCGCCGGTGTTCCGGGCACACGGGCTCCGGCCATGCATGTTATCTCCGCGTCGTGCGCCTGGACTTCGCGGGGGAAGAGGACCTGCTCGAACGGATCGCCGTTCATACCCAGCGCGTCGTCTACTTGGTCGGCCCCGGAGTCTCGATGCCCGCCGTCCCAGACTCGGACCGCGTGATCGAGCTCGCGCGAGAGCTCCTCGGTTCTTCGAGCGGCCGCCTGGACGAGCACCTCGCGCGGCAGCCTGAGGACCGCCGCCATAGAGCCGCGTTTGAGCATGTCCTGCGCACCCGCGGCCCGGAGTTCGTCCAGCGGCTCATCCGCCGTGCAGTGCTGTTGGCGCGTCGACCGTCGCGGCGCTTCCCTGAGGTCCCGGCGGACATCAACGATGAAAAGCTCGGCCGCGAGCTGGAGGACGACAACGATGGGTGGACGCTTCCGTCCGGGATCGCCGCGCTCGGTCAGATCCTCGCCCACGCACCCCCTGAACCTCGGCCGCTCGCCCTGACCACGAGCTTCGATCCCCTGCTCCGGATCAGTGTCGCCCGTGCAGGAGGGTCGGCGCAGTCGCTCACGTTCGACGGCGACGGCAGCTTCTATCGTGTTGCCGGAGTGGGCTGTCTGATCGGCCATCTCCACGGCGACTGGCTCCGCGGCGACACGCTGCACGCACCGGTGCAGGTCGCGCGCCCGCGGCCGATGCTCGAGGCGTCCTTGCAGCGCCTGCTCGGCGAGCGGACTCTTGTCGTCGTCGGTCACGATGGTCGAGACGACATCACGACCCGCGCCCTGATCGGCCTGGTGCGCGGGGATATCGCCTCGTTCGATGTCCTCTGGACGTTTCAAGGCGAGGATGCCGAGCAGCTTGAGTCCCGGCACGCGGCCCTGTTGGCGGCGCTCGGACCCGGAATCGAGCGCGGCCGGATCGCATTGTACCGCGGGATCGACCCCCACCGCAGCTTGCCAAGGCTTGCCGCACGCTTGGGTCAGACCGAGGACGCCGGCCCCGCGTCGACGCCGCCCGCGCCGACGCTCTCCGCGGGCGCGCCCCCTGCGGCCCCGCCGCCGGTGGCGTTCCGGCCGCCCTCGCTCCCGCTCTCAAGCTCTCCCGATCCCAGGACTCGCGCTGTGCTGCGCGAGAAGCTCGCCAGGCTGGCCATCCATCGCGTCGCGCCACGCTCAGAGCTCGGGTTCGCCATCGCTCCGCTACATACAGAGCTCGAGACGGCGGTCGAGGTCGAGGGCGCCGCGATCGTTGGCCGGTGGCTGCGTCGACGGTCCCGCGGCAGGACAGTGTGGATCGAGCCGTCGCTGACGCGGGCGCTCGAGCGCAGCGACGACCCGCTCGTCCTGCTCATCGGGGAGCCGGGATGCGGTAAGACCGTGGCGCTGCATCACGTCGAGCGTGAGCTCGCTCGGAGAATCGGCGAACAACCGGACTGCGGCCTGCCGTTGCCCCTGTGTGTGAAGCTACGGGGGGTTCCGTCGGGTCCGGGTCGGCCCATCGACAAGGTGTGGGCATGCATTCTGAGGACGCTGGACGCGAAGGATCCCACCAATGCCGAGCGCCTGTTCTGGGAGGGAGCGAAGGTCGGCGGCTGGTTGCTCCTGCTCGACGGGTTCGACGAGATCCCCGAAGTGCTGAGCGCGATCGAAGAGACGGAGCAGACCCAGGAGTACGCTTTGGCTATCGACGCGTTGCGGGGGGAGCTGGCCTGTGTTAGCGAGGGTGCCTGCCGGGTCGTCGTGGCGAGCCGCCCGTACCGCGGCCCGCACGAGTTCGGCTGGCCCAGGTTTCGCCTACTCCCCCTGTCCGCGGCTCTGCAGGCGGCTTTCATCCGCAACCTCGGGCTATCGGTCGAGCAAGCGGCGATACTGACGGATCACCTCGCCACGGAGTCGCTTGAGGTGCAGCAGTGGGCCCACAACCCGCTGATGCTGGCGATGCTGTGCGAAGTGGTCAAGGGTGGGGGAAAGCCGCCCCTCAATCTCCATACGCTGTTCGACCTGTACCTCAAACGCCGCTTCGTCAGTGATGTCGGCAGGGCGCGGGAGCTATACGGCGGGAGCGTCACCCAGCTGCGCCGCAGCGCCGAGGCGATCGGCTTCGTCATGTCGGCCGAGCCCGGGCTCGGCCTAGCGCCAACCACGCCAGCGCTGCGCGCCGCGCTGGCGCGCCATGGATTCGCCCATGACGACCTCGATCGGGCCCTCCAAGCGATCGAAGGTCTCGAGTTGGCCCTGCGTGAGTCAAGCGGAGGAGAGGACCGCACCGGGTTTCGCCACCGCCGGCTGCAGGAGTATTTCGCAGGGTGTGTATGCCTCGACCAGCCGGAACGTGTCCCGCCCGAGCGACTGCTGTTCGACGCGTCGTGGCGCGAGGCCGTGGTCGCGCAGTTGCAACAGCGACCCATGGCAGAGCTCGCGCCGGTGCTCGCCTGCGCCGAGGCCGAGCTGCGCGCATACCAGGACGAGCTCGGGGTCCCGAGCCTCGCGGTAGACCCGGAACTGCCGCGCCCGGAGGCGATGCGCTGGACGATCCACCAGGCGAAGGCGTCAACGGCGGCCCGACGCCAGCGCTGGCCGCAGCGGCTCGTACACCTCCTCGGGATCCTGCAAGCGGGCTCCGCGGTGCGAAACGACCTGCCCGCGGATATCCGACGCTTCTGTACCGTCCTGGTCATCCACGAGTACCGATTCGGCGCACGTATCGACAAGATGACGGCGCTCGAGGTCGCCGGCGTGTTGCCGACCGGGTTCCTCGAAGGGCTGGTGGCGGTGACGTTCGAACGCGACAGCGAGCTCCTGCGCGACCTCGCATTCAAACACCTGCCGCGGCTCAGTGCGCCCCTGTCGGCCGCCCTTCAGGGGCAGGTCGCCCGCATGCTGGTTCGAATGGCCCTCTCCGGTGCGCTCGTGGCGGACCGCGGGGCGACACAGGCCCGCATCCGCTGGACCGGAGACGCCGCGCTACTAACGTTGCTGGCCATGGCGAGCGCCGCCGTCGTGTGTGACCGTTTCATCCGCCGGACGTTGCTCTTCGCCTACGCGGCGACATGCCTACTTCTCGGCTCCTTCGTGTTAAGCTTGCCCGACTCGGACGAGGTGACGCCGGCCAAGAAGATCTTGTTCGTCGGCCTGCTTGCGCTGCCCGTAATCGGGGTTCTACGGCTCCGCGAAGCCCGTCGCTACGAGTGGGCCCTCGTACGCATGTTGGTCGGCATGTTGTTGCTGATGGTCGTCGGCTTCGCCAGTGTTGCGGTCGCCAGGAAGCTCGGGCTCGGGCTCCCGGCTGGGATGGCCGGACTGCTGTCGCTGCTCTACGTGTACCTCTGGCCATCGTGTGCGCTGGTCGCAGTTTGGTTCGCCATACCGGTGCGCCGCGTCGCTTGGCCGCTGTTGCCGTTCCTGCTCGCCTGGCGGGGTGTCCGAGAACCGCGTGTCGCGCTCCTCGCGGTGAGCATGGCTGGCCTCATATGGCTCGTCGAGGTTTTCATGCCCAGCCATTCGGAAGACCTACCGTTCACGGTCGAGCTTTCGCTGGCCGTGGTGATGGGCGGTACCGTGGCGGCGGTCGGGCTCCTGCTGCTGCGCATTGTATGGGACCATTGCATGGATTGGCGACGAGCACGCGTGATGGCGCAGCGGCAGCGCGTCCTGACCGGCTCCGCGTTGCGTGACGAACTGGCGGCTTACCGCACTCCCAGGGCCCGCAACGCGCTGCTCCGCGAGGCCCTCACCGGGCGGCGGGTCATGGTGACCGCCGACGCTGCGACGCGAGAGGATCTCGAGGCCACGCTCATCGCCCTTGAGGCTCACGCCGACGTCATCGAGCAGGCTCGTCCTCGGCAGCCTCTCGTTGGGCTGCGAGTACGACTGCCGGCAGACCATGCCGACGGCTATACATCCGAGCACGCTCGCTGGTGTCTCAAGCACTTCACCTCGATCGTTTCCTCCGCCGAGCTGACAGTGACGATCGATCTGCTCACACGCCTGCTCGACGGCGTCGAGCGGTCGATGAGGTGACGCTCGACGTAGGTCGATCGCGCCGATACCGAGGTCGATCAGCCCGGGACGATGTGGTGTGGGGGTAGATCGATCGCCAGGACGCCGTAGATGAGATTGTCGCCGCCATTCCCAGGATCGCCGAAGTCGAGGAGCAGGACGGCCCGGTGCTCGCCGGGCGAGAGATACCGACGAGGCCAGGGAGATCGGCCGTAGCGAGCTTACCCCGGCGATGATGTTCATTGCGTCGCCACCTGAGGGCACAACGCATTGGGTATATGAACGGCAGTCCCAGCGAATCGAAAGAACGCCGAGCTCAACCACGTCGCCCCCTGCCGGAGCCGCGTTAATGTCCTAACATTATTATTCAAACAGGCTGGCCTGCGCTCCCGTGCTGTGTGGCTTTGGGGCTCCGAAGTGCGCGTACAGGTGCAGTAGCACCTCGGCGTCCAGGGCTGCGTAGGCGCGCTGGGAGGGGCTGAGAGGCCGCTGTGACCAGTCGCTCGTCTGGTCGGATTTGTCGAGCATGATGCCGAGCTCGCGGGCGCACACGGCTTTCAGGCCGTGGCCGCCGTCCTGGTTCTTGCCGCGGCGCTCGCGTGAGACGGTGAGGGTGTCGACGACGCCGTCGAGCTCGAGGTCGTAGCGCTTGAGCACGCTGCGCTCGAAGCTGGCGTTGTGGATGACCTTCAGGATCGCCGGATCGGCGAGGATCGGCCCGATCGGGTCGAGGTCCGTCACGGCCAGGGCGTCGACGAGATACACGGCGTCGGCGCTGGCGACCTGCATGAGGCAGAGGACGCGGGTGTACATCGTGGTCTCGACGTCCAGGCCGAGGACGGTGGCCCCGCGCAGGCGCTCGCACATGGCCATGAACTCGGGCTGGGAGGCGATCCAGCGGATGCGGCCCGCGGGCTCCTGGGCGGCCGGTAGTGGGGCCTCCGGCGGTGGGGGGAGTGGCTCGTCGGGAGGCGTTCGGGCGAGGTCGGGCTTTTTCGCGAGGAGGTGGCCCGAGAGCCAGCGGGCGGCGCCGGGGAGGTCGAGGAGGTAGCTGGCGAGGCTCTCGCGCTCGACCCAGGCGGGCATCAGCGGCTGGAACTTGCTGAGGCGGTAGGCCGGCAGCGTGTCGGCGACGTCCTGCCAGAGGCGCTCGTTCTCCCAGAACTCCGGTTCGGCGATGCGATCGATCGCCTCGCGGAGGTCTCGCTCGTGGAGACCCTCCCCGCGGATCTTGATGAGGAAGTTGTCGGGGATGATCTTCCACCCGCTGTGGAGGGCGCCGAGGGCGTAGCGCAGGGTGTGGTTGATCCGCCCGCCGGCGAAGGTCCACCAGCGCAGCTCGTCGTCGGCGACCTCGATCACGCCGCGGCCGGGGTGCGTGAAGCCGGACATCGCGGCGCGTTGCTCGGCGAGGATCGCGGCGGCCTCGGGGGTGAGGTATGGAGGGACGTCGTCGGCGGCGAGGACGTCGCGGATCTTCGCGCACAGGCGCTCGCCCAGGAACTGCGGCAGCATGCCGCCCCAGGTCGGCTGGCGGCCGCGGGGCGCCGGCTCGACGACGATGCGGCGATCGTCGTGAAAGATCGCCAGGACCGCCCAGGGGCGACCGGCGAGGAGGAAGCAGCTCACGCGCTCGACCAGGCGGTCGACGAAGCCCTGGTTGAGGGTGCCGAGCGGCTGTTTGTTCGCGGTCTCGACGGTGTAGGTCTGCGGGCTCGAGAAGACCGCGTAGAGCTCCATGAAGTTGCGGCGGCCGAATTTTCGCTC
>Ga0075163_10013943_pt1 | contig 10394 bp, 8 predicted proteins | sample JI1023141ADNA_FD_71478 | JGI IMG/M metagenome (GOLD analysis project Ga0075163, IMG submission 71478) | Wastewater effluent complex algal communities from Wisconsin, to seasonally profile nutrient transformation and Carbon sequestration -... | ecosystem: Engineered > WWTP > Effluent > Algae... | reverse complement strand
TGGGTTCTGTATTAACAGTATTAGGATTTAAAAGAGTCGATAGAAAAAGCAATAAAGAAACGCATGGCGTTTTTTGGTTATCAGACAGTTCAGATAACAGAGAGAGTGATGCAACCGTTATTGTTTCACCTGGTAGACTAGCAAGGTTTGATATTGGCTTTATAGGTCCCGGCAATCCTGAAATCTCGAAAGATAAATTGTCTAGGTTTGCTAATGTGGTAGAAAGTGAAGAAGATGGCAAGGAAGCAAAAAGCTCCGTTACCTTCATAGTTATTGATAGATTGCCAGAAACAGGAAAAACCCAGCAGGCTGCTAAGAAAATTGGTGCTGAAATAATACAGATGAGTATGCAATATTGGCCACGTGAAATTGCGATTAAGTTAGGAAACAGGTTTGGCTTTAAACACGAAATACAAAATATAAAAGATGAAAAGCTGCAGGGTTATATTAAGGAACGACTTGCAACAATTCCGGTTCAAGAATTTTTAAACGACGTAAGCGTTGAAGAAATTGAATATGAAGGTAGTGAACTCGACAATGCAGATATTTCGGAAGATGAATAAAATGTTTAATTTAATACTCGTAAAAAAGCCCCATGCCTTCCGCCGCTGTTGGTGTTCTTCCATCGCAATAAGTCTCCTGCCGCCGCCTGGTGTTATCACCAGCGGTCAATATGAGTTATCCCAAATAATGAGTAAGCATATCAAAGGAACAGCTACCGTCATGGTAGAATTTAGCTGATGAAAAATAGTATTCTTCCGGGTATTTACATACACCAGCATTCACAGGATTGTTATGAATATAATTTATCTTTTGTTCAAACACTTTTGGTGAATATAATTGAATACTTAACGCTTCCCGTTTCCAGAATTGATAATTTCTGTCACCTGAATTTACTTTGAATTTTTCCAGCGTAAACGTGTCATTCTTCATCAGATCAAATTTAATTTGTTGGGCAGTAAACTTCATAAAGCTCAATTGAACGGCAGAAGAAGTGTGTCCGGGCAATGCCTGCCATATTAAATGAATGTGATTGTGCATGATAACGAAGGCATTTAATTCTATTCGCTTATTGCTTACAAGAAAGCGAAGGCTTTCAGCAATTATATTTTTATATTTATCATCATTTAGCAAAGGGGTCCATTTATAAATAGTCGCAGTGTAGAATGCTGGCCATTCAGTCGGGTAGGTTGTGATCATTTTATAAAGCTACAGTAGTGGGTTGAATTTTATGAATGGAGCCGCTGGTGATAACACCAGGCGGCGGCGTGAAAAAAAAGCAACGTTCCATTCCCTGAAACGTTGCTTCTAAAAAAATAATCGAAAACAATCTCTTTACATCCTCATCTCTTCTCTTTCCCAGGCTCTCGGTGCTGCGATATTCTGCAAAAATGTTTTTGTATTGCCATCCAGGTTTATGCCTTTACCTTTTATAACTTTTGTTTTGTCGATCAGCGCTTTGGCATCTTTATCGGCACCAATGGCTTTGCAATGTTTAAAGATATCGTTGATGATATTGATGGCATCATCTTCCTGTGATAATGCATCAATACTCTTCTTACCACCAGGAATATAAACTGCATCAAAGAGCACACCTGCTGTGTTGAATAGTGTTTCATCAACAGGAATACTTGCACCTTGGATAGGTTTCACAGGACTTAGCGTAGGTGCCACAATTTTTACCACCGCTCCTTTGGATGCAGCTTCTTTTTTAAGCTGCTTAATCGTATCCCCGTTTACACCATCAGCCGCCAGTACAGCAATGCAGCGTGTTTCAATGTTATCGAATGGCTGATGCGTCATGCTCAAAGCCGGAGAAGTTTTTAATGCAGGCTTTTTGTCAACAGAAGTAAATTCAGCGGGGTTGCCATCTGCAGGAATATTCAGGTTTTCCCACGCCATCAGTTTCGATGGTATGGTTGCACCGATTTTTGCCGCTACATATTGTGCCATCCCCAAATCAATATTTGTAAGGTTGTTCACCATTCTCTGCCTGATGACCGGACTCTTCACTTTACTCAACTCAAATGAAAGCGCATTTTTAATGTGTCGTTGTTCGTGTGTACTCTGACTATTGAAGAATAAACGGGGCTGACTAAAATGATCAAAGAAACTCCTGCTCCGTGCACGGATTGTTTCTCCGTCAACTTTCTGTGCGTAAGCAACAAAACCGCCATCTTTCTGCGTAGCCTGAAATGGACATCCTGCAGCTACTGTATTCGGTGAATAAATATTTTTTCCCTGCGGCACATTGGTTTGCATGAATCCATCACGGTGATTATTATACGCAGGAACAATTGGTCGGTTGATGGGGATCTGTGTAAAATTCTGCGAGCCCAGTCTGTGCAGGTGTGTATCGGTATAAGAAAGTATACGGCCCTGCAAAAGCGGATCGTTTGAAAAATCAATACCGGGAACAATATTGCCCGGATTAAAAGCGATCTGTTCTGTTTCAGCAAAGAAATTATCCGGATTTTTATTCAAGGTCATCCGTCCAACAATTTCTACCGGAACAATTTCTTCCGGTATCAGTTTGGTTGGATCAAGCAGATCAAAATCAAATTGATGTTCATCTTTTTCGGGAATGAGCTGCATACCCAGGTCCCATTCAGGGAATTGTCCGCTGTCAATCGCATTCCACAAATCCTGTCGGTGAAAGTCTGAATTCTTACCATTTATTTTCTGTGCTTCATCCCAGGCAACACTATGCATACCCAATACAGGTTTCCAATGAAATTTTACAAAATGTGATTCACCTTTATCATTGATCAACCGGAATGTATGTACACCAAATCCTTCCATCATGCGGAAGCTTCTTGGAATCGCCCTGTCACTCATGGTCCACATGATCATATGTGCCGCTTCCGGTGTGAGTGAAATAAAATCCCAGAATGTATCATGAGCACTGGCGGCCTGTGGCATTTCATTATCGGCTTCCGGTTTTACACTATGAACCAGGTCGGGAAATTTCATCGAATCCTGTATAAAGAAAACCGGGATGTTATTGCCTACAAGATCATAGTTGCCTTGCGTTGTATAAAACTTAACAGCAAAACCACGAACATCTCTTGCCAGATCGCCACTGCCCCTTGATCCTGCAACGGTAGAGAATCGTACGAATACAGGCGTATCTGAAGATGTATCATTCAGAAAAGCGGCACTTGTATATTTCTTCAAAGATTTTTTTAGTCTGAATACACCATGTGCTCCTGTGCCTCTTGCATGTACCACTCTTTCGGGAATTCTCTCCCTGTCAAAATGCTGAATTTTTTCCCTGAATATAAAGTCCTGCAAAAGTGTCGGACCTCTGTTGCCAGCTTTTAATGTATTGTGATCGTCGTTGATGGGTACGCCAAGGTCGGTTGTGAGTTGTTGTCCGGCACTATCTACAACATTCTTTGAAAGGTCAGTTATTTTTTTACTCCGGACGGCGGAGTTTTTTTTCTGCATTGCCATAAAATTGTTTTAACGGTGATGTAAACTTTTCGGCGAAAAAATTTTTGTTGCAGAAAGTAGGTAGAGGAAAGGAGAGGTAGGATACTATCTGTTTGAGCAGCAAAACTAATTTGTCTGTTTAAAGGTAGGTAAGGATTCTTAACTGTGAAATTTATTTTAGTTAAGATTCCTGGTAATTTTTGGGAATATCAATTGATCAACGCAACGTCTCGTGCCGAAGATGTTGCTGGGAGGAAAGTTGTATGCATCATTATTAATGTTTGCACAATGATATATTTGTTTGTCATTTTGGATTCTTCGTAATGTCTCTGAAAGGAACATTATATTTTACTATTGAACAACGCAACGTCTCGTACCGAAGACGTTGCTGGGAAGGAGATTGTTATAGCCTGTTAAATTGCATAACCGATCCATGTTTTTGCACTATTTTGCAGCCCCGTGAAAAGTAAACCGGGAGCTTATTATGTTGTTGAAAATCCTTACCGTTGCCGGACTTGCTACTTTTGAAATTTATGCCGCCATTCCTGCGGGTTTTGCATTCGGCTTATCAGCCTGGACGATCTTCTTTGCCAGTGTCATTGGTGGTTTAGTTGGTGTTTTTGTTGCTGGTTTTCTGGGCGACAAAATCAGGGCTATCCTGCATAAAAAGAAACCTGCAAAGCCAGAAACAGAACGTCATCCCGTGATTGTAAAAATCTGGAATAAATATGGCATCATCGGATTGGGCTTTTTAGGAACATTATCAGTTGGAGCGCCCATCAGCATTGCCGTAGGTGTTGGGTTAAGGGCCAATTTCAAAAAACTGATTACCTGGTGTTGTATTGGTGTGATCACCCGCTGCACCATATTTACACTGATTGGTTATTATGGTGTACAGTTGTTCTAAATGAATGATCTCCTCAACTAAATAAGCTGTCCGCTTTTTTACATGCCATTATTATGGATTCCTGTAAGTTTTATGATCCCCTGAAAGAGATTTAGTATATTAGTATTTCACCTGTTTACAACAGATTAATACTCTTATAAAAATCATAGCATTGGAAACAATTACTTTATCGGTAAAAGATGAAAATTTTAGTGGAAAGACGCTCCATGAAACTGCAGTACATTTTAAGAGCACCACTGTTTCTGTAAAAGACATCATAGAATCGCGGGTTCGGCAAGAAGTGGAGTTGTATAACCACAAACTCCCGGAGTATTACAAAGGGCTGATAGAACCAACGGACGCAGAAAAAACGGTGAATGGATATAAACTTAAAAATAAACAACCAATCGACGTTGAAAAGCAGGTATATGTTGCTTTGGACGCATTTCAGAAAAATGGTTTTTTTGTATTGATCGATAATTTGCAAAGCACAGATCTTAATCAGATCATACAATTACATCCTGCAACACAAATCGGATTTGTAAAGCTAACACCCCTGGTGGGAGGATAATTATGGGATTCTTCGATAAAGTAAAATCAGCGCTCACTCAGTTCATACCCTCAGATGCACATAATGAGTATGAGCAGTTACTAAGTCGCACTTTAGATGATTGTGCGCCAAATAATAATTATTTCTGGAGCCCGGTTATCAATGAAACAAAAACCTGGATCAATGAAGTGAAACCCTGGCCCGACAAAAAGAAGGTAGACTTTATTTTGTATCTGTTGCCAAAAATTCATCACTATGTATCTGAAAGAACAATAAGGTCGGGAGAGAGCAAAGAAGATAAAATTCATTATTTACGTTCAGCATATATTCAGCTTCTTTTTAAAACAAAATTGTTTTTAGATGAAGAAGATGTGAGCCTTATTTATCAGGCATTTACCAAGTATAAATCCAGTAGCTGGTCGGGCTTCATGAGCTGGCCTGTTAATTGGCTGATCAATATCATAGAGAAACAAAGTAAGGGCGAAGTACTCACTCCAAATTTGAGGTTGTTGCTTGGCGAAATGAGAGAGTCTATTGTTAAAAACGATCAGCCATATCATCAGAAAGAAAAATTAAAATTAATTGAGAAAATAGACGGGATACTTTTTTCTTCAGAACACGGCGATTCAGTTAAACCGGTAAAATTTCTTGGTGATGACCCGGTATCGGATTTTGCAAATGCCAGAATTGAAGCATTACCCCAACCCCAGAAGCCCCATTGGTATCAATTGCTTGCGATTGCACAAAAGGCTTCAGGATCAAGACCCACAACCAAATTTGTTTCAGAAACCAATAAATGTATTGCGGAAATTGGTGTTGATAGTTACACAGTCATCATTCACGAATTGTTTGAATTTATTATTTCTTTAAAAGAGAAAGAAGAACAACATAGTTATTCTGATGGAAATAATCAATCATATACTTACAGCAATTTTGATTTTATTTCTTCTATTAATTTGGATATGATTAAAGGACTTGTTTGGACCTGTGTTCATATTCAAAACAACAGCAACATACAAGTATTGGCGAGTTTAGCTGAAAGGTCATTCAAAAAAATTCCGGGAAAAGGCCCGGCTGCAGCATCCATTGGAAACGCCTGCCTGTACGTTCTCTATGCTTCAAAAGGAATCGAAGGTGTTGGTCAGCTTTCGCGATTGCGTTTGCGTATAAAGCAAGGGAGTACTCAAAATCAGATAGACAAATATTTATCAGCTGCAGCAGCAGAAAAGAATGTGAGTGTTAGTGATATCGAAGATATGGCTGTTGATGATTTTGGATTGCTGCTTGGAAAGCGGACTTTTTCATTTGATGAATACAAGGTTGATCTGGTTATTACAGCAGTTGGTAAAACTACCCAACAATGGATTAAGCCCGATGGGTCACATCAAAAAACAGTTCCTGCTTTTGTAAAGGAAAAGTATGCTGCACAACTGAAGGAATTAAAAGAGATTGCCAAACAGGTAGATCAAACACTCGTTGTACAAAGAGATCGTATCGACAGAATGTTCAGAGACGGAAGGCAAATCAGCATAGAGAATTTTAACAGCTATTATTTCCAGCATGGGCTGATGAGTTTTCTGACAAAATCGATCATCTGGAATTTTCATTTGCCAGATGAAACTTGTCAGGTTATTTATTTGAGTAATAACTGGATTAATGCAAACAATCAGATTATTGATGTTTCCAATGCAGTGACAGTTTCACTATGGCATCCTGCCGAAGCCAGTTTACAAACGATTAAGGAATGGCGGGAATTTTTGATCTTTCATGAGCTGCAGCAGCCATTAAAACAGGCTTTTCGGGAGATTTATTTGTTGACAGATGCCGAGTTAACGACACGTACCTACAGCAATCGAATGGCGGCACATATACTAAAGCAGCACCAGTTTAATTCACTTGCAAAGGGAAGAGGCTGGAGGTATTCACTGATGGGAGTTTACGATAATGGTATTGATAATGACAAGGCAAGTTTAACACTTCCGCAATATAATATCCGGGCCGAATTCTGGATCAGCGAAGTAAATGCTGATGGTGCTTATAATGATACAGGTATCTGGAATTTTGTGAGTACAGACCAGGTGCGTTTTATTAATAGTGCAGTAAATGAAACAATTGATTTGATTCATGTTTCTGTATTGGTTTTTTCGGAAGTGATGCGGGATGTGGATCTATTTGTTGGTGTTGCCAGTATAGGGAATGACCCATCATGGCAGGATAGTGGTAACATGCCTGTTATGAGAGACTACTGGCAGGCATATTCTTTTGGAGAGTTATCGGAAGTAGCTAAAAACCGTATTGAAATTTTGCAAAGACTGGTTCCACGTCTTAAAATTAGAGATGTGGCCGAAATAAAGGACAAATTTCTGGTTGTAAAGGGAAAAATCAGAACCTATAAGATTCATATTGGCAGTACCAATATTCTCATGGAGCCCAATGACCAATATCTTTGTATCGTTCCCGATAGAAGTGCAAAAAATCATGCCGATAATGTATTTCTTCCTTTTGAAGGCGATAACGGATTATCGATTATTTTATCAAAAGCATTTTTGCTGGCGGATGATGATAAGATCGTAGATACGACGATCACTTCACAGATTCACAGGCAATAAAGTTTTACTCATGCAACGTTACTGGCAACAGATTACAGTTCCCGAAATGGGCTTACAGGGGCAGCAAAAAATCAAAGATGCCAGAGTGCTGATTGCTGGTGCTGGTGGCTTGGGAACTCCTGTAGCAACATACCTGGCAGCAGCAGGTGTTGGATCGATAGGGTTAATTGATGGCGATGTGATCAATGTTTCGAACCTGCACCGCCAGTTTCATTTTTCCGAAAAAGAATCAGGTTTACCCAAGGTAACTGTACTGGCTAAACGACTGATAGAACAGAATCCCGAAGTTAGTGTACATATTATTGAAAGTTATATCGATGACAGTAATGCCGCATCGGTCATCGGCAGCTACGATGTTGTTTGTGATTGTACAGATAATTCCTCCGCCAGAATAATTATTAATAATGCTTGTCGCTCTGTTAGCAAGCCCCTGGTTTATGCTGCTGTAAAAGGTTGGGAAGGATATATTACCGTGTTGCACCATACTAAAAAGAAAAGTTTAGAGAATATCTTTTCCATACATGAATTAGAAGATACGGTGTTGCTGGATTGCGCTAATTTCGGAATCATTAATACCACATGCGGCATATCCGGGTGTATACAGGCCAATGAAGCATTAAAGATTATTGCCGGTATTCATTCGGAACTTGATGGATCAATACTGTGTTTTAATTCTCTGGGTCCGGTATTTAAGAATTTTGTGTTGCAATGATCCGGCATAGATTGGATTCTCAACAGTTTATTCAGAATGGTATATTGTGTATCATCTTTAATTAACAGTAATGTCTCTTACTGCAAAAGATACTCAGAACTCAATTTAATCATGAATAAAAAGTTGATACTTTTTGTAGCCATTATTAGCGCTCTGTTTTCTTGTACTGCCTTATCTAAACAGGATCATAAACAAAGTTTAGATGAAAGGAAAGTAAGCAGGACTGATACATTAAATCAATATTTAATTCTGAGTGTTGATACCCTCACGAATGTTTTGGTGTTTAAAGCTAAAAAACAGGAATCAATTTATAAAATTGTTTTCCTAAGAAAAAGCACAAGAAAATGTATTCCATATTTAAGGATTGGAAAGTTTTATAACCTCAATTTAAAATCGGTTTTTCCAGAAAATTTTTCGCTAAGATATGGCGAAAGCTTTGTAAGATATGGTACTGACATGGTATCTTTAGAAAGAGGGAACGGGATTATCCACGATTTATTTTCAATTCAGAATGCTGAGGAATTGTGTCTGCTATAAAAATGCTCAGAAATATCTCTTTCATGGGACATTGCGTATCGTCATTCAAGTAACAGCAACGTCCCGTACCGGAGACGTTGCCTGGAAAGAGAGCTTTCCACAAACAAAATGGGATTGCTCTTTCAAACAATCCCATCTATTAAAGAATATAGAATAATATTACATCATAACGGTATCGGTTAAATGCACTACTCCGTTCGAAACTTTTGCATCCCTTGCTGTTATGGTAGTTTCACCGATACTGATTACGCCGCCTGTTTCAGTGATCAGTAGTTCCCTGCCATTTACAGTAGTTAGTTTATCGCCGTTCTTCAGCGTATCGAAATCAACTTTACCTTTTACAATGTGATTGTTCATCAGATCGGCAAGCTTAGCCCTGTTCTGTGGTTCCAGCAGTTTGTCCATTGTTCCGGCTTCCAGTTTTTCAAAAGCAAGGTCGGATGGCGCAAAAAAGGTGAAAGGTCCGCTGCTGCTTAGCAACTGGTCGAGATCAGAAGCATGTATTCCTTTTTTCAGGACTTTCATATTCTTGTCTACGTTCACAACCTGGGTGATATTTGACATTTGTATTGTTTACCTGCCGGCTGTATTACCGGCAAGCCTGTAAGGTAGTCTTAATAAAAGGGAGTAGCTGTTAATGTTTTGCTTCTGCCGGTACAATAATTATTACAATATTTGTAAGCTTTTACAGGTATCTGCTATAAGTGAACTGAATCGTATCCAGAGAATTAATTTCCTACCCAGCCCAACCTTTTACTTTTGCAGGCAGTATATAGGATTATAAACTACTATTATGAAACATTTACTTCGTTTATCGTTACTGGTTATATTGGCCTTTTCACTTGTACAATGCAGTAAAGATCCTGGATATATTGGTGGTCCCGATAACCCACCTGTCGCCTATACGCCAGATCCGGAGCCCATTGTGGCTGGTCTGAAAGGCAATATCACCGATGAGCAGGACCTGCCTGCTGCCAACGTTCAGGTAACCATCGGAACACAAACGACCACCACAGATGCCAAAGGATTTTTTAAGTTCAGCAATGCCAGCCTCGATAAAAAGAATACCATGGTAGTAGCACAGAAAAGCGGCTATTTCAAGGGCATTCGTTTGTTCAGCGCCACAGCCGGAACCAACTATGTTTCTATCAAACTGATCAAGAAAGTGCTCGCTGGTACTGTAAGTGCTGCTTCCGGCGGCTCTATCAACTTACCCAATAACAGCAGTATTGCATTGCCGGCAAACGGCGTAGTTGTAGCGGCGTCATCTGTTGCTTATACCGGAACAATCAATGTGTATGCTCAGTATATTGATCCTTCGGCTGCAGATATCAGCAAAACGATACCGGGATCACTGGCAGGGATAAGCGCCGATGGTAAAAATGTTGTACTCACTTCCTATGCGATGATGGCAGTTGAACTGGAATCAGCCGCAGGAGAAAAGCTTCAGTTGAAAGAAGGTTCAGAAGCTACCCTGGTATTTGCAGTGCCTGCTGTAGCTCAATCTGCGGCCCCGGCTTCCATTCCGCTCTGGTATGTAGATGAAAAAATCGGATTGTGGCGGGAAGAAGGAACAGCCACTAAACAAGGAAATCAGTACACAGGAAAAGTGAAACATTTTTCTTTCTGGAATTGTGATTTCAGTACCACGGGCGTTACACTTTC
>Ga0075163_10013941_pt1 | contig 10394 bp, 9 predicted proteins | sample JI1023141ADNA_FD_71478 | JGI IMG/M metagenome (GOLD analysis project Ga0075163, IMG submission 71478) | Wastewater effluent complex algal communities from Wisconsin, to seasonally profile nutrient transformation and Carbon sequestration -... | ecosystem: Engineered > WWTP > Effluent > Algae... | reverse complement strand
CGAGACAGCCAGGGCTCTTCTCGATCAGTTGTTGGCTGATTCACGGCTGTATCGAACGGGCAAAGACTACCGCGCGCTGCTCGATTTTGTGATTCGGCTGCGCAACTTTGCGCCGTTCAATGCAATGCTTCTGCAGGTGCAAAAGCCAGGGCTGATGTACGCAGCATCGCGTCTGGATTGGCTGGAGCGGTTCAACCGCACAGTGAAGGACGGAGCGCGGCCACTGCTGATTCTGTGGCCGTTTGGCCCCGTAGCCCTGGTCTATGACGTCGCTGATACCCTGGGCGATCCCCTGCCTGACGGTGTTTCGGCATTTGCCGCCCACGGTGCAGTGGACTCCGCCACCTTGGCAGGCTACGCCTCAAAAATGGCCAAAAAGCACATCGTATGGAATGAGGTGGATGCAGGCGACGGCAAGGCGGGATCGATCAAGGTGGCTCTGCGAGCGACGAAGCCTGAGCTGCCCACCAGATATCAAATGTCCGTGAATCGCAACCATGGCCCCAACGTGCAGTTCGCCACGGTGGCACACGAGCTAGGCCACCTGTTTCTTGGACATTTGGGGAAGGACAAGTACCTGAACATCCCGGAGCGCCCGCCACTCCAGCATTCGCAAAGGGAGCTGGAGGCAGAGTCTCTCTCCTACATCGTCTGCGCCCGAAACGGCGTGCTCAGCCAATCAGAAAGCTATCTATCCATGCATGTCAAAAGCGACACCACCGTCGATCAGATTGACCTGTACCAGGTCATGCGCGCTGCCGGACAAGTAGAGGCGCTGCTAGGGCTGACTGCTCACACCAAGTACGAGCGGCCTCAGAAAGCGGCCCGTTGAAGAACTCAGGGCCCGTTGCCAGTCAGGTCGTATGAAAGCGTCTCGTCCTCGCCACAAACCGGACAAACTGGAAAATGACGGTACTTTTGACGGTACTTTTTAAACTCGTTTCCGAAAAACACGCTATCCATGCGGCCTGCAGCGTGGTTTGTGATTCCGGCCCCGGCACCAAATCTAAGGCCGGTACGTTCCGCGAACGTCCGGCCTTTTTCTTTTTCCCTATGGTAGCGGGCTTTTGCTAGTGCATGGAAGTCCAAGATAGTCCGCCTGCATCCGGGGGTAGGTGGGGGTACAAATGGGGGTGCATTTTGAGAAAGTGGGGGTACATACCCCCAAGCACACTGGATGCATAAGCTAACTCGCTAGCTGCAGTTTCACCCCGCCCCCACAGCCCCAAATACGCCTCACAGTTGGAGCTGGAAAACGCCCCCCACCCCCTAAAACCTGCGCGTGCAAAAATCCCGGGGGGAGGTCGGTTTCCTACTTAAGGGTTTGAGACTTTGCAGCCCCCCCTTCCCCCTCGCCTTTGCATCCATGGGCGCAGACAAACCCCCAGGGGGGTAGTTTTCTATCTCCATAAATGGGCTACTAGGCATTCGGTTTCCAGTAGGGGGCTGGCAAGTTTTGACCCGCCCCACCCCTTGCACCGCTGATACCCCCCGCCTCCATTTTTCCCGGCGTTGCGAACGCATAGCAGCAGTCGGTCTTGTGCGGCTCAGTCCCCATGTTTCACCTACCCCCTGGGTGCCCCATGGCGGTACGGCACAGCCCGGCAAAGCGCCCCCAGCATGCGAGCACACAAGCCCCGGCAGTTAACAATCAGGCGCTTTGCGTGCGCTGCTCTTTCGGCTGTTGTTCTTTTTCAGCGGGGACAGCGGGGACAAATCAGAAAACAACACCTAAACCACTGTCACCATTGAATAAATCTGTCCCCGTTGGCAGCGGGGACAAACCCGATTTAAGCGGGGACAGCGGGGACAAATCGGGCAAAACCGCCCGTAAATGTGCGTCAAAGTGCCAACACCAGGGATTTCAGCGTTCAGATGCTGCATGAAGTGCACAGCACTGCAACGATGAATTGTTAACTGCCAGGGGTGTTTTACCTGGTGCCAGGCATGCGCCGGGAGTGTTTTGCAGCGCGAAGGCAACTCACGCCCCCGCCCCCCACGGGCGGCCCGGCTTGCTCAGGCTGGGGCCTGGTGGGTTGCCTGCAGTCGTGGCCTACACCAGCCCCCCGGGCTCAGAGGTCAAGCGCAAAGATGGCGGGCGGGATGCGATAGCAGCGGGTCAGCCCCATGCCAGGCAGGCGGGGCTTCGCATCGAAGGAACGGCCCTTGTCGGGCACCAGACAACCATGCTCCAGCAGAACACGGCACACGGCGTCACGGTCGAAGCCTTGGCACACCTCTGCCTTGAAGGTTTCGGCCAGCACAAAGTATTCAAAGCTGACGCCCTCCCCTGCGGCTGCAGGCATGCGGTCGCCATACTCCACGCCGTGCTGGCTGTTGGTCTTGATGGGCTCACCATCGGCGTTCAGCATGCGGCGCACCCCGGCACGGTGCAGCGTTTTGGCTGCATGGTCATCCGCTGCACGGTGCCACATGGCAAAGCGGCCATCGCCGTGCATCTCCAGGAACTGGCGCACCCGGCGCAGCATGGCCGTTACCTCGCCATTGCCAGCCCCACCACGTGCGGCCATCCAGGCATCGAAGCACACGCGTGCAGCCCGTTCGCTCTCACCCGCAGGCCAGCCCGTCAGGCCTGCAGCGCTGGCCAGTTCACCAGCCACACCCACCAAGGCAAACCTTGCGCCCACGCGTTCAGCCTGGCCCGAGGCACCTTGTGGCAACCACTGCCGCACCAACGCCGCCACGGCGCTGCGCACTTGCTTGGGCAACGTGCCCGCATGGCTGCAGGCCCATTCAATGAACGCCCGGCCTGCAGCACCGTGGCAGGCCTGCGCCTGGCGTGCCAGGTGGCTGGCGAAGGCGGCACCGTTGGCGAAATCGTGCAGGCACTCGAAAGCCCCCAGGCCCGCGCCGGCATCGGCGGGTATGTCGGCCATGCGCACCTCTTGCCCGGTGCGGGTGCGCTTCATGCCTTCAGCCATATGATCGGCAAGCCCCAGCTCTCCAGCAGACAGGAACAGCAGGCGCCAGGACAGGCGGGCGCGTGGGGCACCGCCACGGGTTGCACGGGCCTTGCTCTGCTCGTTGGCCAGCATGTAGGCACATTCACCGGCCACCTTGCCGTCTACCTGCGCCAGTTCGTCCAAGATCAGCAGGCTGTCACTGTGCTGCGCCGCTGTGGCCTCAAGTGCGTTGTCGGTGGTGCGCCAGCGCTGCATATAGCTGGGGCCACCGTTCACACTAGCGGCCACGCGTAGCGCCGTAGTCTTGCCGCTGGAACTGTCACCCCGGAAGTGAAAGCCCCCGCTCTCCATGCCTGCCAGACGCAGCAGCGGCCCGGCGAAGGCACAGGCCACAGCAAACACCAGGCGGCTATTGCCCACGCACAAAACCCCCACGCGATCACGCCAGGCCTCGGCAGTGCCCTTCACCCGGAAGGTGTTCTCCATCTGGCTATCTGACTGGAACACAATGCGCTCCGCATCATCGCCAATGGTTTCATGGGGCAGCACAAAGGCCATGCCACCGCCTTCAGTGGGGTGCCAGCCGATGCGGTCGGTGCAACTGGCGAACTCGTCGGGCCTGCGGGTTTGGATGTATTCGGTCAGCTTGTTGCGGGCTGCTGGTGCGGTGGCGATGCGCAGGCCCATGTTCAGCAGCGCGGCACGGTATTCGCCCCCATCCCCCGACAACATACGGGCAGGCATGGCCCACTGCCGGGGCTTGCCCAGCGGGTCAGCAAACTGCAGCAGGTAGCCCCAGCCCTGCCCGTCTTGGTCGTGCGTGATAGCTGCCACGTCCAGGCGCGAACACAGCCACAGAGGACGGGCCGGATTGCCCTCTTTGTCGCGGCCATGAAAGTACACGCCGGCATCCTCCACGGTGAAGGGATCGAGGCCGGCTGGGGCTTCATCAGCCCCGGGCTGGGCTGCATCAGCGGCAGGCCCAGCACTGCCCTTGCCTGGCCGGTGGCGCGGCTGTGCGGGCTTGCTGGTGGGTGTGCCTGGTGCAGCGGCATACGGGGCTGCAGGGGCCTGCGCCTGGTGGGCGGCGATGGCAGCGGCCACCACGTCCCGCACGGCGTCCAAGCCCAGCGCCTGGTGCATATCGTTGAAGTCGGTGCCGCCATCGGGCACACCCTGCGGGAACACGGCCAGGCCCTGCACCGCACGCGCAGCCGCTGTTGCCTTGTCGCGTCCGGGGTTGTGCCCCTTGGTGGCGTACGTCTGCACATCGTCATCGCCACACAGCACCAGCAACGCAGCCGGGTGCAGCGCCCGCAGGGCCTTGGCCACGTGCGCCAGGTTGCCCGCGTCGAATGCCACGGCCACCGGGTAGCCGGTGGCCTGGTGCAGGCTGGCCGCCGTGGCGTAGCCCTCTGCCAACAGCAGCACGTCGGGGGCTGGATCCAGCACACCATCAACGCCCCCCAGCAGGCACCATAGGCCCGACTTGCGCCCGCCCTTCATGAACAGCTTGTCGGTGCCGTACTTCGCCCGCTCGGGGGCGATACGCTGCAGGTTCCACAGCATGCCCGCACCGTCGCGCAAGGGCACCAGCAGCCAGCCATCGGCAGCGAAGCGCACGCCATAGGGCTGCACGCCCTTGCGGGCCAGGTAGGGGCTGGTGCCGGTGTCACTGGCTGCAGCCCACAGCGTGGCCGCTTCACGGGCGGCGCCGGCGTGTTTGGCCTGGGTCTGCGTTTGCTCTGCCTGGTTGCGTTGTGCCTGTTCACGGGCACGCTGAGCCAGGGCTTCGGGACTGGGGGCTGCGGGGGCTTGGTCTGGCTTGGGCAGCGTGAACCCGTGTTCCTTCGCCAGGCGCAGCAGCGTGCCGATCTTCACCGCCCCGGCCTTGAAACTGCGCCAAGTGCTGCGAGTGTCGCCCGCGTTGAAGCCCTCTGCCGTGGCACTCCAGTCGGTGAACAGGGCCAGGCCCGTATCGTCGGGATACTCGGACTGGATGGCCATGCCTACCCGTGCCCATTCATCGCGCTGCAGGCTGGCCGGGATGTGCGCTAGGGCGGCGCGGATCAGCTCAGGAGTGATGGGGGTTGTCATGCGTCGGGGATCACCTGGTCACGCCATGCATCCCCCCAGCACGCGGGGCGCAGATAGTCCAGTTCCAGGCCCATCAGGGTACGGATACCGCTTTCGTGGATCTCAGCCGCACACCGTGCCTGCGTGTACTCCGCCAGCAAACGCAGCGTTTCAGGGTCAGGCCGTGCACACGTGTGCACATGCTTGGTCAACGCTTCCAAGGCTTGCTCTGCGCAGCGCTCGGCACGCAGCCAAGGCAGTTGCGCACGATCAAGCACCGTACCAATCTGCACGGGCCGCAACAGCGGAAGCCCCAGCACGCGGAACTCACGGCGCGCTTTTTTGAGCCACGCACGCACATTCACGGCGGGGGCGCTCATTGCCCTGCACCTTGTGCAAAGTCGAGCGCCGCTTGCTTGATGCGGTCTTGCACCCACTGCAGCACGGCAGTTTCTGGCCACGCCGACAGACGCGCGGAGAGGCGCACAGGCTGGGGAAACTTGCCCTGTTGGATCAGCAGGTAGATAGTGGATTTCTTGCATCCGGTCAGACTCTCAACTTCGGGCAGACGCACCAGGCGATCACGTGGAACGACAGGGCGGGACTGGTGGACAACTTGCATGGCTGCGGCTTTCTTCCGTTAAAGGCCCCGCGCATCCGACATGGATCAAGCGGGCATGAACGGAATGATTCCGATGGGGGTGCCTTGTTGTCGCCTTGCTAGAGTGCGCCAATGTCCGCGCAGAGGTGACAAGGCGCGGTGACGACAGCCACATGGCAAGGCGCCGCAAGGCAAAGGAAAGGCAGCTAAGCGCGCCTCACAGTGGGGAAGGGGCTGGCCATAGGGGGCTGGTGCCTTTTCAGCACGTCGCGCAACCCCTGCGCAGACACACCCAACTGTTCGGCAAGAGCTTTGACACCACCCCGCCCGGCTCCGTCTACCGCAGCCCGCAAAATCGCCACGTGCTCAGTTTTCCACCCAGGCCGTTGCTGGGCCTGTACATCGGCATATTGCTTGCGATATCGCAATAGCGTTTCAAGATCAACAACATCGCTATCCGCAAGCGCAGCGTGGGCAGCAATCGCAAGCGGGGAAGCGGCATCGTCAGGTGCAGGGGCCTGCAAATGCCCATAAGCCCATGCTTCGAAAGCCAGGCGCAAAGGCACGGCCAGGCACTCCAAGCCCGCAGCCTCATACACGCTGCACACTGGCGCCGTTGTCCAAAATCGGCGCATGGCCCGGATCGCGCCAGCAACGCCACAAAGCGCAGAGGCGGGAGCGCTGGACTCAGCAAATGAATTCCAGAAGCGAGCCCCGCCACTGACGATGGGCACATGATCAAAGCGATGCGCAGCATCCACTGGTTTTGCATACCCAGTTTCATCAAGCACAAACAATGCGCCCGCCGCCTCCGTATCCAGCACCGCACACACCAGTTCAACGGCTTCACCACATGGCAGCTCTTTGGCGTCGATCAGCCATTGCACCAGGGCAGCCAGGCGCACCAGCTTTCCGGCTTCCGTTTTGTCAGACCGCAGCAGGCCCCATTGGGTCTGCGCGCGCCAGCCACCAGGTGGCACGATCACGCCGATGGATGCGTCAAGCGATGCCCGCACGGCCTGGGCTTCCGCCAAGGATGTGCGTAGCTCAGGCAATGCCATCCCCGCATCGGCCTCGATGGCGGTGGCAACCTTGTTGATATCAGTGTTCTTTTTCATCACGCACGCTCACCGTCTGCAGCCTTGGGCGGCACCAGGTACGCAGCATGCAGGCGCTGCAGTTCCAACAGCAGGCCCAGATGCTTAGGTACCCATGCGGGTATCGGCGTCTTGCCGTTCACCCACCGGCTTGGGGTGTTCTTGTCCAGCCCTGCCATGCGGCAGAAATCGGACTGCTTCCAGTCCAGGGCGTCCAACGCCTGCGTGAATTCGTCGGGTGTCATTTCTCAAGCCTTGTGTTATATAGGTTGGCGCAGTCTAGCAAACTACCTTAAAGAGTACAAAACAAACAAATTCATCCGCATATTTAACATAACGCTCGTTGCGTAAAGCAGAGAAAGTGAACAACTTTTGTACGCTTTAAGGGAATATCCAATGCAATCAAGCACTTGCAAACCTTATCCACACTGCACAAAATTTAGGCAAGCGACGGACAAGAAAGCAGCGCGGGGTTATCCACAGGGGCCACCAACACGCCGCCCTTTGCATCGCTCAAAGGCCAAGGCCATCAAACACTAGTTCAACCTCAAGCCGCGCAAGCGCCATCTTTTCGCGCAGGTTCGCTTCGTATTCCGGCACCGCTGCCAGCAGCCGCTCACAGGCCTTCACCCTTGCCAAGGCATCCCTACGCGGGTCGGCATCCAGGCCGGGGCGCACCGCAGACGGCACCGCCCGCGCCTGCTTCCATGCTCGCATGTGCCGCGCCCTCGCCAGACCGATAACGCCCACGGGGTAGCGCCCTCGATGGCGTGGGTTCACTACGGGCTCCGCAGCAGCTGATGGGTGGGCGATAACTTGCGCCGTGTGTATCGTGGTGGTGGTGACCATGGTTCAGGCCTCAATGCTGTTGTGGGTAGTAATCTGCGCATGTTCACGATCTGCTGTTACCAGCAGGTCAACCGCATGGCCCAACGCAGCCGCAAGGCCAGGCAACCGGTGATAAAAAATCCCAGGGTCAACCGCTTCCGCCGCACACAACAGCGCAGATATATCGCTCAGGTGCTTTGCCTCACCCCAGCACCAAGCCAGCAAAGCCAGCGGGGGTGCGTCAGGGTTAACGATCACGGCGGGGGCTAGGTCGATCTCGTTCAGGCCGCCCCAGTTTTCTGCCAGGTAGCCCGGCAGATGGGGGCTGCAGGGTGTATTGAGGCTCATGCTGCACCTCCTTGCCCGCCAGCATCCATGCTGCGCAACGCCGCCAGGGCCTGCACGGCCTTGCGGGCAGCGCCGGGCACATTGGCCACCGGCTGGCGCAGGTAGTGCAGGGCCATCGCCAAGGCGTTATGCGCCTCGGCATGCAGTTGGATGGGGTCGGGGGTGCCCTGCACGGATGGCATGGGTGATGGGGGCGCAGCGCGGCGGCTGGCCAGGCGGATGACGGGTGTCATGGCTTCGGGCTCCTAACTGAGACTGGAAACCACCGGGCGGCGTTTTGAAGCGCAACGGGGTGGACGGGATGTTCAAAACACGTAGTTAGACGTGCGCCAGGTGTTGCCACTCTGGCCATCCCGTCCGAAAGCTGCGCACCCCAACAACGCGGGATGCGTGAAGTGTTCAGACGTGACAAAACCTCGCTGTCGGGGAGGTTGCACCGCTAACTAAAAAGGCGTTTTGAAGCACCGGCCCCGTGAGGGGTTGCGCGGATTATGGCACGGGGTGCGCGGGGGCTGTCAATCGCCTACGGCAGGGCCAGCAGGGCATGCGCCACCCCACGCCGATAACAACGCGCCCATGCCGCCATCGCCCGTACCAGCCGGGGCGCTGGCCGGGGCAGGCAAGGCATATTCCGCCACGGGCCGATTGCGGTACGGCACACGCCTGGTGCGGGCGATCACCAGGGCGCCGGAACGCACAAGACTGCCCAAGGTGTGCCGCGCCGCTCTGACGCCCACGCAGGCATGGGCTGCAGCCTCGCGCAGGGTAACGCCCCGGTCTGGCGTTGCCAGCTCACCCACGGCCTGCCGCAAGGCCCGGTTCACTTCCCCATGGGGCCTGCCCCCAGGGCCTTTGGGTAATGCTCTGTCGCGTGTAGTCATGCCCCTATTCTGCACAGCGCCCGCGCTGGCCAAGCAGGTGCATACGTCTGCACCGCAGCAGCCCAGGGCCTTGCTGCCAGGCACACCAGCACCCCGCACACGTGTGCACCGCAGCGGCTGGCGGCGGGGCATCGGGAAGCCCCTTCGCGGCCATGTCCAACAACGTCCCTACAGCTCCAGCAGGGCAGCACCCAGGCCGGGGCCGGTGGGCTGCATGGATGAAGGCTCAACGCCGCCCAGAACAAGGCATGGAACAGGGAAGAAATAACAATGAATGAGTGTTTTTATTTCACTATATGAATTATTTCTCTTTTGTCCCCGCATTGTCCCCGTTGTGTCCCCGCATTGTCCCCGCTAGCCTACTGCCCGCAAACCCGCATGGATGCTGGATTCTTTGAATTTGTCCCCGCTGTCCCCGCTGTTTTGCGGGGAAAGGTGCCCAAGTAAATCAGCTATGCCAGCCTGCGCATGTCACAAGCCCGCAAAAAAGCCGCCCGGCTGGTGCTGCGGGGCGGCTGGCCGGGGGCTGGTGCGGGGGCTCAGGCCGCCCGCTGGGGCAGCTTCACCACGTTGCCCGCCTTGCGCCCATCCAGGTAGTCCGCCCACCACTGCATCAAGCGTTCACGGTCTTGCAGGTAGGTGGTGCGGTGGTAGGCCGCCCGGATTTCGTTTTGCTCTTTGTGGGCGAGCTGGCGCTCAATCACGTCGGGGTTCCAGCCGCACTCGTTGGCCACGGTGGAGAACAGGGCTCGGAAGCCGTGGGCGGTGGCGGTGTTCTTGTAGCCCATGCGGGCCAAGGCAGAGTTGAAGGTGTTTTCGCTCAGGGGCTTGCTGGGGTACACGGGGCTGGGGAACACCAGGTCGCGCCCGCCGCTCAGGGCCTGCATGCTGCGCAGCACCTCCAGGGCCTGGCGTGACAGGGGCACGCGGTGTTCGGCCCGCATCTTCATGCGCTCGGGCGGGATGATCCACAGGGCGGCGTCGAGGTCGAACTCGGCCCACCGTGCGCCGCGCACTTCGCCCGGCCTGGTGGCGGTAAGGATGACCATGCGCAGGGCGTGCACGGTGTGGGGGTCGCCGTCGTAGGCGTCCAGCTTGCGCAGGAACTCGGGCAGCTCTTTATCGGCCAGGGCGGCCCGGTGTTGCACTTCGCGGGGCTTGAGGATCTCGGACAGCACCAGGTCAAGCATGGGGTTTGACGCGATGCGCTCATGGATGACGGCCCAGCGGTACACGGCCTTCACCCGCTGCAGCACGCGGCCCGCCTGGTCAGCCGCGCCCCGGGCCTCGATCTTGACGATGGCCGCCCGCACCTCCCCCGGCTTGATGCTGGCCATGGGCCGCGCCCCCAGCACGGGGAAGATGTCTGCAGCCAGCGATGCCAGGATGCGCCCGGCGGTGTCAGGCTCCCACCGGGCGGCCTGGTGCTGGTGCCAGTCGCGGGCCACGGCCTCCAGGGTGTTGGCGGCTTCATGGACGGCCTGCGCCTTGCTGGCCTTGCGCAACTCTCCAGGGTCGCCACCGGCCTGCAACACCATACGGGCCTGGGCGGCCTGGTCGCGTGCATCCTTGAGCCCCACGGCGGGATATACCCCCAGCGCCAGCAGCTTTTCCTTGCCCGCGTAGCGGTACTTCATGC
>Ga0075163_10013940_pt1 | contig 10395 bp, 17 predicted proteins | sample JI1023141ADNA_FD_71478 | JGI IMG/M metagenome (GOLD analysis project Ga0075163, IMG submission 71478) | Wastewater effluent complex algal communities from Wisconsin, to seasonally profile nutrient transformation and Carbon sequestration -... | ecosystem: Engineered > WWTP > Effluent > Algae... | reverse complement strand
TCCGACTAAACCAGACACAACAACAACGTTCAACAAATACTTTCCGACTAAACCAGACACAACAACAACGTTCAACAAATACTTTCTCAAGTATTACGACGCAAGCAATGATTCGTCTTACACTCTTTGCGCCGATGAAATCAGGGTGTCATCAATGGTTCCAGCCAATCAACAACAGCTAGCCTTCGATGAACAGTCAACCCATTACGATCTTGCTAAATGGCTACAGGTGACGTGATGATCAAAACTTGTCCACCAGGCAGTTTCGAATCTGGACCTCACTGGTATGTTGTAGAAGAACGGAACGAGAATCCATACGCGCGCGCTCTCTCCATATGGAATATGTGGTTGACTAATATGAATACCAACATGACAGCAATAGAACATAAAGGGTTAATGAAACCATTACCAAAATGGATAAACCGTTCATGAGAATTTGGAGAATCGCAAACACACAATCCTTTTTACCACTTGATGTGGTCACATACAACAGGACACAAGAGTTCCTGTGTATACGGGATCTTAAAGGAACGTACGGTTCAACATCATCTAGAATACTAATCAACGGACAAAACAGGTCATTGAATGCAGGTTACGATTATGCACTTAAAGTCTACGACTGCACCTGGATGGTAATGACATGATCTACATAAAACGTTTCGAAGATCAAACCATGAGGCCGCATGAACTCTACTCTGTAGGCCAACCAAGGGCTCGTTACCTGAGCGAAAGAGTCAATGGCGCAATCTTCAACATGTGGACCATTCATGACCCAAGCGTAGTTTTTGCAGAAAGGGAAGAGTGGATTGAGTATGAGGTTGGTAAGTGGATGATCACTTCCGACTAGACACAGAAAAAACCACCCATACAGGCAACTTGATTTCACCAACCAAAGTTGCGTAGGGTGGAGTGTTCCATTTTAGTACAGCTACCCATCCAGAGCAATGAACAGTGTAAACTACTTGTTCATCTATTTGCATCACGGTCTTGTGACATCATCCAAGAACGTAACGAGTCCACGCCGAACAGTGTGGACTACTGGGGTTGCATCATCGGACATGATCTGAATATCGTACACGGCGTCACCATCAGCAGGGAAGTCAGCATCAATGGCTGTCACTCCCGCTGGGTCAAGGATAGCAGTTAGCTCACCTGTAGCTACATTGGTTTCAATGAACCTAAACTCAGCTAAGGCGTTGGCAGAATCATACGTACGACGTACCTCACCATTAAACGTGTAGCCAGTCATATCAACTGCTACATCATCAACATCAGTGACGTCAAACGTCCACACATACGAGTCATTACGATACAGTTCAATGTCAACTGTCTCGTAAGTGATATTACCTGCCATCCTGAACTCCTCCGTGTCTAAACGCGGTTAAGTTCCTGCCTTCATAGCGTTATACGTGACTTCGTTGATGCGGTTGCGAAGACTACGAAACTAAACCTAGTTCAGTTATCGTCACCTAGGAGAAAGATATCCACTTTCCAATACTGTATTCACCATAATATTCGCCTTCCAATTCCTGACCAGTGAGAGTAATCCCAAGATGTCGAATTCTTGAAGCAGCAGTAGTTTCATGGAAATCCATGAAAACATATTCATCAGAAAAATCAGGATTCAAGTCACCACTGTATGAGTCACATCTAATCATGGAATGTAGTTCTCCCGTTCACCAGTCTCAGAATTGATCCAGATGATAGGCAGTCTTCTCTTGATCAACTCTCTAGTACAGTGAGCGGTTCCGCCGCGCTTCTGTTTCACTAGTTCAATTGGATGTTTGTGGCTGCACACAACATAGGCGTCGGCAGTCTCGATCATCGCTACGTTTCTAACGAAGTTATTTACAACGTCAAACTCAGCACCCATTCCACCAATGTGCTCGACGTGTTCGGCTGCCCAAAGCATCGGTGTTGTCCATTCTTTGGATAGATTATAGTGCTCATAGTATCCTGCTGGCACCCATATCTCGTATGGAGTTTTAGTCTTATATGCCGCTCTGGCCCAAAGACGGTCGGCACCATCTGCACCACCACTGACAACAACACAGGGACGGTTAGCTGTTATTACGCGCATCAACGCTGGAACAACAACCTTCTCGTTCATTTTTGGTCCTGGCCTGTGGCCTGTAAGCATGATTCTCATGCGATCAATAACCCGTAGCGAACGCGAGGCACCGGCATTGCTGATAGATCGGCCCCTGACAGCACCTTCCGCCGAAAGGGCCGATCTCGACTGGGATGCCCGGCCCGTGCTCCTGCCGCATGTGCCCGCACCGGCACATTTCCTCCAGCCATGCCCTAGTTCCAGTTTGCTTCATGTAAACCTCTCGATCACATCACGAACTTTAACCCGTAGGTCATCTATCGTGCCACTATTACGTATCTCAGCGTCAAAGTCAAGCCCTTCTAGGTCATGATCTGAGATATGGTCGCTGGCAGGTTCTTCATTGGGTGATGTCACATGAACGACAAAACCATAGGTGCGCGTTCTTTCGTATTCATTACGATATCTGACGTTGGAAATACAGTAATCCTTATCGGGCTCTATTTGCTCCCACAGCAAGTCCAACCACACATCTTCGCTGATCACCTCCCGACAGCCCTGGGCGACGTTACGGAGCAATCTACGGTACTCTGGGATCAAGTCCTTGGCTTTCTCATACCCGAGTGCTTCCGTGGCGTCACGAAGGAAGCCTGTACCACTGATTTTAGGATTGATCTTGTCAAGAAGAATCATAAGAGGGTGCGAAAATGACAACTTCTCGTAGCCGTAATCAGCTACGAGAATGTCACAACACGTATCTTTACCTGACCTTGGGAGGCCATTGAATCCGATGATCATTTAATCATCTTTCTCTATCGTGTAGAACCACATGGTCAAGATTGATGACAGTACCCGACAAAAACTCATACATCATTACATCCTCACAAACATATCTCTAACCCAAGGCCATGATACAGGCTGGAAGTCCCACACGTCAACACCCACATTGAGCTGACGTGGCTCCCTGTAGATCCAAGCCTGATGAACGTGACCATGAAGAAGCCAAGTCTCACCGTCATCATCGGGACGATAGCCAGAGAACTTGTCACCATGCCTCTCGTCTGCATGGAAAGGGAAATGGCTCATGATGATCTTTTGACCATCAATCTCGGTATCAATTCGCTGGTGAATCTCATGGAACGTACCGTTCTCAAGCCATTTTTCACTGATCTTCACACCCTTACCGCGCCCATGCCATGCACCATCGTGGTTGCCCGCAACAAGGACCCTATGACAATCAATGCTTTTGATCATCTCGGAATGAAACTTGGTGTCCTTCCATAGAATATCACCAAGCATATAAAGGGTGTCATCTGGCGTCACAGCATCCCTCATGTTAGAGATGATAGTGTTGTCCATCTGACCAGTCGAAGTGAACGGTCTTTCCGAATAGTCAATTATATTAGCGTGAGACAGGTTAATGCCAGTCTGACGTAAAATACATCATAACCGTTAATCACCTTACCTTTCTGTTCTTTTTCATGTTGGAACCATCCAAACTTTCATTAAGGTAGCTTTATCTCCATCTTCTGCTCGTTCAATCATCCTGAGACACAAAGGTTGATACACTTTCTTGTCTGAGTGAACAAGCTCATGATGAGTATAACACAAAGTAATCAGGTTGTCACTAGTGTGTGTGCCACCCTCAGACCTGTACCTTACATGATGTAGATGTAGGCCGCGGGTTGCCCCACAATACCTACACCTACGTCCATCACGTTGATACACCGCATCCCTAACGTCGACTGGAATGTCATGCTTCTTTTTGCGCTTAGGCTTGTAGTTCTTGGCGTGCTGTGCTCGTTTCTTGGAAGCAGAAACAAACACATCAGTAAGGCAAGAATCAGAACAAAACCATCCTGCACCGACCTGAATCATGTCTTCGACATAGAAATAGTCTTTACAGTTCTTGCAGCGCCTCTTCGTGTTCACGGTACAATCTCCGAGCCATGTAGTCAATAACCTCTAACGGGCATTTGACATACTCTTTTCTCAGCCTTTTGCGTTCACTGAGGGTAGTGTTACCCCAAACGCCCTTCTCATGGTATCGGATTGCCCAGTCTCGACATTGATCTTTCACTACACATTCAGAACAAAATTCTTTAGCTTCCTCTATCGCCTTATGGTTCGTCTCCATTTCAAAGAAAACCTCGGGTGGGGCATCGGAACAGTTGCCCAGCAGCATCCAACCGAACGACATTTTGAACACATCATTCTTCAAAGTTTACACCAACAACCTTCTCAACCTTACGCCACATAGCCCTAGCATCATACACGGTTTGATCCGTAATAAACGAACCATATGTCGTATCCTCATGGGCAGCCTTCATCTTGTGATAGAATTCACAAGCGGCAGCCTCAAGATACTCTGCTTCTCTTCTGGTTAGCTTGGCCTTGCGACCATTGAACTTGATCTTCAAAATCCACCCCCACTGTCACAAGATGATCCAGAATCAAACGAGGAGGATGACCCACAATCGTGACTACTGGACTGGATGCTTCCACTAGTATCAGTCCAATAGGCATTGAGTGAAGTAACCGCTACGGCCTCCGAATGCCCAACGTGACCCACAGATCCCCTTGAAACGGGTCCTTTTGGAAGATGTGTTTGACCACGGAGAGCAAACCTCATCTCGTCTGTGAGCATATGCGTTGCCTCCTCAGGGACGAAGGCCTCAGCGGAACCAAGATCACGCGCCGGGGCAGATAATAGCTTCACGGCAGGTGAAACCTTCTCCCTCTTCATGTAAGTAGTAACTAGACCATAAGCTCCAATCATCCCGAAGGTTGCTGTAACGGCCGCCGAATACCAAACTCCCGCCACCACAACGCCACCAATCATCAGTAAAGAACCAATGACATTACCCCAATGAAACACGGTTGGATTCGACTTTCTCACTGAGATCCAATAAGAAGCCAGGACCACCACAGCCCCAATGTAACCAAGTACAGTAAACACTCAGTCTCCTAACGTCGAATGAAAAGCGTCACGCCACGCTACTGCTGCCTCAACCCACTCTGGATTGTTCCATTCGATAGAGTTAGCGATAATAGTCCAGGCCCAATAATTCAAGTCTTGCAACTCTTTCACCCGTAAAGAGCATGTGGGTCCTCTTGCGTCAGAGTCAATATTAGATTCTTGTGCCATTCTTTATGCATCTCCACAACATCATTGAAAGCGTTTATCAGCAAGGCAGCACCACACTCTGAACAAGAAGTGATGCCGAGCCTTGCCCCTTCAGCGTTGAAAGCCCAAATAGGCATGTCATGATCCACGTCACACCGTCACAGTGGTTTCGTATAAGTCATTGACCTTACGATCAGCTTTGGAGATATGCCCGTGCACTCTCCACTTATAGACATACTTGTGCCCAGCCTTGATCGCCTTGACTTGAGTCTTGAAAGGACCAAAACTCTTGATGAAGTTTCGTTCCGTCTGACGTCCCATGTATTCATATTCTGAGGTACTATAAGAACTCACACTTTTGTAATCGTACCTATAGACGTCACACCACCATTCGCCATGTCTGTTTTGAACATTGATATCGAAATCACCCCAACGCGGTGATTCCTTTTTCAATACTTCTCTTTGCTTCTCGTTAATCAATTGAAGACGGGCAACTGTTTCCCTGCACGTCCTAAGTCTAGATCGACGGACAAAGGTAGATTTACCCAACATCTTCAACACTATCCTCCACCCCACGACGCCGACGACGGCCCGTGAACTTCTTTGGTGGGTTGCGAAGCTCAAGATGTCCAGCATCAATAATGGAACGTGCAGCATCAATGATGTCAGCAATGTCTTCCGCTGCACCATCAACCTTCTCGTCCACCACAATGCTTTTCACTAGCTCAACGTAATCAGACTGATCGTTATGGTCAACGTAGGTGATCTGGACTCCAGACTCCAGCATTGAGATACTCATGATCGTGGGCTGATTCAGGTCATCGTTCTCATACATTACTGGTTCTCTCTGATCTGATCGAGTGGGAAGTAGCCGTCATCTGTTTCGACCATGCAACCCTCCCAAAAACCGTAGTAACCGTCACGATCCATAGCGTCGGCCTTAGACGTGCAAACGTTGGACTCAACCAAATAGACTGGAACACAAAGCACAAGGAGAATTCCAACGACAACCCCAACTGTTGCTAGGATGAAACCAAAAGCATTGAGTCCATATCCATTCTTGTCACGAAAAACTCTCATCAATCCTCCACCTCATCGTAGATGCTGGACTGCTCGTACACGGCCTCAACTGATTCTGGAACAATGTCCATTCCAACCTTCGCACCAAACTCAGCAACATCCTCAGCACTCAGAGCAGCAGCCTGAATCACCTCGAAAGTGTTAACGCGCTTAGTGTCACCATTCTTCAAGGAAGATACGGCGGCCTTAGTCAGCGTACCGATCACCAGGAAACCTACAGTGTCATCGTAGGCCAGCTCCTCAGCAACCTCCTCAGCTAGACCGAATGCGCCACCAAAACGACCCTCGTAAAAGTCGATAGGCACACCATCAATGTTTGTATTTACCTTACCCATACGTTCTCCATTTCATCATCCCAGCGTTCGATCACTGCTTCCTTCTCCTGTGGAGTTTGGGCTAGCAGGAAACGTCTACGCCAGTCATCGGGTAAATCATCTCTCCCTAGTAGTAACACAATCCGGGCCTCGTTGTCAACATCTGTTGCGTCGAAGTCCAACTCTGGAAGATATCCTTTCAACCATGCAAGCTTATGTCCAGTCTCAACTAATGCCATAGCGGTGAAATACTTCCGCTTGTTGTTCTTTGACCAGTCAACAATCTTGCATAGAGTTTCCCAGTTTGCTCCTGGGTAACGTTCCCAAAATGTCTTTAGATAGCTGTTGAGTTTTGCTATGTCTTTGCCCGTTGGATTGGGCGTTCCACACTGCTGGTGGGCATACAAAGCAAATGTTTTTGAGTCAACAACAGCTTTTCTATTCATCAATCGCATTGTTCACCTTGCACATGTGTCATATAGGATGGAAGCTTAAACCAAGAACCAACGTTACCATCAAACATCCACAATGATCCAACAGGTTTAAGCCTTGTCCATTCTTGACTAGCTCGACCCTCTTTAGCAGTCCTTATCACCTTACCTCCGTGGTTAATGGTGACATGAGCACCATCGGAATTGTAGATGAAGGTGCGAGCGTAAATCTTCTCAACCCTATACATCAGTCTAGATTATACCGTCTAGTGGGCTGAATGTCCATATTGCCACTCCTGTGCCGTTCCATAACCTGTTCAAATGTGTCTTTCGCCAACACCATGCGATGTTCTGCGACAGCCCGACTATACTCCTTTTCGCCGTGACCCACAAGAGCTAATGTTGCGGGGGCAAACTGGAACTCCATTTGAGTGCCGACACCACCACGACGAGACTTCAGAAGCTTGAGGACAACCTTGCCACCACGCTCACTACGCTCAGTTCCCTTACGCTGATCTGGCGTCCAGATACCGGCAAGGAAGTCAGCAGTCTCCTCAACGGCACCACTGTTGTGAACCACGATATCACCAGCGATGAAGTTGTGATGAACAGGGACATGAGCATCGTAGACAGCTTCAACGCCGTCAGATTCGATAGAGACGATGCGATCAAACTCAACATCACCATTCGACAGAGCCATAAGCCTCTCGGAACCAACCGCGTTGGCGTAGAAGGAAAGCCTGTCTCTGGAGATGTCTCGTCCCTTAACGATACTCGTCTTCTTTGGATTGCCCGTCTTCGAAAGGACTGACCACCCTAGGCCATTGGCAACTCTTGATTCATGAACCTCTTCCATTAGCTCCGATGGGAACAAGTCGATGCAGTTTGCCTTCTTGAGTCTAACTGAGAGAACATCATCAAGCTTTGCCGACTTGCCACCACTGAATCCAATCTTGCTTCTGAATTTGTCCATATCTTCGAATCGTTCAATGACGATTCTCCAGATCCATCCGCCACGAATAACCCCAGAGCTTCTACGTGCCTTGTCAGTGTAAGACTCTGGCACATATTCAGTGGAGAGATTGGACCAAATCCCGAATCTAGTCAAGAGATGTTGAACATCTCTAGCCAAAGTCTCACTTGCCGTGACGTAAGAGATCGAAGTCCTACCACTCTTACATTTCACCACTGACCCGTCAGAGTTAAACAGCCCCTTCAATAATCTAGCAACGGAAGCCTCGTTGAATGAGAAACACCTATCAGGAATGAATCTATCTGGAGACTTGAGTCCATGAAGTCCAAACTCACGCAACATCTCTGTCAATGGATTCTTCCTACTATGCCCACGATATGGGAATCTGACGGCTTCCTTGTCAGCGCAAGGCTCAGACGTGACGCCAATTCGGGACGCTAGGAATTCAACACGCTTTCTTGTGTCGGTGTGGCCCTCACAATAAGTCACTGGCGAAGAAGTCAATCCCCCGTCAGCAATCAGTGAACCAAGAAGCTCTGAATGCTCAAAGTTCTCATCACCAAAGAACGGAAGCTCCCGAGGTACAGCAACCCTATCACCAACTACTAGGTTGGAAATCTCACTCCAACCCATAGCAGTCATTAAGGGGTGCTCGGATGTACCACGAATAACTCTTCCAGAAGAAGTCACAACCTTGAACACTTCGCGCTGTGAATTCTTCTTCCAAATCTTGTCTGCAACCATCGGCTTGATCTTGTACTCTGAATCAACACCAATAATGATATCGGATCTTCCTAAGCAATCAATTCTCTCATACCTACCATCGGCTAGAATGATCCTAGTGTCACCAGTGATGCATTCTTTAGCTGAGTTAAGGTTGATCTCTTCACCAATCTCAGTGGTTCTTGAAACCTGATGCGGTGCCATGAACGCAATCTTACGATCCTTCGCAATGGCTTTCATTGCCATCATAGCAGAAGTTGTACGCTCATACGATTCACCTCTGAACCCACGCGCCCAATACCCTAGATAGTCCACCACGCAGAAGTCGGGCTGGTGTCCAACCGTCTCACCGAACTGATCAAGGATGTTCTCCATCTCATCTGGAGTGACCTTGTTCTTGTCAACGATCATGAGCTTGTTTCGATAAAGCTCCATCGTATCTTTCTCGGTTGCCCACGGATCATAGAACTTATGGATACGTCGAGCACGCTCAAACCATTCGCCACGGGTCTGCTCCAAGGAGAGGAACAGGATCTTCTTGTCGGGCTGCATAGTGACCATGCGATGGAAGACGTTCATTGCGAAGATAGACTTACCAACACCTGTTTTCGCTAGCAAAACAAAGACTTGCCCTGGTGTTATGCCTGGTTTGATAACCTCATCAAGAAGGGTAAACCCTAGTCTGACTCCCTCGAGGTTAGGGTTTCCCTCGACCGCGAGCCATTCGTCGAAAGCATCATCCACCGTGCATAGTAGACCGCCTCTGGATCGTTTGAGAAGGACATCGAAATCTTGCTGGCCCCCACCACCCGAAACATACCAGTCAGAAACATCGCCAAACTCTCCTTCTGGGAGTTGGATAACCTTAGCTTTACCAGAGAAACGCGACGCAAGCTTGTCAGCACCCGTCTGTCCAGCAGAATCCCTATCGAAACAGATATAGATGCTGTTCATGTCTGAGACATAGTTGTCCCAGTTGCTTTGCCAAACATTAGCACCCGGAACCCCTACAGCAGCGTAACCCATCTGTTCCACTACGATAGAGTCAAACTCACCTTCACAGACGACAACATCGGTTGCATTTAGTAGCGAATCCGTGTTATACAATCTGGCACTGTTGCCGGGTGGAGTCATATACTTTCCACCAATCACCTTACCGCGAATAGCCACAACTTGACCATTGGTGATATATGGGATAGTAATGCAACCCTTTAGGAAGTCTGTATTGTTCTTCCTGATAAGACCAGAGCTATCTATCTCGTCTTTTTGAAATCCCAGACTAATCAGATGTTTGTATAGGCTGCCGTCATCGTAGCCAAACCTATGGTTTTCGATCGTGTCCAACTCTAGGCCACGTTCCTCCATGAGATACTTATACACCTCTGGGGTGGCACTATTCATGAAGTGGGTATTAGCCGCCTCTAACAGCCTCAGAGACGTCTCTGAGCGGACTGTGGAGTCATCGGTGATGATTGGGTCACCGTAGAACTTGCGAAGCTTGTTGTACGCTCCGCGCTCATCACAAACAAAACAAGTAAACAAGCCTTTCGGCTCGATCATTGGGTCATCCTGAAAATACAACCTCCCTCTTTTGTTTGTATCTTCACCGCAAAACATGCAGTGAGTATGAAACTGTGTTGGACCACTCTGCCTGACAATGCAGCCCTTCGATGACAAATACTCTGCTACTTCACCCA
>Ga0075163_10013939_pt1 | contig 10396 bp, 8 predicted proteins | sample JI1023141ADNA_FD_71478 | JGI IMG/M metagenome (GOLD analysis project Ga0075163, IMG submission 71478) | Wastewater effluent complex algal communities from Wisconsin, to seasonally profile nutrient transformation and Carbon sequestration -... | ecosystem: Engineered > WWTP > Effluent > Algae... | reverse complement strand
GACACCTTCCTCGACTACGACGGCGACTACAACCGCGCCGACTTCAACGTCGCGGTCGGCTTCCGCTACTGGTTCTGATCGTCATGGAACCGCAGCACCGAGCCAGCCGATGAAGGTCGAGGCCGTCCGCTTCACCGGCAAGGGCGGGGTCGAGGTCATCGCCATGGGCGAGGTCGACGTCCGCGAGCCCGGCCAGGGCGAGGTCCAGGTCGAGATCGTCGCCGCCGGGGTCAACCGCGCCGACCTGCTCCAGCGCCGCGGCCTCTATCCCGCGCCGGCCGGGGCCCCGGCCGACGTGCCCGGCCTCGAGCTCGCCGGCCACGTGGTCGCGCGCGGTCCGGCGGCGACGCTGTTCGAGATCGGCGCGCCGGTGATGGCGATCGTCGGCGGCGGCGCGATGGCCCGCCGGATCACGGTCCACGAGCGCGAGCTGATGCCGGTCCCGGTCGGCGTCGACGTCGCCCACGCCGCCGCCATCCCCGAGGCGTTCCTGACCGCCTGGGACGCGCTGGTGCTGCAGGCCGGGCTGGCCGCCGGCGAGACCGTGCTGATCCACGCCGCCGCCAGCGGGGTCGGCACCGCCGCGCTCCAGCTGGTCCGGGCGGTCGGTGGCCGCGCGCTCGGCACCACCCGGACTGGCGGCAAGCTGCCGGCGCTGGTCGCGCACGGCCTGGCCGCCGCCGACGGCATCGTCACCGGCGGCGCCGACGGCGCCGGCTTCGCGGCCGCGGTCATGGCCCGCACCGGCGGGGTCGGCGCCGCCGTCATCCTCGATTGCGTCGGCGCCGCCTACCTCGAGGCCAACCTGCGCGCGCTGGCGCCGCGCGGCCGGCTGGTGCTGATCGGCACCATGGGCGGGGCGACCGGGCCGGCGCCGCTCGGCCTCTTGCTCGGCAAGCGGGCGACGATGATCGGCACCGTGCTGCGGGCCCGGCCGCTCGAGGAGAAGATCGCCCTGGCTCGGCTGGCGGCGGCCCGGCTGGTGCCGCTGTTCGAGGCCGGCCGGCTGGCGCCGGTGATCGACGCGGTGCTGCCGATGACCGCGTGCGCCGACGCCCATGACCGCATGGAGCGCGACCAGAACGTCGGCAAGCTGGTCCTGCGCTGGTGACGCCCGCGGCGCCGCGCCGCGCCCATGGCCGCGGCGCGCGCTACTCGCTGGTCTCGATCGCGAGCGGCACCACCACGGTGTCGCCGCCGGCGATGGTCACGCCGCCGCGCCGGATCTCGAACTGGCCGCGCCCGACCAGCGCGTAGTACGCGCTCACCAGGTAGACGCCGGGGCGGAGGTCGGGGACGTGGAACACCCCGTGGTCGTCGGACACCGCGTCGGCGACCAGGGCGCCGTCGCCGTCGGTGACGGTGACCACCGCGCCCGGAAGCCGGGTCCGCTCGCCTTGCTCCGACACCGTGCCCTCGATGGCGCCGACCCGCGGGTCGGCGTCGGCGGGGCGGAACCGCCACAGCGGCGTGCCGCTGGCGACGTCGCGGACGGCGTCGTCGAGGGGCGCGAGCGGGGCGCCGACCTCGAGGTCGAGGCCGGTCACTCGACCGGCGGTGATCGAGACCGTCTCGTCGCCGATCGTGCGCTCGTCGCGATAGACCTTGACCTGGTAGTCGCCGGGCGCGAGCCGCCCGACCATGTACGCGCCGGTCGAGGTGGTGTGCTCCTGGGTCGGCGCGAGCTCGCCCGGCCGGCGCAGCACGATGACGGCGTCGGTGACCGGCGCGCCGGTGTCGGCGGTGCGGATCATCCCGGCCAGGATGCCGTGGGTCACCGCGTCGGGCTGCGGGCGGCGGCCGGCGCCGCCGGCGCAGCCGGCCAGCGCGGCCACCACGAGCGCCAGGATGGTGCGACGCGACGACATCGCCGCCACTGTAGCGCACGCGTCGCCGCCGGGTGAGACCGGCGCGGGGGGCTCGTGCGTAGTACGATCCAGCCATGGCGCGACCGGTCCTGCTCGCACTGATGCTCGGCGTCGCCGGCCTGTCGGCCTGTGGCGGTAAGGACGCGTCGGGGCCGACGGTGGTCGCCGGCGCCCCGGCCGGCAAGGTCAGCGCGGTGCAAGGCACCGTCACCGCGCTCCGCGGCGATGTCCGTCGGCCGCTGGCCGCCGGTGACGTCGTCGCCGGCGACGACGTGGTCGAGACCGGCGCCGACGGCCGGATCACGATCGTGCTCGATCACAACCAGGTGCCGTTCAGCCTCGGCCCCGATCGCTCGCAGCGGGTCGCCGCGTCCCCGGCGTGGGCGGCGGCCCGCGGCACCGCCGTCGCGGTGACGTCGACCGACCGCAGCGGCGCCGCCGGCCGGCACGCCGAGCGCGAGGCGGCCGACACCCTGGCGTCGGCGCCCGCGGCGATGGCCGCGCCCGCGGCGCCCGGTGGGCCGGCCCCGGCGCCGGCGCCCGACGTCCCCGCCGCCATGGCCGCCCCGGCGCCGGCCCCCGACATGGCGACCGCGCCCGCGCCGAAGCCGGCGAAGTCGGCCCCCGGGCGCCGGATGGCCGACGACCCGCCGCCGCCGCCGCCGCCGCCGCCGCCCCCCGACCCGGATCCGCCGCCGCCGCCGCCCGGGCCCGGTGGTGGTGGCGAGGTCACCAACGACACCCTGGTCACCGAGACCGCCAAGGGCATCACCGGCGGCGTGGACCGCAAGATGATCGGCCAGGGCGCGCGCGGCGAACCGGTCCGCGCCCTCGACGCCCGCGGCGGCGGCGACGGCACCGCGCCGGCGACCCGGCTGGTCGCCTCGATCGAGTCGACGTCGGTCGCTGGCGGCCTCACCGCCGACGTCGTCGTCCGGCGGGTCCGCAGCCGCGGGCTCGTGCTGCGCGAGTGCGCTGGCGACGCGCCGCCCGTCACCCGCTTCGAGCTGACGCTGACGGTCGCGCCGACCGGCAAGGTGTCGGCCAGCGCCGCGACCGGCGGCGCCGCCGACGTCAACGCCTGCCTGCAGAAGCAGCTCGCCGGCCTCACGTTCCCGGCGGTGACCGCCGCGACCACCGCCCGCCTCACCCTCGAGCTCGTCCCTCGCTGACCGCGGATCGCCGCGCGCCCGGCGCTACAGGTCGGGCGGCGTGATCTCGAGCCGCGCGCACACCGCGGCCAGCGCCGGCCGATCGGGGCCGCGCCAGGCCAGGGTCGCCAGGCTGGCGTCGATCGGCACGTCGGTGCGCAAGGTCGCCAGCCGCCGGTACAACAGCGCGTCGTCGCGCTGCGCGCGCAGGCTGGCCATCAGCGCCGCCGCGCCCCGCACCGCGACGTCCCACGGCCCGTCGACCGGGATGTCCTCGAGCCGCGGGTAGCGGCCCAGCACCGTCGCCGCCGACTTCGCGCCCCAGCGCGGCAGGCCGGGGATGCCGTCGGCCTCGTCGCCGACCAGGGCCAGCAGGTCGGGCACCGACGTCGGTGGCACGCCCAGCCGCTCGCGCACCCCGGCCTCGTCGAACGTGCGATCGCGCAGCCGATCCCAGGTGATCACCCGATCGCCGCGCACCACCTGGCACAGGTCCTTGTCGGGCGACGCGATGATCACCTGGGTCACCGCCGGGTCGTCCGCCAGCCGGACGGCCGCGGCCGCCAGCGCGTCGTCGGCCTCGAACTCGATCATCGGCCACACCACCAGCCCGAGCGCGGCCGAGACCTCCTCGGCCAGCCCGAACTGACCGGCCAGCGCCGGCTCGAGCCCCTCGCCGGTCTTGTAGCCGGCGAACAGGTCGTTGCGAAACGACTCGATGACGTGATCGAAGGCGACCGCGCCGTGGCTGACCACGCCCGAGCGGAGCAGGGCGGCGAAGCTGCGGACCATGCCGCGGGCGGCGCCGACCTCGCGGCCGCCGACGGTGGCCGCGGGCGCGCCGAAGAACGACCGGAACAGCTCGTAGGTGCCGTCGATCAGGTGGACGCGGGTCATGGCGGGAGCGCCTCCTCGAGCGCGGTCACCGTCGGGATCGGATCGCGCCGCCGATCGAACACCCGGACCAGCCGGCCGCTGCGATCGAAGACGTAGATGGTCGGGATCTTCGGCGGCCGGCCGAGCGCGGCCCACAGCGGACCGTCGACCGGGACCACCCGCAGCCACGGCGCGACCTCGGCGACGAACCCGCGCACCGCGGCGGCGTCGCCGCGCTGCTCGTACTCCTCGTGGCCGCGGAAGTTGAGGCCGAGCAGGCGCAGCCCGGGCTGGCGGCGGGCCAGCTCGGCCAGCACCGGCATCTCGTCCTTGCAGTGCGGGCACCACGACGCGAACACCACCGCGACCGTCGCCCGGCCGCTGGCCGGCAGCGGGCCGACCGGGACGCCGTCGAGATCGACCGCGGCCTCGAGCAGGGCGTGGGCCGGGCTGACGCCGGCGGTCGGGGCGGCCGGCCCGGCCGGCGACCCGCAACCGGGTAGCGGCGTCAGCCCGGCGAGGGCGATCACGATCGGGGCGGCGAGCCAGCGCACCGGCGCAGCATACGCAGGTCGGCGACGATTCGCCCGCGGGATCCGGGCACGGTGCTGGCGCCGGCTCGCCAGCTGCGCTACCTACCCGGTGCCGTGTCACGTCGCCACCGCCAGCTCGACGACGAGGTGCCGCGCCTGCCGCGCGGTCGCGGGATGCGGCTGTCGACCGCCCAGCTCATCCAGATCGTCATGGTCGCGGTCGCGCTGGTCGCGGTCATCGTGCTGCAGAAGCCGTGCGCGCGCTCGGTCAGCCGGTTCGTCAACAGCTTCGAGCTGTCCGACGGCGGCGTCGCCCGCGCCGACGCGGCGTCGGCCGCCGCGCCCGACGGCGTGATGCTGCGCGGCGACATGACCCCGGCCCAGATCGAGGCCGCGATCGCGGAGGCGCGCGCCGCCGCGGGCGCCGCCGCGCTCGACGCCGGCACCGCGGCGGCGCCGCTCGACGCCGCCGCGACCCCGGCGTCCCGCTGATCATCCCGCCGCGGTGAAGCGCGGCGCGCGCGCCGTCATCGGCCGCGCCAAGCGGCGATGCCGCGTTGACTCCCGCGACCCGCGCAGTAGACGATCGCGCGCGTGATCGATCCCGCCGTCACCGCGGTGCACCGCCTGCCGCCTGACGAGCCGCCGCGCGGGCCGGTCCCCGCGCTGACGATCGCGGCCCACCCCGATCCGACCCGGGTCGGCGACTGGCTGCCGCTCGACGCCGTGGCGGCCGGCGGCGAGCTCGAGCTGTCGCGGCAAGCGCCGCTGTTCCGCGACGCCAGCGGCGCCACCACCGCGCCCTTGGCCGATCCGTTCGTCAGCCGCACCCCGATCCGGCTGCTGGCGGCCGACGGGGGCCGGATCCGCCTGGTCGGCGGCGTCGGCGGTACGACGATCTCGATCGCCGGCCGCGACCACGTCGACGTCGCGGTCGGCCCGCTGGCGCCCGGCCAGGCGGTGGCGATCACCCTGGCCGAGCGGGTGGTGGTGGTGCTGCACCTGATCGAGCGCGACAGCGACGAGGTCGACGCCATGGGCATGGTCGGGCAGGGCCAGGGCATCCGCGCCCTGCGCCGCGCCGTCGCCCAGGTGGTCGATCTGCTGGTGCCGGTGCTGATCCGCGGCGAGACCGGGACCGGCAAGGAGCTGGTGGCGCGCGCGCTGCACCAGCGCGGCCCGCGCCGCGACGGGCCGTTCGTGAGCGTCAACCTGGGCGCGATCCCGCGCGAGCTGGCCGCCGCCGAGCTGTTCGGCGCGGTCCGCGGCGCCTACTCGGGCTCGACCCGCGATCGCGCCGGCTACTTCCGCGCCGCCGCCGGCGGCACCCTGTTCCTCGACGAGGTCGGCGAGGCGCCGCCCGAGGTCCAGGTGATGCTGCTGCGGGTCCTCGAGAGCCGTGAGCTGTACCCGGTCGGCAGCCACGAGCCGGTCGCCACCGACGTCCGGCTGATCGCCGCCACCGACGCCGATCTCGACGGCCAGATGGACGCCGGGCGGTTCAAGGCGGCGCTGCTCCACCGCCTGGCCGGGCACCAGCTCCACCTGCCGCCGCTGCGCGCGCGCAGCGAGGACATCGGTCTCCTGTTCATGCACTTTGCCCGTGAGGAGCTGGCCGGGCTGGGCGATGTCGCCCGGCTGACGCCCGGCGATCCGCGGGCCGAGCCGTGGCTGCCGCCGGCGATCGCGACCCGGCTGGTCCAGTTCCGCTGGCCCGGCAACGTCCGTCAGCTCCGCAACGTCACCCGTCAGCTCGTGATCGGCAGCCGCGGCCGGGCCCAGCTCGCGATCGATCCGCGGCTGGCCGCCGAGCTCGACGCCGGCGCGGTCGCGGTGGCGGTCGAGGCGCTGACGTCACCGCCGGCGGCGCCCCCGACCGGCCGGCGTCCGCGCGGCGGCGCCCCCACCGCGCCGCTGCCGGCCGACGTGACCATCGAGCTGCGTGCGCCGACCCGGCCGAGCGGTGCCCGCGCGCCGACGCCGCGCCGGCGACCGGCGGAGGTGAGCGAGGCCGAGGTGCTGGCCGCGCTGCGCGCCCACGCCTGGGACCTCAAGGCCGCCGCCGACGCGCTCGCCATCCCGCGTTCGTCGATCTACGACGTCATCGAGCGCTGCCCCAACATCCGCACCGCCGGCGCCCTCAGCCCCGACGAGATCACCCGCGCCCACCAGGCGTGCGCCGGCGATCTCGATCGGATGGCGGCCAGCCTCGAGGTCTCGCGCCGGGCGCTGCAGCGCCGGGTCAAGGAGCTCGGGCTCGAGGTCGCGCGCCCGCGCGATGGCGGCTAGCGACCCACCCGCAGCGGCGCGACCTTCGGCTATCGTCAGGGCAGGGGGGGCGTATCGCCCACCGCGCGCTCACCGCGCGCTCACCGCGGCCCGTCGCTCGGGTCCATCGCCTGGAGGAAGTCATGCCGCCCGTCCCGCAGATCATCGTCACCGTCGACACCGACAACAACACCTACGAGTTCACCACCGTGCCGGCGGTGTCGCCGGGCCAGAGCCTGGTGGTCAACTACCAGGGCAACTTCACCATCGTCGCCGGTGGCCGCAACGACAACATCACGGTGGTCGCGACCCTGCCGGCGACCGCGACGGTGCTGACGCCGTTCGACCCGGCGCTGGCGACGGTCACCACCACGTCGACGATGTACCAGCTGCTCGCGATCGGCGGCGTGTCGCTGTCGGTGCCGACCTACAACGGCACCGCGCTCACCGGCACGCCGCTGGTGATCGCGCCGCTGGTCGACCTCACGCTGGCCGAGGCTGGCGCCAGCACGCCGTCGGTGAGCTTCGGCGGTCAGGTCAAGCTGATCATCGCCGGGCTGCAGATCCAGACCACGGTCGACGCGCCGTCCGGCCTGTTCGTCGGCCAGACCGGCACCAGCGTCGCGGTGGCGCCCGGCGGCACCGCCTACTCGATCGCCGACGTCGACGACGGTCCCTACAACGTCGACGGCAGCAGCTCGGAGAAGAAGGTGCTGGTGCCGCTGGTCGGGACCATCAACGTCAGCTCGACCAAGAAGCCGCGGGTGTAGCGCAAGGGCGGCTCGCGCGGTTCGCGCTCCTCGCCCTTACGCGGCCCGCGCGGTAAGCGCGGCAAGCGCGGCAAGCGCGGCAAGCGCTCCTCGCCCTTACGCGGCCGCGATGGCGCTCCTTGTTACTTCGGACCCTCGCTGACGCTCGGGGTCCTCAGCGGACCCTCGCTGACGCTCGGGGTCCTCAGCGGACCCTCGCTGACGCTCGGGGTCCTCAGCCGGGCCAGCGCCTCGGTGGCGGTCCAGCGGGGGGCGAGGTTGGGGTCGGCGGCGAGCGCGTCGCGTAGCTCGGTCGCCGCCAGCGCGGCGTCGGCGCGGCCGGCCGCGTCGTCGGCGGCGTGGCCGGCCCGGGTCACCAGCAGCGCGCCGTGGAGGGCGCGGGCCGCCGGCCACGCCGGCCGCGCCGCCAGCAGCTCGTCGACCAGCGCGAGGCCGTCGAGCACCGCCGGGCCGGGATCGCCACCGGCCGCGGCCCGGGCCTGGGCCCAGGCCAGCGTCGCCTCGGCCAGGTCGCGCTGGAGGAGCTGCACGATCGGCAGGTCGGGGCCGAGCGCGCGCGCGCTCGCGATCGCGGCGCGGTAGGCGCGGGCCGCCTGGTCGAACGCCGCGTCGAAGCCCTGGCCGCGCCCCGCCAGCCAGCGGGCGCTGATCGCGGCCAGCGCGCCGCGCAGGCGCTGGTCCTCGGTCTCGTCGTGGGGCAGCGCGCTGGCCTGGGTCATCGCCGCCCGGGCCCGGGCCAGGGCCGGCCGGGGATCGCGGCCGCGCGCGAGATCGTCCTCGGCCAGCACGGCGTCGACCGCGGCCGTGTTGATGAGGATGATCGGCTGGCCGGGGATCAGCGCCAGCGCCCGGGCGAACGCCGCCCGGGCCGCGCGCGCGGCCGGCGTCGGGTCGCGGCCGCGGGCGCGATCGTAGCCGGCCTGCTGCAGCCAGGCATCGCCGAGGTTGTTGTGGCCGTTGGCGTCGTCGGGCGCGACCGCGATCGCGCGCGCCGCCGCGGCCCGGGCCTCGGCCAGCAGCGGATCGGGATCGGCGCCGCGGTGCCAGGCGGCGCGGGCCTGCTTGACCTGCTCGACGCTGATGCTGTCGTGCAGCACCGGCTCGTCGGGGCTCAGGCGCAGGCCCTGCTGGTACGACGCGATCGCCGCCTGCCGATCGACGTCGGGATCGAGGCCGCGCGCCTCCTTGCGATCGGCGACCAGCGCCCGGACGTCGGCCTGGTAGGCCAGGGTGGCCAGGTTGTCGGGATCGAGGCGCGCGCCCCGGGCCAGCGCGTCGAGCGCGCGCTCGAGGTAGTCGTCGGCGGTCGCGCCGCGGGCCCGCTTGGCGCGGGCGAAGCGGGCCTTGCTGAGGTTGAGCCAGGCGTCGGCCCGCTGATCGTCGTGAGCGACGGCTTGCTCGTAGGCGGCGATCGCCTGATCGCGGTGGTCGGTCGCGACGTCGCCGACCTCGTCCTGGTAGTCGGCCCAGTGGGTGTGGATCAGCCCGAGCTGGTTCCACATCCGCGCGTCGCGCGCGCTGACGTCGACGGCCAGGGCGACGTCGAGCGAGGCCTGCAGCCGGGCCCGCGGGTCCTCGTGCTGGCCTTGCAGCACCTCGCCCCAGCTCCGGTGGGCCTCGGCCAGCTCGTAGCGGGCCTCGCGCTGGTCGCGCGGCGTGCGGGCCAGATCGACCGCGCGCTGGGCGTCGGCCAGGGACGCGGTCAACAAGGCCGCGACGTCGGTGCCGCGCCGGGCCCGGTGGACCGCGAGCATCCGCTCGAACTCCGACCGCTCCAGCCACGCGCTCTGCAGGTCGGGCAGCATCGCCAGCGCCCGGCCGGTGGCGGCGACGCCGCGCTCGAACGGGCCGTCGACCGCGCCGCCGCCGTACAGCTCGATCACGAACGCGGCGTGCTCGAGCTCGGCGATCTCGACCTGGATCGACGGATCGCTCTCGGCGATCGCGGCGGCCTGGGCGAACGCGCGCCGGCCGGCCTCGAGGTCGGCGGCGGCCAGCGCGGCCTCGCCCCGCTCGGCGTGGGCGATCGCCCGCCAGTGGAGGATCTGGCCGCGCAGGGCCGGCACCTCGTAGATCGACGCCATGCCGCCGGCGGTGAGATCGATGGCGTCGAGGTTGCGCAGCGCGTCGTCGTAGCGCTGCTCGTTGAACGCGATCAGCGCGGCGATGTGCTCGGCCGGCGCGCCGGCGTTGCCGCTGACCCGCAGCAGGCTCAGCGCCGGGTCGCGGTAGCGGCGGGCCAGCTCGGCCTCGGGGCGGGCGCGCTGGGTCTTGGGCAGGCGCTCGAGCTCGTGCAGCTCGCGCCGGTAGAGGCGGCCCTGGGCGAGGGCGAGGGCGTAGGCGGTGCGCGGGTCGCGGTAGCCGCCGTCCCACGCCGCCTGCAGCTCCTGCTCGGCGCGCAGATCGTTGGCGAGGGCGAGGTGGCCGCGGCCGAGGGCGTAGTGGCCGGCGGCGGTGGCGATGCTGCCCTCGGCCCGCATCTCGGCGGCGATGGTGTCCATCTCGGCCTCGATCAGCGCGCGGTCCTTGCGCAGATCGTGGGCTGGCGCCAGCGCGGTGGTCCGGGCCAGGGCCTCGATCCGCTCGACCCGTTCGGTGAACCGGCGCGCCAGCTCCTCGCGCCGCGCCGCCCGCCAGCGCTCGCGCAGGCCGAAGCCGAGCGCGACCGCGAGCAGCGCCGCCATCACCGTCGCCGCCGCGACCAGCCGCCAGCGACGGCGGACGTAGCGGCCGAGGCGGTAGCGGAGACCGGCCGCGGCCCGCGCCGCCACCGGCTCGCCGCCGAGGAAGCGGCCGAGGTCGTCGGCCAGCGCCCGCGCCGAGTCGTAGCGAGCGGCCCGGTCTTTCTCCAGGCACTTCATCACGATCGCCTCGAGGTCGGCGGGGACGTCGTGGACGATGGCGCGCGGCCGCACCGGCTCGTCGATCGA
>Ga0075163_10013938_pt1 | contig 10396 bp, 7 predicted proteins | sample JI1023141ADNA_FD_71478 | JGI IMG/M metagenome (GOLD analysis project Ga0075163, IMG submission 71478) | Wastewater effluent complex algal communities from Wisconsin, to seasonally profile nutrient transformation and Carbon sequestration -... | ecosystem: Engineered > WWTP > Effluent > Algae... | reverse complement strand
TAGAGGTCGATGCCCTGCGGCGTCCGCAGCTTGACGACCGAGTGCACCTTGCCGTCGAGCGACGAGTCGGCGTGCTTGGTCATCGGCGCGTCGGGGACCAGCGTGATCTTCGCGGTCGGCTCGGACGCCCGGAGCAGGATCAGCTCGGGCTCGCGCCAGCGCTCGAAGTCGATCGACGCCATGTCGGGGCCCTCGATGTCGTTGAGCTCCTCCTTGGTCCCTTCCGGGTTGGGTGCGAGCTGCCAGCCCTTCTTGCCGTCGACCGAGACCACCACCTTGACGCGACCTCCGAGCAGCGCGTCGATCCGCATCTTGTCGGGCACGAGGAACACGCGCTCGATCTGGACGGGCACGGTCTTGCCGCCGATCGTCGTCGTGCCGTTCGCGAGCATCTTGAAGCCCTTGAGCGCGGCGAGCTTCGCGCGCCCGCCCGCCTTGGCCGCGATCGCCTCGTCGATCAGCACCTTCGCCGCCGCGGCATCCTTCGGATCGATCGGCCGCTCCGGCTCGATCACGGGCGCGGTGACCGGCTCGGTGAACGCGACCTTCTGGTACTTCCAGCCGGCCTTCTTGAGCTGCGGCTCGAGATCCTTGGCATCGCCGACGAGCACCATCACGAACGCCTTCGGATCGAGGATCTCCGACGCCGCGCGCTTCGCGCTCTCGACATCGACCCTGCCGACCGCGATCGGGAAGTTCTGCAGGTACTCGCGCCCGAAGCCGTGCAGCTCGGCGCCGATCAACGCGGCCCCGAGATCCGCCGCGGCCTGGAAGCGCAGCCCGTAGCCGCCCGCGATGTTCGCGACCGCGGTGTTGATCTCGTCCTGCGTGGGGCCGTCCTTCGCCATCCGCGCGATCTCGGCGAGCATGACCTTCGCCGCCACCACGGCCTCCGGCGTCCGCGCCGACGTGGTCGCCACGAAGCTGCCCTTGTCGAGGTTGCGATCGAACGACGAGGTCGCGAGGACGCGCGTCACGTCGGTGTGCATCGCCTTGAACAACCGCGACTGACCGCCGCCGCCGAGCGTGGAGTTCCACACCAGCGTGTCGAAGAACCGCGGATCGTCGTGCTTGATCCCGAACTGCGCGATCCGGATGTGCGTGGTGGTCTGCCCCGGCTTGTCGACGAGGCGGATCCGGCTGCCCGACAGGCCGAGATCCTTGAACGTCGGCGCCGGCGGCACCGGCCCCTTGGCCCAGCCCCCGAACGACCGCTCGAGGTCGCCCTTGAGCTTCTTGGGATCGACGTCGCCGCTGACCACGATCATCGCGTTCGCGGGGACGAACCACGCCTTGTGCCACGCGATCAGATCCTCGCGGCGGATCGCCATCACGGTCTGCTCGTTGGTCACCCAGCCGCGGACGTGGGTGTCGCCCCACAACAGGTTCTGGACGTGGAGCGCGGCGAGCGAGCCGGCGTCGTCCATCCGCGTGCGGATCGCGCCGACCGCCTGCTCGCGCACGCGCTGCAGCTCGTTCTCCGGGAACGCCGGCTGCGTCAGCATCTCGGGCACCAGCTCGAGGCAGGTGCCGAGGTTGCGCGCGAGCACGCTGCACGACAGCAGCGTCGCTTCGTAGGTCGCGTCGGCGGAGATCGTGCCGCCGACGAAGTCGATCGTCTTCGCGATCGCGAGCGCGTCGCGGCGCTTGGTTCCCTTGACCAGCATGTCGCCGGCGATCTCGGCGACGCCGAGGCGGGACTGCGGCTCGTGCATCCGACCCGCGCGCACCGCGACCTGGAGCGACACCACCGGCAAGCGGTCGTTCTTGATGACGTGGACCTGGAGCCCGTTGGCGAGCTTGAACGACTCGATCGGAGGCAGCTCGACGGGCGCCGGAGGCTTCGCGACGGGCGGCGGGATCAGATCGGTCTTGCCGGTCCACGGATCGGTCGCGGCCTGCTTGGGCACCGGCGGCTTCGCGACGTTGGTGTCGCCATCACCGGGGAGCACCGGGATCGGTGCCGGCGCGGGCTTGGGGCCGCAGGCGGCGATCAACAAGAGCGGGAGCAGACGGTTCACTTCGCACCTCCGGTCGGCGCCGCGGGCGGCTTCGTGCGTTCGCGCGGGGGCACGATCACGATCGTCGCGAGGTCGGGGTTCATGTACTTCTTGAGCACGCGCTGGATGTCGGCGGCCGACACCTTCTCGATCTCGTCGATGTCGCGGATGAACGCGACCGGATCGTTGACCAGCACCCAGCTGCGACCGATCGCCTGACCGAGCCCCTGCGCGTTCTCGAGCGAGAACGTGAAGCCCGACTGCACCTGGTTCTTCGCCTTGCGCAGCTCGTCGTTCGAGGGCCCGCGCGTCGCGAGCTTGGTGATCTCGTCGAGGATCGCCGCCTCGAGGCCATCGGCCTGCGCCGGATCGAGGAACGCACCGAGCGCGATCGTCATCCCCGGCTCCTCGCGGATCACCGCCTCCATGCCGCCGTCGAGCCCGAGCGGACGCTTGGTCTTCGGATCGGGCTGCTTGATACGGCTCTTTAGCCGGCTCGAGTCCCCGGCGCCGAGCAGGATCGACGCGACCTGCAGCGCGTAGATGTCGCGGTCCTTCGCCGCCGGCACGTGGTAGCCGACCATCACGAGGCCGACCTGACCGGGCTCGACGACCTCGCGCTTCTTCTTGGTCTGCGCTGGCTCGGCCACCGCGGGCCGCGGCGGCTCGGGGGCTTTCGGGATCGGGCCGAAGTGCTTCTCGGCCGAGGCCTTGACCGCGGCGGCGGTGGTCCTGCCGACGACGACGAGCAGCGCGTTGTTGGGCTGGTAGTACGCGTCGTAGAACTTCTTGAGCTCGTCGGGCGTGACCTGATCGAGCTCCTTCGCGTTGCCCTGCGCGGGCGACGCGTACGGGTGCTTGGTGTACGCGATCCCGAGGAACTTCAAGAAGCCCCGGGCGATCGGCGCGCCCTCCTGCTGCGCGATCTCCTGCTTCACCAGGTCGCGCTCGGCCTTCACCATCTCGGGCCGGAACATCAGGTTGCGCATCCGGTCGGCCTCGAGCTGCAGCACGTAGTCGAGGTAGTCGGCCGGCACCGTGTTGATGAACTGCGTCGCGTCCTCGTCGGTCGCCGCGCTCAGCACCCCGCCGATACTCTGGAGGTACTGCTGATGAGCATCCGACCGCAGGTGCTGGGTGCCCTTGAACATCATGTGCTCGAACATGTGGGCCGAGCCGCGGCGATCGCGGGGCTCGTCCTTGCTACCCGCGCGATACCAGAGCTGGACCGAGACCACGGGCGTCTCGGTCGCGAGCACCGCGACCTTGAGCCCGTTGGCCAGCGCGAACGTCTCGATCGTGGGTAGCTTCGCGATCGCTTTGGGTTTTGCGGGGGGTGCGGGCTGTGAACCGGCAGGAGCAACGAGCGCGGCAACCGCGACCGCCGAGACAAACAAGCGAAGCATCAGGACTCCCTTTGGTGCGCGGACACTACCAAGGCCGGTTAGGGTTGCCACCGACTTCAAACACTTAGAGAGGCGAGTGCTAACCACCTAACAGGACTAACCCGCTGTTCACCATAAATAGAATTCTCTTCCTTGACTGGAATACCCTCCGAGTCCAGAGTGGCCTCACATCGCGGCCAAGCGAGGTCGCGTACGAAGAGTGAGGTGAGTGCCGTGGCAAGAGTGCAAGCTTCTGTCGATGAGAGCCGGATGATCGATGTCACCGGTGTCAAAGTGTTTTCCGCGACCAAGGCCAAGGAGCGCGAGCTCCTCGGCGAGCTGATCACGGACTGGATTCGCAGCCATCCCGATCACGAGATCGTGGACAAGATCGTCACGCAGAGCTCGGACTCCGAGTTCCACTGCCTGACCATCACGCTGTTCTACAAGCACACCAAGGCCTAGCCGGGCTCACCCGAATGCTTGGCCCGCTTGACCGGGCCCAGGCGATCGGGTACCCACGGTCCTCCCCATGGAGAACACGTTCGGAAAGCCCGTCGAAGTCGAGGTTCGCGACAGCCTCGAGAAGGCGATGAAGATCCTCAAGCAGAAGATGTCCAAGGAAGGCATCCTGCAGGAGCTCAAGCGTCGCCGGTTTTACGAGAAGCCGAGCGTCAAGAAGAAGCGCAAGACGCGCGAGGCTCGCAAGCGCCTTCGCCGCGAGATGAAGCGCCGCGTGACGCCGCAGACCGAACGTCCGGCTCGCTGATCACTCGGCGTGTCTGACTGGGTCGAGGTGATCGTCTCGGTCGGTGCCGCAGATGTCGATGACATCGCCGCGCTGATCGTTTCGGAGATCGCTGCAGCGGCTGCGGGGACCGAGCAGCGTGGAGACGAGGTCGTGTTCTGGGTCGCGCGTGAAGATGCGCCGGCCGCGCTCGCGATCACGCGAGATGCGGTCACCCGCTGGCAGGCCAATGGCGCTGCCGTGGATCCCGCACGCGTCAAGCTGGCCGATGCCGTGCCCGAGTCCGAGTGGCGCGATGCCTGGAAGAAGTACTTCCACATCACGCGGCTGACGCGGCAGTTCGTCGTGGTGCCGAGCTGGGAGACGCACACGCATCGCGACGACGACGTCGTGATCGATCTCGACCCCGGCATGGCGTTCGGCACCGGCACCCACGCGAGCACGCGGCTGGTGCTGGAAGAGCTCCAGGACATCGCCGATCGCGAGATCACGCCGACGCGCGTGCTCGATGTCGGCTGCGGGTCCGGCATCCTGTCGATCGCCGCCGTCAAGCGGTGGTCGTCGGCGACCTGCGTGGCGATCGATAACGATCAGCTCGCCGTCGACGCCACGATGGACAACGCCGCGGTCAACCGCGTCGCCGATCGGATCCGCGCGTCACTCGACACGCTGAGCTCGCTCGACGAGCAGTTCCCGCTGGTGCTCGCGAACATCCAGGCGCACGTGCTCCGCGAGTTGATGACCGAGCTGATCGCGCGCGTCGCCGTCGGTGGCAACTTGATCCTGTCGGGCCTGCTCACGCCCCAGGCGGAGCCGCTCGCGCAGGAGTTCGTCGCGGCAGGCATGCGCGTGCAGAAGATTCGAGCGAGCTCGCACGATCCGCAGTGGTCGTCGGTGACGCTGACGCGATGAGGATCTTCGTGGCGCCGGAGGCGCTCGCGAAGGGCGAGCTCCGGATCTCCGGCGACGAACATCACTATCTGGGCCGCGTGCGGCGCGCGCGGGTCGGCGATCCGGTCGAGATCGTCGACGGCCATGGCCGCCGTGCGGCGGCGACGATCGTGAAGATCGGCGACGAGACGATCGTCGACGTCGCGGAGCCCGAGACCATCGTCGGCAAGCCGCCGCACCTCCGCGCGCTGGTGCCGCTGATCAAGGGCGATCGGATGGACGTCTGCATCGAGAAGCTCGTCGAGGTCGGCGTCGATTCGATCGTGGTGTGGCCGGCGGCGCGCTCGGTGGCGCGGCTCGACGACTCGCGTCGCGACGGCCGGCTCGCGAAGTACCGCGCGGCGGTGCAGGCGGCGGCGCGGCAATGCGGACGCGCGCAGGTCCCCGACGTCACGCATGCGAGCGATCTCGCCGCGGCGATCGCGAGCCTGCCGCCGGGCAAGCGCGTGGTGCTCGATCCATCGGCGGACGTGCCGCTCGTGGTCGAGGACGCGCTCGATGTCACGATCGCGAGTGGTCCCGAAGGCGGCCTGACGCCCGACGAGCTCGAGCGCCTGGTCGCCGCCGGCTTCGTCGCGGTCGGCCTCGGACCTCGCGTGTTGCGCGCCGAGACTGCACCGACGATCGCCGTCGCCTTGATCCGCCACGCCTCGCGCAGCTAGATCCGCGGCGCGGTACCGGCGGCGAGATCCAAGGAGGATGTCACGCTGCCGTACGTCACCTGCGGAACGTGCGGAGATCGCCCGTGACGCACGATCGACTTCGCGACCTGTGACATCAGCGAGCGCAGCAGTCAGCGCGGACGCGACGCGAAGTTCCTCGCGAGGTGCCGGGTCACGCGAGACACGCTCTTCGTCGTGAACCAGTGCTTGCCATCGGGCGCGAGCACCGCGTCGAGGCCGTTGTCGCCGACGGCGAAGGTCTCGATGTGCGGCTTCTCGTCGGTGCACGTCCGCACGTCCAGCACGTGCCAGGTCTCGCGGTCGTCGACCGTCAGCAGGTAGGCGAGGTGGTGGTCGTCGAGCCACTGGTTGATCTGAGACTCCACCGTGAACACGCAGTCCATCGAGCCGAGTGGCTTGCCCGGCGCGATCACGCGTAGCTCGAGGTCGCTGCCGGGTCGCTGCCAGAACCGCCAGCCACCGCGCGGCGCGGGCACCACCCAGTGGGCGCCTTCATCGGTGAGCGTGCCGTCGGGCCCGATCCGGTTCGACACCAGGTGGTGCTCCGGCTCGTCGACCATCACGTGCTGCCCATCGGGGCCGTCGACCCCGAGCACGATGCGACCGGGCAGCGTGGCGACCGGCCTCGCGGTGCCGCCGGCGAGCGGGATCGCCATCAGCCGCGCGGGATCGTCGACCGCGCGGAAGTACACGGTCTTGCCGTCGAGCGACGGGAATGGCAGGCGACCCGGTGCGAGCTCGCGATCGGTGTTTGTGATCGTGTCGATCACGAGGATCATCCCCGGCGCGCGCTCCGCGAGCAGGAGCTCGCCGTTCGGCGAGGCGACGCGGAGGTTGTACCCACTCTCGCGGCGCGCGCTCAGCGTCCGCGGCTTGCCGGACCGGACCCCGGCGTAGATCGAGAACAGCTTGACCTCGCGCTGGAACAGCAGCGTGGTGCCGTCGCGCGAGACGTCGGGCGCGCCGGCGGGACCGTCGTCGAACGTGAGCTGGCGCCCGGTCGACTCGAGGAGCTGGACCTTGCCGTCGGCGAGGCGCGACGCGAACACAACGGCGTCGCCGGCGAACGCCGCGGCACCTGCGGTGTGGTCGGAGGTCACCGCGGTGACCTTGCCCTCGAGATCGGTGAGATAGACGTCGGTGCCGAACGCCGAGGCGGGGGCCATGCCGCGCAGGAACAGCACGCGCGTCCCGCTCGGATCGCAGCGCGGCCTCTCGAGCCACTCGTCGGCGTACACGCGCAGCAGCTCGCGCTCGGCGCCGTCGTATGGCTTGTAGAGCAAGCGGGCCCCCTCCGCCGCGGGGCGGGTGAACACGACGCCCGCGCCGCAATCGTCGGGGCTGTGGCCCTTCGCGCCGAGCAGGATCGGGGCGCCGCCGTCGAGCGGGACCTTGACGAGCTGGTCCTTCGCGGATGACAGCAGGTAGGTCCCGTCGCGCGTCCACCGCGGCTCGTCGAACGAGCCCTCCTGCGGGAGCCGGCGCTCGCCGGTGCCGTCCGCGGTCGCGACGTAGATTTGGAACTGCTCGTCGGTGCGCTTCGAGCTCCACGCGATCCGCGTGCCATCGGGTGACAGCGCCGCGCCATCGCTGCTCTCCTCGGCCTGCGGGAGATCGATCACCTCGAGACGCCACGGCGTCGAGCCACCGCGGATCACCCAGACGACGGTCACCGCGATCACGCCCAGCCCGACGGCGATCAGCGGTACGAGCCACCGGCGCGAGGTGGCAGCGAGGCCTCGCCCTGCGGACGGACGACCGTCGGTGGCCAGCGCCGGTTCGTCCTCGTCAGCCACGCCCACCAGTATAGGACGGCGCGAGGTGAACGGTCCCGAGGTGCGCCGAGCGGCGTGTTACGCTGCGCCTGGTGTCGCGTGGCGTGATCCTCCTCTGCCTGATCGGCTGTGGGACGGATTCGGTCCCACAGCAGGTCGCCGCGACCCCGCTCCGGCGACTGAGCGACACCGAGTACCACTACGCGCTTCGCGACCTGTTTCCCGAGCTCGAGGTGCAGACCCCGCCGCTCCCTGGCGAGAGTTCGCCGACCGGCTTCGACAACGACCTCGCCTCGCAGGCAGCCTCCGACGTGCGGATCGCGCGCTACGAGGCGATCGCGAATCTCTACGCCGCGGCGGTCACCGTCGACGACGCCGCGCTGCGCGAGCTCACCGGGTGCACCGAGTGGTCGACGCCGACCCTCGCCGCGGCGTGCAGCAGCGCGTTCATCCGCCGGTTCGGAGAGCGCGTGTTTCGCCGGCCGCTGACCACGGCGGAGCACGATCGGTTCGCCCAGCGGTTCACCAGCTGGACCACCGAGCTCGACTTCCAGGGCGCCGTGCAGCTCACCGTCAGCACGCTGCTGCAGGCGCCGCAGTTCCTCTATCGCACCGAGCCCATCGACGAGATCGAGGACGGCGTGTTCCAGGCGCCCGTCGAGCCGTACGCGATGGCGAGCCGGCTGTCGTTCTTCTTGTGGGGCAGCATCCCCGACGACGAGCTGCTCGCTGCCGCGGCGAGCAACGAGCTCGCCACCGAGGACGGCGTGCGCGTGCAGGCCGCGCGGATGCTCGAGGATCCGCGTGCGCTGCGGCTGGTCTGGGACTTCCACCGCCAGTGGCTCGCGCTCGATCACATCCTGTTCGAGGAGCACGAGGTCCGCACCTCCGAGATCGACGCGCAGTGGACCGCCCTCACCCAGCGCGCCGCGTTGCTCGAGTCGCAGCGGTTCGTCGAGAGCTCGTTTCGAGCCGCCGGCACGTTCGGCGATCTGCTGACCGGCCGCCACGGCGTGATCGACGGCGAGAGTGCGCGCATCTACGGCGTGGCCGCGGGCGAGGCCGAGCTCCCCGCCGATCAGCGCGCCGGGATCCTGACTCGCACCGCGTTCCTCGCCGGCTTCTCGCATCGCGGCGGCACGTCACCGCCGATCCGCGGTAACGCGATCCTGGTCCGCCTGTTGTGCGAGCTACCGACGACGCCACCGCCGGATGCGGATCTGTCGATGCCGGTCGCGATGCCGGGCGAGGGTCCGAAGACCAATCGCATGCTGTTCGAGGAGCGCACCTCGGCGCCGGCGTGCCAGGGCTGTCACGAATCGCTCAACGGGATCGGGTTCGCCTTCGAGCACTACACCGCGAGTGGCGCGTACATCACCGAGCAGGCCGGCTTGCCGATCGATGCGAGTGGCCAGCTCGCGTCCACCGGCCCGTTCGCGAACGCGATCGCCCTCTCGGAAGAGCTCGCGCAGAGCGAGACGGTGATGACGTGCGCGGCGCGTCGCTGGGTGCAGTTCGCGCTCGGTAGGTTGCCCGTCGGACGCGAGACCAACCTGGCCGCCGGCATCGCGGAGCGATTCGTCGAGAGTCGCGGCGACTTCCGCGCGCTGTTCACCGACATCGTGACGTCGCCGTTGTTTCGCCAGCGCAAGGTGGTGCGATGAGGCGCCGGCAACTCCTCCAGGCGCTCGGCATGGGTGGGCTCGCTACCCTGCTCGGCTCGCAGCGGTCGCGGGCCGCGCCCGACGAGGTCGCGAAGCGCGTGGTGTTCTTCGTCACGCCCCACGGCCACCCGCCGGCGTCGTGGGTGATGCCGGTCCCGGGTGGCAGCACGACGGCGGTCGCGGAGCGCGCGCTGTCACCGCTCGCGCGCGACGACTTCAGCACCGTGCTGCAACCGCTGCATCCATTTCGCGATCGCCTGCTCGTGGTCGAGGGCCTCTCGGATACCGTGAACCTCGCGAACCTGTCGGAGGCGCTGCGCGACGGCACCGACAACAACAACCACTCGCTCGCCGTCGCCGGGCTCCTCACCACGAATCGCGTGCTGCAGGCGCCCGGCGTGCCGTGCACCGCCGGCGCGCGCTCGATCGATCAGGAGCTCGCGCTGCGGCTGGTCGCGCCGGGGCGCTACGGTTCACGTATCTACGGCGCGGACTACGTCCCGAACCTGACGGTCGCGCCGTTCTCGTTCCTCGGCGCCGGTCAGGCGGCACCGCTCGTCTCGTCACCCCAGGTCGCCTACCACGATCTCCTCGGGCTCTACGTACCTCCCCCGACGGGGCAGACCCCGGATCGCGCCCAGCTCCTCGCTGGTTTCCGCCCCTCGGTGCTCGACACCGTCGCCCGCGAGTACGAGCTGCTCGCCTCGCGGCTCGATGCCGCGGGACGAGCGCGCCTCGACTCTCACCGCGCGCTGGTGCGCGATCTCGAGACCAACCTCGGCGTCGGCGCGTCGAAGCAGTGCGACACCACGTTCGATCCGAGCGGGCACAAGATCACGCAGTTCACGCGCCTGATCCGGATGGCGTTCGCCTGCGATCTGACGCGCGTGATCACGTTCGTCGTCCCGGTCCCGCAACCGCCCGAGTTCGGCTATCCCGCCGACGCGACGGTGCACTTCTACGCGCATCGCTCGATCCCCGGTGGCAGCACCTGCGGGGCGCAGTACGACCCGGTCGCCGAGCGGGCGATGTTCGATCTCGGCGCGTGGTACGGCGCGCACTTCGCGTTCCTCCTCGAGCAGCTCGACGCCGTCGCCGAGGGCAACGGCACGATGCTCGACAACACGCTCGTCGTCTGGTTGACCGAGCTCGCCACGCCGACGCATCTCCACAACGACGCGTTCGTCGTG
>Ga0075163_10013937_pt1 | contig 10397 bp, 7 predicted proteins | sample JI1023141ADNA_FD_71478 | JGI IMG/M metagenome (GOLD analysis project Ga0075163, IMG submission 71478) | Wastewater effluent complex algal communities from Wisconsin, to seasonally profile nutrient transformation and Carbon sequestration -... | ecosystem: Engineered > WWTP > Effluent > Algae... | reverse complement strand
TTCTTTACATTCACCTGCTTTTCTATGCTAATATTAAATTGACCTGCTTTGGAAATAAGTTGGTCATTTTTAAAAGCTAAAACAAGCACCTGGTTATAAACCGGCAGGCCCATGTAACTTTGAATTAAGTAAACCATCTGTGTGGCAGTTGTTTTATCAAAATAAGAACTGCTCACCATGTAATTATCCAGGTTTTCCTGAGATATACCTATAGACGTAGCATTTTTATTTACCAGTTGGGTTGCTACCAGCTTCTCATCATTTTGAGCAACAGTACTGATTGTTGTAATCATCAGTAAAAAAAAGTAAACGATTCTCTTCATAAAAGTTTGTTTTATTAAATGATACTTATGTTATCTATTGGGGGAAATAGCAGCGATTCGGAGGATAATGCAGGATTCAATTAGTAATTTCAGTTAGTTTATTAATATCTGAATAATTGGTTGTATGCAAGAAACATAATATATACGAAAAAACCTAATATTGTTTCATATTAGGATGATTTATAACATATTAAAGAAATCAGGATCGTGAAATCACAAACAATGGCAAGGTAAAAAATAGGTTTGTTAAGTAGGAACCCGTGCCCAGAGAACAGAAAACTGGCTTAAGAGATTTTATTTACTTGCATTAGATTACCATTCATTTTTCATCTTCTTGTTGAAATCAACAAAAGTCTGGCTCTTATATGCCCCTTCTCCAAAATATTTCAGCGGTGCTTCCATGTCTTTGGGTTTCATATAACCGGGCAGTGGTGCCGGACGGGCATCTATTGATGATAAAAAAACAGTGGTAGGATATGACATACGCCCGTAAAGCAGAAATTCGGCAAACTGGGCACTGCTGTAATTCTTATTATTGAAAACAATATTTTCTTTTGATTCTGCATTCAGTTTTACAGCATAATACTTCTCATTGATATACTTTGCCAGCTTATCATTCTGATAGGTTGTTCTGTCCATTTCCTTGCACCAGCCGCACCAATCGGTATACACATCCAGTAGTACCGGTTTTGGATTCTTGCTGTACATTTCATTCAGCTGGGCTAAACTGATCCAGTTCACTTTTTCTTTTCCAGGAGCATAAAAGGAAAAAACTGTAACCGCAAGCAGCATAAATATTAAAAAACGTATAACTTTTTGCATCAAATGAATGTTTAGTAGCTTAGATATTTAAAACGGAAAATTAATGCAAAAAATTGTTGTGGCAATAACCGGAGCCAGCGGATCCATATATGCAAGGCAATTATTAACAAAACTTGAGCAATTAAAGGACCATTGCAAGGATACCGCAGTAGTGATAACCGAAAACGCTAAACAGGTATGGCAGACAGAACTCGACAGCATTGACTATGGAGATTTCAACGTAAATTATTACACAAACCAGGACTTTACTGCTTCGTTCGCCTCCGGTTCAGGTCAATATGATACCATGATCATTATCCCCTGCAGTATGGGTACGCTAGGCAGGATCGCAGCCGGTATATCCAACGACCTGATCACCAGGGCAGCGGATGTAATATTAAAAGAGCGGAGAAAACTGATTTGTGTTGCCAGAGATACTCCTTATAACCTGGTCCATATCAGGAATATGGAAACGATCACATTGGCTGGTGGGATCATTTGCCCGGCTACTCCTTCATTTTACAGCAAACCAACAACCATGGAAGAATTGGCCGCAACTGTAGTTGACAGGGTGCTTGACCTTGCGGGCTTACCCACGAAAACATTCAGGTGGGGAAATACTTAAAACGGTGCAGATAATGAAACCGGCCTCTAAGTTTGTTACTTAAAAAATGTTGAAAGCCAACATGCATCTGTAACATTTATATAATGTTCAATAATCAATAGTCAATAAAAAAAAGGCTGTATGTTAATGAAGCCTGGTTATATTTAATAAACTATTATTTAAAAAAGGTATCCAGAATCTTGTATCCTGCATCCTATCTTGTATCAGCTTTCACGATCACCTCAAATCCACCACTTCCACTCCGGGAAACATCTTTGTGTCAAAAATAAATGTAGCATCAGGAATATTGGCATTGGTATTCATATTGTTCATACTGTAGGTATACCGGTTACCTGTTTTTTCAAAAACCTTAGTAGTATTGATCACAGATTTATCAATAAAGACAAGTACTTTGTGGAAAGCCTTTGTTTTATCAATAGGTGTTAATTCAACTTCCTGCAAAGATTTTCCGTTCATGACAGTTTTACCATTCAGTTTGTACAGGAAGTCCTTGTCATAAAAATTGGTAAATAATTTCTGTGGTGTAATTGAATTGGCAGATGGGTCTATTTTGTTAATGGTTACTTCTTTAGCTGCTTTGTCATAAGTCCAGATATTACTTCCATCGCAATAAATTTCCTGCCCGGTAACACTAACCCGGTATTTGGTTCCCTTCATATAAACGGTACCTGTTTTTGTTCCGAGAGCTTTTCCTGCAGCATTCTCAATTTTCAACAAAAATTTTGCCTGAACAGCTTTATAGGTTTTGAACTTTGCACTTACTGCATCCAGTACTTTCTTTGCTTCAGGATCGCTGTTTCCCATTCCTTTGGGGGGCTGTGCCTGTAAACTGAAAATAATGACCAACATCAAAACCAATAAACTATAAAATTTCTTCATAAAATTATTTCTTAATATCTAAAATCAGGGGTTCGCAAAGATAAGCAATAGACTGCTCCTTACAATGGCTGTTTAATCCCTGAGGCACAATAAACTGTTAATGTATCTTTTTAAATAAAATAAATAATAATTAAGCCCCGTTTATCGGTAAAGAAATTCTATTTTGCAATCACTTCAACGCAATATTCCGGCACAATTCAACTATTGAATTTTATTCATCGTTTTAATCAATTAAAATGACAGCGAGAAATATTGCCATTTCCCAAAGGGAAAATTATACCCCATCACAGTTTACCTGTTTTCTCTGGTGGTTGTCAACCGCAGAAAAAGAATTGCTGATAGATTCTGTAATTGACAGGAACCGTTACCGCATTATTGGAATGACCGTACTGGCAACCTGGGTATTTGCCAGTTTTACCTGGACCTACTTTTTTTATACATTCCTGAATTCAATCCCCTTTGCGGTAATGTTAGGTGCATTCATGGGATTTGTTATTTTAACCATTGACAGGGCATTGATAAAAGGAATTACCAAATTCAATAAAACCAAAATCACCCCGCTGTTATTCAGGGGCCTGCTGGCATTAACCATTGGTACTTTTATGGCACAACCTGCAGTATTGTATATGTTCGATAAAGAGATTCAGGTACAGGCATCGCTTGACAATGAAAAACTGAAACAATTACAAAAACAGGAGCTGGATGTTTTGTATAAAACAAGAAAAATTGAATTGCTGTTACAAAAAGAAACGCTTCAGGAAGAACTGTCTGCCCGGTATGATGCCGTTACAAAAGCAAGAGAAAACTTCCTTGCAGAAAGTGATGGCAGTGGCGGAACCGGCAAGATCGGACTGAAAGATATTGCCATGGCTAAAAGAAATGAATATGAGAAACTGGATAAAGAATACCAAACATTATTGCAGGTAAGCCAGCCCTTGTTAAACAGTGCCGAAGCAGAACTGCAGGAAATAAACATCAATATTAAAAAGCAACAGGCTGAATTTGAACAGAAATTCAACAATGGTTTTTTAACCAGGGTAACTGCATTGAATAACCTGTTAAAGAACAATGATGCATTGAAGTTCCGGTATTACCTGATCGTATTTATTTTAATGCTGATAGAACTGATGCCGGTAATTGCAAAAACCATGTTGCCATCCGGCAGCTATGATGAAAAAGTAATGCTGAGAGAAGAAATGGAAATTGAAATCGCCAACAGCAATATCCGAAAAGAACAACAACTGAAAGAAATGTATAATCAACTGGCTTATGAAAATGATGCAGAAACCATCAGGGCATTCTTTTCATTAACCAAAGATGACCGGAATGAAAAAATGAAAGCATTCAGTAAAAAATGGAAGGAAGAAAACCACCAGACCTTTGACGGTTTTTGGGAGAAGATGAAGCGGGAGATTTTGAGCAAGCAGGAGAATTAATGATTTGAAGATTTGAAAATGTACCAATTTGAAAATTAAATCCCTTCCTGATTTACAATCTTCAAATCATCAAATCTTCAAATCTTCAAATTAATCAGTCTCCAGAATTCTTTTGCTATTTTTGTTGCCCATGCGGTTTTTAAAGATCGAGCGCCGTTTGGTAATTTCTATGGCAAAAGCAGTTGGCGAAACTCCCTTAATGCAACAACACAATGCCATCAAGGCCAAATACCCTGATGCCATATTGTTATTCAGGGTGGGTGATTTTTACGAAACCTTTGGCCAGGATGCCATTACAACTTCACAGGTGCTGGGCATCACACTTACAAAAAGGAATAACGGGAATGCTGCATCCTCTGAACTGGCGGGGTTTCCTTATCATGCACTGGATACTTACTTGCATAAACTGGTAAAAGCAGGTTACCGGGTAGCCATTTGCGACCAATTAGAAGATCCCAAATCTGTAAAGGGTATTGTAAAACGCGGCGTTACAGAACTGGTTACGCCCGGTGTGGCAACCAATGACAAATTACTGGAGCACAGCAGCAATAATTTCCTTGCAGCCCTGCATTTTGCTGAAGATAAAATTGGCATTGCATTTCTCGATATATCAACGGGTGAATTTTTTATTGCGGAAGGTGATAAGGAATATACAGACAAACTGCTGCAAAGCCTGCAACCGGCAGAAGTGATCTTTCAAAGAAACAAACAGAAGACCTTTAAAGAATATTTTGGGAATTCATTTTTTACTTACACAATTGATGAATGGATCTTTGCAGAAGCCTATGCTACTGAAAACCTGCTGAAACATTTTGGCACGCATAGCCTCAAAGGTTTTGGCGTAGAAGGTTTACCTGCCGGCATCATTGCATCTGGTGCCATCCTGCATTACTTAAAAGATACCGAACACCCCAACCTGCAACACATCACATCTTTACAGCGCATCAACAAAGAGGATCATTTATGGATGGACCGTTTTACCATCCGTAACCTGGAGCTGATAAGTAATAACGATAACAGCCATACTCTTTTTAAAACTATCAACAACACCGTATCGCCCATGGGTGCCCGCCTGCTGAAACGGTGGATGCTGATGCCATTAAATGATATGCTCCCCATAAATGAACGGTTGAATACAGTTGAATACCTCATAAAGGAAACGGATACACGCAATAATATCTGCCAGCACATCAAACAGGCAGGCGACGTAGAGAGGCTTGCAAGCAAAGTACCGCTTAAAAAAATAAACCCCAGGGAGGTATTACAGGTAGCAAAGGGTTTGCAGCAAACAGAGATCATAAAGAAAATCTGTGCCGGTTCTTCCAGCGAATATTTAAAAAGACTGGGTGATTCTTTGAACAGTTGCCAGTACATACTGGAAAAAATATTAAAGGAGATTGCAGAAAATCCACCGGCAGCTGCCAACAAAGGTGGTTTGATAGCACCCGGTATTCATGCAGAACTGGATGAATTGAGGAACATAGCAAGCGGCGGAAAAAATTACCTGCTTGAATTGCAACAACAGGAAGCCATTAAAACCGGAATCTCATCCTTAAAAGTTAGTTTCAACAATGTTTTTGGATACTACCTGGAAGTAACAAACCTCCACAAAAGCAAAGTACCGGAAACCTGGATACGCAAACAAACACTTGCCAATGCAGAACGATATATAACTCCCGAACTAAAAGTATATGAAGAAAAGATCATCGGTGCTGAAGACAAGATCTTCCAGATTGAACAGCAACTGTTCCAGGAATTACTGAATGAATTGCAGGATTATATTGCCCCCATGCAGGTTAACGGTCACGTGATGGCCATCCTGGATTGCCTTTGCTGCTTTGCCAATAATGCTTTGCAATTCAATTATAAAAAACCGCTGATTCATGATGGCGACAGCCTGGAACTGAAAGACAGCAGGCACCCTGTGATAGAGCGGAATTTGCCTGCTGGAGAAAACTATATCAGCAACGATATTTTCCTGGATGCTTCTACCCAACAGATCATCATACTAACGGGACCGAATATGAGTGGTAAAAGTGCCATACTCAGGCAAACTGCCCTGATCACACTCATGGCGCATATGGGTAGTTTTGTTCCGGTTACTTCCGCAAAGATTCCGCTTACAGATAAAATATTTACCCGTGTAGGCGCTTCAGATAACCTCAGTGGTGGTGAAAGTACCTTTATGGTTGAAATGAATGAAACAGCCAGTATCATCAACAACCTCAGCAAACGAAGCCTGATATTACTGGATGAGATCGGCCGCGGAACATCTACTTATGATGGTATTTCCATTGCCTGGAGTATTGCCGAATACCTGCACCAGTCGCCCCAGGCACCCAAAACACTTTTTGCCACTCATTACCATGAATTAAATGAACTGGAAAACAAATTCAGCCGCATCAAAAATTACCATATTACCAACAAAGAAGTTGGCAATAAAGTGATTTTTTTAAGAAAACTGGCGCAAGGTGGCAGCACGCACAGTTTTGGTATACATGTTGCACGTATGGCAGGTATGCCACCTGCACTTATTGACAGGGCCAATGAAATTTTACTGGAACTGGAAAACAGCCGTGACAGCAAACCCAGCCCGGGAATGAAAACCATGAACGAGGTATCGATGCCAAAAATGCAATTGAGTATTTTTGATGCCCACTCAGCCACATTTGAAGAGATCAGGGGTTTGCTGGAAGCAGTTGATATCAACAGGCTCACACCGGTAGAAGCGTTACTTAAATTGCAGGAAATAAAGGCCAGGATCAAATAAATGCTGTTAGAATGTTTAAGGATAGCCTTTCTGTTAAAACTATTCTAACACTTGCAGCATAAAATGTATTTCAGGGGTCTTTAAAATATCTTTAGCGTTCTTATGATGAAATATTTTTTACCATTTTTGTTCATATTCATATCCGTAAATACAATAACGGCTCAAACTTGTACAAATCTTGGCCAAACTCCCGGAACGGCATTTCCAGTTTGTGGTACACAACCTTTCAGTCCGGATAGCGTAGCAATTTGTGGTGGTGCACAGGTAATTTCACAATGTAATGATGGAACAGTTTACACCGATAAAAATCCATACTGGTATACTTTCACTTGTTTTGCAGGAGGAACATTGGGTTTTGTAATTACACCTATTCAGATCACTGATGATTATGACTGGCAATTATTTGACATTACAGGCCGCAATCCTGCTGATGTTTACACTGATATTTCCTTATTCGTTGCCTGTAATTGGAGCGGTGAAGGTGGATTAACAGGAGCTTCTGCAGCCGGAAATTCATTGGTAAGATGTCAAGGGCCGGGTGTACCATTGTTTAGTTCTATGCCAACATTAACAACCGGGCACAAATATTTATTATTGGTAAGTCACTTTAGTGACAACCAGGTTGGTTACTCTATTTCATTTGGTGGCGGAACCGCAGACATTACAGATCCGCTACCATCTCATATTGAAAATGCATATGCATCCTGTGATGCTTCCAGGATAACTGTGAAGTTGAGCAAAAAGATGAAATGCAAAAGCCTGTCGCCAGACGGCTCCGACTTTATTTTAAATGCTCCTGGTATCAACATTACAGGTGCTTCGGGCAACGGATGTGCTTCCGGCTTTGATATGGATTCATTAGTGCTTACTTTAAGTTCGCCGCTTACTCCGGGTAATTATACACTCAGTATTGTAAAAGGAAATGACGGTAATACTTTACTAGATAATTGTGACCGCAGTGTACCAGAGAACGAATCGCTTCCATTAACCATTTTACCATTGGCACCAACACCAATGGATAGTTTGAAAACACCCGGTTGCAAACCACAATCACTTGAACTTGTATTCCGGAAACCAATCAGGTGTAATTCAATAGCGGCAGACGGATCAGATTTTATCATTACAGGTTCATACCCGGTAACGGTAACGGGTGCCAGCGGGAATTGCAGCAATGGACTTACAACAGTGATTACTGTTAATCTTTCAGCAACACTCATGGTTGCAGGAAATTTCAATATACGTTTAAGAACCGGATCAGACGGCAATACCCTGCTTGACGACTGTACCCAGGAAACACCTGCAGGATCTTCATTATCTTTTATTATAAAGGATACAGTTAATGCTGATTTCACTTACAGTATATTGTATGGCTGTGAACGCAATACCGTTCAGTATTTACACAATGGCAACAATGGAGTAACCAGCTGGAACTGGAATTTCGACAATCTCCGGACCAGCACTTTACAAAACCCTATCATCAGCTACAATAGTTTTGATCAGAAAATAACAACGCTGATTGTCTCCAACGGTGTTTGTTCAGACACATCCACAAAAACGATTTATTTCGACAATTACATGGATGTGAAATTCGAAGCAACGTCGCTTATATGCCCGGGAGATGAAGTAATCATAAAAAACAATACTCAGGGTAATATTGTAAACTGGCAGTGGGATTTTGGCAACGGAACAACCGGCAATGTAAAAGATCCTGCTGCTCAAACATACGAACTCCGCACTTCCAGTTATAATACAAGGATCAAATTAATTGCTACTAATAATTTTGGTTGCAAAGACAGTGCATTTCAATTCATAAAAGTGATCAACAACTGCTATATAGCTGTACCATCTGCATTTACGCCTAACGGTGATGGATTGAATGATTTTCTCTACCCGTTAAATGCATACAAAGCAGCAGATTTAAGTTTCAGCGTTTTCAACCGTTTTGGGCAAAGGGTATTTTTTACCCGCGACTGGACCAATAAATGGGATGGCAGTTTTAAAGGCCAGGGCGCTGATCCCGGAACCTATGTTTGGATACTTTCTTACCTGCATACAGATACCAATAAACGGATTGAACAAAAAGGGACTACTGTATTGCTACGCTAATCACAATTTGAAGATTTGAAAATTTGAAGATTTGGAGATGTTGTACACTCTAATGAAACTATATTAATTTGAAGATTTGAGAATTTGAAGATTTGGAGATGGCGTACATTCACTGAATCTGCTTCAATTTTCAAATCTTCAAATTTCCAAATCTCCAAATTATCAAATCAACTACTTTTGTATTAAAATAAACCTAATGGATCATAAACCAGTTTACTACGGTGAATACCTTCAACTTGATAAGATCATTGATGCCCAATATCCAGTTAGTTTTGAAAAAGGCAAAGAACCTGCGCATGACGAAATGCTATTCATCATAATTCACCAGGCGTATGAACTCTGGTTTAAGCAGGTACTTTTTGAAGTGGGCTCAGTGATTGAGATCATGAACAAGCCTGCCATTAATGATAATTCTCCCGAGCTGCAAACCGTTGTACACCGCATGCACCGGGTTGTTACCATTCTAAAAGTGTTGGTGCAACAGATAGACATTCTTGAAACGATGACTCCTATGGATTTTCTTGATTTCAGGGATATGCTGAGGCCTGCATCCGGTTTCCAAAGCTGGCAATTCAAAATACTGGAAGCAAAACTGGGTTTGAAATTTGAAAAACGGCATGGACAGGAATATTATATTTCTCAACTAAAACAACAAGAGATAGATATAATAAAAGATGCTGAAAGCGGTCCTTCGGTGATTCAATTGATCAATGGCTGGCTTGAACGCATGCCCTTTTTTGATGAACCTTTTTACTGGAAAAATTATACAGCTGCTGCGAGCCAGGCAAACATGCATCCATTCTGGGCAGATTATGAGCATATTTATACAAGCAGTCTATCAGAAGGAGAAAAAAACAACAGCTCATTCTTTAAAAACATATTTTACAATGCAGATATGAATAACGAAAGATCATTATCTGCGAAAGCATGCAGGTCTGCATTATTCATCATGCTATATCGGGGTTGCCCCATGCTTGAACTGCCATTTCAATTGCTGGATACATTGCTGGAAATTGACAACCAATTAGGCAACTGGCGTTACCGCCACATCAATATGGTGCGACGAATGATAGGCACACGTATTGGAACAGGTGGAAGTACCGGTGCCGGATACCTGCAGGGAGCTATGGATAAACATTATATCTTCAGGGAAGTTTCTCAACTAAACAGTTTTCTGATAGACAGGAGAAAATTACCGGCATTGCCAAAGGAATTAATTGATAAACTGGGATATAATTTTTAATTTTTTTTAACCGCAGAGAACAGGAGGAAAGGAGCTTGCGCAGAGAATATCCTAAAATTCAAATAATAGAATTCAAAATTCAGACAGACGAAAAGAGAAAAATTTCTTTGCTCCTTTGCCCCTTTGCGTTCTTTGCGTGAAATGTTTTTAACCGCAGAGAACTAGAGAAAAGGAGGTTGCCCAGAGCATTCTATATCTTATTATTTAGATGTTG
>Ga0075163_10013936_pt1 | contig 10397 bp, 11 predicted proteins | sample JI1023141ADNA_FD_71478 | JGI IMG/M metagenome (GOLD analysis project Ga0075163, IMG submission 71478) | Wastewater effluent complex algal communities from Wisconsin, to seasonally profile nutrient transformation and Carbon sequestration -... | ecosystem: Engineered > WWTP > Effluent > Algae... | reverse complement strand
TGATTTTTATTATTACTGTCTGAATTAGAATTTTTGGGATTTCCGGAGATAGTTACTATTTTCTTCGTGATTAACATTATATATTCTTTTGAATTCAAGACTTTTCGCTCCAAAATTAATAAGTAACCCAAGAGGAAGATTATAAACCTGGCAATAATTCATGGCCTGTGCTATATGCACATCTTCTAATTTTATACAAGCCTTTATTTCAACCATAACCTTACCTTCTACAAAAAAATCTACCCTTCTTTTTCCAATTTCATGGCCGTTATATATTATTGGCATCTCCATTTCCCTTTGAAAATCAAGACCACAAGTTTTCATTTCAATGACAAGTGCCCTTTGATAAATCACTTCCTGGAAACCATTCCCTAAAACTGAATGCACCTTCATGGCACACCCTATTATCTTATGCGTTAATTCTTCGTGTTTCATATGTACAGATTGAAAGTGATTGCAATTAATACAATTTTTTATCAAACCAGCCTGATTGGGTACTAAATAAAATTTAGATATAAAGATGTCTGAATTAGGATTAAATGATGAGGGGGTGATAGGATTCGGTTGTTATTTTTATAAATGCAATCCTACTTATCCTTACATACAAAAAATCCTAATTCAGACAACTGGTAATAAATACCAATTAATTTCTACTTTTACTTTTAAACATTATTACCTTAAATGAGTCTGAAAAATCACTAAAACGTTTTACTTGAAAAAATTACTGCTGTTATCCCTTGTGTTTACTTCCATCTTTGCCGGATGTAAAAAATCATCTCCCGCAGATCCTTTGCCCGTGCCAACACCCGAACCTGCAATTTATTTTCCACCGGTTAGCGGAACAACCTGGGAAACAACTTCGCCAGGTACATTGGGCTGGACAGACCCCCAGTTAAATGACCTGTACAGTTACCTTCAACTAAAAAATACAAAGGCGTTCATCATCCTTAAAAACGGAAAAATTGTAGTAGAAAAGTATTTTGGAACCTTTACTGCCGACAGCAACTGGTACTGGGCTTCTGCCGGAAAAACAATGACCGGTATGCTGGTAGGTATTGCCCAACAGGAAGGCATATTAAACATCAATCACAAAACATCACAATATTTAGGCAACGGATGGACATCACTCCCTGCTGCTAAAGAAGACCTGATCAGCATCCGCCACCAGTTAACAATGACAACCGGACTGGATGACAATGTTCCCGAAAGCGATTGCACGCTTCCGGCATGCCTGGCTTACAAGTCGGATGCGGGTACCCGCTGGGCTTATCACAATGCCCCATACACTTTATTAGATAAGGTTGTGGAAAGTGCCAGCGGAAATACTTACAACGGATATTTCCAGGAAAAGATCCGGAATAAACTGGGCATGAATGGTCTATGGGTAAGAAACGGGTATAACAATGTGTATTACAGCACAGCCCGCAGTATGGCCCGGTTTGGCTTACTGATGCTGAACAAAGGCAAATGGGACCAAACACCTATCTTAAATGATTCTGTTTATTTTAATACACAGGTTAACAGCTCGCAGAATCTCAACCTTTCATACGGATACTTAACCTGGCTGAATGGTAAAACCAGCCACATGCTTCCAACCCTGCAAAATGTTTTTGCCGGATCTTTGGCACCCAATGCTCCTGCAGATATGTATGCTGCCCTGGGGAAAAATGACCAAAAAGTTTATGTGGTTCCTTCACAGAAAATTGTAGTTATACGCATGGGTGAATCTGCCGGAAATGTTCAGCTGGCTGTTTCCAGTTTTGACAATGAACTATGGGGGAAATTGAAACCTATTTTCGGGTATTGATAACAGTTATATATAGCTTAACGTGTTGCTTGCTTTTAAACTAATTGATTAATCTATCTCTTGTTTTTCTCTTAAGTAACAAACTTTTGATTACTTTAATTTCAATATCTTCTTTTCCTTAATCCCGCAAAAGCGGGGCCTTGTTCCGAGAAGCAAAAATCAAGGGCTGCAGAAAAAAAAACTCCCGATTCGCTTCGCTCTCGGGACACGGTAAACTTTCCTTCATTACGCTACGCCGAAAGAGCTATGGCCAACCATTTTATTTCATTCAGCCGACATAGCATCTGCATTTGAATATTTCCTGGTCGCTTTCGCCGTAAACCCACCTGCGGCGGGGAGCTTCATTCCGGAAAGTTCTTAACGCAATTTTTTCTGAGGCCCACAGTTCAAAACTCTTTTTTGAGTAGGAATCTATGGTCTCATCCCATTAGTTGTTACATTTCCTGGTTTAGAATTATACTATTTTCTACTCAAAATTAGTCCTCTAAGCCACCTTTACAACAGTACAATGCTTTAAACCCAATCTCTTTACAATTTCACAATCCTCATTTCCACACGCCTGTTCTTAGCCCGGTTTTCTTCTGTATCGTTGGATTCAATTGGCCTGTCGGGGCCATACCCGTAAACAATGATACGGCCGGGATCTATCCCTTTCAATATTATATAATCTTTACAGGCTTTAACTCTTTTGTATGAAAGGGAGCGGTTGTATGCCGCGTCGCCTTCCGATGAAGTATGGCCAGACAGTTCTATCTCTGCATCTGCATTGGTATTCAGGAATTCCACTACATTATCAAGCGCAGGTTTGGTTTCTTTTTTAATTTCCCATTTCGCCTGGTCAAATAAAATATTGTCCAGGTTCAATACTTCTCCAACAGAAACCTCTCTCTTATCAAATACTGCCTGTGCACCTTTTTCCAGGTAGATCGTTACTTCTGGATTGTCTTCTCCCGAACCAATGTCTGCTGTAGACCGGCCGTCATTGTATCCTGGTGCCGCAGCTGTAAGTACTTCAAATCCGGTTGGAATATTTCTGAATGAAAATCTTCCTTCGCGGTTTGTTTTCGTGCTGGTTTTATCTGCCATGATTATGCTGGCATTTACAACCGGTTGTTCTGTTGCTTTGTCAAGTACAATACCACTCACACTTCCTTTACAGGTATTTTCAAGGTTCCGGTTTATTAGTAAGCGTATAAAGTCGATTGCAAAACCATCGGCAGCGCCGGTTGTTTCATCAATTTTTACAGCCAACGTTGCTTTGCTGGTTATTACTGTATAAAACTCTTCGGGTACAGGCACCGTTACCAGTTTTCCTACCGGGCCTGTCTGGTCAATGGCATTTAAGATCTTTTCAAATTCTGCAAAGCGTATACCGTTTAACGTTACCTGGTATTTTGAACAAAGGGAAGGAGCCTGGAAATCATCTATAAAAACCTGCAGGAATACATTTTTGATGCTTACGTTTTTTAATTTATCAGTTGCCAATGAATATGTAACCGGTTTTGACGTGATGGCATTATATGCCAGGGAATAACCATCGCCTCCACATGGCATGTTTTTACCGGCTGTAAATTTTGATGACAACAAAATACGGTCAAACCCGGGCAGATCTTCTTTGCCGGCTTTCCATGGATATGCATGAGCATCTGTGGTTCTCCCGCAAAACGGATCAAAACCATCGGGCCAGCCAAATCCAAGATTGTCAATATCACCAACACGGATTATATAGTCTGCTTCTGCTGTGTTTTGTAAAAAAGCAGAATGGGCTTTCCATTCATTATCAGCGGAGATTGTTTTTGTTTGAGCGTACCCGGTGTTTTGAAAAATTATAAATGAAATAAAACCAGCTAATAAGCAAGTTGACGTTTTCATGTTAGAAGTATTTATATGAATTTGATACTATAAAATTACCAAGAATTCCCGTACACATCTGTTTTAAAAGGGCATCAATAAAAAACCGGAAGCAAATTGCTTCCGGCCGTTTAAAGTTTATTTAAATACCGTATAACGTTTCTTTAGTTTAAATCGCACCCCCTAACTCCCAACTACTCTCTCCTAACTTCTAACTAAACCCCTGTATCTGCATAAAGCAATAAGGATCTATAGAACTGTAATAATCTACTTCTACCGGGGCTTCTGCCATTTGAAGGGCCAGCATATTCTGTGCTTCCCGCATTTGCCATAAAAACAACTTTGCATCCGGACCAGACAAAAGAAAAACCTCTGGCAGTATATCTTTAAGCAAGCCGTTCCAGCAAGCCTCCCTCAGTTTTTCTTCCTGCGACAAATTTTTGGATCTTTCGTTGTTGTCTTTTTCAAGATACTGACGGTTGGTAAAATCTGTACCGGTTATCAGTAATACTTCCTGTTTTGCAGCATAGTTTGTCATTATTTAGGATTTTGTTCCGGATATATGACTTAAAAACGTATATGTTATAATATTTAGTATTCAGAAAGTATTGTTAATGGTAAAAATTGAAGTATTCTACTGTTATTATCCATGAATTTATTCCTCCTGTTACTTCTATCTCCTTTTTATTAGCTGTCTTTTGGTTTATAATTATATTGATTAGACAGATCGGGGGTTTTATAAAATCCGGAGGCTCAAATTATACGGCACAATTAAATTCATTATACCTTTCCTAAAAATAACGCGTTGTTTTATGGAAAACATGTTGCAAAAAATTGATGAGTCTGCCGCATTTCTGGCAAAAAAAGGTTTTGAAGCGGCAGATTACGCCGTGGTGCTGGGAACAGGGTTGAATGCTCTTGTAAAAAAAATAACAGTAGTTGAAACCATTCCATACCAGGAAATACCACATTTTGTGAATGCTACCGTTGAGTTTCATAAAGGGCAGCTGGTATTGGGCGTTGTAAGAGATAAAAAGATCATCGTCATGCAGGGACGTTTCCATTATTATGAAGGTTATAGTATGCAACAAATCACTTTCCCAATAAGAGTAATGAAAGCGCTGGGAACAAAAAAACTTTTATTGAGCAATGCTGCAGGCGGAATGAACCCTGCATTCAAAAAAGGCGACCTTGTTTTGATTGAAGACCATATTAACATGCAACCCGAAAATCCGTTGAGGGGTTTGAATGATCCCATTTATGGCAACCGGTTTGTAGATATGAGCAGCCCTTATGATGAAACGCTTTCAAAACAAGTAAAAAAAGGTGCCCGGTCATTAAAATTGAAACTTAAAAAAGGTGTGTATGTTTCTGTTGCTGGGCCAAATCTTGAAACCCGCGCAGAATACCGTTACCTGCGAGCTGCGGGTGCCGACATGGTTGGCATGAGCACTGTTCCGGAAGTAATTGTTGCAAACCATATTGGCCTTCCCTGTGCTGCTATCAGTATCATTACAGATGAATGCGACCCGGAAAATCTAAAACCGGTTAGTATTCAAGAGATCATTAAAGTTGCCGGGGAAGCAGATAAAAATCTGAGCCGCCTTTTTAAATTTATTATCGGTCAATAAAAATCCTTGAATTAAAAATAATACGCTGTTTAAACATTGTAATATTTATAAACGCTACCATCATTTCAACCTTTTTACCAGCCTGCTTTTTAATCAACCATTGTTGAAAACTTAGGTATAAGTTTAGTCGGTTTTAATTACGATCCTTTCTATCTTTCTGTTTTAATATTTATTGCTGTTAAACTATTTTTACTTTTTTCATTCCAATCTGCATGACCACTACTGCTATATCAAATCAGGCGCTTGAAATAATCAGTAAACATGGAGTTGCTGAGATCATACATAACAGCATTACAGGACAAAAATCTTTGCATGCAATGGTTCCTTTCAAAGAAGGCGATGTGGTGAGCAGATTTTCTGCAGGGCAAGTGTTTACAACGCCCAATTACCTTACCGTACAAAGAGGTTTATCAGAACATTTTACATTGGTACCTGAATTTTTACAGTATACCAATCACAGTTGCAACCCAAACGTTTTTTTTGATACCGAAAACATGGAGCTTATTGCACTCAAAGACATTGAACAAAATGAAGAACTCGGTTTTTTCTATCCGTCTACCGAGCTGGATATGGCACAACCCTTCATCTGTTATTGCGGAAGTAAAAACTGTCTTCAAAACATCAAAGGTGCAAAACACATTCCTTTAGAAATATTAAACAATTACCGGCTAACCGGTTTCATCAGGCAACAGCTTCAGCAAAAACTTTAGCTTATCTCATCCATGAAAAAAAGCCATTCTATTTTAAAAGGGGCCCCTTCCAATAAATTAAAAGTATGGGTTTTGTCACCCAGCCTGCAAAGTGAAGATGACAATATTGATTATTACTACGACTTTTCACAAAGTATTGCAGAGTATTCAAGGGTATTTACAGAATTAAATGTAAACTGGCTATGGCAACCGGTAAACATGTCTACATTCCGGGAAGTAATAGAAACCATAGAAGCAGAAAAAGAGCATGGAAAATTGATTCCTGTGGTCTTAAATCTTTGTGATGGTGATGAGATTAACGGAACACCGGGAGTTTCGGTTGTAAAATTGCTGGAAGAAAAAGATATTATCTATACCGGTTCTGATGAATATTTTTACAATATCACTACTTCCAAAATTCCCATGAAGACGGAATTTGATAAGGCGGGTATTCAAAACGCAGCCTGGGAAACGATCCGCGATAAACATGTTGACGCAACGGCATTATTTGAAAAACTGGGTATACCGGTTATCATCAAACCGGCTGTTTCGGGTGGAAGTATGGGAGTAGGAATTAAAAATGTAGTTGATAATGAACCAGACCTGCAACAATTGGTTGAAAAAATGTTTACAGGTTACCGTGGATGGAACCTGACTGCCGATGGCATTATTGCAGAAAAATTTATCTGCGGCCCGGAATATACAACACTCATCAGCGGATCTTATGACGACCCGGCCAATGCTGTTGTTTATACACCTGTTGAACGGGTTTTTCATGCTTCCCTGCCGGATAAAGAAAAGTTCCTTTCATTCGACAGGCTTTGGGAAATTTATGAAGAGGAATCTGCCATGCCGGGGGAAGAAAATTTTTATGAATACCAATTACCGCCTGCAGAACTGATAGAGCCAATAAAAAAATTAAGCTGGGATGCTTATTGTGCAACAAAAGGAAAAGGTTATACCCGTGTTGACATCAGGATGGATGCTGAAACCAAACAATTATATGTACTGGAAGTAAATGCCCAGTGTGGCATCAGTGAAGATGAAAATTTTACATCTATCGGTGCCATTCTCCGCTTTTCCGGTAAGCGTTTTTCCCAGCTTGTTATTGAGATTTTAAATGACGCCTTTGTACGTGCTTCTCTGAAAAAACATGCTTATGTTCGTGCCGCAAATAATGCCAGGGCCTGAGCTGTTTTCAAATTTATTTTATGAAAGTTTGTGTGTTGCAACCGGATTATTCCACTACTGCTGTTGATTATAAAAATTATGATCCGCCCAGGAACTTGTCATCGCTTTTACCGGGCGATGAGGTTGACCACGTATTCCTTAATAAACTGACTACATATAACCAGCTTAAAAAGCTGGGCAAAAAAAAATATGATGTTTTTGTAAATCTTTGTGAAGGTTACCTGGAATGGGAAGTGCCTTCCATTGATGTGATTTATTTCCTGGAATTACTGAATCTCCCTTTTACCGGCCCGTCTTCTTTGTTATATGATCCCCCGAAAGAACTGATGAAATATGTGGCATATACTGAAGGTGTTGCTACTCCCGCTTATGCCCTGATTGAAACACTGGAAGATATCACTGCTTCCTGCAGGCATTTACATTACCCGCTTTTTGTTAAACCGGCTAAAGCCGGCGACAGCCTGGGTATTGATGAAAATTCACTGGTAAACAATGAAGGGGCGCTTTATAAAAAATCGGCGGGCATCATTGAAGAATATGGTCCGTTGCTTGTGGAAGAATATGTAAAAGGCAGGGAATTCACCGTGATGCTGGTTGCTAACGGTAACGATGAGAAGCAGGTAACCGTTTTTAATCCTGTTGAATATATTTTTCCGGATGGAAGGGAATTTAAAACCTATGCACTTAAAACATCTGAGCTACACCCGGAGTGTAATATTGCTGTTACAGATAAATCGCTGCAGCAGCAATTAAAGGAAGCTGCTGAAAATATTTTCAAAGGATTTGGCGGTATTGGCTATGCCCGGCTTGATTTCAGGATGGACGAATCCGGTAAATTATATTTCCTGGAAATCAATTTCACCTGTTCAGTTTTTTATAGTGACGGATACGAGGGTTCTGCTGATTATATTTTAAAACAAGACGGAACCGGGCAACAGGCTTTCCTTCAAATGATCATTGCGGAAGGCATAGCACGGCATAAAAGAAAACAAAAAAAATACCGGATGCAGGGTAATGCCATTGCAGGTTTTGGCATTTATGCAACAGAAGATATCAAACAACATGAATTGATATTCAAAGGTGAAGAAAAGGCACAAAGGATTGCTACAAAATCTTATATTAACAAGAACTGGAATGTGAAGGAATTGGATAATTTTAAAAAATATGCTTACCCTATCAGCAATGAGGTTTTTTTACTTTGGGATGAAAATCCTGCAGGCTGGGCGCCCCAAAACCACCATTGCAATGCCAACACAGAATATAAGGGTTTAAATGTTTATGCAGTGCGGGATATCAAAAAAGGCGAAGAGCTTACCCTCAATTATGCCTTATTTTTAGATGAACACATGGAACCTTTTACCTGTAATTGCGGTAGCGATAACTGCAAAGGTTATATATCCGGAACCCCTCAGAGTTCTGTTACAACCAGGGAAATGATCAGCAAGTCTTAAACCTGCAAGCCTTTTTACAGTCTTAATACAGCTCCCCCATTTTGTTTGTTTTACAAACACCGTTTTATTGTTCTGTCAATTTAAAAAGGATTGCTATGTCGCGGTTTGATATATTGAAAAGGTTAATGCAAAAGCACCGGTACCGGCTATTGCTAACATACTCCCTTTTTTCACTTGAAATGCTGGGTTCTCTTTTACGCCCTTTTTTTCTCGGGCTAGCCATAAATGACCTGATTAAAGGCAGTTACCAGGGATTAATAATATTATCTGTAATACATGTTATCTGGCTAATCACCGGTTCTTTGAGGCATATGTACGATACCAGGACCTATTCTGCTATTTATAATTCATTGGTTACACAGTTCCTGTCTCGCAGGTATGGAAAATCTGAAGTTTCAAAACTGAGTGCCCATTCTACGCTTGCAAGGGAGTTTGTAGACTTTCTTGAATTTGACCTGGTATATGTTATTGAGGCTTTGTATAGTATTGTTGGGTCGCTGGTGTTACTTTATTTCTATGATGCGGCTGTTGTGGGAATTTGTTTTGCTTTGTTGATACCGGTAATGGCTATCAGCTATTTTTATGGCAAAAGAATGAAAAGGCTTACCCGGTTAAAGAATGACGAACTGGAAAAGCAGGTTAATATCATTTCAGAAGGTAACAATGATCTCATTAAACGACATTACGATAAACTAAGAAAATGGCAAATCAAGATTTCAGACAATGAGGCCTTGAATTTTGGTATTATTGAAATTATGGTCATGGTTGTTATTGGCGCTTCCCTGGTTATATCAACAAAGTTCTTTGGAACAGCCATGTTGGCTGGTAATATTGTAGGGATGTATGCTTATATACTGAAGTTTGTTTCCGGAATGGATACGATCCCGTACACTGTACAGCGATTAACTTCACTGAATGATATTACCCGCAGGATAGAATTCCAGGATGATGATTTTTCTGAAACAAAACCAAATCAGCACAGAGCCTATCCGGCACCGGGATTTTTCAAATTATCTACATAGACTGATCTTCTTTTCCCTTAACAATCAAATAACCGTCATTTTCCAGCGGAAGGTAGCCATAGTCATAACAAAAAGAATATGTGCTTCCTTTTTTGTTTGTATAATGATGTGTGGCATATTTAAACCGGAATCCGTTTTGTAATAATTTCTCTTTGGTAGTTTTGGCCATTTCCTCTCCTTCGCTTATTAAACTTTCCAGTATTCGCCTGTTTTTTGCCAGGGCATTGTTGATGTTGCGTACCAGGTTGTGGCTGCTTGCTTTTAATTGATTGTTGTAATTATTCCGGCAGAAGTCGTCACAGAATTTTTTATCTGATCTTCCTCTTACCGTTTTATTGCAGGCAAGGCAATATTTAGGTTGGGTAGCGGTTGTCATTGGGGTACGATTGATTTACAACAGGAAGTTACGAAGATTCCATAAAAAAATATAAGCGTTTAGAAACGTTTATATTCAACTATAAACGATTAAAATACGACTATCGCTATTACAACTGTACATCTTTGCCCTGTTGGTTAAAGGGCCCTTTAGCCGGTTGAAATAATCTGTTAAACAATTAAAATTTTTATTTTATGTCTATGTACGCATTAAAAAACAAAGTACAGTTAATCGGAAACCTGGGTAATTCACCAGAAGTACGCACAACAGAAACAGGAAAAAAACTCGTTAAGTTTTCTGTTGCAACCAATGAGATTTACCGCAATGCAAGCGGTGAAAAAGTAAAAGAAACACAATGGCATAACCTGATCGCCTGGGG
>Ga0075163_10013935_pt1 | contig 10397 bp, 25 predicted proteins | sample JI1023141ADNA_FD_71478 | JGI IMG/M metagenome (GOLD analysis project Ga0075163, IMG submission 71478) | Wastewater effluent complex algal communities from Wisconsin, to seasonally profile nutrient transformation and Carbon sequestration -... | ecosystem: Engineered > WWTP > Effluent > Algae... | reverse complement strand
GACGATGGCCTCGTGCGTGCCGTCAAGGTTTGGAAGGCGGTAGACGCGAAGAGGACGGGTCATGGCGATCCCTCCGCTTTCTTGATCGCTTCCCTCGCTGCTTTCACTTGCTCGTAGGTGATTTGATCGCCCATCACCTTGTTGCCGAAGTAGGTCAAGTCGCGGTCCACGAGGGCCTTGAGAGCGGCGAGCAATTCCGGGGCAGACTTGGCAAGCGGAGCGTCCGGGAACTCGGACCGCAGCAGGTTGAACACCGTGCTCATCCCGTGGTGGAAGATGGCGATGTCGGGACCGTGGCGATACCCACCGCCGAACGTCGCGAGACATCCGCGCTCGTAATCGTCCCACGTTTTTGGAGCGGGGCTTCCGACGATTTGTACTTGGCTGGTCACTTCGCTTCTCCTTGTGTTTGATCCTTCTTCACCGCCAACGTCACACACATGACGTTCTCGAAAATCCAATCCTGCTGTTCTTCCCGCTCCTCATCGGTTAGCGACTTGGCTTCCCCACTGCTCTGCCATCGCTTTCGCAACTCCAGACAGCGTCCGACTCCGTTCCTTCCACCGATCAGGGCCGGGTGCCATTCGGTGAACGCGGGCGACTCGCCCATCGACGACGTTCGTCGGCTTCAGCGGCGACAATCCCTTGAGCCAGAGACACGTTGCCTTGACCTCGCCGTGACCGAATTGCCACGGCTGAATGATCTGGTCCGGTTTGCGGATGCGAGAACTGATGATGCTCACCGGGTTCTCCAGGGCAATCCGTGGTATCAGGGCGTCGAACAAGAGCCGAACAAAATCCAACGCCTCTTCCTGTTCCTTGACCTTGTCCTTGAACCACCGAGCACCAGAGACGGCAAGATGCGTGCACGGCGGGTGGCAGATCATCAAATCCCAGCCGTCGCCGAGAATACCCCTCACGTCGCCATGATGGTGATTCCCCGGCGTTTCGGACGGGAGAAGGTCACAGGACCACGCATCCCATCCGCGAGCGGCGAAGGCATCCCGGACCGTTCCGCTGAACTCACAGGCGACAAGGATTCTAGGCATCGGAATGTCCCTCCCGTTGGTTTGGCGGCAGTGGAGGATAATCGCTCTCGATCTGCTTTCTCGCCCACTCCTCCGCTTCGATCTGCTCCTCTTCGGTCAGCGGGTCCGCCATGTCCCGAGCGTCGGATTCGAGAGCGAGAAGGTCGTCGGAGATGGGTTCGCGGTAGGTGAAAGGCATGGCCGTTGTCCTTTGTGCGTGTGAAATAAAACGGGTGCGTCCGACCCTTCCACGTCTCCCACGGTTGCGGTCCGTGGTTCGATCGACTCTGGGCAGGACGCTTTCGGCTCCCGTCGCCGTCCCATCCGGGAAGGGGTCTTTTGACGGAAGCGACTCCGCACATCACCGGGACCAGCGGGATATAGTCCGGGAGCAACCCGGACGCGGATCAACTGTTCGCCATCGACCACGTCGCGTATCGTTCGGCCGTCGTTTCCGTCGCCATGTTGCGGCGAAACTGCGGACGAGCGGCACGTTTGAACTCTGTCATCGTCTTGAACCACATCACGCAGTCGGACCACTCGCCACGAAACCGAGCGGAGACACCACCACGCTCCCGCCAGTAAGTGACCGAGCCGTAGGACGCGAACGACTGCGACATCACTTCGCCTCCACAATGCGAATCTTGAAGAACGACGTTCCTCCGATCCGCTCATCGGTCGGCCACCAATCCCAGCACTTGCCTTTCAGGTCGCGAACGGTGCCGCCATCGACGCCGCCACAATAAACCACTTCGTAGCGACCGATCGCCCGACGAAGTTGGTTCGCCGGATTGTGGTAGATGTTGCCGTGATCCTTGGCGACTCGCATGGAATCAATTTCAATCACGTCGGCCATGTCGGTTCTCCCTGAATTCTGGCGTGAAGTTTAGCGTGTTTGAGGAATCTGGCACATCGACGCGGCGTAGTCGGCGAGAATCGCCCCGTGCCGCTTGTAGTTCGCCTTCAGTTCTTCGATGGAGTGAAACGTCTTTCCGAGTGCTCGACGATCGTTGATCCATCGGCCAGCAATGACGGTGACGTGGTTGCTTCCCGCCATGACAAGGTATTCTTTGTCGTCGGCGGTAAATTGGACGACGTTGGCTTCTCGGCGACTTTCGATAATCGTCATCTTCCTTCTCCCCGCTCGGTGTCCGCTTCCCACATCTCCACGAAGGTACAATATCGCATTTACGCGAATTGTCAACGTGGCGGGGGAAAGATTTTTCGGAATGGGGTCGGAGAGGCTATCGGCTCGATCGCACCGTCGGGCTTGGTGGTCGCACCGGATGCGGGAACGGGATCGTTGGCGGTCCAGGCTGACGTTGTCGGGTCATCGCCTGATAGAAGTACCGGGAGTCGCCGTCGCAGTGCGTCACGGCCACGCCGCCGATCGGTTCCCATCCGGCTTCGATTGCCGCTCGGACCTTGCTCACGATTCCCGGAAGAAAGTGCCCTTCGATCACGTCGTATTCGACCATTTCACTTCTCCTGGACCGTCGCCACGATTCCGGCCCGTTTATCAAGACAGTATTTCATATCCACAGCATCGGCAAAGTTATCGACCAGCCAAAGATGATCGCGGATCATTTCGCCATCCGCCATCTTCGCCGACGACGAATCTTGCCGAGACGCGGAACATCAGCGGTCCTCTTCCATTGCACGAACTACGTCATCGAATCCCGCACTCCCATCCTCTTCGGGGCGATCCATGCCCTTCCGTCGCTTTGTCATGTCGATCCGGCCAACGAACCCGCTGAGTACGTTTTCTGTTCGAGATGCCGCTTTCGCTTCGGACGTGTGGCGGACAACAACACGAACGCCGTCATGGTCCTTGGGAATGGAATCGCCGCGATCGCCGATGATCCCGACGATAACCGCCCACTCGCCGCCGATCTTGCCGACGCCAACCGTGACGGGCAAGTGGCCGATCTTGGCGAGGAGTCTGCGTTTGGCGGCGACGGCTTGGTCGTAAGTGGTCGATCCCGGCTTCTCCCGCGTATCGAACGGCGTATCCGCCTCCGCGTTCGCAGCGGCGAGGAATTCAGGGGTCAGGTCTTTCTTCTCGTCACTCATCGACAGCCCTCCCAAGTTGATTGTCCATCTCCATCGTGATCTTCCGAATCGCTTCTCGGGCGATGAATCCTTCTTCGGTCCAGTTCCATTCCATCGGTTCGAGGAATGTCTCCACCGGGTATTCCTCCTCTTCCTCGCACCCGCACCACTCCCGGCATCGCTTGCAGGACGGGCAGGTCGCGAGAGGGTCAGTCGATTGGCTCATCACGGGATTCCTTGAGTCTCTTGTATTCGGCCACGACCATCTGTTTCGCCTTCGTCAAACCATCGCACTCTCCCGAGGCGAATGCGGCGGCGGCACTTGGGTCTTTCCAGACCTTCCACGAATACGAGGACGTTCGCCGCCCGGACTTGCGGAATCGAGAGACGCGAGCGACTTGCTTTGTGCCAATCCAGTAGCCGTGGCACTTCCATCCGCGTTCCCATTTGGGAGTTTCGCTCACAACCCATCCTCCCCCGTCTTCCGGCAAATGGTGCAGAAATTCCCGATCGCCCACGCGATTCCCGGGACACTCAGCGTCTCGACTGCCGAACTCCCGTCCGCGTTCGTGTGGTCGCATATCTTCCGGCATTGCTCCCGCGTCCACGCCGCCTGCTTGTCCAGGGCGTCCGCATTGGCGAGAGCGGATTTGATGTCGATGATTTGGTCGGCGGTCATTCGGCGTCCCTCGCAAAATCATTCATGTCGAACGTCAGCAGGATCGGGGCATTCACTGGCCTATATCGCTCGTCACAGTGTGAAGCGTTAACGTAAGTCGTTCGGCCACTCTTGTAAACTCCGTAGCCAGCGTGGATATGGCCAAACACCACAAGTCGAGTCCGAATCTCCTCAATCCTTTTCGCCAGCGACGGCGAACCAACGTGAACCGGCATTCCGCGTTCGTCTCGTGCCAAGTCGCCAATCCCGTGCGGTGGACCGTGGAGAATCAGGATGTCGGTATCGTCGGGGATGTCGGCCCACTTCTTCGCCAACTCATGCTCGTCGAGGTTAAACGCCCAATCGTGGAATCGAGGTTGCCACGGCGAACCGTAAATGCGAAGCCCGCGAGACTCTTCAACCGAACCGTCTTGGAGGTATCGCCACGGGAACGTCGCGGCGTGATCCGGGTGTCTCTCAAAATAGAAGTCATGGTTCCCTGCCACGCCGAACACGGCCATCCGCTCGCTCAAGTCCGAAAGCCAGACTCGAAAGTTCTTGTTGTACCAGAACAAGTCGTGATGATTGTGGCAGTAGTCCCCCGCAAGCAGCAGGATGTCACAATCGGGAACGTCTGGGAGATTGCCGTGGAGATCGCTGAGGCAGCAGACTTTCATGGTCATCACTCCATCTCCACAAGTTGAACGAACTCTTCCGCACTGTCGCTGACTTCGGCGATCGACTTCAGCCAGTGCATCGAGCGACGATGACATTCCCATTCACCGCCAGGAATGCGATACCACGACGTTGACCGCCCGTGATGCTGACCACCGCATCTGGTTCCGGGAACGCCGTTGTCGCAACCGTATCCGAACTCGATCGCGGAACCGTCTCGGGCGGCGATTGTGAATGCGACCATCGCTCACTCCTTCCCCGTTTGCCGCGTAGATTGCTCCTTCGCCGCTTTCCCACGCTTCTTCCGTTCGACTTCAGCCTCATAACGCTCAAGGCAGACACGATCGCAGTAGACTCGCACCCCATCGTCGCACACGCCACGGTCGTCGTCGGTCATCGCGGCCTTCTCGGGGTCGTCCTCGTGCGGGTAGTTGCCGTCGCACTCGTAACAGATGTCGGCGTCCACCATGTGCTCGCAGTGCCAGCACGCGACACGGTATCCGTACTCTTGCCACTGAACGGGATAAACTTCGCCTTGCGGTTCGTACTGGTCAAACTTCTCGACGTGCCGAACGGCATCCGCATCGCACCCAACTTTGCGACCGGCCGCTTCAGCATCGGCAGCGAAGACGACATCTAGCGTGCGGTCGAACGGGTCCACTTCGTACAGGAACGCTGGCATCATGGCACCTTTTGAGATGGGGCGGTGGGTTGCTCCAAATCGGCAATCCTTCCACGAAGATCGTTGACCTCACGAATCAGCATGAACAGGACGCCAGCAAGGTAGATCACGGCGTAGATGGGGATTTTCGTCTTCCAGGATGTCCACCCGGACGAACGCTCCAACTCCCTCACCCGTTCTTCCAAGGTCTTTTGCGGCGGCATGATTTACTCCGTGGGTCCGTTACCATTCCTTCTCGTAACTCTCCAACGTCTGATACCCGGCGTGCATCCGCTCGATGACCGGGATAATCTCCGGGTCGTTCCCCGACATCGCCCGCTCAATGCACACATCACGAGGCGTATTGACGAGTTTGAAATACACGTCCCACTCGGCGTTTTGCCACTCATCACGACGTTTCCGCTCGACATTCGTGGCGTCCAGAATGACGATGCGATGTCCGGCGAAGAACAGCGATTGGACCATGATCCTCGCCGTCGCCCACACGAGCGGTTCCGCTTGTTTGGCGTATCGCTGACCGTGCATCGCCAGACGGATCGAATCCGGGTTGACGATGGGATATGGCGTGGACCGCGACCACGTCGATTTGCCGCTACGTGGAAGGCCGACGGTTGCGATGAGAATGGGCTTCTCGCTCATCGTGATCTCCTTAGATGACGCCATTCTACGACATTCCCCCGGCAAGTCACGGGGCGACTCGGCCGAATTCGTTGAAGGCAGCGTGAGCGATGGGCCACGACTCCGCGAAGATCGACTCCAGAGCCTTTGCCGCTACTTCGATTTCGTAGAGCGGGTAGCTGACGAATGCGGCGTCTTCATCGTGCGTGCGGAGCGACAAAAACGCCATGATCGCCCTCGGGTTGGCCGTGACGTAGCACGACGAGTAGATGCCGACGGCGAGACAGTCGCGGGCTAGTCCGGGGTCAACGCCCATCGCAAGGTTGTCTTCGTAGCACTTGTAGCTTTCGGCGTATGTCGCCCGCATCCGCGAACAGAATGATCCGTGCTCGATGTCGGGGCGAAACTTTGCATCGCCGTCGCACCAGCTACAACTCTCCTCTCCTCCACCCATTTTCCACTGCTTGCCAGCCCCTTTACACCGTGAGCACTTCGCCCCGTTCGCGGCGTGTTCGTCCAGCGTAATAAACTTCGGTCGCCCCGGCTTCCATCCTTCGACCTTCATCATCGGCCGATCGCGTGGTGGGATGTAGAAGACGGGGTCAAGGGTTTTGTAACGTCCGCTCTCCTCATTGAATGACATCCAGCGATGCCTATGCCATTCTCGCCACACGAAGATCGGAGCGTGAACAAGGAACGTCGCGGCCCCGCACTCGAATGGCGTGCCGTGTCTATGTCGCATCAGGTATCGAATCAAGCCACGCTGAGCGTCGGGCGACTCTTCCGCGTCCACTGCTGGTCCACCCAGAGTCGATACCCGAGCGGCCCGGACGATCGACAAGTCGCCGCCCATCTGCTGAACGCAACGGACGGTGATGTCGCTGATGAACTTCATGAGTCTCCCCCTGTCGTGTTGATGGATTCTACTTCGATTCTTGGCGTGGCGGACAGAGTCGGCAGTTCCAGCAGAACGGGTCTTTGGTTGCTGGATTCACCGCCGAACCACACTTCAGACATTCCGTCGGCGGATACTCGGCAATCGCCCGCTCCCCGTTCAGTTCGGCGTGCTGTTCTGCCATGCCGCGAAGACGATCAAGAAGTCCGGCCGGCGACTCGCCCGTTGCCTGAAAGCCCACTCCGAACGGCTCGTTGTTCAGGAGTGTGGCGGACCACCCGTATCCGGGAGATCGTGGCGAAATCATAATGTGAAGCGTCGGCAGTTGCATGAGACTCCCCCTGTCGGATTGGATGGTGATGGTTTACCGCTGACCCGCCGCCTTGAACTCTTCCCACGCCGCATCAAGTCCAGGATCGTCAAACGCTTCCGGATTCGCTTCCATCGCTTCTTCCAGTCGAATCTCGGAGCACAGGTCGATCAGGTCTTCGGCGAGATGCGGGTACAACTTCAGGTACGTCTCAAGCGTCTCGCGGTCGTGCTTCTCTTCGACGGCGAACTGGTACAAGGCGTCTTCGATGTTCATGACATTCTCCGGTTTGGTGGGGCAACGAAAGGGTAATCGCCGTGAGTCGGGCGAACCGGTAACGGAATCCGGGAATTTTCATCGACACGATTCATTCCTCGGAGTGGTGGGGAGTGGGCGGGGGAATGTTATGGATGACGTGTCCGACGACGCGGAGTGATCGGCAATTTGATCGTCTTCGGTGCAAGGGGCGGACTTTCATCGCAGGTCGTGCTGCCGACAGCGGAATCCCGCGAGATGATGCCACGAAGTTCAACAATCGCCTTCTCGATGAACGGTAGCACCGTTTCGTTCAGTTGACCGCGAACGGAATCGAGCGGAGTGGGCGAAAGGTGTCGAACGCTGTCAAACTCTTCCGACAGCCGAAGAAACTCGCGAAGTGCGGAGCGAAAGTACGTTTCTCGTTCTGATTCTCGCCTTTTCTGTTCTTCTCGATCATCGTTGCGGGATTCCCGCTGAACTTGTCGAATCGCGTCCGCCGCCGTTCGCTCGATGAGCTTCACGACGCGGTGACTTTCCTCCACGGGAAGTCCCATCGTTTCGAGCAAGTAGTGAACGTGTTCGTGGTGGTTCGAGCAGAGCGGCATGACATCGCTCAACTCTTCTGAGCCGACGCGGTCATAAGTGACGTGGTGAAGTTGAAACTTCGGATCGCCGCACAGACAGCACATTTGCGGGCAGTCGCTTTGCTTGTACTTCTCGCGGAACCCAATCCAGTGGTCCGACCGAAGGTACTCATCGTACGAGTCGAACCCGAGTGCTTTCCATCCCATCGCGGACATCACCTCTTTCCTTTGCGACACTTGCCACATTCCGGCGAGTGCGGCGGACATGGGTTCTTGCCACACAATCGACACCGAAAAGCGGGCTGTTTCGGTTTGACGTGGTCGCGTCCCGCTGACACCACCGATTTCAGGAACCGGTGCATCCCCTGTTTGTGAGCCATCGACCGAAGTACGGCGTTCGACTCGGCCACCGTTCGCCAGCGTGACGTGCTATCGTCGATCACGATGTCGGAGTAGTGCTGTCCGCACAGCGTTACCAACTCGTTTTCCCGCTGACCAGACAAGACTTCGTCATCCAATCCCATCGGGTGAACAATGATCGCTTCGGTTTCGCAGAGAAGACACTTCGGGAACTTCCTCAGCCGTTCGGTGGTGATGTCTCTCCACTTCTTCGACTCGAAGTATCCATCAAGAACGACTTGCTGTAGGTCCGTCTTTGGTCCAGCAATCGAGTAGGTTTTGCGTTTGTGTGAAACGCTAGACATACCTTCTCCTAAAAGTTGCCTCAAGACCTAACCGGTGAGTACGCACCGACCCCGTCCGCCATCAAAGGCACGAACGGAGTCGGCACGATCAAAGCTCTTTTGCCTCTGAGCCTGAACGGAGCCGTAACACCGACTGGAGCAGGAAGTACGAGTTCCTCCAGCGTTTCACCGCTGCGTCGCAATGGGCTGACCCGAACCCGTGGGCGTGCGTGGTTGCTACCCCGGCAATGCGAAAACCGACCCGCCTGCCCTTTCGAGCTTCTGATTATGGACGGGAACACAATCACCGTTCGACCGCGAAGTGTCACGACGGGTGGCGTCTTTGCCCAACAGGGGGCTATATCGACGTTGCGAGTTGATCCAGAAGAAGTGCGTCGGGCTTGCCGACTTCCCAGCGGTGCGTTATGATTGCGTTGCCGGGTTCTTCTGGGTATCTCGCTCGGCCGGACCCGGAGAGGTGGTACTCTCGCGGGTTTTTTCATTTCCACAGACTACCGTATCGGAACGGCGAAGACGTGTCAACCTCCGTTCTCACATCACCCGGTTAACCGGCAACATCGTTCGCCTCCTTCAACGCTTCCCTCAGCCCATTCACGCACACGCGGCAGAGATGCCTGTCCGCCTTGACCGCGTTTTCGATCGGCCACAGCGGATGCAGTTCCATCTTCGCCGCCGCGTTCCACGATACGCTCACGTCGCCGTTGTCCTGAGCGGAATTCAAGTCGTCATCGCACAAGTCGCAGGCGTAGGTCACGGTCTTCGCCATCGTCGCATCCCCCTGTTTGTTGACTATCGAATCACCAGCGTCATCCGCGTTCGTTCGCTGCCGTCCTTGTTGACCTCAATGAATCCGTCTCCGTCGGCGAGAAGAACCCGCTCTGGCGTCGATTCCCTGACGTTGATGATCGTTCCGTCCAGCCTGTCGGCTTCTTGACGGAAAACTTCCGAATCCACGCAAACCGGCATCCGTCCGCCGTGTTCGTCGCGGATTTTCTCCAACTGCTTGATGAACTGATTCAGCGTCACAGGATTCTCCTTGTTTCGAGTTCAATCCTCAAAATACACTTCATTCACCGCTTTCCGGTACAGCCGCCCGTAAACCGCGTCCACATGCTCCGTTCCCGGCGTCTGGCACGCTCGAAACGTATGTCCGCCAACACCATCGGAACGGATCGTCAGCCGACACCCGCACTGCTCCGAGAAGGCGAGCACGTCCGCCTCGGTGTAGTATCCGATCCGAAGTCGTTGCAGCGTCAGGAAAAACGCCTTTTCCGCCCGATCGCATCGCCGCAGAGTCTCCGTCACGGGGTCCATCGCGTCGATCATGGCCCCGAGAATCGCCGCTACGGGCTTCCCGTGGCTCATCTCCGCTCGGATCAGGTCGTCGAGCGATCGTGCGGCATCTTGCGACTGGCACGCCGCAATCACGCTCTGAGCGAACGGGGAGAGCGGTGGGGATGGCGAGGCGGCGAAGAGGTTGCGAATCCAGGTCAGCATGGGTCATTCTCCTTCCGTTTGTGGAACCCACTCGGGCAATCCGGCACGTTTCCGGGCGTAGGCAATCGCCGCTCGTGAAAGGGCGGCATGGGCAATCTGACTGCTGGCGTAGACGCGGAAGACATCGTTCCAGACATATCCACCGTCAAGGTAATCCCAGAGGGCTTTCGGCAATTGGAATCGGCCGACAAGTTGGCGTCCGTCCTGACGGCACCACGCCCATTCGTTCGGGAGATCGCGAGACATCGGCTCACGATCCGTGAACTCCACCCGCCAAATCGGACAGCGGGAGAAGAGAGCGGCGGCGATACCATCCGTTCGCCCGGTGCCCTTGCACCAAACGCAACTCGCAGCAAGTTCACCCGATTCTTCGTTCCAGTTGCCCGTGAGTCCGTGGCATTCGATGCAATCGCGGTCGAAGAACAACGAAAACGGC
>Ga0075163_10013934_pt1 | contig 10398 bp, 19 predicted proteins | sample JI1023141ADNA_FD_71478 | JGI IMG/M metagenome (GOLD analysis project Ga0075163, IMG submission 71478) | Wastewater effluent complex algal communities from Wisconsin, to seasonally profile nutrient transformation and Carbon sequestration -... | ecosystem: Engineered > WWTP > Effluent > Algae... | reverse complement strand
TTTTCTACATTACATACTATATATTTATCCCAAATATCATCTGAAGCTAGAAGTAATTCGTCTTGAAAACTTCCAAACCTTAAATGATCTTTCTCTTCCCCATCATCTTCTGGTGGACTATAATTTTTGTATAATAGAGGATTTACAATTAACTTAGCTTTACTCTGATTAATTGCATCATAATCTCTATACTCCTCTTTTTTAATTATTGCCATATTTCATATTTCCTCAATTGTTATTATTAATTTTCTATCATCTATGTGGTCAACATAGACTATATCCCAACTACCTCCTCTGCAATATTGTACACTGTCATTAGGAATTAATCCTATTATATTTTGGCCTTTAGCATGTCTACCAGAAATATGATCTTTAATAGTTTTATACCATAAATAAAAGAAAGCGTTATCGTCATCCCAATTTGGTGTATAATTAGGTTTAGGAGGCTTCCAACATAACTCATATTGTAAAGTAGTAACGTTTTTTCTAATACTTAAGCTACCATAATTAATAGGGACATGAAACTCTAGTTTTATTGTAACAGGAGTTTTAATAGTACTAGTTTTTGGTATATGTTTATCTAAAAAGTCATGCAATTGAGAAGCCATATAGTTTCTAACAGCAAAGTGTATAGAATTAGAATATAATCTATTGTAATTTAACTTCCAATAGTCTGACTTTTTAGATTTACTTGGTTTACCACTTATATTAGGAGGCCTTACTCTTACATGAGTTATAAATTGAGGAATAGTTATTACTAACTTACTCATTTTTTCAAACTTATGATTTTATGCCCACTTCTAACAGTTTCAAGAACTATTTTTTCAGCTTCAGTAATAAACCATTCTGTAGTAAATTCAGTATTTTTTTCTTTATATATAGAATAGAACTTACCTTCTTTTTGTCTTTTTTCACACAGAGATCTTGCTGAAGCTCTTACGTACCTATCTTCAGGACTACATCTAGCTACTGTAAAATCAGCTCCGTTATCTGTAACTTCTGCTCTTACACAAACTCTAGGTACATTTAAATAGAGATGGCCGTTTTTTAAACTCTCACACTCTACAAAAAATCTAGATGTTTTAGCGGCTTCTAGTTTATTTAAAAACTCCTCATTGTATGCATCTTTTATTTCTCTTTCCATTTTTTCATCCACCAAAAAATGCTCTATGGCAGGGCTGTGAAAGAAAAATACTTTATTTTGTTGTTCCATAATTTTTATTTTGTTTTTATGTCTACTCCCAAGAATAAACCTTTTTCATCTTTTATGATATTTTTCATAATACCTTTAAGACGTTGTTCAGAATATACATACTTATAACCAAATCTTATAGCTTTTTTAGTAATAGGTAATACATTACCAATTTTGTCTCTGAGCATATTTGCACTATACATAGAAGCTTTTTCATAAGCAGCTTCAATTAATCTTAATTGAAATTCAGAAAAAATTCCGTCAAATCTTTTAATTATATGTACATCTTTCCATGCTCCTTTAAAAGAGTTTCTATTAAGAATTTCAACTGTCATTAAAGTACCCATAGCACAAGAATAACAACTTCTTTCACTAGAAATAACATCTTCTATATGTTTTTTAGTGTCTTTTCTGTTACTTATACTCTCAATACTGCAATACCCTGTCCCAGCTTTTACATTTTTTAATTTCATTTGAAATAAAACATCCCAAGCTATAGATTTTCTTTTATTTATAGCAGACATTCTACTCCAGCTTTTTGTATTATATGGATTTTTTTCCTCTTTAATTTTCATTTTATTATAGTTTTTAATATTGTTCTTGCAGTAGTTTTATATTTATGGTATAAACTACTATAATCTTTAGTTAGATACCTTATAGGTATTTCTATTTGAGGTAAATTAAACATTTCTGCTAGTTTTTTACCAGCTTCTCTACCCCAATTAATTTCTGAATTGTAATCATTATCATAAAGTATAAATATTTTTTTAAATCTACTTTTCAATACTTCTACAACTTGTTTTTTTGGTAGCCAAGATTCTGACTGTAAACTAACAGCATTGTAACCTGTAGTCTCTTTAATACTCATTACATCTTTTAAAGATTTAGTCCATATTAAAGTTTCTCCAGTTTTATCCATTTGATCCCAGCCTAACCAAACTGCATCTGCTTCTGTTACATCAGATAAGAATTTTAAAGTTTTAGAATAAGGTTGATAAATTTTTAAAGTTACTACACCATCTTTTTCTTCTTTAAAAACATAAGCAAATTCATCAGCTTCAACAATTTGTTCATCAAGAGTATTTGGATTAAAGTAAATAAGGTCTATTGGGTCAACTCTATATTTCTTTAGTGTTTGTAAAGAAATACCAAATTGAGCCCAATATTCCAAATCTTTTGTAGTCCAATTTCTTCTTAAAACTCCTAATTTAAACTTTCTTTTTTGTACAGTGTTAGGTAAAATTATTTTATTACTTGGAGTAATATTTAATCTTCTAATATTCCTGTTTATAAAATCTAATGATGTGGAAAAATCAGTAACACTAGCTTCTTTTTCAATAATAAGAGAGTATAAATTACCACTTTCTTTAGTCCTCATATCTGTCCAATGAATTCTATTATTAGAATCAGCACTTATTAAAAAACTAGGGTTTTCATCTTTCCTTAAAGGACTATGATTTTTACCTAATTTAAGATCGGGATATAAATAAGTTAGTAAATAGGCCTGTCCAAATTTGTTTTCTAATTCCTCATAACTAAAGTCGTATAAGTAATCAAGATACATTTGTTAACCATTTAAAAGTCTTAGGATTTTTACCATAAGCTTGGCCAGAATCTAAAGATTTCCCAATAGTTCTTTCAGTCATTTTATACTCCAATGCAGCTTGTTTTTTAGAAAAGAATTTTTTACCATCTTCTACACATTCTATTATAGGTACTTGGCTTTTTTTAAGCTTTACATATTTTTTAATAGGAAGTAGGTCTGGATTAATAGTGTTTAAACACACTTCAGTTATTTTTCTAAACTCAGGTTCTACAGAAATCCAAGTTTCTAGATTTTTAAATGCCCATAAAGTTGAAGAATGACTTTTTAATTTAAGTTTAAAAGCAATTTTCTCTAACCCTAATTGCAAATGATTTCTAAAAACGTAACTTAAAACTGATATAACTTGCCCATGTTTATTGTTAAAAGTATTATGACTAGTTTTACCTCTTGTTTTTGTTTTAATGTTAATAAAGTCATTATAATTTACTTCAAACATATTACAAACAAATTGAGTTATTGCTACTTCATCCTTAGTATCAAAAAAATAATGAGGTGCTAAAACAAGTCTGGGATTATTGTTTGAAAAAAATAATTGAGCTAATTTAGTTAAATCTGCTTTAAATTCACTTTGTGTTTCTAAAAGTTCTGTTTTCATATTGAGGATTGTTCTTTAAAAGATTTAATATAAAAGAAAAATAGGGTACTATAAGTGTAGTACCCTATTTCTTTATTTGACTATTTATTTTCTGGTTTTGCTATTATGCACTAAATACTAAAAAGGAAGATCATCACCAGCAGCTGCTGTTGCAGTTGTAGTAGTGCTTTCAGTATTAGGAGCAGGTGGTCTGTTCATAAAATCTGAAGCTTCAAAAACTTCAGTACTGCTATTAGCTAAAATACCTTTTTTAAAACCAGTTCTCATAGTTAAATATCTATGAGGTTTATTAGTTTTAGCATATTCTACAAAAGCTCTAACTTGCTTTTCACCAATAGCTACACATGCTTCCATTACCAATGTAAAAGCTTCTTGAGGTGTACTACCCATTGGCATAGTTCCACCTACCATAGCTTCATACAATGCTTTAGCACTTAGCATATTAGCTTTTTCAGCATTTTTAGCTCTTTTTAGAAGATCAGCTTCTAAAGATTGATCAACAACTTTAGGGCTATAGTAAGCTACTTCCAGAGTTTTAACGGCTCCTTTTTCATCTACATTATTAGCATCACTTAAAGTGAGCATATAAAGAGGTAATGGATTACCATTAGGCCCTAGCTCTCCTGTTGTATTTCTTAATTTAGCTGTACAAGTCAATTCTCCTGCTTTTCCTGCATTGAAAATTACTGTTTTTGGGCCATTATCATAGTCTTCCCAATTAAATCCTTCACTGTTACTCATAAATATTTTTGATTTTTAAAATTATATTCTCGTTTTGATTTTTGATTTTAGTTAATTCTTCATTTTCTGTTTCTAGTTCAATAATTTGTTCTGTATTATTTTTTGAAACTTCTGAAATTTTTGAATTTTCTAACATCAAGTCGTTTACTGCATTAGTAAATACTTTAATAATATTATTAGAGCTATCACTAAACTTTTGTGCATTTGTCTTAAAATTAAACAGCGTCTTCATAGTTAACTGTTTTTTCTAATAAAGTACCACCAGTACCAGGTTGTTGAAGTTGTCCTACAATATTCAAAGTAGGAATTGTACCTTCAGTTACTTCTGTACTAAGCTCAATGTGAGCTAGTCTACCAAAATATGTAAGGTTATACTTTTCAGTAAGAGAATCAGCTACTGGTTTATTAATAAAGTAAGCTCCAGCATACTCATTGTTAGTATAAACTGGGAAATAAGTTTTACCATCAGCTTCTTTTACAGTTGTAAGATTACCTACAATACCATCTTTAAAGCTAACACTTACTACAGAATTTTTATCAAGTCCCAACAAGTCTGTGGCCTTAGAATTAAAAAGAATATCTGTAGTTTTTTCTCCCTCTGCTGGAAGAATAATTGTCATTATTGCTTTTTCTTTATAATAATCAATCTTTTTTTTGGGTTCTCTTTTTTCCAAACCCCATTGAATTTCACTCATTTTTTAAATTGTTTTTATGTGTTGTTTATCTGTGTCTATATTACCTATTATTAAATAATCTCTACCTCTTAATTGTTGTCCATACCATTTAAAAGTTAGGCAATTTAATCCCTTGAAAATAATATTTTTACCATTTATTCCTTTTGTATGTAGGTTAATAGTATTTTTTCCAAAGCTTTCAATTACACAACAGTCTAATGACGTAGTTCTGTTATTAGATATTATGATTATATCTCCAATTTTAGGTACATTTCCAAATATATCTCTATACATTATTATCCATTGTAATAATCATCAATTTGTTTATTCACAAATCCTAAATCATTTTTAATATACATATCTTTAAACATGCCTACTGGTGATTTAGCTGGATATTTTCCATCATTGTTAGTAACAAATTCATATTTCATTTTATTTCCAACTCCTTTTTCTACTTTACTGTAAAGAATAATAGTAAATAAGCCTTCTAGAGTGAGGTATTGATCTATCATATTACCTACTGTCTTCATTTTAAGGCCAAATTCTTTATTATCCTCAGTATGCCACATAAAATATACTTTAAGATCAGGTCTTGTGGCTTTAGCTGCATCTATAAGAATTTTAGTATTAACTCCTAGATCTACAAACTTATTATAACCATTTTCTTTAGCTCTACTCATGTATTCAAAGGACATTATAAACTGCCCATCATCTACTACAATGTTTTTAATATTAGGAGCTTTACTTGATATATTCGCTATCAGCTCTGCTATTTTTTTAGCATCTGTAGTTTCTAGATAATTCTTATTTTCAGAATTATACAATTTTCTCCAACCTCTAAATGGAAGATCTTTACCAGCGGTTACATTTATTAAAAATGTTTCTTTTGGATTTAAACCTTCAATTTCTAACTCTGGAATACTTCCCATTGAAGTACTTTTTCCTTCTCCAGATTTTCCTACTATCGCTATTGCACTCATAAATTTTCAACTTCTTTTTCAATTATATTTGCTATTCGTTTAAATGTTATACCACTATCATTAAGTGAGCTTAAACTACTATACATTAATCCGTCTTTGCCTTTATATTTATTAAAACATATACCATCATCAACTCTAAAACCTGCCCATTTTTGAACTTCGAGAGGTAAAAGCAAATTTTTATAATAAAGATTTGTACTTGGTTTTTTCTTTTTTTCTAAATCTTTAGAGTATAATTCACAAAGTATTCCTAAACAACAATACTTTTTCCCATCATGTTCATCAACTTGTCTTAATTTACCCGTACCTTGCTTAAACTCACCAGATCTAAGTGCTTCACACCATAGTTTTGCTATTTGTGGCTTCATTATTTTTTTATATTGTATTTACTATAATCAAATCCAGCTGGATCTCTAGGCAATTCTTCAAAAGTCCCAGCATTAGGATTTACATATAAAGGAAACATTACATTGTCTTCTTCTAATCTGTTTTTTATTAGTTTTAAAGCCACAAAGAATTTTCCTAATCTTTTTACATCATATCTACAACAGTTATCTAAATCTAGTTTAAAAGGATTCATTGTACCTAATACTATATCAGAATCTGCAAATGTATTTCTAGTATCTTTAAAATCTGTTTTCTGAGGGCTTATATCAACACCTTTAAACTTTTGCCTATCTATACTACTTAACCCATCATTAAACTGCTGTAAATGAATAAAACTTATATTAAATAAATTTCTATGAAATACACAATATTCAGAAAACTTATCTATTACTTCCTTAGTTTGAAATCCTCGTTCTTTTTTAAGATAGTATAAGTGATCTGTTATAACTAAATTTACTTCTGTAGGATCATCAGCTATAAATTTATGAGGTTTTTGTTTAAGAACCCCAGCTTCATCAGTATAAGATTCATACATAATCTTACCTCTTTTCTCCATAAAGTCATAAAGTTGTTTATAGACTCCTGTAGGATTCATTGGAGTATAAGACCATTTTATTTTTTTAAATAATTCGTCTATATAATCTATTTCTGATTCTACTAATTCCTGTTGATCTTTAGTTAGCCTGTTAGTGCCTAAACCTTTAATTACTTTAGGAGGAATAATTATTTTATATTTATCATAAATATGAGAAGAGAGCCAGTTACATTTTTTAGTTAGCTCATCAATCTCCCATGAATTATAAAATACATTAAGCTTGATACCTTTAGCTTCTGCATCTTCCATATTATTTCTCACTATAAAATCTACTAATGTAGTTTTATAAGTACCGCTTTCTCCACCAAGTAATAAAATTGTAGATTTTTGAGTACCAAATATATACTCATTAATTCTATTAAAACCATTATTAAGACCCTCATAATCGCCAGATAATCCAGCTTTAACTCTTTCTCTTAATATACTCATCCTACATCATAATTATCAGTAACTGTAGTGTTACTTAATCCATCAACTTCTTCACAGAAATTAGCTAGTTGAGAACTAGCGCCAAATCCATCTTTTTCGTCTTTATAAATAAAATAATGTGCTTTAACTAAGTATTGAAAATTACTTCTAGCACATGAGTTTATATATCTAGTAGTAGCTGATAACACTATATCTTTATCAGCAAATTTTGGATACTCTTCAAAGAAAGCTTTAAGTTTTTTAATTACTTTAGGCTTATCCCCAGCTACTCCTGTTTTTTTGTTTTTAAACTTATCTAAATAAAGATCAACTATTTCTTCTACTAATGCATCTAATGTACTAACTTTACTTTTCTTAAGTTTATTTACTTTGTCTGTAGAAACTAAATATCCTAGCCTAATTAATTTATCCCTATAAGGTTCTATTGGATTTCCTTCAAATGGACTATTTTCAGTTTCAAATTTATTAGCTTCTTCTGTTTTACCTTCTTTTATAAGGTATAAAAACCATTGAAGATCAGGAGATAATTCACTATTTGTATCTATTATATACTTCATTTTAAGTTGTATTTTAATCTATACTGCTTCTTTATCTCTTTTTCAGTTTTAAATTTCTCTCTTAATTCTTTCATTGTTTTAAGAGATATATTGATAAGTGTATTAAACTTATCATTTAACAACAGATCTACTCTTTCTTCAGTATTTTCTTTTATCTTTAATTTACTGAGTACTTCTCTTGCTTTGTTTACTTGATAGGCCTGTGTTTCAAGTACCATCCAGTTTTCTTCTTGATCTGCTTTCTTCATAAATTGTTTTAAATCATTGATTTAATATATTTCATAGTTAATATCATCTTTTAGCATTAAAAAAAATTTTTCAAATTCTTCTATACTTAATTTTATTTCATGATTTTGTTTATTGTTATCTAGATAAGCTGCATTATTTTTTTCTATTCTTATATAAATGTTACGACTTCCAGGACTAAAATACTTATACCCCTCATAATTAAAATTAGTAATATGGTATCCAGGTAAAATCCCTTTATTAGTAAGAGCGTTTTTTATCTTATTAAATTTATCTTCAGATAATAAATCTTCATAGATAACATAAAAATGATTAGTAAATTTCATAATTTTCATAATTTTCATAATTTTCGTGAACTAAAATAAAATCTTCAGGTACAAAAGCCCAGCCTTTAAATCTTACTGTAGAATTTGGAATACTATGCATATGTTCCATTTTAAATCCTAAATATTCATTCATTTTTCCAGCAGATTCCCAGCCTATTGGATTACCTTCATATTCTTTTCTTGCATTAGTCCACAACCCATCTTTGATAAATTCTTCTTTTGTTTTTATTCTAATATATTTCATAGGATATTTCTTTATTTAAATACCTAACTTCAAATTCAGCAAATGTTATACATTCATAATTTTCATTTAAAAACCATTCTTTTCCAGCATAAGACCCATTTTTTATATCTAAATGTGGATTTGCATAACCTGACCTTAATATAGATACATGTTCATATTTACTATAAGTAGTTCTTAATAAATCCATCAGTATATTAAAATGTTCTTCACAATTACATTCTATTGCTATTTTAGTAGGCTTCGTAAATAATTTCTTTTTCTCCATCAGTTTGTTTATTTATTAGTTCTTTATACTGATCAATTGTAATTTGAGTATAACCTTTAGGTACATCTCCGTATTGTAAGACATTATCTTTTACCCAATAGTAAGCTAAATTACCACGTCCAGACCAATACTTTGTATCAAAATTACCTGTTCCTATTTCTTTTATAGGGCCTTTAACGTACCATTTTTCAGGGATTGAATTTTCATTTGTCATTTTTATTATTTTTTAATTAATGTATCCAATAATCACCTATTTCAGATACTGCATCCATAGGAACTTTTTTACATGTTACTTTACCAGCATTTTTCATACACTCTACAGTAAATTTAGATTTATCTTTAGTTTTTTCAATTAAATATGTTTCTACTGTTTCATCGTGTACTATTAATAGCAACCCTTCTTCCAAACTATTATTATTTTTTTCTATCATAATAGCTGCTATTTTCATCATTGTAGAAGCATTAGATTGAATTCTATAATTAAGAGAAGCTCTTTCTAATTTTCCTTTAAATATCATATACTGTTTCCAAATACCAGATAATTCTGGAGATTTGATTTTAAGATCAGCTTTAAATATAGCTTTTTCTTCTTTTGTATAAGTATTATAATTTTCAGGATAATAAGCAGAGGCTCTTTTATGTAAAGCTAACATTTCTTTATAATGTGGAAAAAAGTATCTTTTCTTAGTAAATGGATCAAGTTCTATCCAACCTCTTTGTAATGCCAATTTTTTAGTATCTGCAAAATTCTTTTCTAAACCTGGATAAGCATCCATAAAAGCTCTAAAAAACTTAGTTCCTTCTTCTAAATTTACTCCTAAATCTTGAGAAATAGTAAAATCTGAACCCAATTGTATTATCACATAGGCTCTTTATCCTATGTTTCTGTAATTTTATTTATAGTTACAGTTTAGACTATATCATAACCCTAATTAGGGTTGAGGGGTTTCGTGGTTAGATTATATTCTTATTTCTAAGTTTCACTAACTAGTCGTTCGACCTTCATAAATTATTTAAACTTATGCTTGGTACGGGATTATCCTAGACATAGGACTTTCCCCGTTTATCCCTCTTTTATCATTACTAATTACTTAATAATGCGGCAAATTGATTTCTTTTTCTTTGTAAGCAGTAATTTCCTTACAAATTTTAATTTTTTACCGTAAAGAATTTTAAAAATCATTGCTTTAGCTACATTTCTTTCTTTTTTATGTTTAGAAGGATCACATATCCATTCAGGATCTCCTGTAATAATTTTAAACATGTTAGTAGCTGTCAAACTATGAACATCTTTCTTAAATATTGGATGTCCATGTATAAATAAATCTTGAAGATTTTTAACTTTAGTAACTTCAGCAGCTATTCTAACTTCTTGGGCCGAAAAATCAGTAGATACTAAATTTTTATTATCTTCAGAGATAAACATTTCTCTCCAAACTTTGCCATTCGGAATCTGTTGTAAATTAGGACTAGTGCTACTCATTCTACCTGTATTCATTAATTGAATAAAGTTAGTATGTACTTTACCTGTAATAGGATGTATAAATCTTAGCCATTCTAA
>Ga0075163_10013933_pt1 | contig 10399 bp, 8 predicted proteins | sample JI1023141ADNA_FD_71478 | JGI IMG/M metagenome (GOLD analysis project Ga0075163, IMG submission 71478) | Wastewater effluent complex algal communities from Wisconsin, to seasonally profile nutrient transformation and Carbon sequestration -... | ecosystem: Engineered > WWTP > Effluent > Algae... | reverse complement strand
GGAGGCGGCACCAGTGCGCGCGGCTCGGCCAGCCGGCGGCGGAGCTCCACCTCCTGCTCCGCCGTCGCCCGCTTCATGTGCGTCGACACGTCGATGTCGAGGCCCAGCGCCTCGATCTGGCCCTTCAGCTCACCAAACTTCATGCCGAGATCTTTGGCGATCTCGTACAGATAACGACCCTTGTCCGCGCTCATCACGACCTCCGCTCTGCGCCGAAGAGACCGACCGGGTGTTGTCCATACCGGTCGCGCCAGCCATCGGGCGCGGGAGCATAGCAGAAACCAGGCGAGGGTGCGCTCAGCTGCCCAACTCTTCGGCGAGGATGGAGAGCTCGAGCCACCGTTCTTCCGCCGCGGCCAGGGCGCGCTGGGCGGCCGGGTGGCGCTCCAGGGCACGGGAAAACGCCGCGGTGTCGCCCTGGGCAGCGGGATCGGCGAAGAGCACTTCCAGGGCGGCGAGCTCGGCCTGCAGGCGGGCGACTTCGGCTTCGAGGGTGGTCAACTCCTTCTGTTCTTTGAAGGAAAGCCGCGTCTTGGTCTTGGTGGGGCGTGGCGGCTCGGCCGCCCGCGGCTTCTCGACGCGGGGCCCACCGGCCGTGGCGCCCTGCTTCTCGGCGTCCGACCAGCCGCCGGCATACTCCATGGCACCGCCGGCGCCGTCGAGCACCAGGGTGCTGGTCACCACCCGATCGAGGAAGTCGCGATCGTGGGTGATGAGCACCACCGTGCCGGGGTAGTCGGCCATCAATTCTTCAAGCAAATCGAGGGTTTCCAGATCCAGGTCGTTGGTGGGTTCGTCCAGGATCAAGAGGTTGGCCGGCTTGGCCAGCTCGCGGGCGAAGAGCAGGCGGGCGCGCTCCCCACCGGACAGGCTGCGCACGGGACGGCGCAGATCGCCGCCGTCGAAGTGGAAGTCCTGCAGGTAGCCCGCCACATGGCGCGCCTCGCCATGCACCATCACCTGGTCGCTGCCGGGCACACAGAGCACCTGCTGGAGCGTGGCCTCCAGGTCCAGCGTCTCGCGGCGCTGGTCGAGGTAGAGCACCTCCAGGCCCGTGCCCTGGCGCACCTTGCCGGCGTCGGGGGGCAGCTCGCCGAGCAGCAGACGCACGAGCGTGGTCTTGCCCGCGCCATTGGGGCCCACGATGCCCAGCCGATCGCCGCGCAGCACGGTGAGCGACAGGTGCTTGAGCAGCGTCCGCTCGCCGAAGGTCTTGCTCAGGTTCTCGCACTCCAGCACCACCTTGCCCGAGATGGCCCCGGCCTCCAGGCGCGTGCGGGCGGTGCCCATCGGGCCGCGCAGCTCAGCGCGCTCGCGGCGCAGGTCGTAGAGGCGGCGCAAGCGGCCCATGTTGCGGCTGCGGCGCGCAGTCACGCCCCGATGCAGCCACCGGGCCTCCTCGATCAGCTTCTTGTCGAGGCGGTTGCGGCGGCCTTCTTCTTCGGCGGCCAGCAGCTCGGCCCAGGCGTCGAAGTGGGCGAAGCCGGCATCGCGGCGGTGCAGGTTGCCGCGGTCGAGCCAGAGCATGCCCTTGGCCAGCCGGTTGAGGAACGCCCGGTCGTGGCTCACCAGCAACAGGGCACCGGGAAAGCCCTCCAAGAACCGCTCCAGCCAGGCGATGGCGGGCAGATCGAGGTGGTTGGTGGGCTCATCAAGCAGCAGCACATCGGGCTCGGCCACCAGGGCGCGGGCCAGCGCGGCGCGCCGCAGCTCACCACCGGACAAGCGCTGCGGCTCCGCCTCGCCATCCACACTCAAGCCGTGCAACACCGCATCCACGCGGTGCTCGGGCACCGGATGATCGGGGTGGACGGCCGCTTCCACCCAGGTGCGAACCCGGGAAAAGCCTTGTGGATCGGGTGCTTGGGCCAGGAAGCCCACGCGTACGCCCGAGGCGGCGACCCGCCGGCCCGAGTCGGGCACCACGTCGCCCGCCACCATGCGCAAGAGGGTCGACTTGCCTGCCCCATTGCGGCCGATGAGGCACAGCCGGTCGCCGGGGTGCAGCGACAGGTCCACGTTGTCGAAGAGGGCCGGGCCCCCAAAAGCGGCGCTGACGCCGTGCAGGGTCAAAAGCGGGGTCATGGCACAGGCGTTTAGCCCGCAGCCGGCCCGCTTGACAACCGGCGCGTAACCCGGCGACGCCAGGATCGTAAGTGCGCGGGTCTGGTTCACATCCCCGGTGGTCAGGGGGCGCCCTCGAAGCCGCTCTCCGCCACCGGCCCCAGGAGGATCCCATGTCGTTTTTCAGCCGCAGCAAGCCCCTCACCCTGCCCACCGCCGCCGACGCCCTGCCCGGGCGCAGCACCCCGCTGCCCGCACCGCCCTCCCACGTCGTGCTGGGGCGGTCGCTTCGACCCCCTTATCCACCGGGCGTCGAGCAGGCCGTCTTCGGCCTGGGCTGCTTCTGGGGTGCGGAGCGCAAGTTCTGGCAGATGCCCGGGGTTTACGGCACGGCGGTGGGCTACAGCGGGGGCGTCACCCCCAACCCCACCTACGAAGAGGTCTGCTCGGGGCAGACGGGCCACAACGAGGTGGTCCTGGTGCTGCACGACCCCACCGAGGTCAGCTACGAGGCCCTGTTGCGGGTGTTTTGGGAGAGCCACGATCCCACCCAGGGCATGCGCCAGGGCAACGATCGCGGCACCCAGTATCGCTCGGGCATCTATGTGTTTTCCGAGGCGCAGCGGGTGGCGGCCGAGGCCAGCCGGGCGCTCTACGGCCAGCGCCTGCAGGCCGCGGGGCATGGCGCCATCACCACCGAGGTGGTGGCCGCGGGGCCCTTCTACTTCGCCGAGGTCTATCACCAGCAGTACCTGGCCAAGAATCCGGGTGGCTACTGCGGCCTTGGAGGCACCGGGGTCAGCTGCCCCCTGGGTCTGGCCGCTGCCCTGTGAGCGGGCCCTCCGTCCGCGAACAACGGATGATTCCGCTCACATTGCCGCGATTCGACGAGCCTGCTAACAATATCGACGTGCACACGATCGATCTGGACTGTCGGCTCGTATCGGCCATCGCGGCCGGGGACCGTGAGGCCCTCGGGCAGTTGTATGACCGGCATGCCCCCAGCCTGGTGGCGGTGGGGCTGCGTATCCTGGGCAGTCGGGCCGAGGCGGAGGATTTGGTGCACGATGTCTTGCTGGAGGCCTGGCGACGGGCGGAAACCTACGACCCGGCGCGCGCTTCGGTGAAAGCGTGGCTGATGCTGCGGCTGCGCAGCCGGGCGGTGGATCGCCTGCGCTCGGCCCGGGTCGCCCGGCACGTGCCGGAGGACGACGCGGGCTTGAGCAATCGCGAAGGTCCCGTGCGGGAAGATCCCCTCATGGCGCCCGATCGCGCCCGCGTCGGTGCGCAGCTGGGTGCGTTGCCCGAGTCCCAGCGCGTGGTGGTGGAGCTGACCTACTTCGATGGTCTGACGGCACGAGAAGCCGCAGATCACCTCGGGATCCCCATCGGGACCATCAAGTCGCGCCTCGCCGCCGCCCTCGACAAGCTCCGCCGCCTGCTCAATGTGGGCGAGCGGGCGGAAGGGTAGGGCGCCGTGGACGAGCACATCTTGGTGGAGTACCTCCTCGGGACCCTCGGCCCTGCCGAGCGGGTGGCAGCGGACGCGGCCCTCGCTGGGTCCCCCGCGCTGTGCGCCCAGCTTCGGTTGCTGGCCGACCAGCTCGCCGAGGTGGGGGCAGCGCTGCCGCCCGTGGCGCCCACCCCCAGCCGGCGCAGTGCGCTGCTGGCCGCCGTCGCCCCCCGGCCCAGGCTCGCCGGCCTGGTGGATGCGTTCGCTCGCTTCGTGGATGTCACCCGCGAGGCGGCCGCCCGCCTGCTGGGCACCGTGGACGCGCCTGATCGGTGGAACCCCAGCCCCTGGCCGGGCATTGGCATCTTCCACATCGAGCCCGGTCCGTCGCTGGCCGGGGCCGAAGTGGGGATCGTGCGCATGCGCCCCGGCGCGCACTTTCCGCTGCACAGCCACGATGGGCCCGAGCGCAACCTGGTGCTCCAAGGCGCCCTGGTGACCTCCGACGGCGAGCTGCTGGAGGCGGGGGCGGTCTACGACGGCGGACCCGAGGTGACCCACGCCTTCACGGCGCTGCCAGGGCCCGATCTGATCGTGGTGGCCGTGTTGGAGTGCAACCTGCTCTTCGCCGACGGCACCCGGCACGGGGACCATTGAGCCGCGCCCTGCGTCCCGATGCCCGCTGCCCTTGCGGCACCGGCCGCCCCGCCGCCCGCTGCTGCGCACCCTTCCTCCGCGGGCGTGGCTGGCCGGAGACGGCCGAGGCCCTCATGCGCTCCCGCTACACCGCGTTTGTGTTGGGGCAGTACACCTGGCTGCTGGAGAGCCACGATCCGGCGACCCGGGCGGACTTCGATGCCGAGGACACCCGCCAGTGGAATGCGGGGAACCGCTGGATTTCACTGACCATTTCCGAGGTGGAGGCCGGTGGTCCCGCCGACCAGGAGGGCCGCGTAGCCTTCATCGCCGCCCTCCGACGGGAGGGGGAGGAGCAGCTCTTGGCGGAGGACTCGCACTTTCGCCGACACGCGGGCCGGTGGGTCTACGTGGGCTCGTCCGAGTCGTCGCCCTCGTCGGCGGGATCCACGTCCTGAGTGCCGCCTTCCTGGCGCACCACCCGACCCCGGCGCCGACCCAGCCGCACCCGACTGTCGATGGCCTTCATCGCGCGCCGCAGCACGTGGTACTGGCCCAGCTCGGCCTCACCTTCCGTGGGCACGGCATCATCCGCATAGACCTTCCACCGCAGCGCTGAGCCGGCGTGCAACACGTCGAGGTTGCGGGCATGGATGCCGATCCAGATGCGGCAGGCGTAGATCTCCTGGCTGGGGAAGAGCGGCGTCGGGTGGTAGCGGAAGAAGTGGTAGGCCGCGGGTCGCTGGGTGAGCATCAGGTCGCCGGTGGCCAGGGTGCGCTCCCGGGCGGTGCTGGAGACCAGCATGCGGGGCACCTCCACCTCCACCCCCACATGGCGCGCGAGCTTCAGGCCGCGATTGGCGATAAAGAGCTGAAAACACAGGAAAATGCGCGGGCCGCGTGGGTCCGTTTCGTCCAGCTCCGCTTTGCCGTAGGGCCCCACCCGCGCGACGCCCACCTGCGGGTGGCGCGTGCGCCGCAGGATGTCCTGGATGTGCACATGGCCCATGGGGCGCGACTTGCCGGCGATGCGCAGGTAGTAGCGGTGGTCGCCGGCCATGTGGGGCGCGTCGTCGCTGGCGGGAATGTCGATGACATACACCGCGCACTGGGCGCTGATGCGGGATGTGGGCCGCTCGGCCCGCACCTCAAAGACATTGAAGGCCCGCAGCGCTGGCTCCACCGCGCCGGGGATCACATCCTCCAGCCAGGCCCGAGTGCCACCGCCTTTGAGATCGGTGGGCACCCCGCCGTCGATGTGGCCATTGTCGTCGATGCCGAGAAACAGGCGCCCGCCGGAGGCGTTGGCAAACGCGGAGAGCTGCTTGGAGAGCAACCCAATGAACTGGGAGGAGATCTTGGTGCCCTCGAGCACAAAGCCGCGGCTCTTGAACTCCTGGTAGTCGTACTCCCCCGGCTGGAGGTCCTCGAGCATCTCCTCAGTCCAGCGGAGGGGCTCGCTCACGCGACGCCCAAGGCCGCGAAGTCCAGCACGGTGTGGCTGATGCGACCCGCAAAGAGCGCCAAATCGTCGTCGTCTGGGTGGGTGGCCAGCCGGGTGGGGGGCTGGAAGCGGAAGTGGAAGACCCCGTCTTCATGGGTCTTTTCAAACAATGAGGCGAAGCGGCGCTGGGCCGGCCGCGTGCGCACCATCAGGGCGTCCGCGCTCATGTCGGTGGGGTAGTTGAGGTTGTGCACCACCGGGCTGCCCTCGCGGGCCTGGCCCACCAACCCGGCCGCAAAGGCCGCCGCGTGCTCCGCTGCCGCACGCACGGCGTCGGCGAGGGCGCCCTCCACGCGCCCATGTGCGCCATGGATCTCGGCAAAGCGGTCGCTCGGCAACCGGAACGAGGCGGCCACCGCCGCATGGCCCTGGAGGGCGCCTTCCAGCGCGCCCGCCACCGTGCCCGAGCTCAAGATGAGCGGCAGCGTGGCGTTGAGGCCGAGGTTGATGCCCGACACCACCACCGCGGGCGGCTCGGGCAGCAGGTGGGCGAGGGCGATCTGCACGCAGTCGGCGGGGGTGCCGTGGATGGCAAAGGCCGGGCAGCCCAGGCCGGTATAGGTCTCCACCCGCACGGGCGTGCGGCAGCTCAGCGCGCGGCTGACCCAGCTCTGGGGTCGCGCGGGGGCCGCCACACACAGGGGCCCATGCCGCAGCAGGGCTTCGGCCAGCACGACCAGGAACCAGGACTCGATGCCATCATCATTGGTGAGCAAGAACACGCAGCCACCTGGGTCATGTACGCGGCGGTAGTATCGCGAAACCCCGTGCCGGATGCCATCGCCTTGCGCCCACCTGCTGGGGTGCGCTGCCGCCGTTGACGCCCCACACCACGGGCTGGCACCCTCGCCCCGTGAGCACCCACCCTGATGCCACCGTCCCACCGGGCGGCACCGTCGAAAGCCCATTTCTCCTGGCCCGCCGCTATGCGCTGGATCGCCTTGTGGGCGCTGGCGGGATGGGATCGGTGTATCGCGCGCGGGACATCGAGCTGGATGAGTGGGTGGCCATCAAGCTCCTCCGACCGGAATTGCTCAGTCATTCCGATACCCTGGCGCGTTTTCGCCAGGAGGTGAAGCTGGCCCGTCGGGTCACCCACCCGCATGTCGCCCGCGTCTACGACCTGGGCGAAGATGCCGGCCGGCGCTTCCTCACCATGGAGTTCATCGACGGCGAGAGCCTCGCCGCTCGGCTCCGGCGCGTCGGCCCCCTCGGTGTCCCCTCGACGCTGATGATCGCCCGCGACATCCTCCAAGGGCTGGCCGCCGTGCACGCAGCCGGCGTGGTGCACCGGGACCTCAAGCCGGAGAACGTGCTGGTGACCCCCGAGGCGCGGGTGGTGATCACCGACTTTGGCGTGGCGCGGACGCTGCGCAGCGAGGATGGCCTTGCGCAAACCGGCGGCCTCGTCCTGGGGACGCCCGAGTATATGGCGCCCGAGCAGGTGGAGGGGCAGGAGGAGGTGGACGCGCGGGCGGACCTCTATGCCCTGGGCGCCATGCTCTTCGAGCTGTTGACCGGCAAGCGCGCCTGGGGCGGGCCCACGCCGCTGGCGTCGATGGTGGCCCGCCTGCTGCACCCCCCGCCCGATCCCCGCACGCTGCGCCCCGATCTGCCCGCGCCGGTGGCCGAGCTGGTGGTCCGCCTGCTGGCGCGCGATCGCACCCTCCGGCCGACCAGCGCGCTGGAAACGGTGCGCCTCATCGAGGCGTTGGTGCTCCACGAACCTGGCGCCGTCCCGCTGGCCCCGCCCACGGCGGCCTCCAGCCAGCGCGGGCGCGAGGTCCGCCTCGCCGTATTGCCGGTGCAGCACCTGCTGGGGCCGGAGGACGAGCACCTCTCCGGTGGGCTGACACACGAGCTCATCGACGCGCTGGCGGGCGCGCCGGGCCTGCGCGTGGTGCCCCAAACCGAGCCGGCCTTCGACGCGCGCACCGACCGCCTCGCCTCCGCGCGGGCCGTGGGCCGCGCCCTCAACGTCCACGTGCTGGTGGACGCCTCGCTGGCCGCCGACCTGCCCCGCACACCGTCCGCTGAGGGGCCGCCCGGCTGCCGGCTGACCGTCCGCCTGTTGAGCACCGACGACGGCTTTCAGTTCTGGTCGCGGCGCTACACGGGCACCCGCGGACAGCTGCTGCACCTGGTGACAACGGCCGCGGCCGAAGTGGCGGTGGCGCTGACCGCCGGGCCGCCCCGGCGCTCGGCCCGATCCCTCAGTGATCCCGTGGCCTTGGACCTCTACCTCCAGGCTCGGCGCGCCTACCATGGCTTCTGGCGTGACGCCGTGGAGCGCTCGGTCCAGCTCTTCGACGCCGCCCTGGATCGCGCCCCCGACGATCCCCTGGTGCTGGCCGGTGCGGCCCTGGCCCGAGCGCGCCGCGTGGCCCTGGCCCTGGGCGACGCCGCCGAGCCCGAGCGGGTGCGCGCCATGGCTGAGCGGGCCCTGCAAATCTCGCCCGCGTTGGCCGAGGCCCGCGTGGCGATGGCGACGCTGGAGATGAACCTCGGGGATCCGGTGCTGGCCGCGCGGGAGGTGCGCCGGGCGCTGGACGATGGGCCCGCCCAGGCCGACGCGCACCAGTTGGCGGGGCGCCTGCTGCTGGAGACGGGGCCGCTCACCGAGGCCATCCACGAGCTTGAGGCGGCCATGCGCTTTGAGCCGGGGCTGGCGGCCAGCCGCAGCGACGTGGCCCGGGGTCTGGCGCTGGCCGGTCGCTGGGATGAGGTCTGGGAGCGGCTGGCGACCCCCGAGGCCGACAGCGCGCTGCGCAACGTCTACGAGATCACCCGAGCTCGGCTGGCGCTCTGGTCAGGTAACCGCTTGATTGCACAGGAGATTCTCGACACGGTATCAGGCGGCACCTTCACGATGGTGCCCATCGTGTTGCAGTACGCGGGCCTCGCGCTCACCGGCACCATCGCCCCGGAAGCGCTCACCGATCTGGAGGGCCTGACCCGCCTGCCCAGCGCACCGCCGCGACTCACCAGCTATTTTCAGCAGGTGCGCACCGAGGTGCTGGTGGCGACCGGTCACTTGGACGCGGCCGAAAGCGCCCTGGCCGCCGCGGTCCAGAGCAGCCTCTTCGACCTGATGTGGATGGAGCGCTGTCCGCTGCTGGCGCCCCTGCGTGGGCGGCCTGGGTGGGGCCCGCTGCACGCCACGGTGGCGCGGCGGGCGCTGGAGATTCAGGCGGCCCTGCGGACCTGAGGCCCGGCACCCCAAAGCCGGCGAATCAGGTGCCGTCCGGCGCCGGCACCTCAACCCCCGGACGGCCGTCGCCGCCGCCCTCGATGGCCGGGAACGCCGCCGACGCCCGCGTCTCCAGGCTGGCCAGATCGTGGGCCATGATGCCCGCTTCACTCACCGAGTACAGGCCATCGCCGATGATGATCGAGCGGCGAATGGGGGGCAGCCAGCCGTCCACCAGCGTCGCGTGGCTCACGTGGCCATCGGCCGCGAAGCCGGTCGCAGCATCCACGCGGTAGAGATCCAGCCCGGTGTGTTGCGCTTCGCCATCCCAGCGATCCACCGGCACCAGCACCAGCGACTCCGGCGCCCAGAACGTGAAGGCGTGGTGGTCGTAGAGCGCCTCGCTCCAGCCCTCGCCCAGGTCGGCCTTCTGGGCCAGCGTCGGCGCCGCCAGGTCCTGCACGTTGAACAGGCTCAGCTGCATGCCGGTGATCTGGCCGCCCTCGGTGGCCGCCTGGCCCAGGCCGAGCAAGTGATCCGCGTCGAAGGGGTGCAGGTAGGTGGAGAAGCCCGGCACCTTCAGCTCGCCCACCTGCTGGGGGTGGGTGGGATCGGCCAGGTCGAAGGTGAACAGCGGATCCACCTGGCGGAAGGTCACCATGAAGCCGCGGTCGCCCAGGAAGCGCATGGCGTAGATGCGCTCGCCGGGGGCCAAATCCTGAACGGATCCGGTCACTTCCAGGCCACTGTCGCCGCCGGCGCCCAGCACCCAGAGGTGGTTGGTGGTGCCCTCGGGCCCGTCCTCGGTGGTGCCGATGCGCAGGTGCTGGGCGAACTCGCTCAGCGCAAAGGAGTTGAGGGGCACCCCGAACACGCGCCCGGAACCCCGGTAGATGGCCGGCGCGCTGGCGTCGGCGATGCTCAGCTTGTGGATCTGGGTGGCCTGCCGCTCGGGCTCGGCCACCAGCGGTGAGGCCTGGCTGTCGATGCCCGGCTCCACGGCGACGTCCGTGGGGGCGCCCACCGCCACGTCACCGCCGCCGGCCACCAGCCAGCCCGCGTGGTTCACGGTGGCGAGGTACAGGCTCTCGGTGTTGGCGTAGACCACGCCCGGCGCGCTGACCACGGCCGGATCGGCGCGCACCGCGTCCAGGTGGTTGAGGTCGATGCTGACGATGGCGGTCACGCCGTGGCCGGCCCGCTCGCCGGGGCGCTGGAAGTCCGTGCAGCTCGCGATGGGCCCGCCGGTGCGCACTTCCCCAGTGAGATCAATGCGATAGGGCACCCAGTCCGCCAGCGTGGTGGCCGCCACGGCGGCGCGCCAGGCGCCCTCAACGTCCACCGCCTGGGCGTCGGCGCGGCTCGCCATGCCCGGCGCGGGATCGGTCTGAGCCGGAGGCTCGGTGGGCTCCGACGGGGGGCTGTCCACGGTGGTGCCTCCACCGCTGCCGTCACCGCCCACCGCCACCCCGCCGCCGAAGCCGCCGGGCAGGTCCCACTGAATGCCCCAGGCCCCGTCGAAGTGGACCACCGCGCGCACGGTGCCGCCGGT
>Ga0075163_10013930_pt1 | contig 10401 bp, 18 predicted proteins | sample JI1023141ADNA_FD_71478 | JGI IMG/M metagenome (GOLD analysis project Ga0075163, IMG submission 71478) | Wastewater effluent complex algal communities from Wisconsin, to seasonally profile nutrient transformation and Carbon sequestration -... | ecosystem: Engineered > WWTP > Effluent > Algae... | reverse complement strand
CTCAGTCTAATGTTTTGAGTCAGACATTAATTTAATGTTAATAAAATAGTTTAATTAACATTGACACCCCCTATTAATTAACCCCGTATTAAAGTTTCTTGTGGGAATAATGAACCTTTCCTGCCCGCGTTTCACGTAGACCTGCCCGCATGAGACGCGGACAGGTTCATAATGTAGCCCTTACTATGAGTAATACTTTGAACCTGTCCGCGTCTCATGCGGGCAGGTCTACGTGAAACGCGGGCAGGAAACATATGTAAATTTCACTGCTGAACTTGTTAACCAAAGTTTAATTAATCATTAATAAAGATGCAAGTTCAAATGTTTCTCTAGTCGCTATTTGGCAACAAGAACGATTACAGTGATATGAACCAGGCAGTGATAACCGCGTTCAACGCATCATTCAATATGAACCAGCTCACCCACTCAACTGTTGACGGACGGGGAAAAGAAAACCAAAAGCTTATTGCAGCTTCTCAACTTAGAGCAATGGTTAACTACGTAAACGAACGAGTTGAGTATTTCAAGCTTTACAAAATTGTAAACGACTTTGACAATGCATCTCCACTGTTGATGGATTAACTGACTGAGTTTGGATACAACATGGTGCGCATTCACAATGTCTATCAACGAGCTAAGCTTGCCAAGGATAAAGGTACTTAGGCTAAGTTGGACAAGATGCTGATACCATTTAAAGAGTACAAGGTTCCACGTGGTGTATCTGCTGAAGATGTTGAGGCTATGGACAAGAAAGCAGATGTCGATATATTTGATGCAGCTTATTAACATTGCTTTGCTGCCGGTCGCATAATGCACTCAGAAGATACAAAGGGAATTGACTTTGTGCCATTTGAATAAAGGCACCAAGACATCTACGGAGAATTAGAAAAGGATTGAATAACTGTAAGTTTGTCTATGGTCAGATTCTGCCACACAGAACGCCTATTTGAAGCTGCAATCGTTATTGCTTTCCAAGACTTCTTGTTTACGTCACATGGATGCTTCCCGAGCAAAGTGGCAAAAGAACTTTACCTGACAGAGGAACGCTTTAGTTCTTTTAACTTTGATTCACAGTTCCCAGAGCAACTGATTGTCCATGAGCAAAAGAAAGCTCAAATCGTTACACGCGTGCTTCCAGCACCTTTCCATGCTCCAAAGTTAATCGGGCCTGAACAAACAGTTCCTACAAATGAAATAGAGCCAATGCCTATTAACAAAGATGAAATAGAATACAATGAAAAGGAACACAATAAAAAGCAAGTGAGGTTTACTGAAGAAACAAAGGATACTCCGAAGTCATCGCATAATGTGCTCGCCCCTGTTTTTGGTATACAGCAAAGTGATACGCAAATAGAAGAAGTTGTATGCCAGTTTACAAGAACAAAGAAAGATGTAAAAGTAATTCTTCAAAGCATGACAAAAGAAAAATTCAAATGTAAACAAGCTAAAGACGATGTGGTTCATTACTCTGGGTCGGTTAATTTCCATGATGGAACTTGTCAACCTTTCTTTTTCTTGTCAGCAGCCAGAATCAAAAACCTGTGCGGATTCAAGCTTGAACTTGGTGGAGAAACGTCAAAGAAGATTGCAAATAATCCAGGCAAGATTGTTTCCGTCACGGATGATAGTGTTTCAATCCAGGATAGCGAAGATGATTTCTTAGATTACGACAGGTATGTTCAGTTGATGAAAGGGCATACGAAAACAATCAAAGAGCTGGCACACAGAATGAAAGGGTTCACAGCTGATGATTTAAGAAAGAGTTTTGAGAACTTGGCTGTGGAACTTCACAGAGGTACCGCCTAGGTTATTGCAGGGAACTCAGCAATAGCAGAAAGTATTCGAAACTTTGATGAGAAGATGAATAAGTAGATTACTTCTATCAATTATCTCCCCGAACAAATCCAAGGAATGCTGCAGCAAACTCAAGAAGCTATCATTCAATCTTCGTCAGCTTAATCTGAACAAATGAAGAGTTTTATTGAAAGGTCCAGCGATATTCTTAGTTCATCTGCATCTTCGCAAATGCAGATTGAATATACACCTGCTTAGTTGAGGATCATGTTAGTTGCTGCTGAAGAGAAAGAAAGAAAACAAATTGAAGTCGCAGCAGAAGAAGCAAGAAAGAAAGCTGAAGCTGAAGCAGAAGAAGCAAGAAAGCAAGTTGCAGCTGAATAAGAACGCTAAAGGAAGCGAGATGAGAAGGCACAACGCAAAGCTGAATCAAGGAAAGAAAAACAAAAGCTGCTTGAGAACATTGCCAAGTTGATGGCACAAGCTGAAAAGTTCAGTGAGTCCTCCGAGGATTCAGAATGATGCCGACCGTGCTAGTTGGCAGCAGTTAGTGACCACACTGTTTATGGTAAGTTTGTTTAATAGTCTAGGCTCCATCGATGCAAGTTCGGCATCATCAAAAGGATTAATGAGTTGCAGTACCGCAGTACCTTCCTAAAGGTTAATTGAAGTTAAGTATTCTCGGGGCTACCTTACGGAGTGATTGTTAATTGTTTAGCTTTTAAACTACTTAAACTTCCTTCTTCTTGTCTTGTTAATAGTTAAAGGTTAATCTTTCACTTGGCTGCTTTGATCTGTTCCTTGTGCTGCTCTTCAGCTTCCTTCTTCCACTCTTCAACCTTGGCAATGTCTGCCTGGCTAGGTGCGTCTTCAATATACTCGTGAGGGCTATTCATTCTCAGTCTTGATACCAGCTCAGTGGTCTTGGCAGAGCAATACTTAGCCAGGTAGTCTCCCGTCCTGAACAGAGCATTCACAATCTAGTGAATGTTCAGCTCGTAAGTATTCAGAACCTCATCAAAGCCTTCCATCTCCTCATCAGTGCTCTTTGGCTCCAGAGTCTCCAGTGCTCCTCTAGCTTTCCCATACTCCTCAATGAATTGGTTCATCAAACCTATCAACTCCATCTTCTTTGTTTCCACTTCCCTCAGAGACGACGGGTAAAGGTTCTGCACTTCAATCTTGATAGACTTAACTTGTTAATTCATTTATAAAATATCGCTAGCTACAGTATGTAGTCACTCAAGAAGATCAACGGGTCCAAGTACTGATCCAGCAACTCAATCTCAAGCTTCCTCACTCCGTTGATGCTGTCGACAACCGCGTAGAGCTTCTACTCTCTGATATAAGTCTCCAGTGAACCCAGAGCTCCAGACGAGATGGGAATGTAGTCAAGAATGCTTTCACTGTGCCCGTCCTCATAAGTAATGTTGGTCCTTGTGGAAGTTCTTATGGTAACATACTTGATCCAGTTCATGTTCATCTGCAAGGGACTGTGAAGCGTCGCCGTCCCATGATAAGACAGCTCTGCCTGAGAAGCCACATCGCTAAACTAAAAGCCATAGCTTCCAGGAGTAGCGTTAGCCACAGAGCTCTATGGGAGACCAAGCAGTTGACCCACGCGGGTCTACGCCTTCTCTAGGTTCTCATAGTCTGTAGAGATTAGCATATCAAACTCAATCACCTCCAGGTTGTTGATTCCAGTCAAGAGAAAGTTACCCAGTGAAGTATATCCGCTCCCGCTCACCTGTATTCCCTCAAGCTCAAATGGCACACTGTCGATTCCATTAAAGTCTGTCTTTGTAAGCTTAACCTCAAACTTCCCACTCACCGCGTCAACTCCAAACGTGAACGCAGCCAGCAGCCTTGACAGCACATAGTAGGTTGCATTCTAAAGCTGTGCCCCATTGTTAAAGATAAAGTAGTCCAGCTCCCTGACAAGCCTGTCTGCAAGCTCTGGGCCAGTCTACTGCTGATACGCTAGCTGTTGATTACACAAGGGAAGCCAGATAGGAAAGTTTGCATAGTCAGGAGCAACCAGTCTATAGAGATCACCAGTGAGAGTGTTCACGAAGATGGCCTGTGGGTAGATCCTAATTCGGTCGCTTGCGTAGACGTTTGGAAAGTCATTGCTGAAGAACATGCTCTTAACTTGAATCCTAATATCCTCTCGGTCAATTCCAATCGTCTCAAACACTTTCATCAGCTGTGGCGCGTTAGCTTTGATCCTATTTGATTTCCCGCGTATTCCAATGATCTGACTTTCAGTTTCCTTCTTCATCTAGTCTTGATTCAGATGGCCGCTCTATGACTGAGCTTGCCTCAGCATCTACTAGCTCAGATTGTACATTATAATTATAATGAGACCACTGATTCTTCAAAGCAAACTCTAATCAATAAAGGATCTTGATCCTAAACAAGTAGAAGCAGTGACAGAGGTCAAAGCTAAAGTAGATAAGGTCAAGTCAATTGAGAAACAAGTAAAGAAGTCGAATAGGCCAGCCCAGGTAGATGGTGGACCAGTAGAAGACATGAATCCAAACAAGCTCCTCCCTGTCTCTGGGCTAAAGATTGACTCCAAGGACAAGGACAGACTTCTGCCTCACTTCTCCATGCTCATTGTTGGCAAGCCTGGCTCTGGGAAGACTACAATGATGTAGAAGCTCATAACAGATCCCAAGTTCTACCATGGCAAGTTCCACAAGGTCTATGTGGTTTCTCCTTCGATAGCAAAGCTGGATCTCCCCTTGCCCAGGAACCATCTAATGAACGAGTTTAACATTGAGGTCATCTTTGATAAGATCCTAGAGTGCAACACTGAGCAGGAGAGACTGATCACTGATATCATTAGGGACAAGCTTGCCCAGGTTCACATCAACAAGCAGCTCTTGTAGGATCGGACTCATATGAACACCTCTCTGAATGAAGTCAAGTAGAATATGGTGGCCTATGGTCCCTCATCTTCAGTTGGGCTGACTGACTAGCTTCTCAGGAACAAGTTTAGTCTCAATCCTCATTAGTCCCAGTCTAGGTTCGCCAGCTCGATGCTTGGCCCAGTAACAATGAACAAGCGAGACATGAAGGCCATGGAGAAGATCCCAAACAAGAGAGAAGAGTCTAGGAGGATCAATGCAAAGGTTAACAAGATTGTTTCTCACGCAGATAAGATCCAGAGATAGTTTATGGAAACCCTAAAGAGTCAAGAGCAACTGGAGACCACCCACAAGCACGTCCTCTTTGTCTTTGACGATGTTGTGAGTGATATAAAGACCATGGAGCATGAGCAGAGTCTAACAAAGCTCTTCTACAATCGTAGACACTTGATTGCAAACGGAACTGTGAGCATAATTGTCGTAACTCAAAAGTATACCAACATCCCCCAGAAGATTAGAAGCAACTCTAACTGGATCATCTTGTTCAGGCTGAACCCAGTAGAGTTTGAGTCTGTATGGAAGGATGCAATAGTTCTCTCTCGAGATCACTGGCAAAAGATCCTCGATGAAGTCTTTGGCACAGAAGAAGAAGATATTGCTCTATCAAAGCTGAGCGTCGAGTAGTAGATAACAAAGCGAAGGTACGACAATCTCGGGATATGGGTAGAGTTCAGCAACTTTCTCTTTAAGAACTTTGAAAGACTTTAAATATGATTAATCATAACTCCAGTTCACTCAATAGCTTGTCTGCGGCATCCTTTGCCATCTTCTCTCTCGCATCAATGACTTCTCTTTGAATGTCTTCCATTGGGTCCCAGACTTCACCCTTGGTACCGTTACTAGTGTACTTTAATCTTTACTCTGGAGTTAGCTTGTCACTCGTTTAGACAATCTCAGCTATCCTCTTAGCCAGCGCCTTGCAAAGGGTATCCCCATAGTAAGGAAAGTTTCTTTGATAGTACTCATATGCCTGATCCTCATTCTTAACATTAGCCCATTCCTATTATTTTGTTCTATGCAAATTCAAGTTATCGACTTGGTTAGCACGAGCTGCCATATTCTAAGCAACATTGGCCTTGACCTTACCCACTGAAAACTTTTGTTTACCCTACAAGGGAACTTGGGCAAAACTCATTTATAATAAATAATTACATGGAGAAGGTGATCCCTACGAGCTTAAACTACGCGGACATCAAGCCCGAAGCCATAGAAAACATGGTCAAGCTGATAAGGTTCACTCCCACTGCCAATGTCACTGACTCTCTTCCAAACGATGTCGTCAGGTTCCATCTATAGAGCAACGGTTTCTTTGATCCTTATTCTGCTTATATTTATTTAGACATAGACTTTGTTCCATCAAATTTTACACTCACCGTACTTGCCTAAACTGCGGCCGCCGAGCGAAACAGGGGAGAACCAGAGATGTTTTAACACATATCTGGGAAGTTTCTTGACAGGAGTGCACATTCGTTTATCTAAAGACTAATCATAAGATCACAAGGAACTGAACTAGAGAGGATAGAGTAGTACGATGTCATGGCGGCAATGATCAATGACATGATTTACTCGGCAGAGCAAAAGCAACTTCATCACTATGAAGGGTATCCTGCTGCCAGTATATACGTTGGTGGAGATGCAATGGGTTACTCTCAAAATGGACTGTTGTTCAACTGCGGAGACGTTGGTCTTTATTGCAGGAGTGTTATTGGGACTTTGGACCCGGCAGCCCATCCAGAGTTTATATATAGCCCATATGCTGCAGTGCCAACTCTGGCATAAAACGGATCTATACGTCCTGGTGGATTTGGATATAATGGTGCCGCAAACCCCAACACCGTTGTTGTGCTGGTTGATCAAGACGGAGTAAGTGGAACTCTTGAACTTGCGACTGCAGCCGGCAACGCTCTAGCCGCAATAGTAGTACCTGCTTCCTCTATTAGAAGAACATTTTGCATACCAATATACTCTGGTTTGATTGGAGTCATGATGCCTGATAAGAAGCTTATTCCTCTGTCATTGCTTCCACTTGAAGTAGAGTTTGCATTAAACCCTCACGCAATCTACACAACTCACTCCTCTATCACCAGGGATTACAAGGTCAAGAAGTTTGAGATCTTTGCCCATATGCTATTCTTTGAATAAGAGGTTCACAGATCTCTTGAACAAGTTGTTGCTCAACAAGGCATCTTTATTCATTTCAATACATTCTACTTAGCTCCAATTACTGTAAACTCTGGAGGTGCTGGTACTACAATCAATTCTTATGCTTCCATCAACGTTCACTTCAAGAGTATAAACGCGGTTCACTGGGTATTCTTATACTCTGGCTTTGAGAATAACCCAAATCAACGTAAACTAAATTTTGTTACTCACAGACTCAAATAGATGTAGATTAGAAACGGTACTGAATTGATTCCCAGTGAGCCAATCCGCGGGGATATGGGAAAAGGAATGAGAGGCGAACATGTTCCCTTTTTAATTGAGACTTACAAAGGTTGGAACAAGATGCACGATCCAACCACGGACGGGGCACTGACTGCATTAAATTACTGTGGCGACGATTTAGAAGTTCAAGCATAGTTTGATGGCGCATATGGAGACAAATTTCTTGCCATCAAGTAATCAGTAGTAGGGAGAACTCAATACGCCATATCAATGGAGGGAGAAGAGCTAGGCAAAGACAGAAGCACAATCACGGGTCGCAAAGGTCTGGTCCCATTTGACATAAACCTGGAGGGGTCAAAGGCGCACGACAACGCCAGCTACATTGTACCCTTTGTCAGAGCAGACATGGTAGTGTTTGTGAGGCCAGACTTGGTCGTGACGACCCTGGGAAGATGATATTAACAATTCAAATTTAATTTACTTGATTCTCAACCGGTTAGTCTGGGACTTTGGCTCTAACCATTCCATGGGGCCCGTTTATCCCCCCAGTCGCCATCATCCTCTCGTAAGCTTATCGTTATGCATTCACAAAATGATCTCCCAGCCCTCCTGACACCCCCACTTGTGCAAAGTACTTTCCATCTGGATCTGCCAGCTTGCCAAGATGATTAAATGTGTGCTTGAACACACCTACTCCTGCCCCGATCGCGCCTTATATTGCCTTGTTATAAACTCTGCCGTCTTCTTTGTTATTATCAAATGGGTTCATTGCTTTATAGAGGTAAGGTGCAGCTTTCCTCGTAAGTGCTCTCAGCCCTTTGCCTAATAGGTAGCCTCCACCAGCCTTCAAGAGTGAACCTCCAAGCCCCATCAAAAAGTTCATGCCTATAATTAATTACAATGGCAAACCAAGGAAGAGGACAAGCAGCGCCCCCAGCACCTCCGCGAATGAATGCTATGGGAATTATACGAAGAGATCTCGTACAACAAGTGGATCCAAATAGAAACCCTAATTTTGTGTTTGGACCAAACATACTAAACAATGGCTAGTTTCAAGGAATGGCTTAACCAGATCCAGAAGAGCTTGGCAGGATACAGAAAGAGTTTGAGAAGCAACTCAATCTACAGAACGCGATCCTTGGAAGATAACACGGAGCACAGCACGTCACTGCGAATGCTTATGGCCGTCAAGACTTGCAATAGGCAAACATGCTCAACACCAGAGTCAATAATGGTCTCACTGACATTGTGCCAACTCCAGTGGGTCTTGGACCTGAGCCCTTCTTCATCTCCAACATCTCATAGGAACTACAAATGAATGGAGAGCAACTGAGACAGATGGCCATGTAGATTCCACCAAGCCAGCAGTCTGCGATACTGGGGAGAGAGAGGATGTTCTACTAGGGAGTATAGAATGACTTTGCGGGCAACTACCTACACATTTACAATCAGAGACAGAGAGAGAACGACATGTACGCCTTTGTTTGATTCAGTTTATAATTTTAAATTAACATTGCTTATGACCGAGTAGATTCAAGTCGACGATATTGCCGAAGAGCAACCCGCAGCACAGGTTGAACAAGTGCAAGAACCTGCTGCCAAGGAGCAAGTTGAAACAGAACAAGCTACGGGGAACACTGCCAAGAAGACGGGAAAGTTGTCAAAGAGAGATTAGAAGTTGCTAGAATAGATTGAAAGACTAAAGCAAAGACAACAAGCAATGGAGATCAAGCACAAGATTAGAGAGGAAAAGGAAACCCACGCCAAGATCAAGAAGGCCATCAGGAAGGAGAGACCCACAGGACTATTTCCTAGTTTTAAGCAGGGTTTGTCTAACCCTTATCACGAGAGGGACGAGCCAATCTCACATTAGTTTTTCAATGAGCTCAAGGCAAGGACACTGAAGCTTATCGAGGCCAAGTGATTAGTTATTTAATACTTTGTAATTTTAAATGGATACGGGACCACCGGTAGCGGCAGAGTAGGAGGCGTCAAGCAAGTTCTGGGGGGACTAAAGAGGGGATATGAGCGAGGGCATCAAGAGCTGGAGAGACAATGACTTTTTGACTGACATTTCTCGCCACATACCAATGGCCAGCATTGTGCCAGGGCTGATCCGTAGAGTGGGCGGCAATTACAGTTAGTAAGAAAATGGTTTTATCACTGATGATCAACCAATGATGAACGACGAGCGTAAGCCAATAACCCTGAATGAGCAAAGGAGAAGACTCTTGGTGGGACAAGGAGGGAGGCTGAACGCTTTTGCGCAGACGGCTCTAGGGATAGCTTAGGCAAGTCCACTGGGAGATTAACTATTGAAACAGTATGGATAGGGGAATATGAGCGACCAGGCAAGGAACGACGTGATGGCTCGGGTGCTAATGCAGGACGCGTTTGTCAATAACCTGATTCCAAACATTGCCGATGGCGTAAGACAAGGTTTGATTCCCCGAGCACCACCAGGACCTCAAGCTGCTGCCCCAGGACCTCAAGCTGCTGGCCCAAGACCCCAAGCTCCTCCTCAACGCCAAAATGCAATGCATAACGCCGGACTGGGCAACAGACAACCGATGTTTGGGCCAAGACCCAGGCCACCGCAAATGGGAGGACCGGGATAGATCTGAGTTATAAGTTATTAATGGGTTCTTTATGTTGTTCGGATAGAGATGCTGAGATGGGGATGAGTATTCCCGTGGGTTCGCGTAAGCTTAACTTGCGTATAGACAACATGATAAACTCTCCGGTTCACACACCGCGCTCGAATCACAGTGTGCATCCGCCGCCTCCTTGCGCGACGTGCATGTACTTTCGGAAGAAGGCGCAGAGCGGATTGAGGAGCATAGACGAGCACGTGGGTAATGGAGACGCGCAATCGACTCATTCACAGCAGAGCAAGTTCCTAAAGAGTCCACATGGCTCACAGCTAAGCCGAAGACGCAAGCAGACAAACTCACGGGAGGACACACTGGAAGACTTTACTACTAAAGCTTAATCATGATCACCACATCTTTGAGTCTCCAATCACTTGGCTCATTGCGTACTCTAGTCTTGCGACCTTTTCAATCAAAGCGTCGATCAGCTACAGCTGTAGTCCCTTTACATTGAGAACCTTGCGATCGTATGCAAGTCCAGTCTACTTATTCACGTCTGGGACCGTTGTGCAAAGCTTTGGGTAGCTAGCCTGTACATCCTCCCAGATCCATCCCTCTTTCATCTCTTGTGTGTCCATGTAGGTCTCGCTCTTACCGAGAGCTCTGCAAAAGTCTCTAGTGAATTTGTAATTGACTAG
>Ga0075163_10013928_pt1 | contig 10402 bp, 14 predicted proteins | sample JI1023141ADNA_FD_71478 | JGI IMG/M metagenome (GOLD analysis project Ga0075163, IMG submission 71478) | Wastewater effluent complex algal communities from Wisconsin, to seasonally profile nutrient transformation and Carbon sequestration -... | ecosystem: Engineered > WWTP > Effluent > Algae... | reverse complement strand
CAAGCTGTACGTGGTGGACGAGTGGGCGCCGGCGCAGGCCACCGACGCCGGCCTGTCCCTCGCGTTCCGTGGCTGGCTCGAGCGCCGGCAGCCGGACGCCTGGCGCACCCCCGACTGGGTGTACCTCGACCCCGCGGCCGCGTCCTTCCGGCTGCAGCTGTTCACCGATGGGCTGCGCAACGTCGCACCAGCTGACAACGCCGTGCTGCCCGGCATCCGCACCGTGGGCAGCCTGCTGGCCACCGACCGGCTGCTGGTGTCCGACGCCTGCCCGCTGCTCATCAAATACCTGCCCGGCTACAGCTGGGACCCCAAGGCCACCAAGAAAGGCCAGGACGAGGTGCTCAAGGTGGACGACCACGAGGTGGACGCCCTCCGCTACGCTGTCCACAGCAGCCGCGCGTACTGGCGCAACACGGTGCCACTGACCGCGGCAGCTGTGGGAGCGCCTGGCGCTGACGAGCTGCCCGACGCGGCATGATAGGCCGCATGCTGACCAGGAGGACCCATGCCGCTGCCCGTTAGCACCCCCGGCCTGACCTGGCCGCCGCCGCAGCTGGCCGCCGTCACCCCGCAGCTCGAGGAGTGGTCTGCGTGGTACTCCGGCGACACGCAAGCCTTGCGCGGCCACTACCAGGGCGCCAGGGCTGCCCGGACCGTGCGGCCGTCACAGATGGCCGGCGGCATCGTGGGCGCCGTCTCCCGCATGTTCTGGGGCTCCCCGCCGGCGCAGGGCCAGCAGGACACCAAGCTGCACGTGCCCGTCGCGTCCGATATCGCCACGGCGTCCGCTGACCTACTGTTCGCTGAGGACGTGGCGATCACCTACGACCTGGGCGACGGCGCCACCAAGGCCGCGCAGGCCCGGCTGGACGAGATTCTGGACGCGAACAACTGGGCCAGCCTGCTGCTCGAGGCCGCCGAGGTGGCGGCCGCCCTGGGCGGCGTGTACCTGCGCTGCACGTGGGACACCGCCATCGACGCCGGCCGGCCGATCCTGTCCGCTGTGCACGCCGACGCCGCGGTGCCCGAGTTCGCCTATGGCCGGCTCCGCGCCGTGACGTTCTGGCGTGAGGTGAAGCGCGTCGGCTCGCAGGTGTGGCGGCACCTCGAGCGCCACGAGCCTGGCCTGATCCAACACGGCCTCTACGTCGGCACCGACAACTACCTGGGCGACCCGCGGCCGCTGGCCGACCACCCCGACACCGCCGGCATCACCCTGCCGCGTGAGGACGGAATCCCCACCGGATACCCCGGCCTGTCCGCCGTCTACCTGCCGAACATGCGCCCCAATCGGCTGTGGCGCAACCTGCCACAGGCCGCCAGCCTGGGCCGCTCCGACCTCGCCGGCATTGAGGGCCAGATGGACGCCCTAGACGAGACGCTCACCAGTTGGATGCGTGACGTGCGGCTGGGCAAGGCCCGGCTGCTGGTGCCCGAGTACATGCTGAGCAACGCCGGCCCCGGCTCGGCCAACACGTGGAACATCGACCAGGAGGTGTTTCAGCTGCTCAACTCCCCGCCCACCAGTGACGGCACGTTCGCGCAGCAGATCAGCCCGCAGCAGTTCGCCATCCGCCACGCCGAACACTCGCAGACGATGCAGCAGATGCTCGGAATCATCTTCCGCGGCGCCGGCTACAGCGCCTCCACGTTCGGCCTCGCCGATGCCGAGGGCGCGCAGCAGACCGCCACCGAGGTGTCCGCCCGTGAGCGACGCTCAACCACCACCCGGGAGAAGAAAACGCGCTACTGGGTGGACGGCCTCCGCGAGTTCCTGGTGGCCGTCGCAGCCATCGACAAGCAGCAGTTCCGCGGGCAGATTCCGCTGGACGCCGTGCCGCGTATCGAGTTCGCGCCGAGCTCCGCGCCGACGCCCGAGCAGCTCGCGGCCACCGTGCAGCTGCTCAACGCCGCCGAGGCCGTCTCCACCGACACCAAGGTGCGCATGCTTCACCCCGACTGGGAGGAGAGCGACATAGGCCAGGAGGTGGCCAAGATTCTCGAGGAGCGCGCGGCCAGCATGCCGGCCGACCCGTTCGCCATCCCGCCCGGCGCCGAGGGTGGCGGCGACCCCGAGGCCGACGACGAGTTCACCCCCGACCAGCCGCCGGCGCAGGAGTAGGCCGTGCCGTTCTCCCCGGACCTGGCCGAGGACCTGGCCGGCCCGGTGGTGGAGGTGTACGCCGAGGCCGAGCGGCTACTGCTCGCCCGCATCGCCCGGCACATCGGTGAGGGCCTCGACGCGCCCGGCTGGGCCGAGCGCAAGCTGCTCGAGGTGCAGCTGCTGCAGCGATACGCCGCGGCCGAGCTGGTGGGCGCCAACGCCGTGGCCACCGCCCACCTGGCCGTGGGCGTCGCCAAGGCATGGAATCGCGGCAGCGCCATCGCTGAGGCCGACATAGCGCGGTCCGTCATCGGCGGCCTGCGCGCAGCTGTGCCGCTGCAGCCGTCGCTCGAGGCCATCACACAAGAGGGCGTCGGCAGCCTGCAGAAGCTGCACCAGCGGACGCTGCGCGCCGTCCCTGACGCATACCGCGAGGTGGTGGCCAAGGTGGCGCCGCAGGTGCTCACCGGCCTATATACGCAGCGTGACGCCGCGCAGCACGCCCTCGACCAGCTGGCCGCCCGCGGCCTGACCGGCTTCACCGACGCAGCCGGCCGCAACTGGGCGCTGGACACGTACGCAGAAATGGCCACCAGGACGGCGTGCACCAGGGCCGCGGTGGACGGCCACATGGCCCGGCTCGCCGGCCGCGGATTCCACCTCATCATGGTGGAGGACATACCGCAGGAATGCGCGGTCTGCCGGCCGTTCGAGGGCCGCGTGCTGTCCATCGGACCAGGCCCGGACCCTGAGCAGGCCGAGGTGCTGTGCAGCCTTGACGAGGCCCGCGCCCGCGGCCTGTTCCATCCGGGCTGCAGGCATGCCACCGCCCTCTACCAGGACGGCATCACCCGGCTGCCGCAGCACACCGCCGACCCTGTTGGGGATGCGGCCCGGCAGAAGCTGCGCTACCTCGAGCGGCGCGTGCGCGCGGCCAAGCGCCGCGAGGCCGTGGCCCTCGACCCTGCCGCGGCCAAGCGAGCCCGTGCGGACGTGCGACGGGAGCAGGCCCGCATCCGCGACCACGTGGCCACGACGCCGGCGAAACGGCAGCCGCACCGCGAGCAGCTGCGGCAGGCCAAGCCTGTGCAGGGTGATCCGTTCGCCCGCGACAGCGACGAGGACCTGCAGAACAAGCTCATGGCCGAGTTCGCCAAAGACGCGCCCGACGAGAAGCTGGTGGAGCGCATCAGCGTGCAGATGGACCTCCGCGAGAAGTACGCCGGCACCGACCTGTCCGAGCACTACCGCCGCCGCAACACCGTGCTGGACGACGATTTCGCCGGCCAGTCCGATGAGGAGATAGGCGAGCTCATCGAGCAGGCCATAGCCTCCGGTGATCCCGAGGCCGCCTACTTCGTCAATGAGGCCCACAAGGAGCTCGCCGCCCGCACGTACGCCGGCAAGAACGTGCACCGTGCCGTGGTGAAGCGCCCGACGCCGCGCGGCGAGTCCAAGGCCGCCAAGCTGCGCAGGGTCCGCGACGACTACGACCTGTACCTGCAGCACATGCGGACCGAGCTCGAGAACGCGACCAACGGCAACCTGATCCGGCGCGACCGGCTGGCCGAGTGGCGCGAGAAGCACGGCGGCCGCAGTGAGCTCACGATGATGCTCGAGGGCGACCCGCGTACAGCGTTCGCCTACGCGTCGCAGGAGGTCCGCGACTTCTTCGAGACGCACGACCGGCTGACGTTCGCAGAGTTCGCGGTGCAGGCCGGCGTGCAGGACGCCGCGCTCGAGGAGAGGGCGGCGCGTGCAGCTCGAGCTCGGCTGGACGCTATGCGCCGCGCTGAGTCTCGCCGGCGCTAGACCAGCCACCTATCGAGCTCGGCCCGGTACAGCTGCGCGCAATCCTCGCAGCTGGGCGTGGCCAGGGCCAGGTTGAGCGGCGCGGTCCAATCGGGCACCGTGCCCACGGCCGGCCGGTGGCAGCGCCGGCTTGAGCCGTACGCTACCGGCAGCTTGCACTCCCGTGGCAGCTGCTCCACCTCGAGGTCGAATAGCTCGCCCTGCGCCGGCGTCATGCCGGCACCTCGACCGAGGCGTGCGTGCCCTTGCTGTGGCCGCAGATGCAGGTGGGGTACGCCGGATTGGTTGAGAGCGTCACGGACCGCGAGAACGCCTGGCAGCGGCACCGGGTGAGGACCCGCTTACGGCCAGGGCCCGGCGACCAGCTACCGACGCCGCCGCACTTGCCCACGCGCTCGAGCTTCGGCGCAGGCTTGCCCGCGCCGGCCATCACGCGCCCACGTTCTGGGCGCCGGCGGCCACCACGGCGTCGCGGAAGCTGAGCGGCAGCCACGGCCGCGCCGTGCTGTGGTAGGCGCATGCCTGCTCGGCCACCTGGCAGTCGCGGCAGCTGAGCGGGTGGTATCCGCCGTTGCGGGTGCGGGACACCACGCGGGTGCGGTCGGACACCTCCGTTACGGCCTGGTCGCCGGAGAGGACGAGGAGGGCGGTGCCGCCGCTGTTGGTGCGTAGGGCGATCTTGCGGGCCATGGTCGTGCCTTTCAGTGAGTGGAGGTGAGCTCGGCGTGCCGAGCGGTCCTGTGTCATAGCCCTATCGTATAGCAGCCATGCCATAGGCGCAAGTGCCTACCTGGCACAGTCTGAGCCCTGCGATACCCTGGCCAGACCTACAGCCAGGCACCGTCCGAGGAGGACACATGCAGCACGCTCAACCCATTGGCCGCCGCCACCCCCTAACTGGGGAGGAGCTGCAGCCTCTCGGCACCATCCGCGGCCGCACCATATGGCCGATCATGGGCGGCAGCTCGGCTGTCCCGGAAGCCCCGCCCGCTGGCGCCCCTGCAGTGCCGCCTGCGCAGCCCGCGCCACAGCCGCCGGCAACACCGGCCACCACCCCGCCCGTGACGCCCACAGCGCCACAGCCGCCCGCGCAGCCCGCCGGTGAGGTGAAGCTGACCGAGGCCGACACCGCGGCCAGCCTCGAGCAGAAGTACACGCCAGCCGAACTGGCCGCGTACGCCGTCCGGCTCCGCGACGAGGCCAAGCGTGGCCGCACCGAAGCTAAGGCCACCGCGGCCGAGACCGCCCGCACTGAACTGGTGCAGCAACTCGCTCGCGAGGCCGGCCTGCTCCCGGCCGATGGCGGCAAGGTGACGCCCGAGCAGCTCACCACGCAGCTGCAGGACTCCCGCACCGAGACCGCCACCGCCAAGGCGACCGCCCGCGACGCCCTGGTGCAGCTGGCGCTGTACGAGACCGCCGACAAGCACGGCGCCACCCCTGGGCAGCTGCTGTCCCTCGTGGTGCTGCGCGACACGGCCGGCCTCGACCCCGAGGCGTCGGACTTCCGAGATAAGGTGATCGCAGCAGCGCAGGCCGCTGCAGAGGCGAATCCCGTTCTCAAGTCCGCGCCGGCCGCGGCGAGGAGCGGGGCAGAGTTCACCGGCCGGCCCGGGGCACCTCAGACGCCGAGCAATCTCGAGGAAGCCATCGCCGCCAAAATGGGCGGCTAACCCGAACGGAGAACACCCCCATGCCGGTTACCCTGGCGCAGGCCAAGCTCAACGTCACTGATGCGGTGGACCTGCAGATCATTGACGAGTTCACCAAGAGCTCCGACGTGCTCAACCGCCTGACGTTCGATCAGGCCGTGAGCAGTGCCGGCAACGGCGCGACCCTGACCTACTCCTACATGCGGCAGCTGACGCAGCGCGCCGCCGCGTTCCGCGCGATCAACTCCGAGTACACCCCGACCGAGGCCACCAAGGTCCGCGCGTCCGTGGACCTCAAGCCACTGGGCGGCGCCTTCCAGATCGACCGCGTGCTGGACGCCGTGGGCCAGGCCGCCGAGACCGCGTTCCAGATGCGGGAGCTGCTCAAGGCCACGTCGGCGCGGTTCAATGACGCGTTCTTCAACGGCGATTCCGCCGGCGGTGGCGACGCCGCCAACGGTTTCGACGGCCTCAACAAGATCCTTGCGGGCACCTCGACCGAGTACCTGCCGTTGGCCAACGGCGCCACCTCCGGTTACCGCGACTGGTCCGGCGTGACCGACAAGGCCAAGGCCATCGCGGAGATCGAGGCGCTGGACGAGTGGCTGTCGCTGCTCGACGGCACCCCGGACGTGATCTACGCCGGCAAGCTGGCACGGTCCCGGTTCAAGCGGCTGGCCATGTGGGCCGACCAGTACGAGAAGGCCGAGGATGCGTTCGGCCGCGGTATCTGGACGTACAACGGCATTCCGGTGGTGGACCCCGGCCAGATCAGCGGCGCCAACACCGACGTGCTGCCGCTGGCCACCCGCGACACCGACGCCGGCGGCCCCGGCGGCAACATCACGAACCTGGCCGACCTGTACGCGGTCCGGTTCGGCCTCGACGGTGTGCACGGTGTCGCCATGGCCGGCCAGCCGCTGACCCGCAACTGGCTGCCGGACTTCTCCACCGCCGGCGCGGTCAAGACCGGTGAGGCCGAGATGACGCCCGTCGCGGTGGTGCTCAAGAAGACCAAGGCCGCCGGCGTGTTCCGCAACATCAAGGTGCGCTGACGCGCTCACCTCGCCCGTGCCAGCTCGGCCCTCGCAGGAGGGCCGAGCTGGCGCCCGAGACACACACTCACGAGGAGCAGCTGTGAAGATTCACGCACCCAACCCGCACTACACCGGCACCGACCTGTACGGCACCGAGACCGTGCTGGACTTCCACGACGGCGTGGCCGAGTATGCCGGCGACCTGCCGCCCGGCGTCAAGGCCTACCTGCACAGCGCCGGCTACGGTGTCGGCCGCAAGCCCAAGGCCGCCGAGCCTGAGGTGCTCGAGGTGCCGGACCCGCGCGACGGCACCGAGGTGCAGCTGGGCAACTCGCTGCGCGACGCCGCGGTGGACCCGCGGCCCGGTGACTTCCTGGCGCCGATCAACGCCGGCAAGGAAGGGCCCGAGGGCAACCCCCACGGCACCAACGTGGTGGCGCCCGAGTTGCACGCGGGCACCACCGGCGCGGTGGCGCTCGGCCGGCAGCTCGACGCCGGCGAGCCGAAGGGTGGCGCCAAGCGTGAGGAGTGGGTCGAGTTCGCCCGCTCTCAGGGCGCGCCTGAGACTGAGCTGGGCGAGCTTGGCACCGAGGGCGCCCTGTCGCGTGACGACCTCCGGGCCAAGTACGGCAGCTGACCATGCCGCGCGTGTACGCGACACAGCAGGAGTACCGCGACTGGTCCGGCGACCAGTCCGCGGTGCTGTCTGCGCGTGACCTGGCCCGCGCGTCCCGCGTGGTGACCGAGGCCACCTCCGGCGCCGTGTACGAGCTGGACGTGGCCGGCATGCCCACCGGGCTGGTGCTCGAGGCCATGCGTGACGCCACCCTCGAGGTGCTCGACGCCCGAGCCGTCACCACCGCCGCCGGCCCGCTCGGCAACGTGGAGGAAGCCACCATCGGCTCGGTTCGGTTCAAGCTCACGGCCGGCACTGAGCAGGCACCTGTCACCGGCCTACCGGTGGAGGCGCACCGCGTGCTGGCCGAGGCCGGCCTGGTCGGCCAGCCGGTGATCGTGTATGGCTGAGCTGCCGCTGGGCCTGCTGCCGCACCTGGTGGTGGTCGAACCGTACGCCGGCGAGGGCGGCTACGACGGCGCCACGTACGGGCCCAAGTCTGCGCCCGTGCCATGCTTCCGTGACGGCCGCGTGGAGCTCACCGGCGACGGCCAGCTGGTGGACCCGGTGACGATCTACTGCCAGCGGCAGCACGCCGGCAAGTTCGCGCCGCAGTCCCGCGTCACCTGGACCGACGACGGCGGCGACGTGACCGCGTACGTGCAGGTGCGGCAGGTGCGCTCCGATGGCGGCCTGGGCGCCTGGCAGCACCTCGAGGTGGTGGTGAGGTGACCGACGCCTATTGGGAGCTCAAGCTGGACGACGGCCGCGTGGAGGCCCAGCTGGCCACCATGTCCGACGAGGCCGCCGAGCTCATCGCTGAGCACGTGCTGGACGTGTCCAACCGGCACGTGCCGCACGAGCTGGGCGACCTCGAGCGATCCGGCCGCGTCGGCCCCGGCGAGGGCGAGGGAGAGCGGACGATCTACTACGACACCCCGTACGCCGTCGTGCAGCACGAGGACCTGACCCTGCAGCACGACGCCGGCCGCACCGCCAAGTACCTCGAGAACGCCATGAACGGCGAGGGCCCCGCCTGCCAGGCCATCATCGAGAGGACCATGGCACTGTGACCGCACCAACGCTCGAGGACACCACCGAGGTAAAGCTGTGCCTGGGCCTCATCCAGCTGCTGGTCGGCCTGCAGCTGGTGACGTGGCGAGCCGACGCCGCCTACTCGCTGACACTGCAGCAGCCGGCCGCGTACCTGGTGACCTGGCCATCCGCGCCGGACCGTGTGGCCACGTTCACCCCGTACCCCGTCGCCGACGACCCCGACCAGGCCATGTCCACTGTGGGCGTGCAGGTGCGGACCCGGTGGGCCGGCGAGAATCCGCGCGCTGTCGCCAACTACGCCGGCGCGATCTTCGACGCCCTGCACGGCCTGGGCCCGGTGGAGCTCGCCGGTGGTGTCCGTGTCTCGCAAGTCCTGCGACGCTCCGGCACTAGCATGGGGCAGGATGGGTCCAAACGTTGGAGCTGGCTCGACAACTACTACGTGGACCTAGACCGACCCTCGAATTACAGGAGCTGACCGTGCCGCAGATTCGCTATCTCGTGGGTGACGTGCAGAACGTCGAAACCATCCCCGACGCCCTGGTGGACTACTACCAGTCCCGGCTCGGATACACCGTGGTGGTGACCAAGGAGTACGCGGCCGCACTGACCGGCGCCGAGCTGGACGCCATCACCGGCCCGGCCGAGCCGTACAAGCCGAGCGAGGCCGAGCTGGCCGCGCACGAGGCCGAGAAGTACGGCACCCCCGACCCCGAGCCGGCGGCCGCCGGCCCGGCCAAGCGCCGCACCGCGGCAACCGACAAGGAGAGCTGAGCCATGACTCTGCCCACCCTCGAGCCGCTGACCGCCACCACGCTGGCGCGTAAGTGGAAGATCGACGTGGACACGTCGCCCGGACAGGACGGCAGCATGTACCGCCGTCTGATGGGCCAGACCGAGGCGACTTTCAACCCCGGCACGGCCGGCCTGCAGTCCGACGCGGACTACGACGCCGGCGGCTACACCAGCTCGACCGCGACCACGCAGGAGTGGGGCGGCACGGCGACTGTGCGGCGCGCCCCCAAGCGGATCACCCCGACCGTGTACGACGCCGCGCAGGAGTTCCTGCGCATCGCGGCCCGCAAGATGGGCTCCGAGAACACCGTGCGCATCCGCGCGTACGAGGACAACGGCGCCACCGGGCCCATGGTGGAGGCCTACGAGGGGTACGTGGCTGTGTCCTGGGCCAACGGCGGCGGCGGCCCGGATGCGCTGTCCAACGCGACCGTGACCCTCACCGGGCAGGGCGCGCCGACCGTCATCACGCACCCGGCTGCGGCGACCGCGGTCCCGACCGTGGGCCTGGTGTCGCCGGCCGTGGGTGCCGACGTGCCGGCCGCCGGCGGCGAGCTGGTCCTGCTGCGCGGCAGCCGGTTCCTGGCACTGACCACGCTCACCTGCTTCGGCAGCGTCGTGGCCGCGGCGGACCGGGTGACCGTGGACGACGGCACGCTGGTGTTCAAGTCCCCGGCCCACGCCGCCGGCACCGGTGACGTGACCGTGACCACGCCCGGCGGCACGTCCGCGGTGTCCGCGGCATCTAAGATCGTCTACGTCTAGACGACCCCGACCAGCGGCGCGCGTCTCCCTGGCTGGACGCGCGCCGCTGTCATTCCTAGCCAGGATTCCCTAGCCAGGAGACCTCATGTCCGTGCACCCCGTCCCGACCCCCGAGCAGATGCTGCGCACCACCGAGCTGATGGCGCAGCTGTCACCCGACGAGCTGGCCGAGCTCACCGACCGCATGCGCCACGCCGGCCGCAACCTCGCCAACGTGACCCCCGACGAGGTGGCCGAGTGGATCGACGCCATGGGCCCCGCCCTCGCTGCAGCTGCGCAGCCCGAGCCTGCCTCGAGCACCGAGGACTGGTCCGAGCTCGAGGAGTTCCTGGACGACACGCTGCTGCTGCGCTACCAGGGCTCCGAGTACCGGCTGCAGGCCGCCGACATTGACACCGGCCTGGAATGCCAGCTGCTGCTCGGCGTCGGCGCCCGGCTCCGCGCCGGCGGCAAGGTGTCGCAGCGGCAGCGTGACCAGCTCGAGGATGCCGAGGAGACCGAGCTGTTTATCCGGCTGCTGGGCGGCCAGCAGTGGCTCACCGAGCCCCTCGAGCAAGTGTGC
>Ga0075163_10013927_pt1 | contig 10402 bp, 17 predicted proteins | sample JI1023141ADNA_FD_71478 | JGI IMG/M metagenome (GOLD analysis project Ga0075163, IMG submission 71478) | Wastewater effluent complex algal communities from Wisconsin, to seasonally profile nutrient transformation and Carbon sequestration -... | ecosystem: Engineered > WWTP > Effluent > Algae... | reverse complement strand
TGTCCCATGGACTGATGAGAATGACACTTATAGAATGCAAAGAGAACGTGCAAAAGCGTTAGGTGCTGATTGGGTACTAGTCAGCTCACCAGATGAAAGGTTTGATCTCTCGGCTGAGAAACATATCCGCGAGCGTACATCATATTTAAAAAGAACAGTTCTCCGATTTCCGGTAAAAGATTTATACACACCAACCTCGTACAGAAACGACAAAGGTTTCTGGAGACATGAAGAGAGTCGCGTCTATCCATTCTGGGAAGGCCAAACTTTTGACACAAAACCTTTTCACAATAACATCGCCCCAGAGCCAGATAGATTCTCCAAGAGAGAATCACTTCCCGTCAATATTTATAACCTCAAAACAATAGAGCCTGAAAACAGAGCACTCCGCGTTGCCATGTATAAGGCCAGCGATCCAAAAACAAAGATGACTGTACTGAAAGATTATGATTTTCTTTTAGACGAATCTCACATGGAGCTTCGTAAAATAATTCCACCAGAAGGTTATGAGCCTCCTTACACACAGCCTTACTACTTTACTCCTCCAGAACAGTTGTGGAAAAAATGACAGAGCTTGACGACTACATTAAAAATTACACTAGCTTTAACTCCTGGTTAATGCGAAGACGTTATCGTCACCTGGCACAATATTTTAAAGGAACTCGCGCATTAGAAATTGGTGTAGGAGATGGTACTGGCACAGGAATCCTCGTGACTCATTTCCACCACGTAACAGTTGTAGACGGATCTGAAGATGCTATACGTGACATAGCAAATCGTTATCCGAGTACGTCGCGTTATATTAATTACTTTGAAAATCTTGCTTTTCCAGAAGGTGTACAGTTCGATACAATACTATTAGCACATGTACTTGAACACGTTGACAACCCTCATGACCTTTTACAAAAAGCTTTAACTTTCTTAGCTCCAGGTGGTGCTCTCATAGTAGACGTCCCTAATGCAGATAGTCTTCATAGGCAGTTCGGAGTTTCACTAGGACTTCTAAAAGAAAGAACAGAACTTAACGATACTGACAGATCAATAGGTCACAAGCGTGTCTATACATATACGCAGTTCCAAGAAGAAATCGAAAAGGTACGCGCACCTATATACACGGGTGGAATGTTCTTAAAACTACTTAACCAAAACGATACTGAAACACTCTTCAATCAAAATCAATTAGAAGCACTCTTTAAATTAGGTGTGGACAATCCAGAAATTGCAGCTGAAATTTATGCAGTGATCGAGGGGCCGTAATGATACATAAAAGTGCCATTGTAGAGTCAGGAGCATACATAGGAGATGGTGTAGAAGTGTGGCATTTCTCACTCGTTCGATCTGGTGCAGTTCTACATAATAATGTTCGCATAGGACATCACGTTTATATTGACAACGAAGTAATTATTGGATCTGGTTCAAAAGTAAAAGATGGTGCAAAGTTGTTCGGAGAGCTCACACTTGGTCGGGATTGTTTTGTAGGACCAAATGTAACGATAACGAATGATAGACATCCCCGCGCAAAAGATGAAAATTATCCACGAGTCCACACACATATCTATTCAGGTGCGTCCATTGGTGCCAACTCAGTTGTACTTCCAGGAGTTTCAATAGGAAGACATGCCATGTGTGGAGCAGGATCAATTATCCTTGCAGACGTTCCTCCAGGTAAGACCGTTGTAGGAGTGTGGAAGGGATGAAAATAGTTGCAGCATTAAGTAGACGTTTCGAACCAGACTGGTTAGTAGAAGAGTTGTACCAAAACCTTTCATGGTGTGATGAAATCATTTGCTATGACGACTGTGGTAGAGATCCAGATGATCTTGAATGGAATGAACATCAACGCTACACACAGCTTCACGAATGGGCTGGACAAGCTAACGCTGATTATGTAATAGCAACTGCACCAGATGATCGCCTATCAAAAAGAGCAGAAGAAGTAATAAGAGAGGCAACAGAAAAAGATTATTCACGAGAAACTTTCTTTGCGATTCCTTGTTTGGAACTTTACACTCCTACTCAATACAGATCAGATGGAGATTGGGCTACGTCATATCAGCCAAGAATTTATCCTCATCATGAGGGACAAGAGTTTTCTAATCTTCCGCTACACAATTACTGCACACCAACCCCACCAAAAGGTAGTGTGAAACCAATTGATGCACGTTCATATCATTTAAAGCATATTGAACATCAAAATATTATCAATAGAATTGAATCGTTCAAGCGTGTAGATCCTGAAGGAAAGTATTCTCTCTACGGAGACGGGTATGAATACCTCGCAGATGAAGATGGTTTAGAACTAACAACAATTCCCGAACGAGAAATGTATGAACCACTTTATACAAACAAATATATTTACGAGGAGCCATCATGAATAGGTGTGTAATTCCAGAATGTACAAAGCCAGTAAGCTGTAAAAATTTATGTAAACCTCATTATATGAAAGAGTACATAAAAAATAATCCAAGACCAAAAAGAGAGGCTTGGTATGGTGCTTGGGCGCGTGCTAAATCTAGATGCCACAATCCGTCTAGTCCTGATTATAAAAACTATGGGGGTAGAGGAATTATTATGTGTGATGGGTGGAGATATAATCCCCAAAAATTCAATAAAGATATAGGGCCTAAATTAGATGAAGGATTATCATTAGATAGGATAGATGTAGATGGTAATTACTCTTGCGGCACCTGCGAGCATTGTCAAAAAAATAACTGGAGTATGAATTGTAGATGGGCTACAACAGTTCAACAGGCCCATAATAAAAGATCGGCTAGGAATAAGCTAGGGATGAATGGCGTGATTAAGAATAAACAACACTTTGAAGCATACATTTGTTTTAGAGGAGATAAAAAATATCTGGGATCATTTAATTCAATAGAAGAAGCTGGTGCAGCATATTTAGGAGCTAAAAAATGTATAGAACTCTTCTTTTAGGATGCGCTGGGCCAGCTTCGGCAAATTTTGTGGACGCTGTAAATCAAAGCACGCACGAACACACATTCATTGGTGCAGATGCAAGCCCCTACATGCTTGCACTATCCCCATTAGAGATTAAGTATTTAATACCTCCCGCAGGTTCTTATGAATACTACGATGCAGTAAAAGAGATTGTCAAAAACGAAAAAATTGATTTCATACATCCACAACCAGATGTGGAGGTGGATGCGATAACTATAAATCTAAAAGTTTTTGAAGGAGTTAAAACATTTCTTCCCGACCACTCCATCATACGTAAATGCCAAGATAAAGAATTAACTTATGACATATTATATGAAGCAGGAGTTCCTGTACCGCATAGCTTCCAAGCTACTGAAGAAAAAATATCAGCAGCTCTTGAGCTTTATGGAAAGATTTGGCTACGTGCAAGAAAAGGTGCAGGATCAAAAGCTGCTCTTCCAATTACTTCTCTTCTTCAGGCACAAGGCTGGTTGGACTATTGGAAAGATAGATACTTAAATCCATCTCAATTTATGATCTCCGAATTTCTTCCAGGGAAAGAATACGCTTGGCAATCATTGTGGTACAACGGAGAACTTGTCTCATCACAAGCACGAGAGCGCGTTGAATATTTCGCAGGTAACTTAGCTCCTTCAGGACAAACATCTAGCCCGTCAGTTGCACGTACAGTTACGAGAGAAGATTTAGATACAACGGGACAAGCAGCAGTACGAGCAGTTTCTTCAAAGCCACACGGTGTGTTCTGCATTGACTTAAAAGAAAATTACGCAGGAACTCCATGTGTAACAGAAATAAATGCGGGACGATTCTTCACGACATCAAACTTCTTTGCGCACGCTGGACTCAACATGCCAGCAATGTATTTAGAACTTGGACTCACAGGAGAACTCCAAGACCGACAGGGCCGAACAGATAATTTACCCGATGACCTTTATTGGCTCAGGTGGATTGATACAGGGTACAAACTAGTAGATGGGAAAGACATTGATAACTATACCAATTCATAAATACGTACCAGATGACGCCACGAGAAAACTTCTCTTACAAGTTTACGATTCAGGTAACCTTGTACAGGGACCTACGGTAGAACGCTTCGAGGAGATGTGTTGTGACATGTCCGGGGCAAAGTATGCTGCCGCTGTATCAAACGGAACAGTTGCTCTTACATTAATGCTTCGCTCGCAAGACATGTTAGACGATACCCTTGTAATAACCAATCCACTAAGTTTCATCGCTACAAAAAATGCAATCTGGCATGCTGATGCAATTCCCACTTTTGTTGACGTTGATTACGAAACAGGAATGTTAAATAGAGCTGAAGTTGTAGAGCGAAAAGGATCTGCCCATGTCTGTATTATGCCAGTTGACTTACATGGGAACAGAGACTCAATAGACATTCCACCTTATTGGAATTCCCCTGTACTTAGAGACTCATCGCAAGCACATGGGCAGAAAATACAAGACACAGACACAGCAATGTCCTTTTCATTCCACGCATCTAAGAATGCAACGTGTGGTGAAGGTGGTGTAATTGTTTCCGACGATGAAGATTTAATTAGAGAAATAAAAATATTACGTAATCACGGTATGAATTCTGCACGCAGCATAGTTTTAGAAGGTGCATACAATGCTCGTATGACTGATTTACAAGCAGCTATTGGTATTGGAAGTTTAATTAAATTACAAAGTGTAACAACTAAGAGACAACTCATTGCGAGGAAATATAATAATTTATTGGGAGAAGGTCTCAATCCTGAGAATATTAAAATTCCACTTCGCGTACCAGATCCAAACGGTCAGATGCATCACTACGTTCTCAGACATCCTAAAGCAGAAAAAATAATTACGATTCTTCGCTTCAAGGGAATTGACGCACGTAAATATTATGACAAACTTATCTGCGACGATGACGAAGATTATGATTTTCCAAACGCATTACAAATCTGTGAAGAAAGTTTCTGCATCCCAGTCCACGAACACCTAACAGATTCTGAACAGGAATACATCATTGAAAGTGTTCTCGAAGCGTTGAGGTTTGTTGATGATTATTGAACGAAAATGTAGTGTAGAAGGTTGTAATAATACACACCTAGCTAAAACATTTTGCACAAAGCACTACACGAGATACCGAAGGTATGGAGATGTGCATAAGAATAAAAATGATGGCTCAGGACATTCTAATCATCCTCTTTATCATACATGGCATAGAATGATAATGAGATGTGAGAATATAAAGTGCTCCGATTATAGGAATTATGGTTATCGGGGTATAAAAGTTTGTCCTCGTTGGCAAGGAGTTCCTATAGGTTTTTGGAATTTTGTTGAGGATATGGGTGAACGGCCTGAAGGAAAGACTTTAGACAGAATAGATGTGAATGGAAATTATAGTAAAAAGAACTGTAGATGGGCAACTAAACGTCAACAAGCCAGTAATAGAAGACAAAAAAATAAAACTGGATTTATAGGTGTCTCTAAAATTTGGAATAAATATCAAGCTTCTATATGTATAAACGGTTCAAGTATTTATTTAGGACTATTCAACACTTTAGAGGAAGCAAGCGAAGCCTACAAACAAGCTGAGAAGAAGTCTAAATGATTAAATCAATAGAAGTGCAAGGTTTTAAAGGTTCAATCGGATCAAAACATTACAGAAAACTTTTATGTAATAGTTTGTGCGCTGATTTTCACCAGCCACATTCAGATAATTACATAAATGTTTGGGGACTTGATCTAGCATCAGACGAGGGCAGAACAATTCCAGACCACGCCGATGCTGTGCTAATTGCGACTCCCAGTGCTACCCACTATTTATTGGTGAAAAAAGCAATTGAACGTAATCAACATGTGCTCGTTGAAAAACCTGTAACAACTTCCTATAAAGAAGCACAAACACTCTACCGCCTCGCAAAAGCGCACGGAGTTGTATACTACACAGGTCATTGCTATCGCTATCTTCCACAGTTCCAAAAGAATCTTCCGGAGCTTTATCATGCTCCTATGCTTGATTTTAAATTATTAGTTCCTCACGATAAGCCAGACACTGAACTGGTTTTCGATCTATTAGTTCACGGAGCTGAGATTGCTTTCTATTTAGGAGATCAGGATAAGGGACGTAATTTTAAATTAAAAAGTGCTAACTATTATCCAGAGCAGCACGCTATATTCGTCGAAGCAAACATAGGATCTAAGCATTGTCAATTTCATGTTGGCTATAACCAACCACACGATGTTAGGTTATTACAGGCATACGATAAGTACGGCCCACTATTTGATAACGCAGTTGATTTCCACTCATCTGACGGACAAGATGACGATGCAATGTCACGATTACACAGCGCATTTATCAAAGCATGTAACGTCGGAGCACCAAGCGACGAAGCTGAATGGGCTACGGCTGCAATTCAGTTGTGTGAGAAAGTACAAGAAAGGTTATTTAAAGATGTTTAACGACCCATTCGCACCAATACCACCAGACACGAGAACAATAGAAGAAAAAGCAGAAGCCTTACACGAGTACTTCCACTACCTCACAGCAAACGATTGGTTAAATGCTATGAAAGAAAGTGACGGAGATCCTAATGAGGCTTTCAGTTGGTTGATGCGAAGAGGTTTAAGTGGATGAACATACGTTCACTAAAAAATATATCATTTAAGGTATATTTACAAGAAGAATATATCTAATAACATATAAAGGAGAGTTAATTATGAGTATGGACCCACACCTAGTGGCAGTTGTAAAGATTGAAGATACAGATCTTATTGACTTAATCAAAGCATATAATGCAGCACTTATGGTGCCTTTGGATTTTGATGAGATTAGTGAGAAAATCACTGGACCATTACTTGAAGCTGGTTTTAAGGAACAATTAGATGAAGAAGAAGAAATTGTGCTTACCGAGGATGCTACTTACGTTGTTCCTATATATTATAGGGATCTAGAAGAAGTTGAAGTAGGTGGCGAAGGTCAATACGGTGAAGCAATTGATATTAGTAAACTACCAAAAGGCACTAAATATGTTGGGATTTCATGGGGTTGACTTTTAAATTTAATATGATATACTTTTAAAGTGAGGGTTCCTAGACGGCTGGTCTAGGACGTAAGTTGTAAACAGGCCCTCTCTTATTTTTCATGCTATAATATAAACACGGGACTACAAGGCATTCGACATTAAGTTTGAAGCTAGTGGAAGCGAGCCGTCAGGTACGACGTTAAGGCCAACAAAGTTTAACTGACGAAGAAGAACTTATAGCTGCTTAGCAGCGCCTCTTGATGATTGATAGGTAATCAAGTAAGGCTCCCACTATCAAGGTAACATTTGTTCGGAATAAGCAGCCTCGCTTTGAGAGGGCTACGCTCGTAGAAGAATTAGAAGATGGTTAATGGACAGCAGTTCAAATCTGCTTAGTTCCACCGATAAAAAAGAGCCCTGGCAAGGGCTCTCTAAGCCGAACACATCCACAAGTTAATTGTTTATATGTTACTTTTTTATATTAACACACTTTTCATAGAACCAGCGTTTTTTCGGAAGGCAGTAATCTCCGTTCTTTGACGCCCAGGTTCGATCACCCTCAACTACCCAACCTTGTTTTACTAGTCGATTGATCTCTCGTCCATTGAAGCGTGGTTCTTTTTTAATTTTGTTTAATATGCGAAACATGGTAACATAGTATATGATGACTTTTGAAGAGTTTCAAGTTGGTGCACTCAATTTAGGATGCTCTTTGAATATTGATAAGTATGGCACTTATCGTTTTGATATAGATGGTGTTGGTATTCAATATTCAGGTGATAGATACGTTCCATTTGGAACAGCCCTTTGTCGCTACTGGAGTGACGAGCTTATTTGTGAACACATGCGTGCAGCAGTTGTCTCTTGCGGATCAGCTGACATGGCGCTAGACTATTTGGAGCTCTTAGAATCATTTGAAAGGATAAACGTTGATACCTACACCAACGAACGATAAAATTATAGTTACTGTTTTGAAAGAAGAAAAAGTAACTCCATCTGGACTCATTGTCACAGGCGATCCACACGAAGAACCTTCTAAGGGTAAGGTAGAAGCTGTAGGATCAGGAATTACCGTAGAGGGCATTAAAAAGGATGTGGAGCTAGAGATAGGCGATGTCGTTGTATTCCCTAAGTATGCAGGCACTGACGTAGAGATCGATGGAATTGAATATAAGGTTCTAAATTTCGCTGACGTATTAGTAAAAGTTAATGACTGATAAACCTAAAGCTTGGATTTTTGATGTAGACGGTACGCTGTCTTTAAAGGGTAATAGAAGCCCTTATGAACATCATCTCTCAGATGAAGATGAAGCTTGTCCAACCGCACAAGCACTTTATCATTCTCTCATAAAAGATTATAAAATAATTATATGCACAGGTAGAGATGAAGAGCATCGGGAACGTACAGAGACATGGCTTTTCTGGCAAGGGTTTAAAGGCTATGAGAAATTACTCATGCGCCCAGCAAAAGATGAACGTAAAGATCACTACGTTAAGGCAGAAATATTTCTTAATGAAATAGAACCTTACTATGACATCATAGGATGTGTGGATGACAGAAATCGTGTAGTGGATTTTTGGCGTGGACTAGGCATTGTTTGCCTACAAATACGCCCTGGAGATTTTTAAATTCCACCCTTAATTAATTTAATCTCAGCCTCAAGAGCAGCTAACTTAATTTTTTGAGACGCAAGTTCCGTTTTCTGTACAGATACCATCTCAGTTAAAAGTAGGCGCTCTTCATGGCATGCAGCCATTTCAGCACGCATGTTACGTTCGTGTTCCTCTAAATCTCTAATAGTAGCAACTTGACGATCACTTCGTCGTTCGTACATGCTTTCACCAGAAACTTGAAGTTTCCATATAAATCGAATTCCATACGTTGCGACGGCTAAGAAAGTTCCACCAGATACTACGTATTGCGCTTGATTAAGATCCATTTCTCATTGCCTTTAGGTGGGGGGTTTCTACAATCGTTAGGCAGAAAAAGATAACTGCAAGTATCCCGGCACCCGTTAAGCGCATTATTGCCGAATAGGGTAGTGGTGGATCAGCTATTAGTGCTAAAGCAATAATAGAAGCAGATCTAGCCAGCGCTACTGACGTCATAACATTCCTAAGTATATGTTTTTCCCAAAAAATCGTTGACACTATTCCAAACCCTGCAATAATTAAAGCTAGAATTTGATAAAAAGTATCTTCATTACCTCCAAATACAGGAGAAGGCCAAAACCCAACAGTAGCATAAACAAATGATAAAGCTAAAGGCCAAAATTTAATAAATCGTTGTGTACGAATTGGTAAAAGACATCTATTTACCTTACGTCTATCCATAGAAGGATATGAAAAATCAACTGAAGAATGAGACATATGAGTAAATTATACTATATGGTTTTATTTATACCATTTTACTGCGAAATTATCTTATTTAGTTCTCGTAGTACTTCGGCTTTTTCTCGAGACCCTGTGAGTCTTCCCAGCTCCTCGCCATCTTTCATAACTACTAAAGTTGGCACGCTCATAACATTAAATTGTGAGAATACCTCAGGATCAGAGTCAATATCTATTTTATAAAAAGTAAGATCGTCTTGCAAGGCTTCTATTTCCTCAATGGACTTACTAAGTGTCCGACAAGGACCACACCAACTAGCCCAGAAATCTAAGATTATTACTCCACTAAACGCGTGCAGAATATCTTTGAAGGCATCAGATGCCAAAGTTTTCATATGTGTATATTATATCACAAATGTACTTTTAATTTTAAATTTGCGCAAACACTGCGCGTGTGGTATAGTCTATTACTATGACTAAAACATATACTTATACTAAAAAACAAGCGTCGGAGATACTTGACGTGTCCCCTGTGGCCATTGAGAAGCTTGTTAAAGAAGGCACACTTACTAGAGAGCGTAAAACTCCTGGTAATAATAAAAGTACTTGGCTATATTCTGCAGAAGAGTTGAATACTATGATTGAACCCACCCCCTGCGTGCCGTCATCATCTTGTTGCGGAGACACATATTATGAGATTGGTTTGAAGACTGTCAAGACTAAAAAGTGGTTTCAATTCTGGAAATAATACCTCTGACCAGGTGAAACAAAAAAATTTAATTTAACTATTGACATTGAATTCCTTGCCATATAGAGTATGAAGAGTGTAACAGCCCCGTTGCACCTAAAGGACAAAGGACAAACAATGTTTAAAGATACTGCTCCATCTTCTGACGAAGAACAATTTAAAGAAAAGAGAATGCCCTGGTGGGGATATCTCATCATTCTCGCATCTCTTGCATTCATCGCCTCCAATATCATTTCATATAAGGCAGGACAAAATAAACCAAATACTTATTTTGGTCCAGCTTCATGTGCAAAAGCATTTGTAGCAGTCGATGATTATTTAAAAAATACACAAGCTGAACTTTCATCAGCACTTA
>Ga0075163_10013925_pt1 | contig 10403 bp, 9 predicted proteins | sample JI1023141ADNA_FD_71478 | JGI IMG/M metagenome (GOLD analysis project Ga0075163, IMG submission 71478) | Wastewater effluent complex algal communities from Wisconsin, to seasonally profile nutrient transformation and Carbon sequestration -... | ecosystem: Engineered > WWTP > Effluent > Algae... | reverse complement strand
GCGCAAGTGTTCGCGGAGGACATGGGGTTCCTCCTGGGAAACAAGGACGCCCTGCGCGTGACCCGTATGCGCGCCGATCTCCCCCAGGCCTCGCTGGCCGCTGACCTCTCGCTCCAGGCGTCGGCAGATCAGGGCGAGCTGGCGCGAGCGCGGCAAATTACCAAGGAGCAAGACGTCCCGCTCTGCCCGGTGTACGACGAATGCAAGGAGATCGGCCAGGCGCCACGGGGAACCGAGGTAACGGTCGGCTCCGGCGGGGGCGGTTGCGCCACTGGTCCCAGCGGTCGAGGCGGTATGTGGGCCGGTCTCTTCGGCCTGGGTCTCGTGGGGGTCGCGGCCTTCCGCGCCCGGCGCCGGGTGTCGCGCTAACTTTTCGCCGCGTGCCCAACTGTGCCAAGGGCCGCAAAAAGTAGCCCGATGGATGGCGCCGTCCGCGAGTATTTCCGGCAGGTTACGCGTGCGGCACGGGTGGTGCTACGTTGCGGGCATGATGCGTACCCGTCGAGTCGTCGTTGGCGCTGCCTTGGCCCTGCTGGGTGCTTCCTCGCTCTACTTCGCCCTTGAGCGGAGCGCCGCAGCGTGCGGCGGGTGCTTTGCGCCGCCCGAGAACAATACCGTGGTGACCGACCACCGAATGGTCCTCACGGTGAGCACGCAGCAGACGACGCTCTACGATCAGATTCGGTACCAGGGCAGCCCCGAGTCCTTCGCGTGGGTCTTGCCCATCAAGGGCGAGGCCATCGTCGGCGTCAGCTCCGACACCGTGTTCGGCGTCCTCGACAGCCTCACCAGCGTCCAGGTCATCGGACCGGCGCGCAACTGCCCGCCGCCGGTCGCCCAGTGCAACTCGCCGAGGAACGCCGGCGCCGTGGCCACCGGCGCGGAGAGTGGGGACGGCGTGTCCGTGCTGCGACAAGAGACGGTGGGCCCCTACGAAACCGTGCAGCTCCGGGCCACGGATCCGCAGGCTTTGAACCGCTGGCTCACCGAGAAGGGCTATCGCCTCTCGCCCGAAGTGGCCCCGGTGGTGGCCGCATACGTGAAGGAGAGCTTCGATTTTCTGGCCCTCAAGCTGGTCCCCGGCAAGAGCGTCACTGCGATGAAGCCGGTGCGCGTGACGACCAACGGCGCTTCGCCGATTCTGCCGCTGCGCATGGTGGCGGCCGGCACCGGCGCCTCGGTGGGCATCAGCCTGTGGGTGGTGGGCGATGGCCGCTGGGAGCCGCAGAACTTCCGCTCCTTCGTGGTGAAGCCCGAGGACCTCTCCTGGAACTGGGCGCAGAACGCCAGCGACTTCAAGGCCGTCCGCGCCAAGAAGAACGGCGACCTCGGAGGTAGCGCCTGGGAGATCGAGAGCTCGCTCACGGACAGGTCCGTCAACCTGACGTCGCAGATCCTTGCGGAGGCCAACTTCGATCCGCGGACCGGCCAACCCACCCTCGCCAGCGAGTACCCGCCGGTGAAGGACGACCAGGGCAATATCGTCCGCACCTCAGAGCAGGTGGCGCTAGAGGACATGGGCTTCTTGGTAGGCTCTCCCCGTTCCGTGCGGATTACACGCATGCGCGCCGACCTGCCGCAAGCGTCGCTGGCCGCCGACCTGGCGCTTCAGGCTTCCGCCGACCAGGGCGATCTCTCACGGCAGCGCGACGTGACCCGCGAATCGGACCAGCCCCTCTGCCCCATCTACGACAGCAACTGCGACGTCATCGGGCAGGCGCCCCGAGACCAGATCCTGGGCAGCGCCGGTAACGCAGGCGGTGGGTGCGCGACATCCGGCAATACCAAGGGCGATCTTCTGGGGGGAATCCTCGGGCTCGCCCTGGTAGGCCTCGTCTGCGCCCGCGCCCGCCGCCGCAGGTAGTCAGACGGCGGCAGCCCGTGCGGTGTGGCCCACGGGGGGCTGCACGGTGAGGCGGGTGACGCTTGCGATGAACGGGTCGCGCTCCACCGGGAACACGAAGCGCATCTTGGTGCCGAGACCGCGCTGGGACTCCACTTCGATGCGCCCGCCGCGGAGCTCGACCTGTTCCTTGAGGGCGCCGAGACCGACGCCGCGGCCCGAGAGCTCCGACACCTCGTCGCGGGTGGAGAGGCCGTCGGTGAAGAGCGCGGTTACCAGGTCCTCCTGGCGCTCCGCCGGGAGGCCCAGGGCGCGCGCCTTGCGCTCCACCGCGGCCCAGTCGATGCCGCGCCCGTCGTCGGAGATCTCCAGGACGAACTCGTCGGCCTCGTCCAGCGTGACCTGGTTGCAGGTGCGGAAGCTCATGGCTCCGGTGGGCGGCTTGCCCGCCTCGGCGCGCTCCTCCGGGGTCTCGAGCCCGTGGTCGACGGCGTTGCGCACCACGTGCACCAACGTTCCGAAGACCGCGCGCCAGTCCCCCGCCGGCAGGCGTGCGGTGCGTGCCTCGACCCGAACCTCCACCCCACAGCGACCGAGGCGCTCCGCCAGCGAAGCAGCCTGGCTCGCCAGCCGCGAGAGGCGCACGTGGGCCGATTCGTTGCGCCAGCTGCGCACCCGCTCTGCGATCTCGTGGCGCGAGCCGCCCGAGACCACGAGCCGGAGGATGTCTTCGTACTCCTCGTCGGCGAGGCCGATGTGAACCTGATCGCTCCCTAGCATCTCGGACACGCGCGCCGCGAAGGCCCCCCATTTGACCTGGAGGAAGGCGCGGTCGGTCTCGGAAGGCCCGCCGCCGCTCTCTTCCATGCGGTCCTCGAGGGCGTGGCAGGTGTTCGCCAGCGACGTTTGCCCGTAGATGCCGCAGTTGCCCTTGAGCGTATGGAGAATGCGCGCATCCTCCACCGCCGAAGCCTTGGCGCCGGCGAAGCGCTCCACCAGCGCGCTCGCCTCGGCGAAGAACTCCAGGAACCCTTCGCGATCCTTCATGACCCGCTCGAAGATGGCCATCGCCTCGCGCTGCACTTCTTCGGCCTCGGCCCGGGCCTCGACCTGTGTGAGGTCGGAGAGCACCACCAGGAACTGACTGATGCGTCCCCCCGCGTAGACGGGCTGCACTTCGAGCCCCAGCGGGCGGCCGTCGCGGGCCTTCACGCGCTTGGGGAGCTGATCGAGGGTGAGCTCGATGGGAAGGAGATCGGCCTCGATCTCCGCGAGCCCCACGTCGAACCAGGTGGCGGCGTGGGGGTCGGACGGCGCGATGAGCTGCGAGAACGTGACCTTGTCGCCGGGCGAACCGAACCAGGTCTCGACGATGCGCGAGTGCTCCGGCGCCAGCTGCCCGGTGGGCTGGATGGTGAGGAAGCCCTGGGCCACGTTGTCGAACACCAGCCGCATATCGCGGTTCTTCCGGGAAAGGTCGGTCTGCGAGCGCTCGAAGCGGAGCGCGATGCGCACGCCGTAGATGGTCGCGGCAGCGATGACCAGCAGCATGAGCGCCGCCACCAGATACTGGAGCAGCTGCGTGCGCAGGGCGCTCCGCTCCTGCTCCGCGAAGGCCTTACCCTGACAAGCCGCGGCCACCACACGCGCGTCGGCGAGGCGGGCGGTGACCTCGGCGAACGCCTGATCCATGTCGGCCATGTGCTCACCGGCCCCGCGATCGTCGCCCCGATCGAGCGCGTCGAAGAGTGCCTGCGAGTGTCCGTGCATGACGGCGAGCGCCTGCGACGCCTTCTCCAGACTCGCCACCAGCGACTGCGCAGAATCCGGCGGAAGGTGCGCGGTGATCTCCGTTCGAAGCGCCACCAGGTCCGCGTCGAACCGCGCCTTGGCCTCGGCCTCGCGACGCCGCTGCGTGGGAATGTCGTGGTCCTTGAAGACGTCGTTGCCCGGGGCATCGGCGTCACCGGCGGTCTTGGCCAAGCCCGCGAACGCATCCAGGCGCTCGGCCCAGGCGGCGTTGGTGCGCACCGAGGTGTGAATGCCGTTGAGCAGCTGCTGGCACAGCATCACACCCGCTCCCGACGAGAGCAGGTTGAAGAGGGCGAGAAGCAGGTAGACCCGAGCTTGACCCGGAAACTTGGCGAGGACGCTGGCGATGAGCTTCATGGTGGTGCTGGCGGGGGCGTCAGATGCGGGAAGAGATGCCGAGGAAAGGCGTGATACGCGGCGCGCTGCCCCAGGTGCCGATGTACGCGCCGCCGTCGAGCTGCCAGTTCTTGGCGAAGGTGAACAGGAAGCCGGTGTCGAAGGTGGAGGAGACGCCCTTCACGTCGGCGGACGACGTCTCGTTGTAGAGCTCCACGAAGGCGGAGAAGCCGTAGGCGATCTTGCGGGTGAACGCGGTGGTCACCACCGGTACCGCGTGACGAATACCGGTCTCCGGATCGGTCTCGCTGGTGGCGCCCACATTGAGCTCGAAGTCGAGGTGGAGCGGGAGCTCGCCCCCGATGAACACGAAACCGCCGGCTTCGGTGCTGGTGCCGCCCTTGAGCGGGAGGACGATGGCCGGAACGAGTGTGAGCTCCAGGGGCCCGTCGACGAGATTCAGCTTGGTGCGCACCATGAGCTGGTCGGAAAAGCCGAAGTTGCGCGAGCGCGTGCGGTACGATCCCATGCTGTGCAGCACCTGCACCGACGCGTGCTTGATGCCGCGCGTGTTGTCGGCGAGGCCCAACGTGTAGATGTTGTTGGCGAGCACCAGCTGATTCTCGCTGGGCCCGGACCAGCGCTCGATCTCGTACTCGGCGATGCCGGCTTCGACCTGCACGTGCCCCGCCGGAACCGTGTGCGGGGTATCGGTCTTGTGCGGGCGGTCGGTGTCGATGTCCTCGAGGCATCTCTCGGGCATCGCGTGGAGCACCGTGAAGGTCTGCTCGCACTCCGCTTCCGCGTGCTCGCTCGGTCCCTTGTCCGGACCGTCCTGCGCGGCCGCTACCGGCGCGGCAAACACCAATGCCATCGAAAGACCCGCACCTGTCCAGCGCTGCAACATGCTTTCACGGATCGACCGCGATTCGGTCCTGGGGCATGCGAAGCGCGCTTGCCACGGCCGTTGGGCCCGATCCCCTCCGTGACCAGGGAACGTCCGCTACCTGACGAGCTTGAGATGTTGCCTTCAGCTCGACGCAATTTTTTCCGATGCGAGAACGGTCGACATGCTCGGACGTACAGCGAAAGTCAGTGCGAGCCGAGGTAGAGCCGCAGCGCCATGGCCGCGGCCCGACGATCGAAGGGAAGGTCTTGCAGCTCGTCGCGGCGGCCGATGTTCTCGAAGAGCTCGAGGAGATAGGTGCGGAACAGCTCCCCCTCCTCGGCGGCGGTGGCAATGCGCTGCGGGTCGATGCGGTCGACGTCGCGGATGCGCTCCAGCGATTCGAGGAACGGATCGAGCCGCACGTAGTCGGCGGCACGCACCAGCGGATAACCCATGGCGCGGAAGTACGAGAGGAACTCGCCGACGAAGGCGAACGGCGAGGCGTCGTTCCAGCGCTCCTGGTGGTCGCTCGCGTTGCGCGCTTTCTCGCAGAAGGCCCGGACGATCTGCGCGAACATCCAGATGTCGCGGCGCAGCCGGTCGGACATGAGACGACGCTCGGCATGGTCGTCGAATACGCCGTGCTCGTCGAGCCGCGTGCCGAGCGCGGCGCCCAGCACCAGGATGGAGTTCTGGAGGCCCGGCCGCAGGTGCGCAGCGGCGGCCCGGCAGCGCAGGCGGATCTCGTTCTCGGTGGCGCCGGAGTCGGGCGCCGGCAAGTCGTGCTCGAAGACCCGCCGCATCTCCAGGCGCAAGTTGGCGGCCACCCCCTCGAGGGCGCCGCGAATGCCGCGCAGGTGGTGGGCATCGGCCAGCATGGCCGGGAACCGCTCGGAGATGGCCGACGCGGGAATCCGCGAGAGCTCGCGGTCGAAGCTGTCGGCCAGGAGCTCGCGCGCGCGATCGGAGAGCCGCTGGGTGAGCGCGCGGGCATCGCTCCGGAGCACCGCCCAGGTGAACTGCAGCGTACCGGTCACGAAGCGGCGACCGTCGAGATCGCCCTCGATGCTCCGTTGCTCGATGACCGACACGTAGCGAAGCAGGCGAAACAGCGTGAGGAACGTGAGCGCAACGAGGCGCTTGGCCTGCCCCTCGGTAACGCCGCGAATGAGCTGGAGCAGCTGCGGATTCTGGATGCGATCGAACTCGGGTCGGAACTCCAGCGCCGAGAGCGAGTTGAAGAACGGCGAGTCTTGCACCTCACGCTGCCCGGTGCCGAGGAGCGCGAAGAACAACCGGTACGGCACCCGTGGTAGCCGCGAGAGGCCGGTGGCCACCTCGAGCACGTTGGTCATGCCGTGACGCAACGCGAACAGCGAGCCGTCGGGGGTCGCGCGATCCGGGCGCGTGAGCGCGGCGCGGGCCGCGTCGTCGGGCAGCACCGTCTCCAGGTACCTCTGAAAGACGAACGCGCGGTCGCCCTGCGCCAGCAGCAGCTTGGTGAGCATCACGATGCGCCCCAGCGCCGATCGCGTGATGTCCACGTGGGGCCCGAAGTCCTGCGCCGCCACCGCCACCCGACGCCGCGGGCCACCGTGGTTGCGCGGGTTCGCGAAGCAGGCGAGGCCCTTCAGCAGCGTCTCGAGCTCGAAGAGGTGGTCCTCCTTGCGCTCCGAGCGCAGCTTGGCGAACCAGATCTCCCGGAGCTGCGCGTCCTCGTGGCGAATCGGCCGAGTCCCCCGCAGGAGATCGCCATAGACGTCGGCGTCGGGTCCTTCGCCGGGGGCGCCCGTGAGGGGGCTGGGAAACGAGCTGGGACGCCGACTTCCCCGAGCGGGCAAGCGAGGTGGCAACGACGGCACGGCAGGAGTTTCGGACGATCGCGCGGAAAGTACAAGGTTACGGCGGTGCCCTACATGTCGGGAGCTCATCCGCGACTTCGGCGAAAAGATGCACGAGCCTTGAAACGCCGTGTACCTTTCGGCGTACTCGAGCAGGTACGACGGACCGATAGCGGTTCAGGACCCATCCAATCCCTCGAGGAGGAGAGCACACATGAATCTCGGAAAGACCTTGGCGACGGCGGCAGTGGCGGGCATCTTGGCGGGCGTGGCGGTGGCGTGTGGTGGCGAGCAGAAGCCCGCGGAAGACCCGGCACACTCCGGCACCAAGGCCTCCTGCAGCGGCAAGAACGGCTGCAGCGGCGCGGCTGGCTCGGCGGCTCCCTCGGGCACCGCGGCTCCCGCCGGCACCGGCAAGATGTCCTGCAGCGGCAAGGGCTCCTGCAGCGGAGCTCCCGCGCCCAAGTGAGGTAGACGGCGGCGAGAGGTCGCTCCTGGAGGGGCGAACGATCGCGCCATGCAGAGAACGGCTCGGCCGATGGGGTCGTGACGCGCAGAGGCGCGCCGCGCCGCGGGCCGGGCCGCTTTCGTTTCACGGCCAGAGCTGTGCCGATGGTAGCCTCCGCGAACAAATTGCGAGGGCCTGCGTCCTCGAGCACAGGAGATGGTTCATGAACTTTGGAAAAACGATGGCGTCCGCTGCGGTGGTGGGAATGCTCGCGGGCGTGGCCGTTGCGTGCGGCGGCGAAAAGCCTGCGGAAGATCCCAGCGGCGCCGCCGGCAAGGCCGCCTGCAACGCGAAGGATCACTGCGGCGCCTCGGCGCACGGCTCCGCGGCCCCCGCAACCACTGCGGCCCCCGCCACGACGGCGGCCCCCGCGACCAGCTCCACCGCGAAGTAATTTCGCGCAAAGGCAGCTGACCGCGCCGCGCCACCTGCGAGCACGTGGCGCGGCATCTTTTTGTCCGGTAATGCCCTAAGGAACTGACAATGGGATTTCGAGAGCGACACGGCATCGTGGATCTCGGCGTGGGCGTGGGCGCGCGGGTGCCACACTACGAGACCATCTTCGGCGAGACGCCGGCCATGGACTGGTTCGAGATCATCAGCGAGAACTTCCTGGGCGACGGCGGCCGCGCGCTCGAGCAGCTCGACAAGCTGTGCCACGCCTACCGGGTGATCCCCCACGGCGTTTCGCTGGCCCTGGGGTCGGTGGAGCCACCCAGCGCCGACTATCTCCGGCGCTTGCGTGCGCTGGTCGATCGCATCGCGCCGCCCTGGTTCTCCGACCACCTCTGCTGGGGCCGGGTCGACGGCATGGATCTCCACGACCTGTTGCCCATGCCCATGACCGAGGCCGCGGTGGCCCACGTCGCCGACCGTATCAAACAGGTGCAAGATACAATCGGTCGGCCGTTCGCCCTCGAGAACGTGTCGAGCTACCTCACGTATCGCGAGAGCACCATGCCGGAGTGGGCGTTCCTCACCGAGGTGGCCGAGCGCGCCGATTGCGGGCTGCTCTTCGACGTGAACAACGCCTACGTGAGCGCGCGAAACCACGGCTTCGACGCCGCCACCTACGTGGACTACGTGCCGGCGCACCGCGTGGTGCAGATGCACCTCGCCGGTCACACCGACATGGGAAAGTACATTCTCGATACCCACAGCGACCACGTGTGCGACCCGGTCTGGGACCTGTACCGCCGGGCGGTGGGGCGCTTCGGTGCCGTCTCGACGCTCGTCGAGTGGGACGAGAACATCCCCACCTGGAGCGTGCTCTCCGAGGAAGCGGCGCGAGCGCGGAGCCTCCGGCGCGAGGCGCTGGCAACCAGCCCGGCGACGGCGAAGGTGCAACCGTGAGCTCGCTCTTCGAGATCCAGCGGCGCTTCGGCGACGCCATTCGCAGCGGCACGGCGCTCACGACCCCTGGCGCCGAGGATACCCAGGAGCACCTCGCCTTCGCGGCGGCCTCGGTGACCGATGGCGCACGCCTCTCCGCGGTGGAGCAGCTCGAGGTGTACCGGGAGCAGTTCTGGTTCCGTCACCTGGCTTCGCTGCAAGAAGACTTCGTGGCGGTGGAGCATCTCCTGGGCAAGGAGCGCTTCCAGGTGCTGGTGCGCGCCTACCTCGACGAGCACCCGCCGCGGCACTTCTCGCTGCAGCGGCTGGGCGATGCCATGCCCGAGTTCGTGCGCAGCGCGGCCCCTTGGTCGAACGACCCGTTCCTGGTGGACCTGGTGGCGGTGGAGCAGGCCTTCGTGTTCCTGTTCGACGCGCCGGACGCGCGCCCCTTCGATCCGGCGATGCTGGCCAACGTGCCGGAAGCCGCCTGGCCGCTTTCGACGATCCGCCTCTCACCGGCATTTCGCATCCTCCACCTGGGCTCCGAGGCGCACCTCTACCGCGCCGCCGCGCGCACCGGCGAAAACGCCGAGGTGCCGGAGCGCAAGCCCACCCACCTGGCGGTGGCGCGCGGCAAGACCGCCCTCGAGTACATGGTGCTGGGCGAGCCGCAGAGCCTGCTCCTCGAGAAGTTGCGTGCCGGCATGCCCCTCGGCGAGGCCTGCGAGCACACGCAGCGCGAGCTCTCCATCGACGCCGCCGACTTCGAGACCCAGCTCGGCGGCTGGTTCCAGGGCTGGACCGCCTGGGGCTGGCTGGTGGGCATCGACCCACCCCGCTGACGACTACTTGGCAGCAACGTCCCTGAGCGCTTCGATGCCGCCGCCTTCGGCCCATTTCTTGAGCATCGCCGGCATGGCGTCCTCGATGACCTGGGCGCAGCCCGCCTCGAAGGTGGGGTACGAGTCCTTGCTCTCGGCGGTGCCCGCGAACGAGTACGTGTAGTCCGCCTTGTCGCTGGGACGCAGCCCGAAGCCCCAGGTCATCTGGATGATCTGATAGGTGAGCATGCCGCGCGACAGCGCGTGGAGCTTGATCTGGTCGATCTTCACGTCACCCACGACGTGCGGCGTGGACGGGAGCGCCTTGTTGGAATCCACCACGGTCACGCTGGTGAAGTAGTGCTCCAGAGCCGCCTTGAGGTCTCGGCGAACGAACTGATGCACGTCGAACAGCTTGAAGGTCTCGCACCCGTCGGTGGTGGTGGCGCATGCGCTGGTTTCGAGGGTCCAGGTGTCCTTCACCTTGGTCGGGTCGAGCACGATGAAGAGCGGCCGTTCGATCTTGCGCGCCACCATCAAGCTCGGCGGGGTCGCGTGCGCGTTCTTGAGGCTGTAGCCGCCCTCGGTTCCGAATGCGCTCTTCGCGTAGTTCGCGGGGCCACCGCAGGCGGCGAGCGCCAGGCAGCCGGCGACCGCCAAGGGCCGCAGGTAAGAGAAAGTCATGTGTCCTCCGTGGGCAGGTGCCCTACCTGGGGAGAGCCACGCTCCCCACCGGAGTCGCAGATGAAATGCTATTGCGCCTGAACCGAGCCGGGCTTGAAGTTGAACGGATAGGTGGCGTGCGTCTCGAGGCGTTTGGCGCTCTCGTTGAACTTGATCTTCTTGATGACGCCGATGATGCAGGTGCCCACCGATTCTTCGTGAATGGTGGTGCCGCTGGGATCGACCGAGATGTCGGTGACGTTGCCCTTGGGGTCGATGACCCACTTGATGACGATGTTGCCCTGGATGCCCGGGTGCGACTTGAGCGCCGCGTCGTAGCAAGCGCGGGCCTCGG
>Ga0075163_10013924_pt1 | contig 10403 bp, 7 predicted proteins | sample JI1023141ADNA_FD_71478 | JGI IMG/M metagenome (GOLD analysis project Ga0075163, IMG submission 71478) | Wastewater effluent complex algal communities from Wisconsin, to seasonally profile nutrient transformation and Carbon sequestration -... | ecosystem: Engineered > WWTP > Effluent > Algae... | reverse complement strand
TTTTTCCAGTCAGGACCACATACTCTATACCAACGGACGCGAGACAAGCGGTCTTTATGACGAAAGTCAAATTCGCAACTTTCACTTGTGGTTTTCACAGAGCGATTATTGGCAACAACTGAAGGACAATTACCAGAACAAGATCGACCTGCCTGCCATGCTGGTAGTCGATGGCGATACATTTCCAGAAGTAGGGGTACGATTCAAGGGTCAGACTTCCTATATGATGGCGCAGACATCGGACAAAAAATCCTTCAACATCACGATGGACTATTCCATTCCCGGCCAGGATCTGGATGGGTACGAAACCATCAATCTCAACAATGCTTTTGAGGACGCCTCCTTCATGCGCGAAGTGGCATACCTCCACCAGATCAGGCGTCACATTCCTGCTGCAAAAGCCGCCTATGTACGGCTTTATATCAACGGTCAGAGCTGGGGTATTTATCCGAACGTACAACAACTCAACGGTGATTATCTGAAAGAATGGTTTTTCAGCAACGACGGCACCCGCTGGCGTGCCGACCGGCCTGCCGGTACCGGCGGCGGCCCGGGTGGCGGACCGGGCGGCGGCTGGGGTGACGGCACTGCAGCACTCAATGACCTCGGCCCGGACACTACTGAATATCAACTTTATTACACCCTGAAGACAGCCCACAAGGCCAATCCATGGGTCGACTTGGTACACGTTTGTGATGTATTAAACAATACCCCGCTTGACAATCTGGAAGAAGCCATCAAACCGGTGCTCGATCTAGACCGCACTCTCTGGTTTCTGGCCTCCGAAATTGCCTTTTCGGACGACGACAGTTATGTATATAAAGGCAAAATGGACTATTATCTGTACTGGGACCCGGAAACCGGCCGAATCACTCCGCTGGAGTTTGACGGCAACAGTGCAATGAAATCCAATGCCGCCAACTGGAGTCCGTTCTACAATGCCAACAAGGTCAATTATCCGTTGCTGAACCGTTTGCTGGCAGTGCCGTCCATTCGCCAGCGCTATCTGGCACATTTCCGTACGCTGATCAACGATGCGATGTTGTCGGCCGACTTCAATGCCCTCATCGATCAATACGACGCGCTCATCAACGCCGAAGTGCAGGCCGACCCAAAGAAATTATACACCTACAACCAGTACACTTCGGAAAAGCAGGTACTGAAAACATTCGTCCAGAATCACCGGAACACCCTGATGAACAATACGGAAATGAATGTTACCGGTCCGTCCATCACAAGCGTAACACTCCAGGCCAACGCAGGCGCCTGGGCCAATCCGGTGGCGGGTGAAAATGCTCCGGTGACTGCCACTGTCACCTCTGCCAGCGGCATCGCAGGTGTTTTTCTTTATTACAACGATGCCTTGTACGGCAATTTTTCCAAAGTCCAGATGTTCGACGACGGGCAGCACAACGACGGTACAAGCGGCGACGGCGTATTCGGCGCAACCATACCGGCTTTTGGCGCCGGCACTTTTGTCCGGTTTTATGTAGAAGCCATTGCCGGCAACACGGCAGGCACTCGCGCTTACCTGCCTGTGGGAGCAGAACACGATGTGTTCATGTACCAGGTGACCGCCGCATGGGCAGGCAACAGCCCGGTTGTCATCAACGAGATATTGGCTTCCAACGTAGCCGCCGAAACCGATGAATCCGACCAGCATGAAGACTGGATCGAACTTTTCAATACCAGCAACCTCAGTTTCGACCTCAGCGGTTACTACATCACCGACAATTCCGCCAATCTCGACAAGTGGAGTTTCCCGGCCGGCACCGTCATTCCGCCATTGGGTTACCTGATTCTTTGGGCCGATGAGGACAGCAGCCAGGGGCCGCTGCACACCAACTTCAAACTTTCCATCGCCGGTGAATTCCTGGCACTGCTGGACACCGGTCTCAACTTTGTGGATACCTTGAGTTTTCCGCAACAGGTTACGGACATGGGTTATGCCCGAGTGCCCAATGGTACGGGTCCCTTTGTGATTCAAAACAGGACTTTTGCCGCCACCAATTCAGTGACGCCCACTACCGAACCTTCAGCATTGGCAGTGCCGGCGATCCGGGTTTCGCCCAATCCGGCAACGGATTATTGCACAGTGACCCTCGCAGCAGAACAGACGGACGGCAGCCTTCAATTGACCGATATTTCGGGAAGAGTACTGAAGGAAATACCGGCCCAGCCAGTCGTACAAATGGAGGTCGCTGATCTGCCGCAGGGCATCTACTTCCTGAAATGGGGCGAACTGGCGACCAAACTGGTCGTCACTCATTGAGTCCTCCACAATCAGAATCATTTTTCACATTATAAAAATTGGGACATCACTCCCGTATTGCTCTTTATTTAAAACAAACATGAAAATCTCGCTTTTCCCAATCACAGTACTCATGGCCGGCGGCCTGTTCCTGCTGGCGAACAATGTCAGCGACCCCAACAATCCTCCCACCGGCAGAACCGGAGCGCCCGGCGAAACTACCTGCGGCGCATCCAACTGTCACAGCGGCGGCACATATACAGGCACAGTCTCCATCAGTGGCATCCCGGATACGGTCACCCCGTCCACAACCTATACGGTTACGCTCACCAATACCAGCAATGCCATCAGGGCTGGATTTGAGCTGACCTGTCTGGTGAACGGCACCAATACCATGTGTGGAACACTGATAGCCGCATCGGGTGTATCCATCGGAACCGGCACAGGCGGCCGCAAGTACGCGCGTCAATCGACACCCAAAAATCTGAGCAACGGAAGCACATCCTGGAATTTCACCTGGAAATCGCCGGCTGTAGCAGTCGATTCCGCAACCTTCTATTTTGTAAGCTTGTGTGCCAACAGCAACGGCCAAAAAACAGGAGACAATCCCATCCTCGCCACCAAACAAATCGTTTTTGCATCGACTGCTTCTCCGGTCACCGAGCCCGGCTCAGAAGTGCCGTTAAAAATGTATCCCACCGTGGTTGCGCAAGGTATCCTCAACGTAGAATTGCTCGAAGCCTCCAAAGGCAGTTTGAGCATCATCGATGCACAGGGTAAAATCTGTATCACTGCACCGCTTGAAGCCGCCAACCAGGTAGATGTCAGCCAGTTGCCCACCGGAATTTACCTGGCAAACATCGCCACCGAAGGCAAGGCCACCGTTAAAAAGTTTATAGTTAAATAGTTTTTTCTTTTTTCGCAACCAGCGAAAGGCATTTCATGTCCCCCGCTTCAAAAGGCAAGCGGGGGGCTTTTTTTATCAAAATAACTTGTCCGCAACAGGCGTTTGAATCGGCAAATCTGCATCGATGAAAAAACTCCTGCTCTTTTCCAGCCTGCTTCTGCTTGCTTCCCTGCTCACCGCTCAACAATCGGGCAAGCCCAAAACCTCCACCTACGAACTGGATGAGGCGCTCCAACAAAAACTCATTTCCGTCGAAATAAAGGGTACTGGCGGCCATTTCGGCAACTGCCTGAGAGTGGTTTGTAAGAACCTGAAAGGAAAATTTTTCCGACTCCGGATTCCGCAGGGCCAGTTCATGCTCCCTGCCGACTCCACTTTCCAAACCCTCGTCGTGGCGGAAGAGCACATGATGGCGCTCAATGTAAAATCACCGGTCGAGCTCACCCTCAAAACCTATTGTGCCCAGGCTGGCGACCGTTCGCCCCTCACCGGATCCATATTTGCGGTTGGCGCTTTGGCACCCGAGCAATTGCGCAACCTGCTGAAGTTCATAGTCGAAAAAGGGAAAGTGGACAGTCATGAAGCGCAAAGCGCCGTTTGGTGCGTCACCAACGGCAATTCGGTAGCAGACATACAGGACCCGGCATTGGCCAAATTTACCGCCGAATTGTTGGGCAAACCGGTGCCGGGTTATAAAATCAAACGCAAAACAGTCGAAATTGTACCTGGCGAGCGGGCAACCCTGGGAAAAGCCTTTATCGTGGACGGCAACTACCAGTACGTACTGGACAAGGATGAAAAACTCCTCATGAACCTGCTGGATTCGGAATTAAAACTGGTCAAACAAATTTCAAAAGAGGAATTGATGAAAGCCGGCGAGCACCGCAGCAGCTTTCACCTCGAAGTATGGAACCTGACGCCGGGCAAATACACCGTGCGAATTGAAACCAAAGGGGGACGGATCATCAGGGACATAGAAGTAGAATTTTAACAACAAACTGATTTTCTGCTACATTTGCCTGTCACCAACTCAAATGACAGTCTTTGTATGCAAAATCGTTTCCTGTTCCTTTGTTGCCTCGCTTTGCTGTTTTCCGCAGTCCGGCTCAACAGCCAGCAATTGATCTCTTCCTCCCTGCTGGGTTCCAAAACACAAGCCCAGTTGTACGCGGAGTTCAACATCCCGTTTATCCAGTTCGGAGCAAAGTATTATAAAATCACCTACACCACCCACAACCTGTCGGGCATGCCGGATACAGTCTCCGGTTTGCTGGCCATTCCCGACAATCCGAACAAAGTGTACCCGCGTCTGGTGTACCAACACGGCACTTCAGGATCAAAACAGGATGTTCCCTCCGTGAATTACAACGGTGGCGAAGGAAGCCTGGGATTGCTGTTCGGCGGACTGGGCTACGTAGCGGTGTTGCCTGATTATCTGGGTCTGGGAGTTTCGGACGGGTTTCATCCATACGTCCACGCAGAAAGTGAAGCCTGGGTCGCGGCAGACATGTTGCGCGCCGTTGCGGATTTCACCGCTGCCAACGGGGGACAAACCAACGCACAGTTGTTTGTGACCGGGTATTCGCAGGGCGGTCATGCGGCCATGGCCTTGCACCGCGAAATCGAAAAAAATCTGAGCAGTGAATTCACGGTAACCGCCGCCGCTCCCTGTTCCGGCCCTTACAGCATCGGCGAAGTAATGCGCCAGTTAATCCTCACCGATGAAGTCTATTACTACCCGGCTTACATTCCGAACACCGCCTTATCCTACCAAACGGCTTACGGCAACATTTTCAGCCAGTTGACAGACATTTTCAAACCCGTCTATGCAGGGATGATCGGGCAATTCTACAACGGCAATATCACCCTGTCGCAACTGAACGACCAACTCATCACAGCGCTGGTGACCAACGAGGGTGCTTCCCGGCCGTTTAAAATGTTGCAGGACAGCATCGTACAAGTACTCGAAACCACACCCGACCACGCCATCAACCTCGCACTGAAAGCCAACAATACTTACACCGACTGGACTCCCCAGGCGCCCACACGGCTTTTTTACTGCATGGCCGACGACCAGGTGCCGTTTGAAAACAGCATTCTGGCCCGCGACTCCCTGCTGGCTGCCAGTGCGGTCGATCTGCAAATTCTCGACGTAAACCCGACAGCCGATCACGGCGACTGCTTTGTGCCGGCACTCACCAACACACTATTCTTCTTCCTGGGTTTCCAGCAAATTGGCAACGTGTCGTCCGTGAATACGTTGGGAAAAGGCGAACTGGATATTTTCCCCAATCCTGCCAACGAATGGCTGACGTTGAAATCGCTGCCGGGAAAAGGGCAACTGAGGATAATCGACTATTTCGGGAAAGTGCTGCACTCAGCTGCGCTGACCGAGGGCGACCAGCAAATTTCGGTAAAAGAAGTGCCCAACGGCATCTATATGGTGGAATACCAGGTCAGGAACCAAACCTGGCGTACCAAATTGATCGTCCAACATTAATCACATCTCGAACATGAAACAGGTTTTGATGCTTGCGATGCTGTTTTCGGCACTTTCAATTTCGGCTCAAAGCAGCGACGAACAATCGATCCGCCAGATTCTGGCTACGCAGGAAGAGGCCTGGAACCGCGCTGATCTCGAGGCTTTTATGGGTGGGTACTGGCGTTCCGACAGCCTGATGTTCATCGGCTCCCGGGGCGTAACTTACGGCTGGCAGGCCACCCTCGACAGTTATAAAAAGGGCTATCCGGATGCCGGGGCCATGGGCAAACTGACTTTTACCATCCTTTCGGTACAGGTACTTGCACCGGAGAGTGCTTACGTGATTGGCAAATGGCAGCTGGCCCGCGCGACGGACGAGTTGGGTGGTCATTTCACCCTGCTTTGGAAAAAAAAGGACGGAAAATGGGTGATTGTAGCCGATCATTCGAGTTGATGGGCAAAAAAAAAGGTCAGTCCTGGGGGACTGACCTGCTCCAATGAGGAGAATGCACATGGGATTATAACGGGAAGGTAGCCATTACAGCAGATTAAAGAAAATGGCAGAATCAAATGATGGTTGCTTTACGAATGTAAAAGTAGTGGACTCCATCATGAAGGTCAACTCCATCCTCCAAAAATGTGCCACATTGTCGCTCAGTTGGCAATGTTCGCCGGCACATCCGGTCGCGTTTAGCCCATCAATTGTCGCCTCGATGCAAATTTCCGGCATTAACAAGGCAGTAAAAACAATTTTATAGTTCACAATTGAGCGAGTTTAAACGTTTACTACTGCACATTCCCGAAAAAGCATATACAGACGACAGAACAGAGATGAATGCTTGAAATTGAACGTTATAAGCGGCATTTTTCTATTATGCGGTATCATTATATAAACCAAGCGTTCTTTTTTTGAGCAAACGGCAAAGCGTATTTCGCTGGATATTAGCATTGTTTTTTTTCACAATGCCCTAAATTTGTCATTGGCAGAATCAATTCTCTGCCTCACTTTTGCATCGTTCAATTTGATTATCATTCACAATCAAACTTAGCAGCAGCTTATGGCCAAACCTGTTACAATCAAAATTAAGAACGGCACGGTTAGCATTTCCAACTCACGCTAATCCTGACCTTTCTCTCCTCCCCCGAGATAACAGGTGAAAATCCACTCCAAAAGCCGCCCAGATTTGTAAATGTTCATGGGAATATAATTGCCTGTAAAGCCCTGTCATATGAGACAGGGCTTTTTTTGTGCCGGTAGATGTACCTTCGCGCCGAACATTGTACTATGCAAAACTTGAAACTCACCTTAGCTACCTTCCTCTTCCTGTTTTCTGCCGGCATACTGAATGCCCAAAGCGCCGTTACCGATACCACCATCTACGATGTGGCAGAAAGGATGCCCTACCCCTTGCTCAACAGTTGCAACCCGACCCTGCACCCCGATTGGACAGACGACAGCATTCGGCGTTGTGCAGAAATTCAATTGTTGACATTGCTCAGCCAGAACATCCGGTACCCGGAAGATGCCCGTGTCAAAAACGTGCAGGGCACCGTAGTGGTGTCGTTTGTGGTGGAGCCCAACGGCCGTATGACGCATTACAAACTGCTGAAAGACATTGGCGACGGCTGTGGCGAAGAAGCCCTGCGGGTGTTGATGGCGATGGATACCATCGGCTTGCGCTGGCAGCCGGCCCAACGGGAAGGCCAGCCCATTCGGATGCGACAGTCGTTGCCGTTGCGATTCAAATTGCAGGAAGCCCTGCCTTACTACATCACGGAAGCCAACGACACCATATATTCGGTGCTCGACGCAGAGCCGGTGTTCAAAGGGGGCATGGATACCCTGCTCACGTTTATTTACAACCGCCTGAAATACCCTGCCGCTTATGTGGACAGTTGTAAAACCGGGGTGGTTGAGATGTCGCTCATCATCCGCACCGACGGTTCGGTGGAAGTAGACAACCAGATCGACTTCCTGAATCTCGGCGCCGATTTCCAATGGGAAGCCGTGCGGCTTGCCAACCGGACAAACCTGATGTGGACGCCGGCCAAATACGACGAAAAAAGTGTGACGACTACCCTGCCATTGCGGGTGCTGTTCAAATCGCCCGCCAAAGGTTGCGCCGCTGCCAATGATCGTTTTGACCGCGCTACCCTGCTGGCCAATGAAGGAGCCACGCTGCTGGAGCAACAAAAAACGGAGGAGGCCATCCAGAAATGGACGGAAGCCCTTGCCATTGTCCCCAACAACACGGAATGGTTGTACTACCGAGGCACTACCCTGCTCAACCTGAACCGTCGCGAAGATGCCTGCAAGGACTACAACCGGGTAAAACAAATACTCGGCATTACCTGGTTTGAAGGGGTGCGCAAGTTGATCTGCGGGTGGTAATGAAGCGATCCGGAGGCAGCGATTGGTCCAGGCACACCGACCCATACTGCGTTGTATAAGGTTCTGGTTTAGTGGAATAATGGTTACCTAAACTTAACACAGACTTAAACGACCGGTTCAGACGGCCACCCAAGCGCACATACTACCTTTGCACGAAATCAGAACGTTATGAAGGACAACGCGCCTGCGAAAAAAATACTGATCGTGGACGATGAGCCGGACATCCTCGAATTCCTGCAGTACAACCTCAAAAAAGAAGGTTTTGCTGTGGTAACGGCCGCCGACGGGAAACAAGCCCTCCTGGTGGCCGAACGGGAAAAACCCGACCTCATTATACTGGACATCATGATGCCGGAACTTGACGGGGTGGAAACCTGTCGCATTCTGCGCAGTCGCAAGGAGTTTATGCTGACACCAGTTGCTTTTTTGACGGCTCGAGATGAAGATTTCACCCAAATCACTGCCCTCGATACCGGTGGTGACGATTACATCACCAAACCCATCAAACCCCGCGTACTCATCAGCCGCATCCAGGCATTGCTGCGGCGTTCCAGCAAGATGAACGACGACGACCGGGAAGCCATCGAACTGAGCGATCTGGTGATTGACAAGCAAAAAGTAATGGTGTTCAGGGGAAAGGAGACCATCGAATTGCCCCGCAAGGAATTTGAAATTTTATGGCTGCTGGCATCCAAACCGGGGCGTGTGTTTACCCGGGAAGAAATATTCGACAAGATCTGGGGCAACGATGTGATTGTGGGCAACCGAACGATTGACGTACACATCCGCAAATTGCGCGAGCGCCTGGGCGAAGATTACATTAAAACAATGAAAGGGATCGGCTACAAGTTCGATTTCTAGTCACACTGAATATGTTCAAAAACCAGACACCCCAACAACTCTCCGTTTACATCGCCGCCATTTCCGCATTTGCCATCACCCTCTTGGCGATGCTGTTCAATCAGATTGGAATCGCCACCGTGAACTGGACCGATCTCGGGTTGATGTTTGTTGCCGTTTTTTCAGTGGTGTTTTTGGCGGGATACCAATTCATCCGCTATTATATTTTTCGCCGCATCAAGTTGATTTACAAAATCATACACCGGCACAAACTCCCCTCGGATTTCAAGGCGGGCAAACTGGACATGAGCAAAAACATCCTCGAAAACGTGGAGAAGGAGGTGGATGAGTGGGCCGAGCAGAACGACCGCGAAATCGAGGAACTGGAACGGCTGGCCACGTACCGGCGCCGCTTTATCGGTGATGTATCACACGAACTGAAAACGCCGATTTTCAATATCCAGGGTTTTATCCATACCCTGCTCGACGGCGCACTCCACGACCCGCAAGTGAACATGCAATACCTCCAGCGGGCTGCAAAAAATGTGGATCGCCTGCAAGCCATCGTCGAAGACCTCGAAACCATCAACAAACTGGAAGCAGGACAAATGATCCTGGATTTGCGCGAATTCGACCTGCACAACCTGGTCGATGAAGTGTACGCCGATCTCGAAATGCGCGCACACGAACGCAACATCCGCCTCACTTTCAAGGAAGGCGCCAACCAGCATTTCCGGGTGCGTGCCGACAAGGAGAGCATCCGCCAGGTGCTCATCAACCTCGTACACAACTCCATCAAATACGGTAAAGAAGGCGGGGTTACCAAAATCAGTTTCTACGACATGGAAACCTACATGCTCGTAGAAGTCAGCGACAACGGCATCGGCATCGATCCGGAACATCTCAACCACGTTTTTGACCGGTTTTTCCGCGCCGACAAGCACCGCTCGCGCGAAGCAGGCGGCACCGGCCTGGGGCTTTCCATCGTCAAGCACATCATCGAAGCCCACAAACAAACAATCAACGTACGCAGCACGCAATCGCAGGGCAGCACCTTCGGATTTACACTGGAAAAGGCCTGAACCTTATTCCCGCACCACCTTCTCCACTACCCTGCCCTTGCTGGTTGTCACCTGCACCAAATAGATGCCGCGTTTTTCCGGCAGCCGGAACCTGTCGGCAGCCGGCTTGTCCAGCACCAGCCTGCCCGAAGCATCCCACACCTGTACCTGCCGGATAGTCACCCCTGCGGCCACCTCTATCCTGACCTGACCGTCGCGGCTCAGCGTGGGAAATACCCGCGCCAGTTGCTGTTTCGCCACATTTTCCACCGCCACCGGCGTCACAAAAACCGAATCAAGCACCTGCTCCGCCACCAGTACAGGCGATTGGTCGGCGGCTTCAAACATGGTTTTGAATGCATCAATTTCGGGCGAACTGTATTCAAAAATCGGAGCCATCCATTTGGGTGGCAGGCTTTGGTACCACATTCGCGCTTTTACGGTCAGAAATCCCGTGTAATTATTGTTGG
>Ga0075163_10013923_pt1 | contig 10403 bp, 3 predicted proteins | sample JI1023141ADNA_FD_71478 | JGI IMG/M metagenome (GOLD analysis project Ga0075163, IMG submission 71478) | Wastewater effluent complex algal communities from Wisconsin, to seasonally profile nutrient transformation and Carbon sequestration -... | ecosystem: Engineered > WWTP > Effluent > Algae... | reverse complement strand
TCAGCGGCAATGATGTGGACAGTCTGGATCCCACCCTGGATCTGTCGGCGGCAAACAAGCCATTCCCGAGCGGCTGCATCACCACGGCGCTGTCGGCTCAGGAAAAGGCGCTGCTCTTTCTGTTGTTCGACCTGACGAACTGTGTCGAACCGACCATCGGATAGCAGCACAACGGCAAGCTCGGGTTACTGCGCTGCAACTCTTTGTTAGCGCTGCGATTTCCATCGGGCTAGGGATCGCTCTCGTGCGATAATGAGCCTGAAAATAGGAGGATCTATGACCATGTCTCGAATACTGGCCTCAGTCGCACTCACCGCCATGCTGTCCTGCGGCACCAACGGTAGCAATGGCACGGTCGGTCCCACCGGCCTCCCCGGTCCTGAAGGTCCGGCTGGCCCCATGGGCGACCAGGGCGACAAAGGCGACAAAGGTGACCCAGGAATGAACGGCGCCAACGGTCCTAGCACTGCCGATATTCCCCTTCCGGGAGGCTTCTTCTATCCGGAGAGCCTGACCTCCCTGGCCAACGGTACGCTGTTCATCGGCAGCATCGGCACCGGCGAGGTCTGGAAGTTCGTGCCGGGCGCGCAGGTGCCGACCAAGTTTATCAGCGCCGACACCTCGCACAAGAATGTGACCGGTGTGCTCGCGGATGAGACAGGCGGATACCTGTACCTGTGCGCGAATGACTTTGCGGCGCCCACGGCCGGCTCCATCCAGCGCTACAAGCTGGCAGACGGCACGCTGGACAAGACCTATGCGTTCGGGGTCGCGGCGGCCTGCAATGACATGACGTTCGACGCCAACGGCAACCTGTTTGTGACCGACTCGATCGGAGCGCTGTACAAGCTGCCGGCCGGCGGCGCGGCGCTGGGGGCCGCGTGGTCGACCGACGCCAAGCTGGCTTCGGTGACCGCGGGCAAGTACGGCGCTGACGGCATCGCGTTTGACGGCACGAGCAACCTGTTTGTGACCAACTTCGAAGACGGCAAGCTCCTGCGCGTCGCCATCAACAACGACGGCACGGCTGGCGCTATCGACGAGATTGTCGTGACGCCCGCGATCACGCGGCCGGATGGGCTGCGCTATGTCAACGCCACCACGTACCTCGTGATCGAGAATACGGAGCCGGGCAAGCTGACGCAGCTCGTCATCGACAACACGGCCAAGACCGCCGCCGCCACGGTCATCAGCAACCGCCTGGACCTGCCGACCTCAGTGGTCAAGATTGGCTCGGTCTACTGGATCACCGAGGGGCAGATCGACCAGCTGCTCGGCGGGATGATGCCCAACCTCCCCTTCTACGTCCGCCGCCTCCCCTCTTTTAATTAAGCATCCGCACCCCGCGTCTCTGCCCAAGGCACCTCCCAGCATGGGAGGTGCGCTGGGTCGGCATTATTTCAAGATCTGCAATAGTGTTTTGCGATCCAGATGGATTGTTGCAAAGCCCTGCTGGGCGCAGATTGCTTGCAGGAGGCAGCGATGATGGAGACACGGCCCTACCCAAGCGATGTTGCGTTCACCGGCGCGGTAAAGCAGATCCAGCAGCGCAAAGGCTCGCGCGGAGCCTACGCGCGCATGGAGCAGGGCGAGGGCTGGGATACGCGCATCGATCCGGAGATGGCGGCGTTCATCGCGGAGCAGCGGAGCTTCTTTCTGGCCACCGCGAACGCGAGCGGCCAGCCCTACATCCAGCATCGCGGTGGACCGCCGGGGTTTCTGCGCGTACTCGATGAGACCACCCTGGGCTTCGCGGACTTTCGCGGCAACCGCCAGTACATCAGCATGGGAAACCTGATCGAGAACCCCAAGGTGCACCTGTTCCTGATCGACTATGCGCACCGCGCTCGCGTGAAGATCTGGGGCGAAGCCAAGGTGATCGAGGACGATCCCGAGCTTCTGGATTCGCTGACTCCGGTTGGATATGCGGCCAAACCCGAGCAGGCGCTCCTGATCAAAATCACAGCGCTGGATCGCAACTGCCCGCAGCATATTCCGCAGCGCCTGGAGGCCAAAGACGTGGCCGCTGCGCTGGCAGAGCGAGACGCTCACATCGCAGAGCGAGATACCAGAATCGCGCAGCTGGAAAGAGAGCTCGCGGAGCTGCGAAGGCTGCGGGCGTGACTCGATTTTAACCCTAGGGAGAGCACTTGCTTCAGACCTTGTGAGCGCATTCGTTCAAGAAAACGGGGGCTCTCTGTTGACCAGCTGCGTCTGAACCTCTCATAATAGAGAGATGCGTTTTGCGCTCTCCATCGCTGCCCTTGCCTTGGTGTCTGGACTGCGATGACGCCAGAGCCCAGGGCAGCGCCCAAAGCCGATGTCCTCATCGTAGATGACAATCCCAAGAACCTGCTGGCGCTCGAAGCCATCCTGGCCGAGCTCGACGCCAATCTGGTTCGCGCGGGGTCGGGCATTGAGGCTCTGCGGCGGCTGTTGAATCAGGACTTCGCGGTCATCCTGCTCGACATTCAGATGCCGGGAATGGATGGCTTCGAGACCGCTACGCTGATCCGCCAGCGCGAGCGCTCGCGCGCCATTCCGATCATTTTTCTGACGGCGTTTCCCAGCAACGACACGCAGGTGTTTCAGGGCTACGCCATCGGCGCTGTGGACTTTCTGTTCAAGCCGATCGTGCCCGCAACCTTGAAGTCAAAGGTGTCGGTGTTCATCGAGCTGTTCAAGAAGACAGCCGAGATCAAGCGACAGGAAGCGCTGCTGCGCGAGATTCAGGCGCGCGAGCATGAACAGAAGCTGGCCGAGGCCAAGCAGCGCTGGGAGTCGGATCGGCTGCGCGAGAGCAACGAGCGGCTGAAGCTCCTGGCCGACACCGCCAACCGCCTGCTCACCGAGCTGCATCCCGAGACGTTTCTGAACCAGCTCTACTCGCACATCGCGGCGCAGCTGGGGCTGGAGATCTTTCTCCACTATCGGGTCGCAGAGAGCGGGGATGTGCTGCTGCTCGAAGCGTTCGGCGGCGTCTCGGCGGCGCCGGGCACGAGCTATCGCCGGCTGCCGTTTGGTCAGGAGGGCAGCGGCGCCGCGGCGCAGAACCGCCAGCGCATCGTCCTCGAAGACATTCAGGGCTCCGGAGATCCGCGGGCGCAGGCCATGCGCGAGCTGGGGATCGCGGCCTTTGCCAGCTTTCCGCTGCTGGCTCAGCAGCGCCTGATGGGTGTGCTCTCGTTTGGCACGCGCCATCGAGCTCGCTTCAAGACAGACGAGCTGGCCATCTTGCAGGTCATCTGCGATCAGGTCGCAATGACCATGGAGCGGGTGCGGCTCATCACCGAGCTCCAGCAGCGAGCCGAAGAGCTGGCCGAAGCGGACCGGCGCAAGGATGAGTTTCTGGCCATGCTGGCCCACGAGCTGCGAAACCCGCTGGCGCCCATGGTCAATGCGCTGGAGGTCATGCGGCTGAGCCAGGAGGACGACGATCCCGTGCGCCTGCGCGCCCGCAGCGCCATGGAGCGCCAGGTTCAGCACATGTCGCACCTGGTCAATGATCTGCTGGATGTCTCGCGCATCAGCACGGGCAAGGTCACGCTGCGCCAGGAGTGGGTCGTGCTCGCGGACATCGTGCAGCAGGCGGTTGAGACCAGCCGGCCGCTGATCAATGAGCGGCACCACAACCTTGCCGTGGCGCTGCCCGAAGAAGAGGTGCGCCTGTTCGCGGATCCGACGCGGCTGAGCCAGGTCATCTCGAACCTGCTCAACAACGCCGCCAAATACACGGATCCTGGAGGCCAGATCTCGCTGACGGTCGAGCGAGCCGGGGATGAGATCTCCATGCACATCCGCGACACCGGCATCGGGATCAGCCCCGATCTATTGCCGCGCGTCTTCGATCTGTTTGTGCAGTCGGAGCGCGCGGCGGATCGAGCCTTGGGAGGACTGGGCATCGGCCTCACTGTGGTGCGGCGCCTGGTCGAGATGCACCGCGGCACCATCAGCGCCAAGAGCGAGGGGCTCGGCCGCGGCAGCGAGTTCGTGGTGCGGCTTCCCTGCAAGGCGGATTCGCCGGCACCGGTGCAGGTGGAAGCACAGGCGAGCGCGGATCCGCTGGCCAGCCTGACGCCGTCCGGCCGCGCCAAAGCGCTGAGCATGCACGTGCTGGTCATCGAGGACAACAACGATGTGCGCGGCACGCTTCAGGACCTGCTGCTCGTCATGGGCCATCGGGTGGACGTGGCCGCAGATGGCATCGAGGGTCTGGCCGTGGCCGCAGAGCGGCATCCTGAAGTCGCGCTGATCGATATTGGTCTGCCGGGGCTAGATGGCTATCAGGTCGCTGCCCGGTTTCGCGCCGAGATGCCCTCGTGCCCGGTGCTCATCGCTCTGTCTGGCTACGGCCAGCCTGAAGATCGCAGTCGCGCCCGCGCTGCTGGATTCGACGCGCATCTGGTCAAGCCAGTGGCGATAAACGAGCTCCTGCGCGTGCTGGCCGAGACCTATGTCGAGCGTCTGCGCAGTCAGGGCAGCGCAGCCAAGAAGTCCCCCCGCTCGGACCAGCAGTAAGAACCCATTTGAGCAGCACAGCCTTTTTATGCCCAGTGGAGATGGACCATGCCTACGAAGCAGTCGATGACGCCCCCCCAGCCCGACCAGCTTGATGAGCGGCAGCTTCTTACCGTTCTCATGGCAGTCAAGAAGGGCGACTTCTCGGTGCGGATGCCGGTGGACCGATCCGGCCTGGCGGGCAAGATCGCCGACACCCTGAACGATGTGATCGAGCTCAATGAGCGCACGGCGCGCGAGTTTGAGCGCATCAACAACATTGTCGGCAAGGAAGGCAAGATCAGCCAGCGGGCCTCTATCGGCGAAGCCACCGGATCCTGGTCCGCGTGCGTGGAGTCGGTGAACTCGCTCATCGGCGATCTGGTGCAGCCGACCGCGGAAGTGGCGCGCGTGATCGGCTCGGTGGCGCGCGGCGATCTGTCGCAGACCATGGCGCTGGACATCGAAGGTCGGCCGCTCAAGGGCGAGTTTCTGCGCACCGCCAAGGTGGTCAACACCATGGTGGATCAGCTGAGCTCGTTCGCTTCCGAGGTCACGCGCGTGGCGCGCGAGGTCGGCACCGAAGGCAAGCTCGGCGGGCAGGCCGTTGTGAAGGGCGTGGCCGGTACGTGGAAGGATCTGACCGACAACGTCAACCTGATGGCCAACAACCTGACCGGTCAGGTGCGCAACATCGCAGAGGTCACCAAGGCCGTGGCCAAGGGTGATCTGAGCAAGAAGATCACCGTCGATGTGAAGGGCGAGATCCTGGAGCTCAAGAACACCATGAACACCATGGTGGATCAGCTGAGCTCCTTTGCATCGGAAGTCACGCGCGTGGCGCGCGAGGTCGGCACCGAGGGCAAGCTCGGCGGACAGGCCGAGGTCAAGGGCGTGGCCGGCACGTGGAAGGATCTGACCGACAACGTCAACTTCATGGCCTCGAACCTCACCGGTCAGGTGCGCAACATCGCGGCCGTGACCACGGCGGTTGCCAACGGCGATCTGAGCAAGAAGATCACCGTCGATGTGAAGGGCGAGATCCTGGAGCTCAAGAACACCATCAACACGATGGTCGATCAGCTGAGCTCCTTTGCCGCCGAGGTCACGCGCGTGGCGCGCGAGGTCGGTACCGAAGGCAAGCTGGGTGGACAGGCGCAGGTCAAGGGCGTGTCGGGAACGTGGAAGGATCTGACCGACAACGTCAACTTCATGGCGTTCAACCTCACGGGCCAGGTGCGCAACATCGCGGCCGTGACCACCGCGGTTGCAAATGGAGATCTGAGCAAGAAGATCACCGTGGATGTGAAGGGCGAGATCCTGGAGCTCAAGAACACCATCAACACGATGGTCGATCAGCTGAGCTCGTTCGCATCGGAAGTCACGCGCGTGGCGCGCGAGGTCGGCACTGAGGGCAAGCTCGGCGGGCAGGCCGTTGTGAAGGGCGTGGCCGGCACGTGGAAGGATCTGACCGACAACGTCAACTTCATGGCCTCCAACTTGACGGGGCAGGTGCGCAACATCGCGGACGTGACCACGGCAGTTGCCAACGGAGATCTCAGCAAGAAGATCACGGTCGATGTGCGCGGTGAGATCCTGGAGCTCAAGAACACCATGAACACCATGGTGGATCAGCTGGGCTCGTTTGCATCCGAGGTCACGCGCGTTGCCCGCGAGGTCGGCACCGAGGGCAAGCTCGGCGGACAGGCCGATGTGAAGGGCGTGTCGGGCACGTGGAAGGACCTGACCGACAGCGTCAACTCCATGGCCTCGAACCTCACCGGTCAGGTGCGCAACATCGCGGACGTGACAACGGCAGTTGCCAAGGGCGATCTGAGCAAGAAGATCACGGTCGATGTGCGCGGCGAGATCCTGGAGCTCAAGAACACCATCAACACCATGGTCGATCAGCTGAGCTCCTTCGCATCGGAAGTCACGCGCGTGGCCCGCGAGGTCGGCACCGAAGGCAAGCTGGGTGGACAGGCCGAGGTCAAGGGCGTGTCGGGAACGTGGAAGGATCTGACCGACAACGTCAACTTCATGGCCTCCAACCTCACCGGCCAGGTGCGCAACATCGCGGATGTGACCACGGCGGTTGCAAATGGAGATCTGAGCAAGAAGATCACCGTGGATGTGAAGGGCGAGATCCTGGAGCTCAAGAACACCATCAACACCATGGTCGATCAGCTGAGCTCCTTTGCATCCGAGGTCACACGCGTTGCCCGCGAGGTCGGCACCGAAGGCAAGCTGGGTGGACAGGCGCAGGTCAAGGGCGTGGCCGGCACGTGGAAGGATCTGACCGACAACGTCAACTTTATGGCCTCGAACCTCACCGGCCAGGTGCGCAACATCGCGGCCGTGACCACCGCGGTTGCCAACGGCGATCTGGGCAAGAAGATCACGGTCGATGTGCGCGGCGAGATCCTGGAGCTCAAGAACACCATCAACACCATGGTCGATCAGCTGAGCTCCTTTGCATCTGAGGTCACGCGCGTGGCGCGCGAGGTCGGCACTGAGGGCAAGCTCGGCGGACAGGCCGAGGTCAAGGGCGTGTCGGGCACGTGGAAGGATCTGACCGACAGCGTCAACTCCATGGCCTCGGGTCTGACCGCGCAGGTGCGCGACATTGCCAAGGTCGCGACCGCGGTTGCCAACGGCGATCTCAGCCAGAAGATCGCCGTGGATGTGCGCGGCGAGATCCTGGAGCTCAAGCAGACCATCAACAAGATGGTCGACAACCTCAACACGTTCTCAGGCGAGGTCACGCGTGTCGCGCGCGAGGTCGGCACCGAAGGCAAGCTGGGTGGACAGGCGCAGGTCAAGGACGTGGCCGGCATCTGGAAGGATCTGACCGACAACGTCAACCTGATGGCCAACAACCTGACCGGTCAGGTGCGCAACATCGCAGAGGTCACCAAGGCCGTGGCCAAGGGCGATCTGAGCAAGAAGATCACCGTTGATGTGAAGGGCGAGATCCTAGAGCTCAAGAACACCATGAACACCATGGTGGATCAGCTGAGCTCCTTTGCATCGGAAGTCACGCGCGTGGCGCGCGAGGTCGGCACTGAAGGCAAGCTCGGTGGGCAGGCCGAGGTCAAGGGCGTGGCTGGCATCTGGGAGGATCTGACCGACAACGTCAACTCCATGGCATCCAACCTGACCGCGCAGGTGCGCAACATCGCGGATGTGACCACGGCGGTTGCCAACGGCGATCTGAGCAAGAAGATCACGGTGGATGTGAAGGGCGAGATCCTGGAGCTCAAGAACACCATCAATACGATGGTCGATCAGCTGCGCTCGTTCGCGTCCGAGGTCACGCGCGTGGCGCGCGAGGTCGGCACCGAAGGCAAGCTGGGTGGTCAGGCGCAGGTCAAGGGCGTGGCCGGCACGTGGAAGGATCTGACCGACAACGTCAACTCCATGGCGTCGAACCTGACCGGCCAGGTGCGCAACATTGCCGAGGTCACCACCGCGGTTGCCAACGGCGATCTGGGCAAGAAGATCACGGTCGATGTGCGCGGCGAGATCCTGGAGCTCAAGAACACCATCAACACCATGGTCGATCAGCTGAGCTCGTTCGCATCTGAGGTCACGCGCGTGGCACGCGAGGTCGGCACCGAAGGCAAGCTCGGCGGGCAGGCCGTTGTAAAGGGCGTGGCCGGCACGTGGAAGGATCTGACCGACAACGTCAACCTGATGGCATCCAACTTGACCGGTCAGGTGCGCAACATCGCCGAAGTCACCAAGGCAGTTGCCAACGGCGATCTGGGCAAGAAGATCACGGTCGATGTGCGCGGCGAGATCCTGGAGCTCAAGAACACCATCAACACCATGGTCGATCAGCTGAGCTCCTTCGCATCCGAGGTCACGCGCGTTGCCCGCGAGGTCGGCACCGAAGGCAAGCTCGGCGGACAGGCCGAGGTCAAGGGCGTGGCCGGCATCTGGGAGGATCTGACCGACAGCGTGAACTCCATGGCCTCGAACCTGACCGCGCAGGTGCGCGGCATCGCCAAGGTCGTGACCGCGGTGGCCAACGGCAACCTGAAGCGCAAGCTGGCGCTGGAAGCCAAGGGCGAAATCGCGGCGCTGGCCGAGACCATCAACGAGATGATCGATACGCTGGCGACCTTTGCAGACCAGGTCACCACCGTTGCCCGCGAGGTCGGCGTCGACGGCAAGCTCGGCGGCCAGGCGCGGGTGCCGGGAGCCGCGGGAACGTGGCGCGATCTGACCGACAACGTCAATCAGCTGGCGGCAAACCTGACCACGCAGGTGCGCGCGATTGCGGAGGTCGCCACCGCAGTGACCAAGGGCGATCTCACGCGCTCCATCTCCGTGGAAGCGCTGGGCGAGGTCGCGGCGCTCAAGGACAACATCAACCAGATGATCCGCAACCTGCGTGAGACCACGCAGAAGAACACGGAGCAGGACTGGCTGAAGACCAACCTGGCGCGCTTTACCCGCATGCTCCAGGGGCAGCGCGATCTGGAGACCGTGACCAAGCTGATCCTGGCCGAGCTGGCGCCGCTGGTCTCGGCGCAGCAGGGCGTGTTCTATATGGTCGAGGTGTCGGCCGGGCGGGCAATGCTCAGGCTGCTTTCGAGCTACGCCTTCCGGGAGCGAAAGCAGCTGTCCAATCAGTTCCAGCTGGGCGAGGGACTCATCGGTCAGTGCGTGCTGGAAAAGGATCGCATCCTCATCACCGATGTGCCGCCCGACTACATCAAGATCGGCTCAGGGCTGGGCGAGGCCAAGCCGCTGTCCATCGTGGTGCTGCCGGTCATCTTCGAAGGGCAGGTCAAGGCCGTCATCGAGCTGGCGTCGTTCCACCGCTTCAGCGAGATCCACCTGGCCTTCCTGGATCAGCTGACCGAGAGCATCGCCATCGTGCTCAACACCATTGCCGCCGGCATGCGCACCGAGGAGCTGCTCAAGCAGTCGCAGTCGCTGGCCGAGGAGCTGCGCAGCCAGCAGACCGAGCTGACCGAGACCAACCGCCGCCTGGAGCAGCAGGCGCAGTCGCTTCAGGCATCCGAGGAGCGGCTCAAGAACCAGCAGGAGGAGCTGCAGCAGACCAACGAAGAGCTGGAGGAGCGCTCCGAGCTGCTTCAGGTTCAGAAGGCGGAGGTCGAGCGCAAGAACCGCGAGATCGAGCAGGCCAAGGTGGCGCTGGAAGATCGAGCGCAGCAGCTCGCGCTGTCGTCCAAGTACAAGTCAGAGTTTCTGGCCAACATGTCGCACGAGCTGCGCACGCCGCTCAACAGCCTGCTCATCCTGGCCAAGCTCCTCGGCGACAACATCGAGGGCAATCTGGACAGCAAGCAGGTGGAGTTCGCGCGCACCATCTACTCGTCGGGCTCGGATCTGCTGTCGTTGATCAACGACATCCTGGATCTGTCCAAGATCGAGTCCGGCACCATGGCGGTGGATGTGGACGAGTATCCGCTTGCCACCATGCGCGACTTCGCAGAGCGCACGTTCCGGCAGCTTGCCGTGGACAAGGGGCTCGACTTCGACATCAAGCTGGCCGATGGCCTGCCGCAGGCCATCTACACAGATCCGCGGCGCCTGCAGCAGGTGCTGAAGAACCTGCTGGCCAACGCATTCAAGTTCACGGATCGCGGCGCAGTGCATCTCAAGGTGGAGATCGCGACCACGGGCTGGAGCCCGGAGAACAAGTCGCTCAGCGGCGCCGATGTTGTGCTGGCGTTTGCGGTGGCCGACACCGGAATCGGCATCGCGCAGAACAAGCTGAAGATCATCTTCGAGGCGTTCCAGCAGGCCGACGGCACCACCAGCCGCAAGTATGGCGGCACGGGTCTGGGGCTCTCGATCAGCCGCGAGATTGCACGCCTGCTCGGAGGCGAGATCCGCGTGGTCAGCACCCCGGGCAAGGGCAGCACCTT
>Ga0075163_10013922_pt1 | contig 10404 bp, 9 predicted proteins | sample JI1023141ADNA_FD_71478 | JGI IMG/M metagenome (GOLD analysis project Ga0075163, IMG submission 71478) | Wastewater effluent complex algal communities from Wisconsin, to seasonally profile nutrient transformation and Carbon sequestration -... | ecosystem: Engineered > WWTP > Effluent > Algae... | reverse complement strand
TCGGCATCGGCATTGATCAACGTTTCAGGCTGAATGATTTCATCGTGGATGGTCGAAAATTCCTGGGTTTCGGGCTCTTTGGCTTTCATCCTGTAACGGTCGATGCAGGTGTTGATCATCACTTTTTTGAGCCACGCTTCAAACGACAAGTCACCTCCGTATTTGTCAATTTTGGTAAATACCTTGAAGAACCCGTCCTGCACACATTCCCGTGCCGCTTCTGCGTCATGGGTATATCGAAGGCATATCACTGAAGCCCATGCATGAAATGCACGGTAAAGCCGGTTTTGCGCATAACGGTCTCCCTTGCGACAACCTCTGATAACATCCTCTAACTCGGTTTTATTCAGCATGTCTTCATTAAAAGCACGGATTTTTCACCGTTCATGTTGCTTTCAACTGGAAAAATGGGGCGCCCGCCCATGATCCGAACAGATTTGAAACGAGGAGATGCAAGGCTGGGATATCAATAATGAAAAAAGCAAGTCGAGTATTGCACCCGCTTGCTCCTAACCTTAATAAACCAAATGAAAATCTCTTATGATTATGTTCTTCCGAAAGACACGTTCTGCATGCGTTTTGTGTTGCCCCTGCAATAAAAAAAACGGTGGTTGGCATGGCCTCTGAAAACCATCAGGGCAAAAGCGGTGGCATGGGTGCGTGCCTGGTTGTCTGAAGAACTGATCCAATGTTGCTGAACGACAAAAATCCTCCCCGCTTGAGGGGAGGATTCTGTTTGACTTGTATGCCGTCGAAATAATTTAAATTTTGGTGAACTTCAGCACATCCGTATCGCCGTTGCCGCCGCTGGTGTGCTCGAAGTGCATGAAGTTGTCTTCAATGGTAATGATCCGCCAGTCTTCCTCCATTTCGGTCAACGCGCTTGGCAGGGTGCCGTTGAAGTCGATCAAAAACTTGTCGGCACTGTCGTCGATTCCTGTCTGCCAGGTACCCGACCAGGATTGGCTGCCGTTGGTGGCAGTCAGGCTGCCGCCGGAACCGAATTCAAAAGTATAAGCACTGTAGTTGCTTGTTTCGTCCTTTTTATCGTAGAAGTAGGTCACTTTCCACTGTCCGGGATTGGGGGTTACATTGTTGTTCCCTCCGTTGGAGGAGTTGTCATCGCTCGAACTGCAGGAAGTGAACGCAGCCAAAGTCAGGATTGAAAGCACCGAGAAAGCAAATTTTGCAATTGTCATAACAGTCGTGTTTGTGTTAAATTCAATGATGGCACAAAGAACAACCGGTACGAGGGAAGATGAAAAATGAATGCTTCCGAAACGGTATCAATGATGACTGAAGCGGTATTTTGGGTCTCCGGTCAATTCGGCAGATGTCGCAGTTTGTCCACTTTGGTTACGGTGATGGCCCCGTCTTTTATGTCGATCAACCCTTCATTTTTGAAATCGGTGAGGGTACGGATCAGGGTTTCCTTGGCGGTGCCGGCCAGCGAGGCGAGGTCTTCGCGCAGCAGGCTGACGCTGGGGCCGCTCTGGTCGCAGAGTTGGACGAGGGCAGAAGCCACGCGTTTGCGAACCGAATTGTAAGCCAGTTCGATGAGTTGCTGCTCGCGTTCAGCCACGTGGCTGGCCAGCATTTTGATGAACCGGGCGTTCACGTCGCGGTTGCCAAACACCAATGCTGCAAAATCCGACTTGGGGATGAGTTTTACAGAACTGTCGTCCAGCGCAGCGGCGCCTTCCGGGTAGGCATCTTCCTTGAACAATGCCAGGAACCCCAGGAAATCACCGGTTTGTGCGATTTTAACAATGAGTTCGCGCCCGTCTTCGCTGGTTTTGTACAATTTGACTTTGCCGCTTTCCACATAAAACAACCAGCGCGGGGTTTCGCCTTCTCTGAAAATAATGTCTTTTTTCTTGAAGTGCCGCACTTCGCGGTTGTCCGACAAATGTTTGATGGCTTCGAGTGCGCGCGCTTCATCAATAAAATGATCGAGCGAACCGGTGTTTTGTGCTGAAGCCACCCGCAAGCGGTCGCTTTTGTGCAGCCTTGACTCGATGGTTTGCAACAATGCTACGTCGTCGAAAGGTTTGGTGATGTAGTCGTCGGCGCCGAGCGACATGCCGCGCCGGAAATCCTCCTTTTCTGCCTTTGCAGTCAGGAAAATAAAAGGGATATCTGCTGTTTTAGCCTGGTGGCTCAGGATGTGCAACACGCCGTAACCATCCAGTTCAGGCATCATGATATCGCACAGAATGAGGTCCGGAAGAATTTCCAAAGCCTTCTCCACGCCAATTTTTCCATTTTCGGCGGTGGCAGACTCGTAGCCGCTCAGCGTCAGAATCTCGGCCAGATTCTCCCGTACGTCGGGATTGTCTTCAATGATGAGGATTTTTTTCATGTCGTAAATACTGCGATTTCTTCTTCTCTGATGCACGAGGCAGGAGCCGGATCAATTCGCCGGTAGAGATTTTTGTCAAACTTCAGGGCTTGGGCAAAAGTAGACACAACTCCTATGGCGCCAACTGATTTTTATCAATTCTGAAGCTAACGTGCATCATTCATGAACGCTGCAGGCCGTCGCACCTTTGCCTTGCCGGAGTGATACACAACGGCTCTTTTACAAAAACAAAAGTCCCTCATTATGAACGTATTTGCACCCATTTCCAGCCTGATGACCGATCACAAACACCTCGTGACGGCCAATCCAGATGATAACCTTCTTAAAATCAAGGAAATATTTGACTCGCACAAATTCCACCACATTCCGGTGGTGAATTTCCGCGAGATCGTAGGCATTATTTCCAAAATTGACTTCGAACACTTCCTGGGCGGCGCATCGCTGCTGGGAGAAAAACCGGTGATAGACGAAGAACGGCTTCAGAATACCCATGCCAAGGACATTATGACCAAACACCTGGGCAAAATTGAGCCGGACGATCGCATCAACGTGGCACTTGAAATTTTTACCATCAACCGTTTCCATGCCCTGCCGGTGATAAAAGACGGCGACCTGGTCGGGATCATCACACCATTTGATATATTGAAAAAACTGGCGGATGAAAAACCGGCCCAACCGCATTTGGTGTACGAAAGCGAGTCCTGATTGAAAGCAAGGAAACCTTGATGCCATGACCACAATAAAAATATTTGGAGAACACGACGCTGCTACCCGGCATTTGCGCGACAACCTGAATCTGGCTTTGTCCGCTTTTCCGATCAACAGCAAGGTGCTGGAAGTGTCAGAACCGAATACAATTCGAGCCGACGGCATTTCCGTAACACCGGCTCTGATGCTTGATGGCGATGTGGTAGTGGAAGGTCGGGTACCTACGGTGGACGAAATCAGGTTGATTTTTGAAAACCGTTTTTTATACAAGAGCAAGCTGTACCGGTTGCGTGCCATAACGGTGCCGGTCGATATCAGCAAACCCTCTGAAAATGCGCTGTTATTTGCCCACGGGCTTGCCCGAAAATTCGGCGCTTCGATAGAGGTCATTTACGCGATGGACAGCATTTTTGAAGGAGGGCTGCCTTCGGCATCCGGTTTCCTGTCTGGTTATAAAAAAACAGTACAGATTGAACTGGACGCCTTCATCCAAAGTGCTCTGGCAAAAATTGAAGTAAAGTACGAACCGCCGGCTCAAACGCCGCCGGAACCGAAAACCGGGAATGACGGAATACTCCCGACGATTAAATCGACGGTGTTGTATGGATTTCCGGAAGAAGTGATAGAAGAACAGTCGAAAAAGACCGACCTGATCGTGATGAGCACCACTGGTCGCGGAGCCGTAACCCGCAACCTGTTCGGCTCGGTGAGCACTGAAGTGTCGCACATCTCGCATTGCCCGGTTTTGTTCGTGCCAGCCGAAACAGAGTTTAACGGTTTCAAGGACGTGTTGTACGCCAGCAACTTTGACTCTCTGGATGCCTTGCGCATCAAACAATCGGTGGCATTCGTACAACGGTTCGGCGGTCGGATTCACTTCGTACACGCCGGCCCTCCGGGTGAAGCAGGACTGGATATGGAACGCAGGCTGTTTGAATTGAACTACAAACACGCGGACCCGACCAATCCCTTCCTGTTCAGCAAAATGGTGGGCGACGATGTGGTGGAACAATTAAATGAGTATGCTTTCCGCAACGGCATTGATCTGATGGTATTTGTAACCCATCACCGCAGTTTTTGGGAGACACTCATGCACAAAAGCATTACACGAAAAGCATTGCTGGGCGCGGGTTTGCCGATGCTCATCATGCACTCGGACAGCGATATGTCAAAATAAATTCCCTTGATTCTCAAGCTTGAGGTTTTTGTTCGCCCCGTCGATAAGCGCGTTATGCGCGCCGGCGGGGTTTTTTTATTGCCCCAATTCCTTTACAAATGCCCACCTTAAAAAATCAGGCATCGCCTCGCCCCAGGTATGCGGTTCGTGCCGGCCTCCTTCGATTTCGAGGTAGCGGATGTTTTCATCGCGGACGTTTTTTGTTTTCAATGCCCCGATGAGCGCAAGGGTATCGTCGATCGAATCGATCACCCCGTTTCCATTGCGGTCGTCTTCTTCGTCGAGGGTGCCGCACTGGAACCAGAAGCGCTGGTTCTCATCCACATTTCCTGATTTCCATACTATGTCGTGCATGATCCGGTCGGCATCCGGATTGGCCGGGTCCACCGGCGACCAACGCCACCACAAGGCGCCTGAAAATACGCCCGCTGCGCCAAAAATTTGTGGATTGGCCCAGGCAATGTCCATGGCCGACAATCCGCCCAGCGAAAAGCCGGCAAAGGCGGTCTCTTCTCTCAGTCCCGACAGCCTGAAGCGGCGGTGCAGGTAGGGCAGCAATTCTTCAAAGATAAAATTCCGGTACATAGCCGCCTTGTCGCCCCGCCCTTTGTAGTCGCATTGCCGGGCGGTGCCGTATTCCCGGACCCGCTCGCCCGAAGCATAGATGCCCACTACGATGAGATGTGGAATTTGTTTGTCAAAATACAGGCGTTCGAGGATGCGGGCAAAATCCATGCGCGGCAAGTCCTGGCCGTCGTTGATCAAAAGCAAAGGATAATGGTGTGTGGTGGCGCGGTGGTAATCGGGCGGCAGATAAATGTCGAAATCCGCCTCCCGGTCGAGCACTTCGGAATGATAATGGCGGATTTGCCGGAGGTGAGGCGCCTTGCGCTTCAGCAGTTCGTGAATCGACTCGACGGGTCTTTGCCAAAAATTCATGTCGCCTGACGGGGTTGCAAACCGATCTTTTTACCTTCTTCCAGCATGCGGGCAAAAGCGGCGTCGTATTCGTTGGGGATTTCACCGTCCAGGATGGCTTCGCGGACGGCCGTTTTGATCATTCCAACTTCCCTCGAAGGTTGCAATTCAAAGGTCTGCATGATGATCTCGCCGGTGATGGGCGGCTGCCACAACCGCATGCGGTCGGCATCGCTTACCTGCGACATGCGCTCTTTCAGGTATTCGTATCCTTCGAGGTACCGCGCCATTTTACGCGGATTTTTTGTGGTGATATCGGATTCACAGAGTTTTATCAGGTCTTCTATGTCGGGCCCGGCGTCGAACAGGAGCCGGCGCACGGCACTGTCGGTCACCTGTTCTTTGGTTAGTGAAATGGGGCGCAAGTGGAGGCGCACCATTTTTTGCACATAGTCCATTTCGGCGCCGAGCGGCAGGCGCAGGTTGCGGAATATTTTGGGCACCATGTTGGCGCCCACCCATTCGTGACCGTGGAAGGTCCAGCCGGTTTCCTTGTCGAAACGTTTGGTGGCGGGCTTGGCAATGTCGTGCAACAGAGCCGACCAGCGCAGCCAAATGTTGGGGCTGCGGCGGCAAAGGTTGTCGAGTACTTCCAGCGTATGGTAAAAATTGTCCTTGTGGGCCCGACCGTTGCGATCTTCCACGCCTTGCAGGGCTGCCACTTCCGGCAGTATTATTTTGAGCAGGCCGCAATCGAACAACAATTTGAGGCCGACTGACGGAGCGGGGGTTTTCAGGATTTTTTCCAGTTCCGCCGCTATACGTTCCTTTGAAATAATCTGGATGCGGGTGCGGTAGCGTGAGATGCCGTCGAAGGTGTGCGGATCTATGGTAAATCCGAGTTGGTTGGCAAACCGGATGGCGCGCAGCATGCGCAGGGGATCGTCGGAAAAGGTTTTGCCAGGTTCGAGCGGGGTTTTGATGAGTTTTTGCTCCAGGTGCTCCAGCCCGCCGAACGGATCGATGATTTGGCCGAAAGTGTCTTCGTTGAGGCTGACCGCCAGGGCGTTGATGGTGAAATCGCGGCGATTCTGGTCGTCTTCCAGCGAGCCTTCCTCCACGTCGGGTTTGCGGCTGTCGTCGCGGTAACTTTCGCGCCGCGCGCCCACAAATTCAATCTCGATGCCGTCGTGGCGCAACATGGCCGTGCCGAACCGGCTGTAAAATGCCACCTTCGGAACGGGGTACAACCTGGAAGCGACTTTTTCGGCCAGTTTGATGCCGCTGCCGACACACACGATGTCGATGTCCTTCGTGGAGCGCCCCAGCAGGCGGTCGCGCACGTAGCCGCCTACGACGTAGGCAGGCGCGCCGAGTTCACGGGCGCAGGCGCCGACCAGTTCAAAGATTTTTCGTTCGTGGGGAAGTATGGAGAAGAGCATAGACGGGTCTGTTTCGGTTCTCCGGGATGGGGCTAAACGCGGGGCGACGGGCGATTAGTTTCACGAATTCAGGATTTCGCCATAAAGATCGAACTCCTCTGCTCCTGTGATCCGAACCTCGGCAAAATCACCCAGCCGGACATAGTTGCCCTTGGCCGGAACCAATACTTCATTGTCCACTTCGGGCGAGTCCGCTTCGGTGCGTCCGATGTAATATTTACCTTCCTTGCGGTCGAACAGGGTTTTGTACACCTGTCCGATTTTTGCCTGGTTTTTGGCAAAGGAGATTTCCTGCTGTACTTCCATGAGCCGGTTGGCGCGTTCTTCCTTCACTTCGGCCGGCACATCATCGGCGAGTTCGTAGCCGCGGGTATTTTCCTCGTGCGAATACTGAAAAACGCCGACACGCTCAAATTGCTGCGTGCGCACAAAGTCCAGCAGTTGTTCGAAATCATCCTCCGTTTCGCCCGGATGCCCCACAAGGAATGTAGTGCGCAGGGCGATGCCCGGCACTTTTTTGCGAATTTTGGCCAGCAATTCCTCCGTCTCGGCGCGGGTGATCTGCCGGCGCATGAGATCGAGCACCGGGTCGCTGGCGTGTTGGAGCGGAATGTCGAGGTAGTTGCAGATTTCTTTCCGGTCGGCCATCACGTCCAGAATTTCCAGCGGGAATTTGGACGGATAGGCGTAGTGCAGGCGAATCCATTCGATGCATTCCACGTCGGCCAGAGCATTCAGCAGGCGCGGCAATTCGCGGGTTTTGTACAAATCCAGTCCGTAATAGGTCAGTTCCTGCGCAATGAGCAACAATTCTTTCACGCCGCGCCGTGCCAGGTTTTGGGCTTCTGTCACCAGTTCTTCCACCGGCCGGCTCACGTGTTTGCCACGCATGAGCGGGATGGCACAAAAGGAGCAGGTGCGGTTGCAGCCTTCCGAAATTTTCAGGTAAGCGTAGTGGGGCAGGGTAGTGATCTGGCGTTCGCCGAGCAGCTCGGATTTGTAGTCGGCATCGAGGCGGGCGAGCAAGGCGGGCATTTCGAGGGTACCGAAAAACGCATCCACTTCCGGAATTTCCTGTTCCAGGTCGTCCTTGTAGCGTTGCGAGAGGCAACCCGTGACATAGAGTTTGTCGATGCCGCCGGATTTTTTGATGCCCGCATATTCCACAATCGTGTCGATGCTCTCCTGCTTGGCCACGTCGATAAAGCCGCAGGTATTGATGATGACCACGTTGCCGTCGAGTTCGGGGGTATCGTGCGAAACCTCGTAATCATTGCCCCGGAGTTGGGTGATGAGGTTCTCACTGTCCACCAGATTTTTGGAGCAGCCGAGCGTGATGACGTTGATTTTATCCTTTCTGAATGACTTCGTTCTCATAAACGGGCGCAAAATTAGGTTAAAATAACTCACGAAACGTCATTTGCGCGCTATTTGAAAAATGCCCTTCCCGACTTTCATTTGCATACGACTTCAATTTCTACCTTTGCCGCCCTTCAAACACAATAGGCACGCGACTTCATGGCACAATCCGAACTGCTTGACCGGCTCGAAACCGAGATTAAGAAATTGCTGGAACTGGTTCGAGTCCAGTTTGTACCGCTTTCCCCGGAAGCATTGCAGGCCCGACCTGCCCCGGATCGCTGGAGTGCGATGGAGTGTTTTGCCCACCTCAATGCTCATTTCGACTACTTTCTGCCGCGCATCGAACTGGCCATGCACAAGGCCAGAGCCCGCTCCTGGGCGCCTGCTTCCGATCGCCGGCACAACTGGCTGGGGCGTGCGGCCATCCGCGCCGTCGATCCGCTCAACATGGGCGTGAAGCGAAAAAAAAGCCCCAAGCGCATCCATCCCAAAAACCTGCAAATTCGCCCCACTGAGACAAAAGCCTTTCTCATCAACCTCGAAATGTTGCACCGCCTGATTCAGCATGCACGCGAGGTGGACCTGAACAAGGCCAAAGTTGCACATTTCCGCTGGCCACATTTCAAATTTTTGCTCGGCGACCTGTTCGAGTATATCGTGCTGCACGCAGAGCGGCACACGCTCCAGGCGCAGGCTGCCGCACCCAAACTTTGAACGGCCGGATTGGCAAACCCGCACTACCTTTGCCCCGGTTTTTGGTTTCCGGCTCCAAACCGGGATTAAAAGGGAACACCGGTGCAAATCCGGGGCAGTCCCCGCTGCTGTAAGTTTTGCCGGATGTTGTTGTCATCCGGAATCGGAGAAATTCGTACCACTGGGCAACCGGGAAGGTTTCCTTCGTCGAAACAAGCCAGAAGACCTGCCAAACACCGCACATTCAACAGGGCTTCGGGTGAAAGCCGGGTTGTACGGTTGGTGTTTGAAGGGCAACCTGGTCATCAAAAACCATTGCCCTGTACTGTCAGCACTTGTTTGTACCGGCATACAGACGGACGCAATGGAGGTTTTCAGACCACTCCTGACTTGTTTCCGCTCTCGTGTCTTTCGCGCCACCGTCCACCGTTTCCCTCGTTTGCCATTCATTTTCAATGTTTTAAATCAAAAAAATGAAGGCCAAACAATTCTTCTTTCTGCTGCTCCTGAGCAGTGTTTTTTTCTCCTACTCCTGCAAAAAAAACAAAACCGATTGTGGCAGCCAAGATGGCGATTACAGCACGGGCATTTTTGTGGTCAATGAAGGCGGCTTTGGCAGCACCGGCTCCATCACCTGGCATGATCCGGTCACCGGCGAAACCGTACAGGATGTGTATGGCAAAGAAAACTGCGGCGCTGTGCTGGGTCAATTTGTACAGTCGCTCACATTCCATAACGGCAAGGCCTACATCGTGGTGAACGGCGCCAACAAAATCGTGGTCGCGGATGCCGCCACGTTCGAGTTCATCGATACCATCGGCGGGTTGGCGTTGCCGCGCTTTTTTCAGCCGGACCCGATTATTTCCAACCGCGCATACGTGAGTCAATGGGGCGCCGACGGCATCAGCGGCAGCCTGGCGGTGATTGATCTGGATCACAATACGGTGCTCAAAACCGTCGCGACCGGCAGCGGACCGGAAAAGATGTTTGTACTCAACTCGGATGTGTTGTACGTGGCCAATTCCGGCGGTTATGGTGTGGATTCTACGGTTGCCGTGTTTAGCATGTTCGTCGAGGCGGTGCAGCACAAATTTGTAATGCCCGAAAAAAATCCGGCCTGTCTGGCCATCAACGACGCCAATGCTGTTTTTGCACTCTGCAAAGGTTATTACGACGACGTCAATTCCGTGGGCTGGCTGGGTGATTTTGGGCCCAATACTGCCGGCACTCCGGTGGACAAATACGCCGACGACCTGGTTTCGTCGCCCGATGGTTCCACGTTTTATTTTCTCGGCGGCGGCGCCATCTGGTCGTACAAAAACAACACGGTCAGTCGCCTTTTCGACCAGCCCGCCTACGGACTGGCCTGCCACCCCGTTTCAGGCAACCTCTACTGCGCCGACGGCAAGGACTTCAATTCGGCCGGCGAAGTGGTCATCTACAAGCCCGACGGCACCAAAGTCGGCTCTTTCCCGACGGGCATCGCTCCGGGCGAGATCGTCATTAAGGAGTGAAGAGGGGGGGGAAGGTTGAAGCGTTGAAGGGTTGAAAAGGTTACAGGGTTGCTTTTGTCCTTCTGGCGGAAGCCGTCCGCTCTACAGGGGAATGAGGTTGAAAGGTTACAGGTTGGAGATCAAGGGGGTGTCTCAAAAGGTTGATAAAGTTGATCCGGGTTTATAAAAGTTGATAATTTGATCCGAAAAGGGCTTAATTCGTTCCCTTTTCGGATCAAAATATCAACC
>Ga0075163_10013921_pt1 | contig 10404 bp, 12 predicted proteins | sample JI1023141ADNA_FD_71478 | JGI IMG/M metagenome (GOLD analysis project Ga0075163, IMG submission 71478) | Wastewater effluent complex algal communities from Wisconsin, to seasonally profile nutrient transformation and Carbon sequestration -... | ecosystem: Engineered > WWTP > Effluent > Algae... | reverse complement strand
TTGTGGGCGCAGAATCCCGACACTGCCCAAGACTGACCACAGGCCGTGGATCGTTGATCCACGGCCTGTGTCTTGCCGTGGCTAGGGACGGGGTCGAACCGTCGACCTTCCGATTTTCAGGCGTAGATGTAAGTGCTGGTCAGGCGGCTATTCAGGGCCAGCGTGCTACATCTCGTGCTACATCTCTACCGAGCTGACGGGCTCACAGGCTCTTGGGGGGCTTGGTTGCGTCCCCCTTCTCGGCCATCGCGGAGAGGGCCTTGGCGATCTCGGCGTCGCGACCCTCGACGGCATGCATGTACCGCTGGGCGGCGGCGGTCGACGAGTGCCCGAGCCGCTGCTTGAGATCCACGAGGCTCGCCCCCGTGGCGGCGGCCAGGGATTGCCCGGTGTGACGGAGGTCGTGGAACGTGATCGAGACCCCGACCTTCTTCCGCGCCCGGACGAAAGCCTGATAGACCGCGTTACTTCGGACCCGGGTCCCGTCGCGATCGACGAAGTAGAACTCCTCGCCGGCGAACTCCGTTGCATGGGTGCGCAAAACAGGAATGACGTGGGGCGGGATGGTCAGTGTGCGCTTGCCCGCGTCGCTCTTGGGCTCCTTCTCGAAGCGGGTGGGCTCCTCCAGCAATTTCACCCAGTTCCTGGTGACGCGAACGACTCCCGCATCGAGGTCGACGTCGCTGGTGCGCAGCGGGCAGACCTCGCCTCGACGGAGGCCGCACCATGCGGCCAGAACCACGGCAGCCCGGAACCTCGGCGTCGTTGCCTCCACCAGCTGAGCGACCTGGGCGGGAGTGGCGATCGACCTCTCGGGGCTGCGCTGCGCTCCGGCCCCGGGAATCTGACAGGGATTCCGCAGGATCGCGCCGTCCTGGACGGCGACGTTGAAGACCGACCGCACCAGGCGGTACGACTGGCTGATCGAGGTCCTCCCGCCATTCCCGCGGAGAGCCTTCGCGTGCCAGGCACGGATCACGGGGGTCGTGATGTTGGCGATGGGCATGTCCAGGAGCTCGACCATGTGCAGGCGCATGTTGCGATGGCACGTCTCGGCCCAACGCTGGCCGACACGTGGGTTCTCCTCGAGATAGGCCTCGCAGCACTCCCTCAGTGTTCGGCGCCCCAAACCTTCGTCGGCAGTCCAGAAGCCGCGCTTGATGTCGCGGTCGATCCGGTCCAGGTAGCGTGCCGCATCGGCTTCTGACCGGTAGGTCTCTGGCCCCGTCTGCCGACGCCCGTCCGGGTCGACGAACGACGCCTGGAACTTGCCCGACGGCAAGCGACGGATGAAGCCGAACCGGCGGCGAACCATCAGCGCCCACCAACGCGCTCCGCAACCGGGTTGACGGTCCCAGCCTCGACGAATGCCTCCAGCTCGCATTCGGGGATGCGGACGTGGCGCCCGATTCGCACGAACCGAATCCGGCGCTCCGCGATCAGGCGACGTGGGAATCGGGCGGTCGTGCCGAGGACGGTCGCCGCCTCGTCGACACTGAGAAGTCGTTGCATGGCCAACTCCGTTTCTGTTGCTCAGATAACGACAGCCGCGGGGCAGTATCGGCGTTCTCGCGCTTTGGGCACTCCCCTTCAGGCGACAGATCGTCGAGGCCGTGCACCTCCCGATGTCGCAGCGCCACGACCGCGCACCCATGAGCGCCAGCCAATCCGCGCAGCGGTCACCAGCGCCCCCGGTCTAGCAGCGTCACTGCGCCCACTTAGGGCTACCCCGAGTGTGCGGTTGTGAAGGCCGGCAAATGTTGACGATCAGCATCTTGTCGAAGGCCCACTGTCTGGCCGTGGGCGTGGTCTCCTTGGTCGGTCCACGGCGACTGCGGTCAAAGGAGGATGTCCCCTCGGGGGATGACGAGGCCGCGGACGTCGAGGACCGTCGTCTGCGGGGCCATTGAGGGGTCGGGCGTATCGCCCATGAGCTCCCTCATCAAGGGGAAGACGATGTCGACGTTGGCGCGGTCGTATTGCTCCTCGGACTCCCAGATCTCCAGCACCTCGAAACCGTCGGGGTGTGCGCGACCGATGTGGACGAGCAGGCCGTCGATGGCGGTGCCTGCCCGTCTGGTCATCTCTGAGTGCATTCGCTCGTAGGCCTCGACGGGGGCTCGCATCGTGACGGTGACTCCATACATCTCGATCTCCTTCCTGTCCTGCGGGTTGGGTGTCGTCGGGCTTTGGTGCCGCCTTCAGGCGCCGGGACCGACTCGCCGGCACCCGACGCGTCACACCTTTTCCGAGCCGGCTGATGGGTGACGAGGTCCGTGGCTTCGAGGATGGCGGGCGGTGGGTGGACGAATGTCGTCAGAGGTCGATGTCCCTGCTGGCGTTGCCTTCGGTGGGGCGAGGTCGAGGTGGAGCACTGCCTGTGGCCCGTCCCAGCGCCTCCAGGCTGGGCGTACGAGTCCCAGTACGCGGAGGACGGCGTGCTCCACGGCGTACTTGCGGCGGACCAGCGCCCAGACGCGTTTGACGGTTAGGGGATCGGTGATGACCTGGGCGCGTCCCCGGACGGGCTGGGCCGACGGGACAGGCTTGCCCTGCGGGCTGCACGGGGCGAGGGTGATCGAGGCGTCGCGGCGGAGTCGGCGGACTTTGCCGGAGTCCAGGTTGGTGAGGACGGCCAGATGCTCGCGGTCTTGGACAACCCAGACCGGCGTCGCGACCGGTTGCCCGGACGAGCGAAAGGTCGTGAGCAGGACGAACCGGGCGCGGCGCAGGTCGGCGATGGGGTCGGGGTTCACTGAGACACCTGCTGGAGGCCGGCTCCGTGAAGCCGCGGGAGTGCTGCGGTTGTGCGGCCGGTCATCAGCAGCAGCAACGCTGCAAGGTCACCCTCCAGGGTCGGCCCCTCCCCAACGACGATGTCGGCATCGGTTGCCGCCAGCTGCACGCCGGCGAAGCGACGCCGGGCGTGGAAGGGCCAACCCATGCGCCAGACCCGGTCGAAGGCGGCCTTGGCGGCCTCGAGTGGCATCGGCCGGGCGATGCCGAGAGGGATCGCGATGTCCTGGCCATGTACGAGTGCGTCCATGAGCAGGTTGTCGGCGTTGGTGATCAGCGGCATGCTCCGAGCCGCGGCGTCGCGGCGCAGCTGGTCCACGATCTGCTCGGTGGGTCGGCGGGCGTGGTCGATGGCGATCTGGGCGCCCGCAGCCCACAGATTCCCCTTGGCCCGTGCCAACTGGCCGACCAGCGTCGCCATGGTTGGTGCGGTCGGCGTCATGGCCACATGAGCAGCCACGTCGCGCACCCGCCAGCGCGAGCACAGGGACGGAGCTTCCCATTGCGCGGGCGTCAGCTCCTCCAACATCGAGGCGAGTCCGAGCCGCTCGTTCTCCACCGCGCGCCACATGACCTCATCCACCACGACCTCCACGTATGGTTAGAGACTCTAACTATATTCTCACCTGCCCTTTCCATCCGCAAGAGGATTCCGTGACCGACCCGAGCCTGGGTGTCCTGCTCTTCATCCCTTATCGCCACCTGGAGCAGCGCATCCTGCGTGCCGTCCACGAGGGAGGCCACCCGATGACTCTGGCTCAGGCGCGAATGGCCCAGCGCATCAACGACGAGGGCTCCCGTCTGACCCAGCTCGCCGAGTCGGCTCAGGTCACCAAACCGACCGCGCTCTATCTGGTGGACCAGCTTCAAGAGGGTGGCTACGTCGAGAGGGTCCCCGACCCATCCGACGCCCGCGCCCGACTCATCCGCTTCACGCCAAGAGGACGCGCAGTCGTCGGCCTCGCCCGGGCCGCCCAACACGAAGTCGAGCAGCAATGGCTTGCGCACCTGGGCGCGAAGAGGACCGATGCGCTCCTGGACGCGCTCACCAGGTTGCGGTCCATCACGGACCCATACATCGAGGACACGACCTCACCAGGTACCGGGCGGGACGGATGAAGGTTCGGTTGACACCTGATCTGTGGGGACGTGAGGTCCCCGCTGGAAGGATGTCGACATGCCAGCTGCTCACCCCAAGGAGTGCCGGGACGACGTGATCGCGGTCGCCCGGCGTGGCGATGCGCCGGTCGCTCAGGTCGCCAAGGACTTCGGGATCTCGGAGTCGTGCCTGCGGAACTGGCTCCACCGCGCTGACGTCGAGGACGGGAACCGTCCGGGCGTGACCCGGGCCGAGTCCGAGGAGGTCAAGGACCTGCGCCGCCGGAACCGGCTGCTGGAGCAGGAGAAAGAGGTCCTACGCCGAGCCGCGGCGTACCTGTCGCAGGTGAACCTGCGGCTGGGGCAGTCCCCAAAATGACCTACCCGCTGGTCCACGACCTTGCCGCCGACGGGATCCCGGTCGCGGTGACCTGCGGGTTGCTCGGCTTCACCCGGCAGGCGTTCTATGCGTGGCGGGCCGCCCCGGTCAGCGAGCGGGATCTGGTCGACGCGTACGCGATGAACGCCGCGTTCGAGGTCCACCGCGACGACCCCGGCTTCGGGTATCGGTTCATCGCCGACGAGCTCGCCGACGCCGGCCACGCGCTGTCCGAGCGGCGGGTGTGGAAGATCTGTTCCCGGGCCGGGATCGTCTCGGCGCACTCCCGCACACGGGGACGCGCCAAGAGGCCGGGGCCGCCGGTGCACGACGACCTCGTCGAGCGCGACTTCACCGCGACCGGTCCGAACCGGCTGTGGCTGACCGACATTACCGAGCACCCCACCAGTGAGGGGAAGCTGTACCTGTGCGCGGTCAAGGACGTCTGGTCCCGCCGCATCGTCGGGTACTCGATCGACGTGCGGATGACCTCCCACCTCGCGGTCGACGCGCTCGAGATGGCTGTCGCCCGCCGCGGACCGGCCGCCGTCGCCGGCTGCATCGTTCACGCGGACCGGGGTAGCCAGTTCCGCTCCCGCCCCTACGTCGCCGCGCTCCATCGGCACGGCCTCGCCGGGTCGATGGGGCGGGTCGCCTCATCGGCGGACAACGCCGCCATGGAGTCCTTCTTCGCGCTCCTGCAGAAGAACGTCCTGAACAGCCGCCGCTGGGACACCCGCGACCAGCTCCGCCTGGCGATCGTCACCTGGACCGAACGCACCTACCACCGCCGGCGCCGACAACGCGCCCTCGGCAAGCTCACCCCGATCGAGTTTGAGACCATCAACCGTGCCGCTCACGCGGCATGACCCACCACACCGGAAGTGACAACCAGATCGTCAGCAGTCCCGGCCGCCCAATCGCCGCAACGTGAATGACGCGACATAGGTACGGCGCAGACCGAACGACCACAGCCCCAACATCGTTCAGCACCGGCTCGGTGGCACCGAGCTCAAGGCCGCCCGTCGCACCATGGCAAGGCCAACCTTCGTACGTCGCTTCGGTCCCCCTCTGTTGTCAAGAGGCGGTTCGACGGCCATGGAGGCCGTCGCCTTCCGTGTCGGTGTCGGCGCCGATCGCGTCGATCAAGCGCCATCGCTGGAGACGACTCGGAGAGGACGGGCGAGCTCGGCCCGTGCCCGGGTTCGTCGGCCGCTGGAAATCCCTGCGGGACGGGCCGCGATGCGCTCAGACTGGGGCATCGCACGTCGAAGGAGGCGATCGACGAGCTCAGGCGTCCGCCGGCCGTACGTGCTGGCTCGTGGCGACGGGGAGTCCGTGTGGTCGTTGGGAGGACGCTTCACGACGAAGCTGGGCGGAGAGGTCGCCGAAGGACGGTTCGCCCTCGTCGAGAGCCTTGCGTTCCAGACCACCGAGCCACCGCTGCACATTCACCATCGCGAAGACGAAGCCTGGTACGTCATCGACGGACGGATGACCTTCTATGTGGCGGACCAGGTCATGGAGGCAACCGCCGGGTCGTTCGTCTTCGCCCCGCGCGGACTACCGCACACCTTCACCGTGGACACCGAACCCACGCGCGTCCTGGTCCTCGCGTCCCCCGCCGGCTTCGAACGATTCGCCGTTGAGCTCGGGGAGCTCGCCGACTCGGACACGCCCCCCGCCGGGCTCACCCTTCCCCACCCGGACGTCCTCGGCCCGGTCGCGAACGGTACGGCATCGAGGTGGTGGGACCGCCACACAGAGGGAGCCAATAGCGTCGACGAGTCCGGTTGTACCGCCATGTGCGGCCACCCGAGAGCACGCCGCACCCACCCTCGGGGCGCGACGGTGACATGCGCCACCGCCAAGCGGGACCGAGGCCAACAGGCAATCAACCCCGTGGCATTGCGCCCGCCGACGTTGGCGTGGAGTGTCGTCGCCACACCTTCCAGCGGCCGTTGCCGTCACGTAGCCACGTGTCGCTCAGGACGAACCTGCCACTGCGGTCCTGACCCAGGACGGTCGCCTCCTGGCTCGCAAGCGTCAGGACGACGGCTGTGTCATCGGTGACATCCACTGTCTGTGCGTGAATGTCGTAGGCATGCACCACGTAGTCGTCCAGCACGCGAACCCATTCCTGACGCGGCATGGTCACCGCGGCGGGAACGACCAAAACGAGCGCGTAGTCCTCGTGCAGGAAGTCCCCCACTCCCTTGGCGTCACGCGCCTCGATCGCCGACTGCCAGCCCGCGGCCCGCGCTAACACCTGCTCGGAGTCAGTCATCACCCAGCCAGCCGCGGCTTTCAGGATGGCGTTGGCCCTTTTCAGCTCGGCGTTCTCCCGCTTCAGCCGGCGCACCTCGGCCGACTCCTCGGACGTCGTTCCCGGACGGGCGCCGGCGTCGACCTGCGCCTGCCGGACCCACTTGCGGACCGTCTCCGGCGTCCCCACCCCGAGCAGCTCGGCCACCCGCGTCATCGCCGCCCACTCCGAGCCCTGATCACCGGTGATCTCGCCGACCATCCGCACCGCCCGCTCCTTCAGCTCAGGCGGGTACCGCTTGTGTGTATCTCCTGGCATGACTCCAACCTTCCCAAGGTTCGAAGTCTCCGGACATGCCGGGGCGGTTCAAGGTCTCTCAACATCGCGCGGAGCTTCTGCTTCGCTTCCGTCCGGGTCCGGCCGGATGCCTTGCGAACGACCCGCTTGCCTCTGCCGTCGTAGCCAGTCGTCGCGGACGCGATCCACCGTTTGCGGCCCACGTCGAAATACAGGCCTCCGTCGCCTCGGGAGCGACGGGCAGTCACGATGCAACCCCTGCCAGGCTCTGGACGAATTCGTCGAGAGCCTGGACCGGCACAAGCCTGCGGCTGCCGTGCTTGACGGTCCGAAGTCGACCCGAACGGATCAGCTCGGGGTGCGCCACGAGTAGATGTAGGGGACGACCTCGCGGTAGGTGCTGATCTTCGGGCTAGGCATCCGTCTTCTCTTGTTCGTGAACCTTCTCAATTGGGCATGCCCGATAGCTGTCGTAGACGGTGAAGTCGAAGCCAGCGTCGTCACGTAGCGAGGCGAGCGTAAAGGGATCACGCTGCACCTCGCCGGGCTTTCCGTCGATCCGGTGCCACCACGAGAACTGGATGTCCTTCCCGTCCGGGGTCTGGCCGGTCAGGGTGTTGCCGCACACGATGTTCGCGTCGATCAGGAACGATGCTGCTTGGTGGAGGTCGGTCGCCTGGCCGCACGGGGTGCCGTGGGCGTCGTGGAACCGGTGAAACTCGGCGAGCATGACCGCCTTCGCGTCCTGGTGGTTGTCCTCGAGAAGCTCGATGCCGTAGATCGAGGCCAGCGCGAATAACGATTCCACCGGCCACGACGCAGCCGGGTGCAGCTTTTCGATCGCATAGAGCTTGCGGCTCAAGATCGCCACAAGGAAGTTGCCGTGGCCCGCCGCCGGCTCCAGGAAGGTCTTGTCCACAAACTCCGGACCGCTCTCCAACTCCTCGCCGACGAGATCAAGCATGCGATCGACCATGTGGCGTGGGGTGAAGACCTCTCCGTAGGCTTTGACACGATCCCGCGACTTCACCACCAACTCCTCGACAGTCGCGTCGGTCACCGTCACGCTTCCAACTCCAGTGTCTCGTCGGCGGGCATAGAGTTCTGAAACTCCGTGCGCACATCCCTCAGCCGGCGGCCGTCTGCCACAGCCCAGAAATACCACCCGTTGGTCGCGCGCTTGCGCAGTGAGTGTCCTGCAGCAGACGGCGAGGTGTAGCGCTTGCCGTCCAACTCGATTGCACCGTCAGAGGTCAGGGTGGCTTCCGTGCCCTTGAAGTCTCGGTGTGTTGCCACGAGTTTGTCGCCGGGCGCGAGCAGACCAGCTTCGATGAGGTGCTTCAGTTCGACCCAGTCCCCGGCCTTGGTCTGGGGGTCGACGACTTTGCCGTGATGGCCTTCGGGGACTGGCCACACCCGCAGCAGACGGTCGATCAGCTCTGCGGTGCGCTCATCGATGAGCGCCTCGGCCCAGGGCTCGCGCTCGGTGCGCTTGATGACTCGCCCGGTCAGGGTGATCGTGTTGTGGTCCTGGAGGGCGGACCGCTTGGCGGCCCAGGGACCGTTCGACACCTTTGAGTTGAGGGACTTCGTCAGCAGTGTGAGATTCCCGAGCCGGTGCACTCGCGCCTGACGTTCATCGGCGTCCTCCGGGGTTCCCACCGGCCAGGTGTCCTTCCAGCTCCGTGGGAGGAGATGCTCGATCGGGTAGCCCTTGCGCTCGATCTGCGGCTGGCCTGTCTCCGCGCGGTAGTTGTCCTCGATGGCTTCGAGGACCATCCGGAGGCGTCCTCGGGGGAAACGTGAGTAGGCGGCCTCGGTAGCGAGAGTCCTGCGGATCTCCTCATCGCCGGGCCAGTAGGTGCTGGTGACATTGAGCCGGGCCAGGTGGCCAGTGATGCGCTCGTCGAGTTCCCCAGCAGGCGTGGTGGAGTTGGCGGCGATGACGTCGGCAACGATGCGGCCGAGGTCGCTGCCCGAGAGCCGCAACAGTTGCCGACGTACGACCCAGCTCTCCGCCGCTCGGATGATCTTGCCGATGGCGTCCTGCGACAGATCACGTCCGGGCTCATGCAGCCAGATCAGTAGCGGCTTGAGAACCTCGACACCGCCCGCCTGCATCCGGTACACAGCCCTCTCCGCCGCGTCGAGGCTCCCACCCGGCCGGGCAGCGGCCTCGGTCCACGCTTCGTACTGCTGGGCCTGCTTCTTGATGACGGGCAGCAGGTCGGCCATCTTGTGGCCGGCCTCCAACTCGACGTAGGACTTGAACCGGGTGAACGTCGCCTGTGGGCTGATCTCTTCGCCAGTGCGCGCCACGAGCCACTGGTTCAGGAACAGTGAACTGCGGCTGACGAAGTTGCGGTCGACACTCACCTCCTTTGTCCAGAACTTGGTCTCGAACGGCCAGTCCTCGCGGTAGGCCTTCGTCGTGTCGCCTCCCTCGGCCTCCAGGCGTTGGAACACGAAGTTGCGGACCAGGTCGGCGGCGGTGAGTGGAGTTCCTCTCGCGTTGAGGGTCTCGAAGATCTCCTGGGAGTTCTCGGACGCCTCCAGCTCGATCGAGACCAACTGGAGGCCGTCAAGGAGCACGTCGGTGAGCTCCTTCGCCTTGACGACGTAGTCGTCTGCCTCCGGCGAGCCAAGCCACTGCGCGACCACCGTCGAGAAGTACGCGTGGGCCGCGACGATTTGGGAGTCGGCGTACACAAGATCGGCGTGGTCCACGGGCGGCTCGGCCGACATCACCTCGTCGAACGCAACCTGATCCTTGTTCCGGTGGCGGACCTTGAGGCGGCTGTCACTCGACGTAGATCTCGTCGTTGTGCGTGAGGCGTTCCAGCTGCCCGGCGAGCCGCGTTTGGTCCGCCTGGGCGAGCAGAGCACACGTCGCGTCGGCGAGGATCTGCAATGTCGTCAGCCGCTGCTGGCCATCGATCACATTCCACGTCGTCAGCCGCTTGCTCTGCGCCTCGTGCGACTGGATGACCACCGCGCCGAGGAAGTGGGTCGCGTTCAGATGGGGCTCCGCGATCCGGAGCTCAGCAATGCGGCGAATGTCCTTCCACAGCGGCTCCCACTGCTCGCCTTCCTTCCACACGTAGGGACGCTGGAACAGCGGGATCACGAAGTGCTGCGGCAGGTTGAACAGCTGCAGCGGCGTCCGCTTGAAGGTCTCCACGACGCCATCTTGCCGGTAACCCCCGACAGCCGAGCGAACCAGGAGGCCCTTCAAGTCATAGAGCCGCCATGCTGCTCGAAGGCGCCATCGGGAAGGACGGCCGCCTGTGGGTCTCTTGATGTCAAGACTTCGTGCGACATCTCGTGCAACATCTCTTGGCCATTCGGAGTCTCTGACGGTCAACCACGGCCAATCACCCACTCCGCCCGCCAGCCCGCCGGATACACAAAACTGCAGGTCACGAGCCTGTGACCTGCAGTTTCGGGAGGTGGCTAGGGACGGGGTCGAACCGTCGACCTTCCGATTTTCAGTCGGATGCTCGTACCAACTGAGCTACCTAGCCGAGGCGCCGGATCGCTCCGGCCCGGCAACTATACCCGGATGCCG
>Ga0075163_10013918_pt1 | contig 10405 bp, 4 predicted proteins | sample JI1023141ADNA_FD_71478 | JGI IMG/M metagenome (GOLD analysis project Ga0075163, IMG submission 71478) | Wastewater effluent complex algal communities from Wisconsin, to seasonally profile nutrient transformation and Carbon sequestration -... | ecosystem: Engineered > WWTP > Effluent > Algae... | reverse complement strand
CCGGACCTGCCGCGATATGATGACTGTGGAAATGATGAGCGTGACCGATACCGCGAACTGGAAAACCACGAGGATTTTTCTCGAAAACACCTCTCGGAAACCGGTTTTGAACTGCCCCTTCAGGACACTGACGGGATGGAACGACGACAGGTACAAAGCAGGATAACTGCCTGCCAGCAAGCCGGTTGCGACTAAAAAGCCGAGCAGGGGCATCCAGAAAAAGGGATCGCCCCAGGCAAAAGCCAGTTTTTTTTCGGCTATGTGGTTGAACCAGGGCAATGACAGTTGGGCAGCAACAATGGCCAGTATTCCGGCAAAAAACACCACCAAAAAAGTTTCGACATAAAACTGCCGGATCAGTTGCCCGCGCCGGGAACCGACTGATTTGCGGATGCCGATTTCGCGGGCGCGTTTTTCCGAGCGCGCGGTGCTCAGGTTCATAAAATTGATGGCAGCCAGCAACAAAACAAATGCGCCGGTCAGACCAAAAATCCACAGGGTTTGCTGGCCCGTCCCGACCGGTTTTCCGTTTTTAAACTCCGGGAACAGGTGCCAGTCCGACATGGCAAACAGAAAGAGTTCGGGGCGGGATTCGTCTTTGGTGTGTTCGAACGCCACCTCCCTGATGGCCGCGGAAGCCTGCGCCATGCTGACGTGAGGCGCCGTTTTCAGGTAAACGGGAAAACTGTTTTCCTCCCAGTCCGATCTGGCTTCCCGGACCCATTCCTCCATGTTGGCGAAAGCGTCGAAAGCTGCATAAAAATTGACGTTCCGGAAAGTCGAGTTGTTGGGCAGGTTCTTGTACACTCCCACAATTTTCAGGTCCAGTTTGTTGTCGATCCGGATCGTTTTTTCCAGCGGATCTTCGTCGCCAAACAAACTTCTGGACACACTTTCCGAGAGCAGCACCGAGCCGGGGTCAAGTGGAAAAACGACCGAGCCTTTTACCAGTTGCAAGTCCAGTATCTCCTGACCGCCCGGTTCCATAAAATACCCGCGTTTGATCACGCTGGTCTCCTTGTACTGAAGGCTTCGTTCCGCACCGTAGGAGGATACCACCACCGCTTCGAAGAAGTTGCCGTAGGATGTCCTGAGTTTTTCAGCCAAAGGCACACTGCACGAAGTCTCCGTATGGATGGCGCCGTTGTAGGCCCTGTTTTTTTGAAGCAATGCGATGCGATCGCAGTCTTTGTTGTAGCGATTGAACGCAATTTCATCCGCCACCCACAATCCGATCAGCAAGGCCACTGCAATACCGGCGGCCAGGCCGGTGATGTTGAGGGCGGAGTACAACTTGTTGTTCCAGAGCGCGCGGAAGGCAATTTTGAAATAATTGGACAGCATCGGGTGGCTTGATTTGGCCTGAACGAAGGCAAACAGATGTTTTAAAAGGATGAGCCTACTCGCTTTTCAGCGACTTCACCGGATTGGCCAGCGCTGCCCGCACACTCTGAAAACCCACCGTCAGAAACGCGATGGCAACGGTGGCTAAAGCCGCGGCTACAAACATCCACCACTGTATATCAACGCGGTAGGCAAAATCCGCCAGCCATTTGTTCATGCCCCAATACGCTACGGGCGATGCCAGCACAATGGCCACGAAGACCAGTTTCAGAAGGTCTTTTGCCAACAGGCTCGTGATGCCGGTCACCGACGCGCCCAGGACTTTGCGGATGCCGATTTCCTTCATGCGCCGCTCGGCCATGAAGGTCACCAGACCAAACAAACCCAAACAGGCCACCAAGATGGCCAGCCCGGAAAAAAACGACATCAGCGCACCCATGCGCTGTTCGGTGCGGTAGAGGGCGTCGTATTGTTCGTCGAGAAAGATGCAATTGAACGGGCGCATGGGCACTGTTGATTTCCATACCGTTTCCACTTGCGCCAGCACCTTTGCCATGTCCTGCCCTTTGCTGACGCGCACCAGGGCCGAGGCAAAGTGGAGCAATCCCGGTTCGTTGAAAAGCACCACCGGTTCTACCTTGCCCCGGAGTGATGCGGTGTGAAAGTCGCGCACCACCCCCACGATGGTGCCCGGACCGCGCTGGGCTGCGCTGCCGAGCAGGCATTGCCGCCCGATTGCCTCCGCTGCGGAGAGTTGATAGTGCCGCAAAAAGGCTTCGTTGACGATGAATTCGTTGATGGTACTGTCGCCCCGGATTTTGGCAGGGTCGAAATTGCGCCCCTCCAGTAATTGAATGTCAAGCGTTTGCAAATAATGGATATCGGCGGCAATGCCGCCCACCATGTGCCAGTCGCTGCCGTTGGCGGGGTTGGGGTTGAGCGAAAAACCGTTGCCGATCACGGTCTCAAACGGAGAACGCCCGGCGCGCGCCACCGATTCGACGCCGCTCAAGTTCCGCAGTCGTTCGCAAAAAGGCTCGAGCCGGCTCAGCAATTCAACATTGCCCCGTAAAAGGATCACCTGCTCTTTGTCTAAGCCGAGTTTTTTGGTCTGCATAAAATCGAGTTGCGCGCGTACGACGACGGCGCCGATGATGAGCAGGGTCGAAATGGCAAACTGACAAATCACCAGCCCCCGGCGCAGCGTCAGCCCGGCAATGCTGGGCCGAACCAACTGCCCTTTCAGCATGCCCATCGGCCTGAATCGGGCCAGCACGAAAGCCGGGTAAAGCCCTGCCAACACTGAAATCAGGAGCCAACCCAGCCCGATGCCCGCCAAAAACTGCGGTTCCAACAGCCGGAACTGGATTTCCTGCTCAAGCAGCGCATTCAACAGCGGCAAAAATGCCCATGCCAAACCGACCGAAATCAGCACTGCCGGCAGCAGCATCAAAAACGATTCGCTCAAAAACTGCCGCATCAATTGCCCTCTTTGCGCTCCCACAGATTTGCGGATGCCGATTTCTTTGGCTCGCATCGAGGCGCGGGCGGTGGTCAGGTTGACATAATTGACGCAAGCCATCAGCAAAATCAGCGAAGCGACTATGCCGAAAATGCCGAGGTAACTGCGGTCGGTGATGCGGAGTTGGTTCGAAAAATTGAACGCCTGGGTGTTAAAATGCACCTCCGTCAGCGACTCCAGCGGCAAGTGCAGCGTATTTTGGTCGGGGTCGGCTTCGGGATTGACCCATTTTTCAATTTTCGCGGCGAGGGCTGCGGGGTCCGTGCCGGGGCGCAACAGCAGCCAGGTGGTGTAGTTGGGATTGTTCCATTCGAAGTCGTTTTCTGTTGCTGCAAAGTCGTCGAGGCTGTAATGCGAAGTCAAAAAATTGAAAGAGAAGTGCGAATTGTCGGGCACGTCCACCACCGCCGCGATTTCAAAGTCCTTTTTGTTGTTGAAATTGAGCCGTTCGCCCAGCGGAGATGCGTTGCCGAAGTATTTATGCGCCATTTTCTCTGTGATGACGAGCGTGTTGGGGCGGCTCAGCGCAGTGGAAAGGTCGCCTTGCACGGCTTTGAAATCCATCACTTTGAAAAAATTGGGGTCGGCGTAGCAAAAGCCCGGTTCGTCGAACATGATGTCGTCGTGCCGGATGGTGCGAGGCCGCCATTCGCTCGAAAACCGCGTAGCTTCCTCGATTTCCGGGAATTGATTTTTCAGTTGCGGCGCTACAAAAACGGGCACCGAAGGCGACAAAACCTGCTTGTCGCCCATCATGACATCATAGTTGATGCGGTACATACGCTCCTTGTTGCTATGAAATCCATCATAACTCAGTTCGTGGCTGATGTAGAGCACGATGAGCAGACAGGAGACCAGGCCGATGCTCAGCCCGGCGAGGTTCAGCAGCGTATAGCCGCCGTTGGTTTTGAGCGCCCGAAAAGCGAGGAGCAGATTGTTTTTTATCATCATCCTGTTTTTTAGTTCATTGAAAATCAATGGGATTCACTCACTCCGCAAACTCTTCACCGGATTGGCCAAGGCCGCTCGCGCGCTCTGGAAACCCACCGTCAAAAACGCCACGGCCACGGCCAACGCCCCTGCCGCCGCAAACATCCACCACTGGATATCGATGCGATAGGCAAAATCGGCCAGCCATTTTTGCATAAAAAACCAGGCGGCCGGTGTGGCGATGACGATGGCGATCAGCACCAGTTTCAGAAAATCCCTGGTCAGCAGGGCCAGTATGCCGGCGACGGAGGCGCCCAGTACTTTTCGGACGCCAATTTCCTTGCTGCGCTGCTCGGTGGTGAACAAAGCCAGCCCGAACAATCCAAGACAAGCCACCAGGATGGTCAAACCGGCAAACAGCCCGAGCATGAACGCCGTCCTTTGTTCGGTACGGTAGGTCTGGTCAAAGCGCTCGTCGAAGAACGAGTACATCATCGGCTCGTTGCCGGCCAGCTGATCCCAGTTCGTTTTCACCGACGATAGCAGGCCGCTCAAATCGGTGGTGCCCGCCTTCACGATGACGATGCCCGCTTCGCCGCCGAGTGTCATTATCAGCGGCGAGATCGGCTCGTGCAGTGACCGGAAATGGAAATCCCGCACCACCCCGATGACGTGGAACATTTCCTGTTCACCATCGCCCAGCGCCCGGCGTATGCTGCGCCCGAGGGCGTTGCCCTCAAACCCGAATGCCTTGACGGCGGCTTCATTGAGCACCACGCCCGACGTGTCGCTGCGGAATTCCCGCGAAAAATTGCGTCCCTCCAGCATCTGCATGCCCAGCGTCGGGATATATTGTTCGTCCACCCCATAGCGCAGGGTTTTGATCATTTGATCCGGCTTGCCCTCCGGTGTCACGAAATAATTGTTGTTGAAAGACTCTCCCACCGGCAGGTAACCCGAGGAACTGATGGAGCGCACGCGCGGGTCCTGCGCCAGTTGCTGTTTGAATGCGTCCAGTCCTTTTCCCAGCGCCCAGGCATTGGACAACACCATCACCTGCTCCTTTTCGTAACCCAACTGTTTGTTCTGGATGTACGACCATTGTTGGTACACCACAATGGTGCAAACCACCAGCGCAACCGAAATGGCAAACTGCGTCACCACCAAACCGCTCCGCAGTCCAAAACCGCGCGATTTTGTTGCTGCATTGCCCTTGAGCACTTGCACTGGCTGGAATCCGGAAAGGAAAAATGCCGGATAACTGCCCGCCAAAACACCCGTCAGCAACCCGACGCCCAGCAGGCCGGCCAGCAAAACCGGCCGCTCCAAAAAATTGGCCGACAACTGCACACCCAGCAACTGGTTGAAAACGGGCAAGGCCGCGTAAGCCAGTCCGAGCGCCAAAACCAGCGCCAAACCCGTCAACAGCAGCGACTCGGTCAAAAACTGGGCAATCAGGGCGCTTTTGGCAACTCCCATCGTTTTGCGTACCCCGACTTCACGCGCCCGTTTGGATGCGCCGGCGGTGGACAGATTCATAAAATTGATGCACGCAATCAGCAGGATGAAAAGGGCGATGGCCGAAAACATGTACACGTACTGAATATTCCCGTTGGGCGCCAGCGGGTTGACAATCTCGGTGCTCAGATGGATGTCGGTCAGCGGCTGTAAAAAGAAACCCAGGTCGTTGCCTTGCTTGCGAAAATCAGTCAGGCTGATGCCCATCTCCTGCTGCATATGCGGGCCGAGGTATTTGTCGATCACCTGCGGCAGATTGGCCTGCAGGTGCGCGACATTTTCCTGTTTGGAAAGCACCAGGTAGGTAAAAAAATTGGACTGCATCCAGGAGTTGGACTGTGCCTCGGCGAGTCCGGCGCTTGCAGCAAAAAGGTCAAAATGAAAGTGTGAATTGGCCGGAACGTCTTCCATCACGCCCGCCACTGTGCAGGGCGCCGGCCAGCCTTCCATTTCCAGCACCTTGCCCAGCGGTACTTCGGCTCCAAAGTATTTGGCGGCCGCGGTTTTGGACAGAACGACCGTATTGGGCTGTTGCAGTGCAGTGGCTGCGTCGCCCTGAACAAAGGGCAGGGTGAACACCTGAAAAAAATTGGCATCCACGTACGCGACCTTGTCTCCTTTGAAGGTTTTGTCTCCGACCTTGATCCGGGGCGTTCCCGCTTCGCGCAAACGCGTAGCATCCTCCACTTCCGGGTAGTCCGATTTCAGGGTGGCCGCTACCGGCGGCATCACCGATGCCTCGTTCATTTTTTCACCCTGCACGGTACCGCGAAACAAAACCCGGACCATGCGCTCCGCCTTTTCGTTGTAACAGTCATAACTCAGCTCGTTGAACAGGTACAACAGGATGACCAGACAAGCGGCCATTCCAATGGCCAGTCCGGAAATATTGATCGCGGAGAAGGTCTTGTTTCGCAGCAGGTTGCGGAAGGCGATTCGCAGATAGTTGGACAGCATTTTTTCAGATTTTATCTAAGGGAGTGGATCACCGAACGCGTATAAAAAAACGGGTGGGGCAAGACACGGAAGCACCGTTTTCGGCGGTCAATTCGTGTTTTCTGCCATAGTTGTTAAAAGTCAGGCCATACAAACCCGCCTCGGCAGGCAAGTCCTGCAATTGAATCCGGAGTGTTTTATTCTGAAACCACACCGTTTTTTCGGCTTCCAGATTGAGTATTTTGATGGTGCTGCGCTCACCGTTGACCACTTTGAACAGTACGCAATCCAGTTCCGGCATTTTGTGAATGGTCTCCGAAAATACAAGGTCGAAGGGTTCCCCGGTTTTTCCCGGTGCCAGCTGCACCGAATCTGCTACCAAAACAGGTACTTTCAGAACGTTTTGAATACGCCCGCTCCATTCCAGAAGCAGTGGATACAAGTCTTTTATCCGTTCGTTTTCCTTGCGGCCCGCATAGAGTTCCTGCAACTTTCTGCCAAAAAGCCCGGAGGCAACAAAGCCCCTGGTGTTGTTCTGTATGTGCCAGTTGCGGCTTGATTGATCGGCGTATTGCGGGAAATATTTCAAAATAAACAGGTCGTAAACCGCCCAGGTCATGTATTCATTGAAACAATTGTTGCCCCCATAACCTGAGCCGTTGTCCCAGTTTTTGGGTTTGAAATTCTTTCGCACCAGACGGGCATATTTATCCGTGATCGGGTTGACGTAACCATGATCCATTTCGGTAAACAGAAAGTGAATATCCGATGCCCGTTGTGCCTGGTCTGGTTCTCCGGCTTTTTCAGGCAGCAAGAGGGACAACGCCAGCGTAGCAAAATCGGCCGAAGTACTTTTATCGATCGGACGCATGCAGTTCATCCGGTTGACGAGAGGCGAACAGACGATGAGGTTCTTTGTATTTGACTGGAAAGAGCCAAACTCTTCCGTCAGAAACTGCTGCATCTTTTCCACCATGAAATAATCCTTGTACCGGGACTCAATACCCTGGAAATAGGCCTGGTGCTGTTGATAGAAAGTATGGAACCCGGATTTTTCGTAAAAATCCTGAACCAGTGCCAGATGATCGTCGAAAGGCTGGTGCCCCGTGTTTGCTTTGAAATCGAGCCGGCGGACGATTTTGCCGGCGCTGTTCACCTCAAAGGCAAATGCATCGGTGCGGAAACTCAGGTAGTCCTCCCATTTTTCCCGCGAATAATTGACCTTTTCGAGCAGGGGATGCGCTTTCACGGGTTGAAAATAGGCCATGACTTCCTGGTAGTAGGGAGTCCCTTTTTGAACCTCCCATTCGTCGGAAATGCCATAGGGGGTGAGCGCCAGAATGACATTGGCCAATTCATAGGTCTCGGAAAATTGCACCTCGGTACCGGCCAAATTTTGTGATGAAACAGTAGGGGCGATACAAATGAAAAAGAACAATGCAGGCAGGATCCCGGATTTCATATTTTTTAGGTGCATAAATTGAATGGGTGTGTTCAAACAAGTCTTCGACAATTGGCTTTCGGAATTTATTCACTCTTGAGCGACTTCGCCGGATTCGCCAGAGCCGCTTTTACGCTCTGAAAACCCACCGTCAGAAAAGCGACCGCCAGGGTGACTACACCTGCCAGCGCAAACATCCACCACTCTAGTTCGATGCGGTACGCAAAATCGGCGAGCCATTTATGCATGGCCAGCCAGGCCAGTGGCGAGGCAATAAAAATGGCAATGAACACCAGTTTTAAAAAGTCCCTGGCCAGCAATCCGGTGATACCGGCGACCGTTGCGCCCAGCACTTTGCGGATGCCGATCTCCTTCGTCCGTTGTACTGCCACATACGTAGCCAGCCCGAACAGGCCCAGGCAGGCGATAAAGATGGCGATGCCGGCAAACAGGTTGAAAAGTATTCCGGCTCTTTGCTCGGCCTGGTACATCCGGTTGAAATCCTCGTCGAGGAAGGTATATTTGAAGGGTCGCTGCGGAAACCACTGGTTCCAGGCGGCCGTGGCAGCGGCGATGGCCTGGGCGCTTTGTCCCGGCTGCGTTTTGACAAAAAATTTGCCCCGCCAGTTGGAATCGTTGAAAATGACGAGTGGCAGAATGGCCTCGTGCAGCGGCAAAAAGTGAAAATCACGCACCAGTCCGATGACCCGGCCTTCGTTGCCATGAAATTCGAAACGTTGCCCGAGCCAGGGCTTCGGCAGGCCGAGTTCGCGGGCCGCTGTCTCGTTGAGGATCACATGGTCGACGTCGCTCTTGTTGCCGGCCTCAAACCAGCGCCCTTCAGCCATTTTCAGGTCAAAAAGTTCAGCAAAGTGTTCATCGGCTGAAAGCTGCGCCACGGAAGGTTCGGCTCCTTCCGGCAGTCCGTCAAATTTGACCGAGCCGCTGTGCCGGCTTTGGATGTTAAGGGGCGAGTCGTTGGCGCGGCTCACTCCGGCAACCGCTGCCGATTGGCGCAGGGTCTGTTCCAGGGCATCCATTGCACCGGGGCCGCGTTCTGCACCCAGCCCGCGAAACAACCGCCAGCCGATTTCAAAACCGAACACCTGCGCCCGGTCGAAGCCCATTTCCTTTTGCTGGATGTAGGCGCGCTGTTGTCCGATTACTACCGTGCAGATGAGCAACGCCACCGAAATAGCGAATTGTGCCACCACCAGCCCCTGCCGGAACACCGAACGTTGGCCGCTGCCGCTCACATACGTCCCGCGCAACACCTGCATCGGTTGAAAGCCCGCCATCAGCAAAGCCGGGTAAATACCGGCCAGCAAAACCGTAAACAAAACTGTACCGCCCAGCAGCATCCAGGGCATGGGACTGTCCAGCGGCAAAACGAAATCCCGGCCCGCCAGGTCCGAAAACCAGGGCAGGGCCGATTGCACGAGTGGCAGGGCCAGGAGGCCTGCACCCAGCGCCAGCAAGGCCGATTCGCCCAAAAACTGGACGAACAACTGCCAGCGGCCAGCGCCCACCACCTTGCGGATACCCGCCTCCCGGGCGCGGGTTTGGGCACGGGCCGTGGTAAGGCTGATGTAATTGATGGCTGCCATGAGCAGGATCAGCAGCCCCACCAGACCGAAAGTTCCAACCGCACCGCGGCTGCCTTTGTCAAACGCGTCGTCCTCAATGCTTTGGTCGAAGTGCAGGTCGGTCAGCGCGCCGAGCCGGAGGGTGATGTTGGAGTCCTGTTTGGCCGCAGTGAGCAAGGTGGTCAGTTGAGCAGCGACCGCCTCGGGCGCCGCGTCGGGGCGCAGTTCGACAAAGGTGTTGTAGTTGAAGTTGTTCCAGGACTCGTCGTTTTTGCGGTTGGTGCTCATGCGGAGCCAGGCTTCGGCCGGCAGCAGAAGGCGGGCGCGAAAACTGGATTCCGGGCGCGGGTCGCGCAGGACGGCATGCACCACAAATTCGGTGGAATCCATGCGCAGGGTGGCGCCGAGGGCGCTGCGTTCGCCAAAAATTTTGTGCGCCAGGCTTTCGGTCAGCAGCAGGTCGTTGGGGCGCTCGCCAAACCCGGCGGCACTGCCTTCGGCAAATTCGTAATCGAATGTTTCGAACCAGCCGGGACCGATGTAGGCGAAGTCTTTTTCTTCAAAAAACTCGGCGCCGCGCTGCAAAACGGCGGTGCTGCTCCTGAGCATCATCACCTGGGTGGTAGCGACGATGCCGGGCGTCTGGGCGCACAATTCCGTGATTTTCATTGGGGTAGAGCCCCAATACCAGGTTTCGGTATCGTTGATTTTCAGGTCGGTTTTGATGCGCCAGGTATTTTTTGCGCGGCTGTGATAGCCATCGAAGCGCAATTCGTTCTGCACCCACAGGGCAATGAGCATGGCGGCGGCCATTCCGAGGGCGAGGCCCGAAAGGTTGAGTGCAGAATAGAGGCGATGGCGCCAGAGGTTTCGGAGCGTGCGTTTGAAAAGGAGCGGCAACATAAGCGTAGATAGAATTTCAGGTTCAATACAAAAGGTTGGTTTCGTTTTTCAGATTCAATCACTTTTCAGCGAATGTGCGGGGTTGGTCAGTGCGGCCTTCCCGGATTGCACCCCAATGGTCAGCAAACCCAGCAACAGCAACAGCGCTGTGCTGCCGCCCAGGATCAGGCCACCCACCGGTATGCGATACACAAAGAGATTCAGAAAAAGATTGGACAGAAAATA
>Ga0075163_10013917_pt1 | contig 10405 bp, 9 predicted proteins | sample JI1023141ADNA_FD_71478 | JGI IMG/M metagenome (GOLD analysis project Ga0075163, IMG submission 71478) | Wastewater effluent complex algal communities from Wisconsin, to seasonally profile nutrient transformation and Carbon sequestration -... | ecosystem: Engineered > WWTP > Effluent > Algae... | reverse complement strand
CGTTTTATCTACTCTAACGTAGGGGAATCAAGGAAAACTATTTTCAATCAAAATTCTGTGGAATAAGTTAGATATGCGGATTTTGGAGAGCAAGTGTTATGAATTTGCAAAGATTGGGCTACATTTTTGTATACATTTATGGATGGTTAACGATGAATTACAAATTATTAAAATATAGGATTGCAGGTGTAAAGTGCGACCATCCTGAGTGCTTTATCTTAATCGGTGTAGGTCCTATCAGTTTTAAACTATAGAATATTTCCAGTGGTTCCGAGTTTCTGTTTTCCATGATGCGTATTTTCTAGGTTACTGACTACACATTGTTGTATAATGTCATCATCATCCTTACTACATGAAATTAAAATATATAAGTCTCATAAGTTTAAGTGTAATATGTAACATGTGTTTTGTTATTATAACTTATTTTCTAGAGATGTAAATATGGAACATTTTCGGTTTAAGTCTTATGAAGATTTTTCAATCTTCATATAAATTAACTAACTGTTGAAAATTAGAATCATTAATAATGCCCCTAAAGAATAGCTACAACTATTATGGTGAGAAGTTTTCGACATTCTATATCTATGTAATAGCTATTTTGAACTACTAAATTGTTTTTGCATCAATTTAAATTGGATTTCAATGCTACATCGTTGTGGAATTTTCTAGTTATGGTATACATTCATATGGCGATTATTACTAATGTTACTATATACCATATTTTTGTTAAATATTATTACATATAAAATAATTTAATGTATTATTGTCAGTATTTCAATTTTACATACATTAATTTGTTTGTTATATTATTAATATATAATTTTGTGTAATATTTAATACCAACCTGAGAAAAGGCATTCGCCGATAAACCTTCCATTTATACCTATTTTAACGGTTTTATAATCAAATCATTTGCAATGTGTAATTGATTTGATTACATGATATAACAGATTAAAAAAATAATATATATATTTCGTTATATTTTTTGGGAAAAAGTGGGAAAAAGTGGGAAACTGTGATACCTTTGCATCAACAACCAACAGAAAAGTGTGAAACAATATAAATTCACCGGAGAATATGAGTGTAAACTCGATGCCAAAGGAAGGCTTAAATTGCCCGCAGCAATTGTAAAGCAGATCGGTGGTGTTGAAAATCTCAAGTTTACAATCAACCGGGGTTTTGAGAAGCACTTAATGTTGTATCCCAATGACGTTTGGGAAGTAAAGACGAACGAGATTAATCAACTCAACATTTACAGTACACAACAGAGGCAGGCCATCAGGTATTTTTATCGTGGAGCCACAGAATTAGACGTTGATGCATCAGAAAGGGTAAATTTACCTTCAAGTCTGATGGAATATGCAGGGATCGACAAAGACGTTGTCTTGTTTGCATATCAAAATCAAATAGAAATCTGGGCAAAAGATAAATATGATGACATGCTGGGCGAAGAGCCAAGCGAATTCGGACTCATTGCAGAGCAGATCTTTGGAGGGATCAAACCTAACACAGATTTATAAATCTGATCAATATGAGTGAGTATCACGTTTCTGTTCTTTTAGACGAAAGTATCAAATCTCTTAGTATCCGGCCAGACGGAAAGTATGTCGATGTGACATTTGGCGCCGGAGGACATTCCAGATCGATTTTAAATGAGCTTAGTGCCAAAGGGCATTTGTATGCTTTTGACCAGGATGAAGATGCCGTAGAAAACATTATTCATGACACCAGATTCACACTAATAGAAGCAAATTTTAGATACCTTAAACGGTTTTTAAGATTGGAAGGAATCAGTGAAGTGGATGGTATTCTAGCTGACTTAGGAGTTTCTTCTCATCAGTTAGATTTTCCCGAAAGAGGTTTTTCTTACAGGTTCGATGCTCCATTGGATATGCGGATGAATATCAAAAGCGATATGTCTGCTGCAGATCTTTTGCGCACTTACTCAGAAGAATCCTTGGTAGAAATTCTTAGCAATTATGGTGAAGTTAGAAATTCAAAAAGTCTAGCAAAGGCCATCATCAATGCAAGGAAATTTGCAGACATCAAAACCACATTTGATTTTAATCGTGTACTCGATCAAAATGTAATGGGGCTGAGATTGAAATACTTCTCACAGGTATATCAAGCGCTTAGGATGGAAGTAAATGATGAAATTGGTGCGCTGAAGGATATGCTAGAAGATGGATTAGCGGTATTAAAGCCTGGTGGAAGATTTTCAGTAATCACTTTTCACAGTATTGAAGATAGAGTGGTCAAGAATTTTTTCAAAAGCGGGAATTTTGATGGTGAAGTTGAAAAAGATGAGTTTGGCAATATCCAAAAGCCGTTCTCATTAGTCAATAAAAAAGTCATCATGGCAGATTCAAAAGAGCAAAAAGTAAATGTAAGGTCGAGAAGTGCAAAGCTAAGAGTGGCAGAGAAAATTTAGAAGAAGAGAAGTGCAAAGCGTTTCGTCGTTCAAAGTTGATAATTTGTAATTTAAAATAAATATTAATTCATTTTTATGGCTAGTTTCCAGGATAAGAAAGCTACACTTTTTAGACTGAAATGGGTCGAATGGATTTTTGTCAATTTGCCGTTTGTATGCTACCTGGTTTTGCTAGGGGTGGTTTATATTTCTAATGCCCATGCAACTGAAAAATCAGTGCGTAGGATAGAATCACTCAAGCAAGAGGTAAAAGATACCAAGTGGAGGGCCATGAACCTTAAGCAGGAAGTGATGCATGGTAGCATACAATCGCAAATTGAAAAGAAAGTGGAAGGGTCAGGTCTTTTACCTTTGACAGAACCACCATTCAAAATTGTAGCGGACAAAAACAGTAAATGATTGTATAACAAATGGACAAGAAGAAGGAGTTACTATGGCGGGCATATTTGGTGATGTTTTGCTTTGTGCTAGTCGCAATAGTAATCTTGTTCAGGGTATTTAAGATCAGTGTTGTCGAAAGAGATAAATGGCGTCAAAAAGGAGAGGTCAATGTTAAATGGCGCTCTGTAGATGCAGATAGAGGTAATATTTACGCTGAAGAGAGTAATTTATTGTCTACATCTATTCAGTTCTTTGAGGTTAGGATGGATTTGAGTATCATCAGAAAAGATGATTTCGATAAAGGAGTAGATTCTCTTGCTATATATTTAAGTAATTTCGATCCAGATTTTATTAGAGAAAAATCAAAATCTGAATGGAAGAAAGAGCTTATGTCAGCAAGAAAAAAAGGCAATAAGTATTTCTTTATAGCCAAAGGTCTAGATATAGAAGCATTCAATAAAATGAAAAAAGCACCTATATTTAGATTGGGTAAGATACGTGGTGGAATGGTTGTATCTAGATATGGGAAACGTGTGAAGCCTTACAAGGAATTAGCAAGTAGAACTATTGGCGTAGACCGTGTGAACGCAGATAGAATAGGACTAGAAGGATATTTTGATAAATTTTTGAAAGGTGATACCGATCAAAGATTAATGAAACGTCTATCACCTGGCGAAGATATATGGGTTCCTGTTTATGATCCTTCAGAAAACGAAATCAAACGTGGAGATGATATTCACACTACTATAAATATAGATATGCAGGATGCTGTTCATCACGAATTGTTAGCAGCTGTTCAAAAGCATAAAGCTGAAGGTGGTGTTGCAATTTTAATGGAAGTAGGAACTGGGGCTATCAAAGCAATTTCAAATCTAACAAGAGCAGAGGATAGTACTTATTTTGAAATGTACAATCAAGCAGCAGGTAGATTAAGTGAACCAGGTTCCACTATGAAGCTTGCCACCATGCTTGCACTAATGGAAGATGGCGTCACCAATCCTGACACTTTAGTTCATTTAAATTATGGTGCTATGAAATTTTCAGATCGCACTATGCACGATTCGGAAAGACATGGTAGGCAATATGCTACTATGGCAGAATCTTTTGAGTTGTCTTCAAATGTTGGAGTAGCTTCGTTAGCAAACGATGTATATAATTCTAGAGAAGGTAGAAAACTTTGGATAAAACGTTTAAAACAGTTCGGACTAGATGAACCCACAGGTATAGATATTTCTGGGGAAGCGATTCCAGAAATTAAGGATCCTGTGAAGAATAAGGACAAGTGGTATGGTACAACTATTCCCTGGATGGCGCATGGATATGAATTGATGATGACACCTTTGCAAATGCTTAATTTTTATAATGCAGTGGCAAATGAAGGTAAACTCATGAAACCATATTTGGTTAGCGAAATCAGAAAGGGCGATGAACTTAAGAAAAAGTTTGATCCTGTAGTTCTGAAACCACAGATTGCAAAACCTGAAAATATATTGAAGGCACGCAAAATGATGGAAGGTGTTATCTTGAAAGGAACTGGGGCACATTTAAAATCAGAATATGTGACTTTAGCAGGTAAAACAGGAACAGCCAAAACTAATTATGCCAATAAGGGAGAATATGCCAAGTATAATGGTAGTTTTTGTGGATACTTTCCTGCTGATCATCCTATGTATTCTATGATTGTAGTCATTTATGACCCAAAAGGAGTATTTTATGGTGGGGCAGTAGCTGGACCAGTATTTAAGAATGTAGCAGAAAAAGTATTTGCACTTAAAACAAATCAAGTACGAACTCTCAACGATTCTTTGGCTGTTGCTTCTAATTTGCCGGGAACTGGATATGGTTACACTAAAGACTTTAGTGATATTTATGATTTTTTGGAATTGAAATATGATATTGAGTCAAAATCAGATTGGGCAAAAGTAGATCCATCCGAAACAGCTATGAAAATAGCAGATAAAAAAATAAAAAAATCCATTGTGCCTGATGTACGTGGTATGGGTGCAAGAGATGCCGTATTTCTCCTAGAGAATATGGGACTTAAAGTCAAGCTCGATGGGGTGGGCAAAGTTCAAAGGCAATCAATACCACCTGGTACAGGGACACATGGACAGAATATAGTTATCTATTTAAATTAGAAAAATAGGTTGAGCTTTGAAAGCAAAGAAGTTGTTTGAAATATTGCCGGTTGGATTTAGCGTAGCGTTAAATGGCAGAGATGATGTCGAAATCAAAGGAATCGAAATTGATTCCCGAAAGGTAGAAGATGGATTCATATATGCTGCATTACGTGGAACGCTAGTAGATGGTCACAGTTTTATAGATGCTGCCATTAAAAAAGGAGCAAAAGTAATACTTTGTGAAACGTGTGATGAGAAAAACCCTGATGTTACTTATATCCTTGTAGAAGATGTGAGAAATTATATAGGTGAGTTGGCACACAACTATTTTGATCATGCTTCCGAGAGTTTACGTTTAGTAGGCGTTACAGGGACCAATGGTAAAACCACTGTGAGTACACTTTTATTTCAGCTTTTCACAGCTCTAGGATATAAATGTGGTTTGATCTCTACGGTGGAGAATAGGATAGGGGATGCAATCATTCCTGCTACCCACACGACACCAGATGTTGTCAATCTTCATCGATTACTTGGTACTATGCGAGACGAATCCTGTGAATATGTATTTATGGAAGTCAGTTCTCATGCAGTAGATCAACGGAGAATAGCGGGTTTGAAATTTGAAGGGGCATTGTTTACCAATATTTCGCATGATCATCTTGATTACCACAAAACAATGTTGAATTACATCAAAGCTAAAAAGCAGTTTTTTGATGATTTGACCAATGATGTTTTTGCTTTGGTCAATATCGATGATCATAACGGTTCTGTGATGTTGCAGAATACAAAAGCCAAAAAAGTAACTTATGGGTTGCGATCAATGGCAGATTATAAAACGAAGATTTTAGAAAGTACCGTCCAAGGCTTGCATCTAAAGATTAATGAGAAGGAAGCATTTTTTAGACTCATAGGAGAATTTAATGCGTACAATCTTTCTTTGGTTTACGGAGCAGCTGTGGAATTAGGTCAAGATCCTGATCAAGTTTTAGCAATTTTGAGTGGACTAAGAGGAGCAGATGGAAGGTTTGAACAGATCGTGGATGGTAAAACAGGAAAGTGCGGTATCGTAGATTATGCACATACACCTGATGCACTCGAAAATGTGTTGGAAACCATTCAGAAAGTAAAAAAATCATCTATTAATGTCATTACTGTTGTAGGTTGTGGCGGAGATAGAGATAAAACAAAAAGACCTGTCATGGCAAAAGTTGCCTGCAAATGGTCCGATAAAGTAGTATTGACAAGTGATAATCCTAGGTCAGAAGATCCTGAAGCTATTTTAGATGATATGGTGGCTGGATTAGATGATCAAGATATCAAAAAAATGATACGCATCACAGACAGAATGACGGCTATTAAAACAGCAGTAATGATGTCATCAAACGGCGATATTATACTTGTGGCTGGAAAAGGTCATGAGAATTACCAAGAAATAAAAGGGGAGAAGTTTCCTTTTGACGATAAAAAGATATTGAAGGAGTTTTTTGGATTGGATTAGTTTTAGCATTTAGGTTGAAATAAAATGCTAGAATCGATTGAGTCAAGTTTGGAGTTAAGTCTTTATCTTAACCTTAATCTCAGACTTAATCTTAATCTCATCCTTAACCTTTACATATCAAAGATTTAGGTTCTATTATCATTCTCAGGTTGGTTTAACAGTTGCAGTGGGATCCTTTTGGAAAAAGTTTCAGATTGCTCACTGCGCTGTTAATTTTTTAATCTAAAGCAAATTATTTCTATTTAAAATTATTTTCTTTAGGCTATTCGTACTTGAAAAGGTTGAATTTTCAAACAAAAACAAACAGTCAAATTATATAATACAAATGTTGTACCACTTTTTTGAATACATAGATAAATATTACAATCTGCCTGGTGCGGGCTTGTTTCAGTTTATCACATTCAGGGCAGCATTCGCTATAATTCTATCATTGATTATCTCTTTGGTTTTCGGTGGTAAGATTATAAGTTCTTTGAAACGGTTGCAGGTAGGAGAGACGGTAAGAGAGTTGGGTCTCGAAGGTCAGAAAGCCAAAGAAGGTACACCTACGATGGGAGGTATCATCATCATAATGGCGATTCTCATTCCTTGTTTATTATTAGCAAAGTTGGACAATGTCTATATTTTGTTGATGATTTTTACCACGATTTGGTTGGGTTTGATAGGTGGAGCAGATGATTACATCAAGGTTTTCCTTAAAAATAAAGACGGTCTCAGTGGTAAGTTCAAGATATTCGGACAAGTAGTTTTAGGATTGATCGTAGGTGTGACGATGCTAGTATCGGATGATGTGGTGATCAGAATGCCACTAGAAGATGCTAAGGCAAATGGTTATGAGATAGTAAAAGAATATCAAACTGTTTTACCACGTGTCAATGATATCTCTAGAATGGCAGATATGGCGTATGTAAAGACAACGCTCACCAATGTTCCATTCTTCAAAAATAATAATTTCGATTACAAAATACTGGTATCATTTCTTGGAGACAATGGTTCTCTTTGGTGGTCGATAGCTTTTGTTTTGATCGTCATCTTTATAGTAACAGCAGTATCCAATGCGGCAAATCTTACAGATGGAATCGATGGTTTGGCAGCAGGTACTTCAGCCATTATCGGTACCACTTTAGGTATATTCGCCTATATATCAGGTAACACTATCATTGCTGATTATTTGAATGTGTTTTATTTGCCCAATTCTGCTGAGTTAGTAGTTTTCTCAGCTTGTTTTATCGGAGCTTGTATCGGGTTTTTATGGCACAATTCTTATCCGGCAAAGGTTTTTATGGGTGACACAGGAAGCCTTACGATTGGAGGGATTATAGCAGTGTTAGCGATCTTATTGCGCAAAGAATTATTGATACCCATCTTGTGTGGGATATTTGTAGCAGAAAATTTATCGGTGGTACTTCAGGTATCATACTTTAAATACACAAAAAAGAAATATGGCGAAGGCCGTAGAATATTTAAAATGTCACCCTTGCATCACCATTTTCAGAAAATCGGTATGCATGAGTCAAAGATAGTGACAAGATTTTGGATTATAGGCATTCTACTTGCGATTGTGACAGTGATAACCTTAAAGATCAGATAACATATGAAAAGTGTTGTGATCATAGGTGCAGGAGAGAGTGGCGTAGGTGCGGCCTTATTGGCAAAAAAACAAGGATTGGATGTCTTTGTGAGTGATTTTGGAACAATAGCAGAACATTATAAAAAAGAGTTAACTGGTTGTAACATTCCCTTTGAAGAAGGGGGACATGATTTTGAAAAGGTTTTGGTAACTGAGGTGGTAATTAAAAGTCCCGGTGTTCCGGAACATGCGCCTGTCCTTCGCATGTTAAAAGACAAAGGACGGAAAGTAATTTCCGAGATTGAGTTTGGTCACTTATTTTATTCCGGGCTGACCATAGCTGTCACAGGCTCAAATGGGAAGACTACAACGTCGGGACTTTTATACCACATTTTGAAAACCGCAGGAAAGAATGTTGCTTTGGGTGGTAATTACGGCAAAAGTTATGCACGCATACTCGCCGAGGATTCGCCCGACATCATGGTACTAGAGATATCAAGTTTCCAGCTTGATGACATCGAGACATTCAGACCACAGGTAGGCATTTTACTCAATATCACACCTGATCACCTTGATAGGTACGATTACAAAATGGCAAATTATGTGAATTCAAAATTCAGAATTGCCATGAATCAGACACCGTCTGATACTTTTATCTACAATGGTGATGACCCAGAAATTATTTCTAAAATGAAAGATTTCAAAGGTAGTCCAAATCAAATCAGTATAACATCTGATCAATATACAGATGGTATTTCATCAAAGGATGGAAACGAAATTTTTGAAGTAAGTATCAAAGGAAAACACAATCTTTTTAATGCAAGATGTGCCGTGGAAGCATGTCGCATTGTAGGATTGACAGAAGCACAAATTGCTGATGGACTCCGTTCTTTTCGCAATCTGCCACATAGACTAGAACATTGTGGTGAGATCGATGGTGTAGAGTTTATCAATGACAGTAAAGCCACTAATGTTGACTCGGTTTATTATGCACTTGATGCAATGACAAAACCAGTGATTTGGATAGCAGGCGGCACTGACAAAGGCAATGATTACAGTGTGTTGTATCCTTTGGTAGAAAATAGAGTGAGAGCCTTAATATGTCTCGGGCTGGATAATGAAAAATTAAAGAATTCTTTTGCGTCCCATTTACCGATGATTTTCGAGACGACTAAGGTATCAGAGGCGGTGGAGAAAGGACTGAAATTGGCAGCACCCGGTGAGGTAGTCCTTCTATCACCTGCATGTGCAAGCTTTGATCTTTTTAAAGATTATCGAGATCGAGGTGAGCAGTTTAAAGAACAAGTCAGATTATTAAAGAATAATCAAAAAGAATAAGTATTAACCATTTTAAATGTAACATTCAAACTTGAATATTTTAAAAACATATTACAATCTTAGAGGTGACCGTTCAGTCTGGCTGATCGTGGCTTTGCTTAGTTTGTTTTCTCTCTTGATCGTTTACAGTACATCAGGAAGTGAAGCTTACAAGTACAACGCAAGTCATGGTACAGAGTACTACCTAATAAGACAAATGGTTTTTATTGCTACAGGTTTGTTACTGGTCTATACCGCATACAGATTACACTATATTCAGTATGCTAAGTTAGCCCCGATTTTGATGGTAATTGCTGTGCCACTATTGGTGTACACCGCATTATTTGGTACAGAAGTGAATGATGCTTCGAGATGGATTAAGATTCCAATATTGGAAATCACCTTTCAGACATCAGATTTTGCCCGTATTGCCTTGATTATTTTTGTGGCAAGAGCATTGGCAACCAAACAAGATTATATAAAAGAGTTCAAAGGAGCTTTTTTACCGATCATAGCACCGATTATTTTGATATGTGGCTTGATAGCACCATCCAATTTATCGACAGCAGCTTTACTATTTGCGACATGTTTTATCATGATGTTTGTAGGTAGGATTTCGATGAAGTATGTGTTTCTACTTTTGTTTTTGGGCGTAGGTGTTTTTGGATTGATCTTCTTTGTAGGCCAACATTTTCCAGAACATTTCAGGGTAGATACTTGGATGAATCGTATCAATGACTTTTTATATTCTGATGGTCAATTTCAAGTGGTTCAATCTAAAATTGCCATCGCAGAAGGAGGTATGTTCGGAGTCGGACCAGGTAATAGTATTCAAAGGAATTTGTTACCATTTGCTTATGCAGATTTTATCTACGCCATCATTTGTGAAGAATATGGATTTATAGGTGGCGCATTGATCTTGCTAGTGTATCTATGGTTATTGATCAGAACAGTGAGTTTAGTGACTAGGTGTCCAAAGACATTCGGTGCCATGTTAGCAGTAGGATTGACACTGAATATTGTGATCACAGCGTTTGCAAATATCGCTGTATCGGTACAGTTAGTACCAGCCACAGGTTTGACATTGC
>Ga0075163_10013916_pt1 | contig 10405 bp, 6 predicted proteins | sample JI1023141ADNA_FD_71478 | JGI IMG/M metagenome (GOLD analysis project Ga0075163, IMG submission 71478) | Wastewater effluent complex algal communities from Wisconsin, to seasonally profile nutrient transformation and Carbon sequestration -... | ecosystem: Engineered > WWTP > Effluent > Algae... | reverse complement strand
GATTTAGGCGATGTGTCAACCCCACTAAAAGCATATATAGAACAATTAGATAACAAAGATTTAAAAATTTTAATACCTGGAGCAGGAAATTCCTATGAAGCGGAGTTTTTATTCCGTAAAGGTTTTAAAAACGTGTTTGTATTAGATTTTGCTGAAGCTCCTTTACAAAACATCAAAAAGCGTATTCCAGAATTTCCTTCTCATCAGTTAATCCAACAGGATTTTTTTAAGCATCAAGGTCAATATGATTTAATTATAGAGCAAACCTTCTTCTGCGCCATTAATCCATCCCTACGACAACAATATGTTGAGCATATGAAAATTTTGTTGAAGCCAACAGGTAAATTAGTTGGCTTATTGTTTAATGATGTGTTAAATACTGACAAACCTCCATTTGGAGGAAATATAGCCGAGTATCAAGTATTATTTTCTTCTTTATTTGATATTAAATTAATGGAAACCGCCTACAATTCAATTAAACCTAGAGAAGGAAGAGAATTGTTTGTGATGATGCAACCTAAGTGAGCATAAAAGTTTACATTATTTTTTGTAAATTTGAGTCACAATACAATCACTTTGCATACTGAAAAACAATTATTTAACGAAAAGCAATACATGGGACATAACCGTCTCAGTATGATTTGGCGAACGATTATTGCCTTATTTTGTTTTGTTGGTTATTATTGGAGTGAGAATCCAAAGCCTGTTCAAGTTGCCGTCTTTAAAATTGGGCATTATCCTGCAGTTGATATTCCTAATTCTGGTAAAATTTTCTTTTTATTAGGCTTATTAATTTTATCATTTTCTGCTATGCTTACTTTTATTTTGCATACACACACAAAAGTATTTTCTACATACATTATTATTGATGGTTTTTGGACCGCTCGACGAGTGAAAATAAATTTAGATACGATTACTCATATTAGAAAAAGTCGTTATAAAAAACATATTTTCCGAAGAGCTGTTTATAATCTTCACAGTAGAGGTGTCATTCGGTTTTTTACTAGTGGTAATGAATTTATTGAACTAAAAGATAATGCTGGTTTTACCTATCGCATTGGAACGCAAAAAGCGCCAGAGTTATATCAGGTTTTGAAAAAGCAGTTGCGTGATATTCATCAAGTGAAATTAAATTAAAAATTATCGTACCACTGTCTTTGTCTTGGTATCTTTACATCACTTAGCATGCTAGTTTTTAAGTTAATAGTTAAGCTATAACTTTTTCTAAATCCAAATGGTACCCAATCAATTCGGGCTTCCCAACATTTTAAATCACGATATAAATTAATACTCGTATAACTTAAATTTCTATTGGTAAAATCATAACCACTGGTTACACCTAGCTTCCAAAATTTAGTAACAGATACATCTCCGCTAAAATTAAGCGTTTGTATGTCTTTTACCTTATTTAATACTTTGGTATAAGTGACGTTATAATATATATTTAAGTTCCAAGGTAATTTTTCTTGGGCCTGCGCCGTATTTGTTGCAACAGCACCTCTTTCGGCGCCATTAGTTAAATCTGGTTTTTTAGCACGTGAGGTAATATTGTTTGAACTAAAAGCGGCATTAATGGCAATATTACCAGTTGTAAAATCTACAACTCTGCCATTGGTGTTTGCTAAGTATTTACTGGTTCGGTATGCGTACTCCGTATTAGTTATTGTATTGGTTAATACGGTTGTGTAGTAAGGGTCAAAGGTTGACCCAAATACTAAATCAAAGTACTTCCAAATTTTTGTTCTACCTGTCATCGAAATATTACTCATTTTAAAGCTATCAGCTGCAAAATTGTAACTACCAGCAAAACTTAAATTTTGTAATATGCTTACTTTATTAAATACAAAACCAGTATCCGTTTTCTTTCTCACCTTAGCTTCTAAATTGTTATTTAAGTTTATGCTTAAACTATTTTGTTCGCCTTGAGCTGGACCACTAAATAAATTGTTTTCAAAAATGGAATATTTATTTTTATATCTGTAGGTAGTATCGCTTATCACATCTTTCCAAAAACCATATTGCTCTTCACCAAAATCAGGACGATACGTATATGCAAAACTTGGAATTAATAAATGTCGTATTTGTTTAACACGTTTTCCTTTAAACATATAATCCATAAATAATTTGGTGGTTAATGATGTATTAAAATTAGCATCATATCCAGTTTTAAAATTTCGATCAGTTGTTTTTACAATTCTGTTCGTTGATTCATCTAGAGCTTTTTGAGTTGTTTTAGTGTACATCACTGCGCTTAGATTTAAGGCAGGTGTTAAAGTGAAATATTTTAGCAGTGTAATATTTGTTGAGATTGGTAGGCTATGTCTAAAGCCATATTTCAAGCTATCTCCAATATTTCCTTTAAAGATAGATGTATCGGCTCCCGATAAAGTATTTCTTGCTTCCAATAAATAACTAATACCAATTTTATCAATGGGGTTTTGTTTAATGCGAGTTTCTTTTTTGAAAGGATAAAAACGATTGACGTTAAAGGTGACTTCTGGAAAAGAAATATTCATCAACTTGGTTTGAGTATTTTGATCGTGACGAGCGTTAACTCCTAAAGTTCCTATTTTAAATGTTTTAGAGAAATTGACATTAGATTGAAATGTGTTTGCTAAATATTGCCCAGTATTTTGAGCATTGTATTTATTATAACGTGATGTTCTAATATTGACATCACTTCCAAATCTAATCGTAGGATTGTTTTTTTGATCCTGTATATGACGCCAGTTAATGGAAATATCCTTTTGTTTTGAGTACGTTGATGGAATTTCTTTTTCTCCATTTCTAAATTCTGAATACCCTAAAGACAAAGCTCCATTAAATTTATAATTAACATTATAATTATTTGTCGTACGTAATCCCCAACTGCCATTACTGTATATATCACCTCTAATGGTCATGTCGGTTTGATCGTTGATTCCCCAATAAAAACCACCATCTTTTAAATAAAAGCCTAAAGCTTCGCTATTACCATAAAACGGAATTAAAATTCCTGAATGACGTTTTTTTGTATTTGGAAAAAATCCAAAAGGTAAACCTAAAGGAGTGGGCACGCCACCAATTTCTAAATACATGGGACCAGTTACAATTTTGTCATCTGGAATTATTTTGGCTCGTTTTGCTTTAAATATCGTTCTCGAATCTTCAAACTGACAAGGAATACATTGTAGATTTTTCATGTAAACTACATTATTGCTATCTTTTTTTACCTCGCTACCTTTCAGTATTAAATCACCTTCCTTTGTTTGAATGTCGTAGATTTTTCCTTTTTTAGTTTTAAGGTTGTAAATCATCTTACGACAAACAATTTCCTGTTCCCCATCTTTAAACACTGGCGTCCCTGAGTCTTTACCTAGACTATCTTTTTTACCATAAGCCGTAATGGTATTTTTCTCATTATCAATCTCAATAAACTCAGCCTTAAGATTCATGTCTTCATAATTCACATAACCATCGCCAAACAAGTAAATTTTTTGACCTTTAGTTTCGTATCTTATTGAATCTCGGGCGTTATAAACGATAGAATGCTCTAAAGGCTCATCATTTTCTTCTTCATCTAACGAATCCACGGTTACTGTTTTGGTACTATCCTTTGGTAACGTGGTATTTGTGTTAGTAGATTTTAGGGAGGTGTCGGCAGGCTGTACGAATTTTACAGGTTTTTGTTTTAGGTCTTGAGCCAAAATAGGAGTAGTACTTATTAACAATAATAAGAGTAAAAAATATATATGTTTAACTGTATTGATAGCGACTTGAGCCTAAATTTACCTAAACTTACAAAGCTAACAATTACTCGTTTAATTGGTAGTAATTTTTTACAGATATGATGGTAAAAAAATATAATATTTTCTTTAAACTGCTGTTGACACAAGTCCTAGTCGTTCTATGCTTTTCGTCCTTTAATAATCATAAAGATGACCCCAAGCGTAAAGTACGCACCATTGTTATTGATCCAGGACATGGCGGAAAAGACCCAGGCTGTAATGGAGTTACTTGTAAAGAAAAAGAAGTGGCTTTGGCTGTTTCTTTAAAATTGGGTAAGTTAATCGAGGAAAATATAAAAGATGTTAAAGTCATTTTTACACGTAAAACGGATGTTTTTGTTGAGTTAGAAGATCGAGCTAAAATTGCCAATGAAAATAATGCAGATTTGTTTATTTCTATTCATTGTAATGCTGCCGGTAAACCAGTAATGATTAAGGATAAAAAAACTGGTAAAATGCGTCCTAAAACTTTTAAAAATTCAAAAGGTAAAATAATTGTTGTTGAAACGGCAAATCCAGCACCTTTTGGTTCGGAGACTTATGTAATGGGTTTGAAAAATGAAGAAGGTAAAATGAAAGTAGCACAAAGAGAGAACTCTGCCATGTTACTAGAGGATAATTACGAAACTAAATACCAAGGTTTTGATCCAAATAGCGAAGAGAGTTATATTATTATGAGTAATTACACCTCAAGTTATGTGATACAAAGTGCTGGATTGGCACTTAAAATTCAAGAACAGTATTTTAAGAAAGCGGGTAGGGTAGATAAAGGCGTACACAGGCAAAGTATTTGGGTATTATGGAGAACATCAATGCCCAGTGTGCTAACCGAGCTTGGATATTTAACTAACCCTGAGGAGGAAAAATTTTTAGGCTCAGAAAAAGGACAAAGCTATTTAGCAGCTTGTTTGTTTAGAGCATTCAGAAAATATAAAGATGAGCAAGAAGGTGTCAAAAAAACGTATGATGATGCGATTGAAAATCAAGTTCCTTTAGAAAATGAAAATTATAAAATTGCTAATGAAGCATCTAATGAAGATCAAGAGGTTAAAACCATAGAAAAACCAAAAGAAGAAACGGATGTTGAGATTAAAAAAGATGATAAAGATACTGATGAAAAAATAATTTCTGATGCGGAAGCTTCTGCAAAATTAAAGGCAGAGAATGAAGCTAAGGCAAAGGCTAAAGCAGAAGCAGACGTTATCAAAAAAGCAAAAGCAGATTCTGTGGCTAATGCCAAGTTGCAACAAGATAAGCTAATTGCCGAAAAGAAAGCTAAGGCTTTAGCTGAACAAAAAGCTAAAGATGATGCTATTAAATTAGCTAAAGCCGATTCAATAGCAGCAGTAAAAGAACAGCAATCAAAAATTAACGAACAAGAAAATAAATACAAGCAATTGTTAGCGGTTGCTGATATGAATTTTAAAAATAAAAATTATCAAGAGGCTTTAGATATGTATCAAAAAGCCGAGGCTTTAGATGTGAAAGATAAAAGTCGTGCTAAACAAAAAATGAAAGAGATAGATGCTATTCTTAAAAAAGTTGATGCGGATGCCAAAGCGAAAACCGAGGCAGACAAATTAGCCGAAGAAGCAGCTGCTAAAACCGAAAAAGAAAAGACTGAAAAGGAAACTCCAAAACAAACTAGTCCTACGAATGGTATTTCATTTAAAGTACAGTTTGCTAGTATGGATAAAGAAGTGGATGCCAAAACAAAATTTGCCAACGTATCTGACGTATCATTTTATAAAGCAGGTGCTATTTTTAAATACACTTCAGGTAACTTTTCTTCCTTTGACGACGCCACCAAACAACAAGCTAAATTAAAAGAACTAGGTTATAAAGATTGTTTTGTAGCAGCCTTTAAAAGTGGTGCTCGTATGGATATTAACGAGGCTAGGAAATTGACTGAAACTAAGTAGTGTATTGCGTTAGGGATTGAAGCGTAAATCCTTTTTGTGAGGCACGAACAAAAAGATTGTAGCGAAAAGCCCGACCCGACGGTAGGAGGGGAACGTCCTAAACTTATGCTTTCTTCAACTCAATCACTGTAATTTCTGGCCATATACCTAAACGCCCTGGATAGCCTAAAAAGCCTAAACCACGGTTCACATATAAATATTGATTTTCTTGTTTATACAAACCAGCCCAATGCTTGTAAATATATTTTACGGGACTCCATTTAATTAATCCAGGGATTTCAATACCAAACTGCATACCGTGTGTATGTCCGCTTAAGGTTAAATCAATATCATTATATTTTTGTTCCTGACTTACTTGCACATCCCAATGAGATGGATCGTGCGATAATAATATTTTAAAAGGATAACCTTCCGTTCCAGCATGTGCATTATCTAGTTTTCCATAACGAGGGAAACGTAAGTTGCCACCCCAGTTTTCAATACCTAATAATGCAATTTTTTGCCCATCTTTTTCAATAGGCACATGTTCGTTCATTAATAAACGCCAGCCCGATTGTTTTTGAATGTCTTTTAACGTATCTAAATTTTGAATCTTTGCCTCAGGTGTTTCCCATTGCTTGTAATCGCCATAATCATGATTTCCTAAAATACTATAAACTCCATAAGGCGCTTTCAGCATTTTATAAGTTTCTAAATGCATTTCTGTTTCCGTGGCTTCATTGTTTACTAAATCGCCCGTAAAGAAAATAGCATCAGGTTTTTGATCCATCACAATATTAAAAGCTTTTACTAAAGGATCAGTACTCATAAAACTTCCGCAATGCATATCGGATAATTGTACAATTTTAAAACCATCAAAGGCTTCAGGTAAGTTAGGTGAAGTGACTTTTACTTTGTGAACTCTGTATTTGTAAGCACCTCTCACCATACCATACAAAAATGAAAAGGCAGGAATAACTGTAAATGTAACCGCTAAATAACTTAAAAACTTTAAGCGACTAATTTGATTGGCACCTTCTTCAATACTATGTTTTGGCACTTTATTAAATAAGCTTGCTATCCATCTAAATAAACGAATAACGTCATCAATTAATAAAAATGAAGAACCAATTAATTTGCAAACAAATAAAATTAAAGCAACTGATGAAATAAAACGTAACGTACTATTCCACTCTGGTGGAGGATAAAACATAGCGACTGAGCTAATTAAAATATTGATTCCAGCTAAAGAATAAGCAATCCAAAAAAGAATTTTTCGTTTTTGAGGCGTATAGTCAACACTGATAGTTTTTAGTGCTTGTAAAAAGTATAATTCTACTAAAAGAATGAGGATGAAAAAGATTAGAAATCGTATGAACATAGTATTTATATAACAAAGACTCAAAGGTATTGTTTTATAGCATTTTGCGGCATATTGCTTTGTTATATTTAGATAAAAACGATGAAAATTAGGTAATTGGTAGAGGGTAATCGGTGAGTTTTACTTTCGCAACCTTTTACCTCCTTTTTCAATAGATAATAATTGTTAATTACTTCCAAAAATGTTAATCAAATTTCGATGAATGGGAAACCAAACTTCAATCTATATATTACATTTGGCGCACTAATTATAACTAAAAACAACTAAAATGAGCAAAGAAGTATATATCGTATCTGCTGTGAGAACACCAATGGGTTCTTTTGGTGGAACATTAGCTGGTGTATCAGCAACTAAATTAGGTGCAGTAGCTATTAAAGGCGCTTTAGACAGAATTAAATTAGATCCAGCATTAGTAAACGAGGTGTTTATGGGTTCTGTAATCCAAGCTAATTTAGGTCAAGCACCAGCTCGTCAAGCAGCTAAATTTGCAGGTTTACCTGACAGCGTTAACTGTACCACAGTAAATAAAGTATGTGCTAGTGGTATGAAATCTATTTCATTAGCAGCACAAGCTATTATGTTAGGTGATGCTGATATTGTAGTAGCTGGTGGTATGGAAAACATGAGCCAAGTGCCTTTTTATTTAGAGAATAACCGTTGGGGTGCTAAATATGGTAATGGAGTAGTAGTAGATGGTTTAGCAAAAGATGGCTTAACAGATGTTTACGGAAATGTACCGATGGGAAATTGCGCTGATATGTGTGCCAAAGAACATAACTTTACTCGCGAAGATCAAGATGCATTTGCTATTGAATCATACAAACGTTCGGCAGCAGCTTGGGCAGCAGGTAAATTTAAAGAAGAAATTGTACCAGTGGAAATTGTTACTAAAAAAGGAACGGTTTTATTTGCTGAAGATGAAGAATATAAAAATGTAAACTTTGATAAAATACCAGGATTAAAAGCGGTATTTACTAAAGATGGAACTGTAACTGCAGCTAATGCTTCTACAATGAATGATGGAGCAGCAGCTTTAGTATTAATGAGCAAAGAAAAAGCAGAAGCTTTAGGCTTAAAACCATTAGCTAAAATTAAAGGCTATGCAGATGCAGAGCAAGCACCTGAGTGGTTTACAACTACGCCGTCTATTGCTTTACCAAAAGCGGTTGAAAAAGCTGGTTTAAAAATGAGTGATGTCAATTACTTTGAATTAAACGAAGCATTTGCTGTTGTAGGTTTAGCTAATATGAAATTAATGAACTTAGATGCAAGCAAAGTAAACGTAAATGGTGGAGCGGTTTCTTTAGGTCACCCATTAGGTTGCTCTGGAGCTCGTGTAATTGTTACTTTAATTAATGTATTAAAACAAAACAACGCTAAGTACGGTGGTGCAGCTATCTGTAATGGTGGCGGTGGCGCTAGCGCTGTAGTTATTGAAAATATGTAATCCGTATTATTATAAATTTAAATCCCCATACACTTTGTGTTTGGGGATTTTTTTTGAGCATATATTAATATTTTATTTGTCTAACATCAAACATTAGTATATTTAAATAATAAACTCGAAAAATTATTAAATAGAAATTGAAATACTTAGTGCGCATAATTATCAGTTGTATGATTGTTTTAGGAAATGCTCATTGCCTAAAGGCTCAACCAAGCGCAGAAGATGTTCTAAAACAAAAGCTTAATCAAGAAAAAAACGATACAGTCCGCGTTAAATTATTAATAGAGTTAGGAGAAGTGATCTATCAGTCAAATCCGGATTCAGCTATATATTTATGGAAAAAAGTAGAGACGCTGGTAGACAAAAAATTACCCGAGATCAAAATAAAATCGCTTCGATACTTTTATGAATCTTATAAAGCAAATGCATTAGGAGATATAGGGTTTGTATTAGAAATGAAAGGTGAGATGGATGAGGCTATTGTTTATTATAATAAAGCTCTGACAGTTCAGCGACTTATTTCCGATAAAGCGGGCGCTTCACTCACGTTAAATAACATGGGATTGAATTACTATAGTCAGGGAAATAATGATTTGGCTATAAAATGTCATAATGAGGCACTTATATTACAAAAGGAAATAAAAGATAGGGAAGGAATTGCACGTTCGTTTAATCATATTGGACTTACGTACGACAATCAAGGAAATATTGAAAAGGCTCTAGAATATTACCACAGGTCACTAAAAATCAGGGAAGAAATTAATGATAAAATAGGATTGTCAACTTCGTTTAGTAATATTGGGTTGGTGTATCAGCATCAGGGTAGTTTGGATAAAGCCCTTGAGTATTGTTTAAAGGCTTTGAAAATACAAGAGGAATTGAATGACAAAGAAGCAATTGCGCGTTCTTTAAATAATATTGGTGCTATTTATAAGGACATGAAAAAAGTTCCATTAGCTGTTTCTTATTTTCAAAAAGCCCTGGTTATACAGGAAGACTTGCAGGATAAAAAAGGGATGGCCTATTCTTATAATAATATTGGCGCTGTTTATAACAACAAAGGGGATTATAAAGAGGCTATCATTTGGTACTCTAAATCTTTAATGATGTTTGAAGAAATTGAAAACCAAAAAGGAATTTCATATGCTGCGGATAATTTATCTTTAAGTCTTTTATATGTAGGGGAAGTAGAAAAAGCATTTTCATTAGCCAACAGAAGTCTTGCAATTGCTCAAAAATTAGGATTTCCAGAAAGTATCATGCGGGTTGCCTCAACCTTAAATAGTATTTATCAAACAAAAAATGATTATAAAAAAGCATTAAAAATGTATGAACTGGAGATACAAATGCGAGATAGTATCAGTAATCAGGAAACCAGGAAAGCAGCAGTAAAAAAACAATTGCAATACCAGTACGAAAAGAAAGCGGCTGCTGATAGTGTGAAAAATGCCGAAGCAGAAAAGGTTAAGAATGCACAGTTAATGGTACAACAAACACAACTTAAGCAGGAAAAAACACAGCGCTTTGCTTTGTATGGAGGTTTGATACTTGTTATTATATTTAGTGGTTTTGTTTTTAATCGGTTTAAGATTACGCAAAAGCAGAAAGCTATTATCGAAATAAAAGAACGGGAAACCTATCAACAGAAACATTTAATAGAAGAAAAACATAAGGAGATTACCGATAGTATCAATTATGCCGAGCGTATTCAACGCAGTTTCTTAGCTACATCTGACCTACTAGATCAAAATTTAACCGATTATTTTGTTTATTTCCAACCAAAAGATGTAGTTAGCGGCGATTTTTACTGGGGCACTAAATTACATAACGGGAATTTTGTATTGGTTACTGCAGATAGTACCGGACATGGAGTGCCGGGTGCCATTATGAGTTTGTTAAATATTACAAG